>Ga0315282_10014186_pt1 | contig 11900 bp, 7 predicted proteins | sample YL17G07_20_MG_FD_203693 | JGI IMG/M metagenome (GOLD analysis project Ga0315282, IMG submission 203693) | Sediment microbial communities from Yellowstone Lake, YNP, Wyoming, USA - YL17G07_20 | ecosystem: Environmental > Aquatic > Freshwater > Lake > Sediment | place: USA: Wyoming | collected... | reverse complement strand
GCCGGCACGGCCGCGCTGGCGGCCGATGCGCGAAGTCCGCGTCGCCCTGCCGGCGAACGCGGCCCATGCCCCTTACGCCAGTCGGAACACCTCGCCGCTCTTGCGGTCGATGTCGACGACCGCGCGGCCGTGCGAAAGCGCGACCTGCTGGCCCGTCACAAGGTTGACCAGGCCCTGAATCCTGTCGCGCGGGAACTCCAACTCGAAGCACGCGGCCTCGGGGTAATGGTTCAGCACGAAGACGATCCGCTCGTCGGGGCCGCGATGGAGGACCGCGGTGCCCAGGTTTCGCGGCTGGCGATATTCCATGTGCCCGCCGCCCTCTTTCCAGTCGACCCACGAGACCTCGCCGGCAGGGCGGACCCGCACATGGGGCCGCGGCACGTGGCGCTCGATAAGCGATGCAACAAAAGCGATGCTCTCCAGGCTCTCCTCTTCCGGCTTCTCCTGGGCAAGGTACTGGCGATGCCAGACGAGTTTGCCCAGGCCCAGGGCCACTTCGATGACGGGCGCCGCCGCGCGCGGCTCATCGAGGCCGAGGAACTTGAGGGGCCGCCCGCGCTCGCTTCGCTTCGGCCACGGACCGGAAAGCATGAGGGCACCGCCCTGCTCGACGTGCCGGCGCAGACGCCGCGACGCCTCTTCTTCCATGGCCGGCGAGCCGGGCACCAGCGCCAGCGGATACGCGGCCAGCGGCCCGGCATCGTGCATGACGTCGACGGCGGCAGGCTGGACTCCCGCTTCCTCGACGAGGCGCAGCAGGCCCTCGTACTCCAGAGATGCCTTGCCCGCCTGGGCGCCATCGACCGCGGGCTTGCCGACATGGATATTATTGTCATCGCACGGCGACGGGTCGCCCAGGTACGTGTGCTGGTGCTGGAGGAGGTCGTAGACGACGGCCACGTCTGTCTGCGGGCTGAGGGCGTCCCAGCCGCGGACCTTCGTGAAGACCAGGTCGATAGTCTCGGCCAGGACGGCCAGACTGGGCCGCACGTGGCCGTGCGAACTGACCGGCGCATCGCCCCAGCAATCGCGGTCGTGGAACATGAACCACGCGATCGCCTTGCACCCGTGCGCCAGCGCGCAGCGGGCCATGAACCGCATGTGATCGTCGGAGACGCGGCCCGGGAGGACCTTGTTCCAGATGCCGCCCATGAACTCCGCCGACCACGTGTAACGGAGGCTCGAGTTCATGAGTTTCAGGACCCGGGCCATCGACTGGTACCCCGAATAACTCAGGAATGATCCGCGGTAGAAGTCGTAGCCGGCGATGCCGCCGGCGGCCCGCTCGAAGGCGGGCATCCGCGTCGGCACGCCTTCGGGCCGGTGCGGGTTCAGGTTGGTCATGAAGGTCACGTCGCGCACGCCGCCCGCCTCGTGCATCTCGCGAAGCGCCCGGATGTAACCGGCCATCGCCCACGTCTTGAACTCGCACCAATCGACATAGTACGCCAAGTCGTCGCCGACCTCGTCGGGCACGGACCGCGGCGCGGGCACGTCTTCGATCGAAGCGTACCGGACCGGGTACGGAAGGTCCCCGGCCGAGCCGTATTTTTCGGCCAGGAACCGGTGGTACAGGCCGCCGGGCCGGACGTTCACCGGGTTATAGTCCGACGAGAGGAACCCGTCCTGCACGATGTAACTGACCTCGTTGTCGAGGTTGATCATGGTCACGCACCCGCCCAGGGACTTCAGGTGCGCCTCGATGATCGGGTCGACCGCCTCGAGCCACCGGCGGCACCAGTCGAGGTAGTCCGGGTGCAAGTACGACGGCTGCCCGCCCTCCTGCCTGCCTATCCAGTAGCCGCGCGCCACCTTATCCTGCGAGTCCCACACCAGCATGTTCGGGTCGCCGAGGACGATCCACGGCGGGTACCCACCGTGGACCATCTCGTTGCAGCAGAACGGGCCGCAGCGGAAATTCAGCGACAGGTCGTGCCGCTCCACCAGGTCGAGGAACTTCAGGAGGTTGCGGCGCGGGTCGGTCCGGCCCTCGAAGTCGAGGACGCCCGCCGGGTGCTCGGCGTCGGGCGGGGCGACGGCGTGCGTTCCCCACTGGACGTACGTCGTCACGCACCGCAGGCCCGAGTCCTTGAGGCGGCGCAGAATCAGGTCCCAGTACTTCGGGTCGAGGCGGAAATACTGGACCTCCGCGCCGAAGATGTCGCGCGAGTTCATCGTTGCCTCTGCGCCCCGTCGTCTCCCGCCGCTTCCGCGGCGGGCTCGAACGGCGGGCTCGAACAACAGCCTCGCCTGGCGGGCTCGGAGGGCATGGTAAACAAACCTGCGGCAGAATCAACGGTCTTGACAGGACCGCAGTGCCCGGACTCGCCGGCGCCGGCCATTCCGTCTCTTTCGGTTGACAGAGGTCCGGCGCGGATGCGATGATACCGTCGCACCTCACGCTTCTGGGAGCCGCTCGAATGGCCGCGCGAACCTGCTGCGTGCTCTTCGCCACCGGGCTGCTCTGCCTGCCCGCCGCGGCAGGCGAACTCCCGAGCGACGCCGTCGGCCTTCACCCGCGCTGGCGGGCCGTCCAGCAGATCGTCCAGCAAGCGGCCGAACAGTCGCATTTCCGCTGGTCCATGCCCGGCACCATCAGCCGGCGGGCCTTTGTCGGAGTGCCCGACGCAGGCCCGCTCAAGGCCGACTCCCTGCTCGGCGATGCCTGCCGCCAGACGGGCCTGACCCGCGAGGAACTCGGCGGCATCGCCGTGCTCCATCTGCCGAACGAGGCCAGACGCCGCGAACTCGTCGGCCGGGCGTCGGGCAGTGACGAGCGGGCTCGCCTCTCGGCCATCGCGGACCTCGGCTGGCTCCGCGACGCCCGCGCCTGGCCCGAGTTGGCGCGCCTGGCGGTCGGCGGCGATCCGGAGGCGGCGACGGCCCTCGCGGCCCTCCTCGCCCAGGAGCGGACGCGCAAGGACCGCCTGGTGCGCAAGGCGGCCGCTGAGACGCTCAAGCAGATCGGGCCGCTCTCCGAGGGGGCCCGCTCCCTCGCGGCCGAGTTTGAGGCCGAGGACAAGGACTTCGCGCCCGAGTACCGTCCGCGGAACAAGCGGTTCGACGAGACCTTTCCCGAAAACGCCGAGGTGCGGATCAAGGAGTTCGCGCCCGCGACCTACGCCTCGATCGGAGAGACGCGCGTCGTCGTGGACTGGGCGAACCGGCTGATGATCCGCTACGGCGGCTGCTCCGGGTGTTACAGCAACGAGTGCTTCGCGCTGGACGTGGGCAGCGGCACATGGTTCCCGATTCGGGCCGCCAGCCATTTCATCGGCTGGGACAACGAGCGGCGCACGAACCCCGGCTGCTCGCGCGGGATGGCGTACGACGGCCTCACGAAGGTCGTGTGGATCGGCCGCGGCATCGGCGGCGGAGGCAATCCGGGCGATTACAACTACGGCGAGAACATCGGCCTGTCGGCCTACGATGCGGCCGCAGACAGATTCGCCCTTGTCGATAAGACCCCAGACCTGCCCAAGGCATGGAGCGGCGAACCGCACAAGTTCTACGCGTTCGATTACGCCGGCGCCCTGGTGATCGGGTCGATGTCGAGCGCCGAGGGCGTCGGCGTCCTCGACGTGCGCCGGCGGACGGCCTCGCTCCGGAAGGGGCCGACCGAAATGCCGCGCCTCGACCACTATCCGCCCCCGGCCTTCGCGTACGACCCGGTCTCGCGCCTCGTCATGTGCGCGCACCCGAAGATCGACTGGCGCCTGGCTCTTTACTCCGCCGAGGCCGACACGTTCCGCTGGTCGGCGGCGCGGCTGCCCGAACCGCACGACGTCCACCTGTTGAGCGGCCTCGTCTACGACAGCCTCAACCGCGAGATGATCCTCCTGGGGGGCGTCGACAAGGAGCATGACCGCATGCAGACTTATCTCTATGACCGCAAGGCGAACCAGTGGGCCGACCTGCACGCCAGGGACCCGGGCAACCTCGGCGGCCGCACCGGATTGACCGTCTTTGACCCGGAGCACAACGTCTTCCTCGGCATCCACGGCGGGGGATACCGCTACAGGAACGTGCCGGTCGGCACGAAGGCGTTCTACGGCGCCCCGGCCAGCAGGGAGGCTCCATGAGACCGCGACTTGCCGCCGCCGTCCTCCTGGTCGCCCTGTGGGCAGCCTGCCCGGCGGCCCGCCCCGCCGGCGCCGCTGCGCCGAGTTTCGAGGACTTCGACCGGCGGGCGCGCGAAGGCGAGCACCTGAGCGTCGTCTTCTTCGGCGCATCCCTGACCTGGGGCGCCAACGCCAGCGACCCGCAACTCACCTCGTACCGCGCGCTGGTGGGCCAGCGCCTGGAGGCGGCGTATCCGAAGGCGCACTTCAAGTTCCACGATGCCGCCATCGGCGGGACGGGCTCGCAACTGGGCGTCTTCCGCCTGGGGCGCGACGTGCTGGCCCGCAAGCCCGACCTGGTGTTCCTGGACTTCTCGGCCAACGACGACATCTACTCGGCCAGCCCCGAGACGCTGGCCTCGTACGAGGCGATCGTGCGGCGGATCATTACCGAAGGCCGCGCGCCGGTCGTCATCGCCATCTTCCCCTTCATGTGGAACGTAGCCTCCGGCAGCACCGACGGCATGAAGCGGCGCGAGGCCCACCTTCAGATTGCCAGGGCGTACAACGTGCCCGCGGGCGACGCCATCAGCCTGGCCATCGAACGCGTCAAGGCCGGGGCCGCCACCATCCAGAAGATATGGCCCGTCGACGGCGTCCACCCGTGCGACGAGGGTTACGCGGTCTTCGCCGACGCCGCCTGGGCGGCCTTCCAGGACGGCGTGAGGCGCAAAGCCGTGTGCGCGCCGCCCGAGAAGATGCTCTTCGCGCCAACGTACATGAAGAGCGCCCGCGTGCGGGTCTCGGCCCTTGCGCCCCTGCCGAAGGGGTGGCGGGTCGGGCGGCCGAACGTGGTGTCGGCATTCTTCGATATGCTGATGTCCAGGTGGCTCGACGACGAGACCGTCGCCTCGCGATTCGCCGAGATCCAGGAAGAAGGCAAGAAGGAGAAGGCGGCCCAGGAGGTCGGGCGGCTGCGCGTCAGGTTCAGCGGCCAGGTGGTCCTCGTATACGGCGAGTCGACGCCCGCCTCGGCCAAGTTCCGCGCCCGGATCGATGGGCGCGCGGCCGAGCACAAGCCCGACAAGGACAAGCCGCCCGTCGATTTCTGGGACGCCGGTTCGCTGGCGCGGACGGTCAAGGGCAACACGTTCCTGGCGGTCGTGATCGCCGAAGGGCTCGACCCGGCCGCCGAGCATACGCTCGAGATCGAGCCGCTCTTCAAGGACGAGACGGACCAGGAACTCCGCTTAGAGAGCATCTGCGTGGCGGGGGGCGAGGCCCGCGTGACAGCCGCGCCATGATGGGATGCCCCGCGGCGCTGGGCGACCTGCCGCGCACGAATGGGCCTTAACGCGGAGGCGGCTGCCCGGCAGGCAGGACTTGTCCCCGGCGGTCGCCCGGCGCGGGGCCGATCTCGAACGCCCGCCGTTCGATCCGTCGCACGCGGGCGTCACCGCGGCCATGCCTACTTGAAGAAGTCATCGAGAAGTACGTATTCACAGGGAAAAGTCTTGGCCAAACCGCCAATGCTTCTCTCGTCGGCCGTGCAAACAGGCACTCCCTTGCTCTCAGCTACAGCAAAGTAATACATGTCATAGAATGCCTTGTGATAAATGAATGCCAATTCTATGGCTCTCTCGATAAGCTCCTCAGATTCGACGCAAGTTATGGGGAGTTGGAAAAACTTGCGGATGGCTTGAAGGGCCTCTTCGACAGGCTTCCCCCTCCTTCGGAAGGCATTACAGAGAGCCCCGCAGAACTCGTGCACGACGTTCTTCGGCGCTGTCGCCTTGACATCGCCAGCAATCACAAGCGCTAGAATCTTATGGGCCAGATTACCGCCGTCCCTGTCGGGTAGGAAGGCTCGTAGAATAACAGAATTGTCAAGAACGTACTCAGCCGGCATCTTCCCGGACCTCTCTCAGGAGAGCGTTAACGTCGATGGGCTCGCCAAAACGGCGGGAGATATCAAGGATTTCGTCGTGCAAGGCGCGCTGTTCTGGAGTCATACGGGCAACGGCGTCCTCGGCAAGTTCGCGCAGGGAACGGCGGCCCGGACGGGGCTCGCCCGTCAGGACCGTGGACCGCGGGGCCAGACTCCTGGGCACCGCTTCGGGCCATTGAACGTTTCCCGTTGCTGCCGCCAACCACAGGCCGGCGCCAAGGGTGGCCTCAGCCACCAAGCGAGTTATCCTGGGGCCCCGGGAGAGGGACTCCTCACGCGAGGAAGACCCATCCGAGGGCGGCAGATTCGCTGCCCGGGAATGGGCCACCGAGGTAGAGTAATCACCCACCCTGGAACCTCCTGTTGAGATTCCCCTCGGTAAGGCGTTTGAACCAAGTGCTCGTTATCCCATGGGCCGCGTCCAGCCAGGCAGTGAAGCCCTGCGGCAGTGAGGGAACGTCGCTCCCGGTGCTTTGGACCATCGTCTCCATTATCAGGGCCTTCTTCCCTTTGCTCTCGCCAGAGGCAAAGCGAATATGCGCCATACCCTTCGGGTCAGCGCACCGGAAGGATGCCGTGAAATCCAGGCCCGCCAGCGAAGCCCCTACACCCGTGTCGCCAAACAGAGATGCAGGCAGAACGATCTTCGTCCTAAGATCCATCTCCAAGAACGCTAGCAGTGATTCCTTGTCCCAGTCAAATTCCAGCGCGTCGATGTAGCGAAGCAGAAGGCTCTGAACCTGCACTTGCGTCGTCTTCTCATATGCCCCGAAGAACGACTCAACTGCCCTGATGGCACGCGTTCGGAAATCACCTTCCCAATCATAGGCCTCTGTCTCATTGAACGTGAAAATCGTGGGACCAACTTGTACCAGGGGCCAACCGCCCTTCGAGGCGCGGAACCGGTGCTGAACCATGTGCATCATGGCGGCCATTTCCGCCGGGAAGCCCGCGCTCTGCTGAGGCTCGTACTCGGGATACTGGTCCTTGAATTGGTCCGCCAGCCTGCCTAGAAGTAGGCCATAGTTGGGATCGAAAGCCAGTGGACTTGCCTGAGTCTTTGGCCCGAATCTCATTTCGACCATGGCCTCGACCAGAGGGGCTTTCTTGAGTTTTTGTGAGGACATGGCGTTCCTACCGTGCCAGATTCAACGCAGTAATGCTCTGGGACCACTGCATGGCATCTTATCGGAGAACCTGGGACTTCTCAAGCACAAATATGCTGTACACGTGGCTTGGTCTCTCGCGGATTCGAGGCGATGCAGGAAGGTAGGGCCGATCCGGCATGGCCACGCAAGAGCATGCTGCCCGCCGGAGGGGAATTGACGTGCCGCACCGGGCGCGGTACATAGTGTGCGGGGGGGGGCGTTCTTGCCCGCCCCTGCCGCCGTTTTGTTGCACCCGTGTACCGGAGGGAACGCTGAGATGCATCAACGCACGCTGTGGTTCGCCGGGAGCGCCTGGGTCTGTGCGCTGGGGGTCGTCCTCGCTGCCGCGCTCGCCTTTCCGGCGCTGGCCGCCGGCGCCGGCCGCGGCCAGGCTCAGCACGTCGTCGTCATGGTCTGGGACGGCATGCGGCCGGATTTCGTCACCCCGCAGTACACGCCCACGCTCTGGGCGCTGGCGCGGGAAGGCGTGTTCTTCAAGAACCACCATCCGGTGTTCCCCAGTTCGACGGAGGTCAACGGCACTGCGCTGGCCACCGGGGCGTATCCCAACCACAGCGGCATCATGGCCAACAACGATTACCGGCCCGAATTGTCCTTCATGGGCAGCATCGCCACGGAGGGCCTTGACAACATCCGTCGCGCCGACCTGCTGACCGGCGGGCGTTACCTGCTGTACCCGACGCTGGCCGAGACTATTCAGCAGGCGGGCTATCCGACCATCGTGGCCGGCACCAAGCCCGTGGTGATTCTCCACGACCGCTGGGCGAAGCGCCGCACCGAAGCGCAGGCCGACTCGGCTGTCGTCTTCGCCGGCCAGACCATCCCCAAGGCGCTCCTGAAGCAGTTGGAGGAGGGCGCCGGCGGCAAGTTCCCCACCTACAACTCGACCCCCAACACCGAGAAGGACACCTGGACCACCCGCGCGGTCATCGAGGGCCTCTGGAAGACGGGCGTGCCCATGTACACGCTCATCTGGCTTTACGATCCCGATTCCACCCAGCACGCCGAAGGGGTCGGCAGCAACCCGGCCCTGGCGGCCATCGCCAGCGCCGACAAGCGCCTCAAAGAGGTCCTGAAGGTGCTCGACGAAAAGCACCTGCGCGACAAGACCGACATCCTCGTGACCTCCGACCACGGGTTCTCGAACATCAAGCGCGGCCCCGACGTGGTCGAGGCCCTCAAGAAAGCCGACTTCAAGGCGGTGCGCCGGTTCGAGGACCCGGAACCCGGCGAAATCCTGGTCGTCGGCCACGGCGGCGCCACCTCGTTCTACGTGGTCGACCACGACGAGCAGGTGGTCCGCGACCTGGTGGAGTTCCTCCAGGGGACGGATTTCACCGGCGTCATCTTCTCCCGCGTTCCGGCGGAGGGCACCTTCCCGATGGAGGCCGTCCGCATCAACACCACCAAGGTCGAGCCCGACGTCGTCATCTCGCTGCGGTGGACCGACGAAGCCGGCGAGTGGGGGGCGCCGGGACTTGTGATGTCCGACGGCGGCGCCAAGGGCCAGGGCATGCACGGCTCGCTCAGCCGCTACGACATGCACAACACCCTGGTGGCGGCCGGCCCGGACTTCAAGAAGGGGATGGTTGACGAGGTGCCTTCCGGCGGCATCGACATCGCCCCCACCGTCCTGTGGATCCTGGGCATCGCGCCCCTCAAGGCCCTCGACGGCCGCGTGCTGCACGAGGCCCTGGCCGGGAGCCGCGCGAGGGCGCCCTGGCCGAGAACCTCGACCATCAGGGCCTCCCGCGATATCGGCTGGTTCCGCTGGCAGCAATATCTGAAATCCACGCAGGTGGGCCAGACCATCTACTTCGACGAAGGCAACGGCGGCATGACGGCAAAGTGAGTCGCGGCCCTCAGAGCAGTCTGGCATTGCGCGTTTGCGCGGCGGCTATCTCGCCACGGCGAGTCCTCGACCCGAGCCGCCGGACCGGTTGCCGGCGCCGAATTGCAGCGTTTGTGCGCGGCAAGTCATAGACCCGCCGCACACCGTCTATACCGGAATCGGGAGAGATACGATGAACAGGTTGCTGATCCTGACGGCGGCCGTGCTGATCCTCGCAAGTGCGGCCGCCGCCGCGCCCACGGAACACCAGAGGTTCCGCATCCTCCCTGCGCCGGGGAAGGTGACCATCGACGGCAAGTTCGCTGACTGGGACCTGACAGGCGGCATCTTCATCTGCGACGACCCCGAGACCCAGCGCGACAAGTTCGCCGTCTGGGTCCACGCCATGTACGATACCCGGAACCTGTACGTTCTTGCGCGGTGGGTGGACCCGACGCCGCTCAATAACCCCGGCGTCACGATCGCCGACCACGGGTTCCAGGGCGACTGCCTCCAGTTCCGCACCCTTACCGCCGCCGGGACGCCCGACGAGGTCGGCAACCATTTCACCTGCTGGCGCGGCAAGGACGGTAAAGACGTCATCAAGGTCGAGAAGGGCCTGAAGTTCGACAAGGGCATCGTCGATGACGCCAAGAAGGAAGGCGCCCAGCAGGCCTTCCAGACAGGCGCCGACGGCAACGGGTACGTGCAGGAAATCGCGGTGCCGTGGAATCTCGTGACGAAAGACGGCCAGGCGCCCAAGGCAGGGTCCGTGATGACGATGACCGTCGAGCCGAACTTCACGATCGGCGCCAAGGGCCGCCTGACCATCAAGGATCTCTTCAAGCCCGGCGTAACGCCCGACCGGGTCTTCACGTTCATGGGCTCCGGGTGCTGGGGGCCGGCGACGTTCGAACCGATGGGCAAGGTGACGCCGCAGCCCTGCCGCCTGGCCGACGCACGCGAGTTCGCCGTGAAGATGGAAAAGGGCGTGCCGGTCATCGACTGGACGGGCCTCGTGAAATCGAAGGAGATGCCGGGCTTCAAGGACATCGAGTTCGCGATGCCCGAAGACGGATACATCTGCCTGAACATCAAAGACGCCGAGGGCAAGGTCGTCCGCCAGTTGCTCACGTGCAACTTCATGTCGAAGGGCAAGCACACCGTCAAGTGGGACGGCCTGACGACCTGGTCGTGGACGCGCCCCGGCGCGCCCGTGCCGCCGGGCGAGTACACGTGGAGCGCCCTCTGGCACAAGGGCATCGGCCTGCGCCTCGTCGGCTGGGCCCACAACGCCGGCCGCGCCCCGTGGGACGACGGCACAGGCACGAGCAACTGGGGCGGGGACCACGGCGTCCCGGTGGCCTGCGCCACGGAGGGCGAGATGGTCTACCTCGGGTGGAGCGGCGCCGAGGCCGGCCAGGCAGTCGTCGGCGCCGACCTGGCGGGCAACGTCAAGTTCCGCAACACCCGGTTCTCGATGACCGGCGTGACGCACGTGGCCGCCGACGGCGGCATCTTCTACGGCGCCGCGCGCGGCGACACCATCTACCGCCTCGACGGCAAGTCCGGCGCGTACTCCATGTGGCAAGGCGCCGAGTCGTGCGACCTGGTGATCAAGAAACTCATGGCCGAGATGCCAGGCAAGCCCGAAAAGTGCGACGGCCTCGACGCCCGCGGCGGAAGACTCTACCTCGCGTTCACCAAGGACAACTGCGTGGCCGTCGCCGACGGCAAGACCGGCAGACTCCTCAAGACCGTCGCCGTCCAGGCGCCGGGCAACCTGAAGGCGGCCGGCGACACGCTCGTCTACGTTATCAGCGGCGGCAAGACGGTCCTCGCCCTCGACCCGGCCAGCGGCGAGACGAAGACGTTCGTTGACGGCCTCTCCGGCGCCTCGGCGGTCGCGGTGGACTCCGGCGGCAAGGTGTACGTGGCCGTCCGCGAACCCGATAACCAGGTCAAGGTGTACGACCCGGCGGGCAAGGAGATGCTGGCCATCGGGCGGAAAGGGGGGCGGGCGCTGGTGGGCAAGTGGACGCCCGACGGCATGGCCTTTGCCGCCGGCCTGGCGGTCGACGCCGAGGGAAAAGTCTGGGTGGCCGAGGCCGACCCCTGGCCCAAGCGCATCAGCACCTGGGACTCCAAGACCGGCAAGTTCATCAAGGAGTACTTCGGCCCGACCATGTACGGCGCCAACGGCGGGGCCATCGACCCGCTCGACCCGACCGTGATGGTCGGCCACGGTTGCGAGTGGAAGATCGATCCGAAGACCGGCCGCGACACATGCGCGGCCGTCATCACGCGCGACGGCATGTCGAACTCGCGGTTCGGCATCGGCGCCGGCGGCCGCCTGTACCTGGCGGTGGCATCCAACTGGGCCTTCGACACAGGGCCGGTCACCATCTACGAGCGCGTCGGCGACGGCGAATACAAGACCCGCGCGGCCCTCACGTACGAGATCGACCCTAAAGACAAGAAGGTCCTCAAAACCCTGTATTGGGCCGACGAGAACGGCGACGGCCGGCGGCAAGACAGCGAGATCGCCGCCGCCCCGGGCCAGATCCGCGTGAGCGGGTGGTACATGTACATGACGCCGGACCTTACCTTCTACGCCGGGGACCGCCGGTTGAAGGTAACCGGCTTCACGCCGTGCGGCGCTCCGAAGTACGACATCGCCAACGCGGCGAAGATGCCCGCGCGCGGCCTGGGGTCGGCCGACGGGCGCCTCCTCCTCCAGTGGGGCGAGTACGGCGTGGAGCACGGCCTGTACGCCTGCTACGACCTCGCCTCCGGCAAGGTCCTGTGGAACTACCCGGACAACTTCGTAGGCGTGCACGGGTCGCACAACGCGTGCCCGCCGGCGGTCGGCATGATCCGCGGATCGT
>Ga0315282_10014185_pt1 | contig 11901 bp, 11 predicted proteins | sample YL17G07_20_MG_FD_203693 | JGI IMG/M metagenome (GOLD analysis project Ga0315282, IMG submission 203693) | Sediment microbial communities from Yellowstone Lake, YNP, Wyoming, USA - YL17G07_20 | ecosystem: Environmental > Aquatic > Freshwater > Lake > Sediment | place: USA: Wyoming | collected... | reverse complement strand
ATGCTGCAACAATTCTTCTGTCAAGCGATGTTCATTACAGTCGCAAGTTCACAGGCTGATGAAAACCTGATACTTTGAGTCTACTTCTTACTCTTCCTGATCTTCTGTTTTTTCTTGGTAAGGAGCCCTTGGCCCATATGTCATTACGTGTCGAGGGCAACGAGGGTCATGATACTGCCATCGCTACCGTGATCCGACGGAATCTTGGCTCACATATGGCGACTGCATGAAAAAAATTGAGGAAACGGAGCTAAGACTAGAGTGGTGTTGGATCGCATAGATTCTCTTGTTTCGTTGCTGCTCGGCCGCAGCTCTTGCAGATGAACTGTGGATTCTTGACAAGTGCTCTTATTTCATCGACGTTATATGTATCTGCCCAGAGTTTGCATAGATGTTTCTCATGTTTGGGATGAGGCATGCTCAAAGTTCTCTACTCCTTACTACAGGTAATCTACGATATCTACTTAAGCGTAGCGCGCTAAACTAAAAGAGAATCTTAACCGAAATAGTCTACTCTTTATTCAAGGTGAGGCGCAGCCTAATGAGTGAATCATATAGGATCGAATACGATACGATGGGAAGCCTCAAAGTTCCAGCGAAGGCATATTACGGGGCTCAAACTCAAAGGGCATTAGAGAACTTTCAGATATCTGACCTAGTTTTTCCCAGAGGCTTCATCAGAGCGCTTGGAATCATCAAGAGAGCCGCGGCCGACACGAATATGCAGCTGGCTTTGCTAGATGAGAGAATAGGGCGAGCAATCGCTCAAGCAGCGCAAGAGGTCATTGATGCGAAACTTGACGAGCAGTTTGTTGTCGATGTATTTCAGACTGGATCAGGCACCTCAACGAACATGAACGCGAACGAGGTGATAGCTAACCGTGCCATAGAGCTTCTAGGTGGAACCAAAGGCGATAGGGGGCTTGTCCATCCCAATGATCACGTGAATATGAGTCAATCCTCAAATGATGTGTTCCCAACAGCGATTCACATATCAGCTGTAGAGGCGTTAGTTACCCGCCTTCTACCAGCTCTCAAGGCACTCGTTCTGGCACTTGAGAAGAAGGTTCAAGAGTTCACCGATGTCGTGAAGCCTGGAAGGACGCATCTACAGGATGCTGTTCCAATCACCCTAGGCCAGGAGTTTAGTGGATATGCCAGCATGATCTCCCACGGGATTGAAAGGATCGAGAAAGCTAAGGTTTCATTGTTAGAACTTGCGATAGGTGGAACCGCCATCGGAACGGGTTTGAACGCCCCCCCAGATTTTGAAAAATTGGTTATCGAAAGAATCAATAACATCACTGGACTGAAGTTTGTCCCTTCAAAGAACAAGTTCGAAGCTCTTCAAAGTCGGGATGCGGCGGTGGAGGCAAGTGGAGCCGTGCGAACTGTAGCAGTCAGCCTGATGAAGATAGCGAACGACCTTCGCTTGTTAAGTTCTGGACCAGCCACAGGGATAGGTGAAATCGAACTGCCTGCAGTTCAACCTGGCTCTAGCATAATGCCGGGAAAAGTCAATCCAGTAATACCTGAATCTGTAAACATGGTATGTGCACAGATCATTGGGAATGACTTGACCATAACTATTGGAGGACAATCTGGAACGCTGGAGCTGAATACCATGATGCCGCTGGTTGCATTCAACCTGCTCCAATCAATCGGAATTGAAGCTAACGCCGCTAGTAATCTGGCTGACAAATGTGTATCGGGGATAAGAGCGAACCGACAACGGTGTATGGAACTCGCGGAGAAGAGTTATGCATTGGCTACGGCTATCGCACCATCGATCGGCTACGATCGAGCGGCGAGAATAGTAAAGAAGGCACAGGAAGAGAACAGGACGATTCGTCAAGTTATGATTGGAGAAGGTATTTCCAAGGAAGAAGTTGACAGAATTCTGGATCTAAGAAAGATGACTAGGGGCGGCAGGCTCAAGCACACATAAGAGAGCAGACGCATCTAAACGTCGATGTTGGACGCTGAGCTTTGGAACAGAAATACATTTCCTGTGTAATGCTTATGCTGTTCTTAGAATGGAAGTCGTGGGCCATAGGAATTGTTTCGATTTGCTTGGGATTCCTGCACTATCGGATATCTAGCAAACTCGCCGGTGGTAATCGGCCCAAAATGAAAGAAGGATAAAAAAGCAACGATTGTCCTTTAACCTTCGCATCTCAGACTGGAGCGCTATTGCTTGCGACCGTCACGTCACTTGAAATGTCATGACATCGCGTTGCAATCTCACTGATTTCTGAACACTCAGAACACTCGAAATTCTGGAAAGTTAGGACACCGTTAATGTATTATCCTCGAAGTGACGTAACTTCTCGAACAGATGGAACAATTTATGCAGAGAAATAATTCGGTTTCCATCAAGAATATGTTTCTGTCCGGAATCGAAGATGACCCAAGGAAGAGAGTCTTCTTGGCACAATCTTCTTCGCTTAATATCTCGTAGAATTGGTGGATCGTAATGAGAAGCAAGTTACTGAAGCAACCAACTATCCCGCCTAAAGTGGAAGCATCGAAAGACGTTAGTGGCCTAATGGAGAGTATGCGTTACATTGGATTTCAAGGAAGGATGTTGGCGGGGGTCGTTGATGTTTGGTCGAAGATGTTGAAAAAGGAGAACAATGTGATATGGCTTGGACTTGCGGGCGCAATGGTTCCGGCGGGTATGAGAAGAATAATTTCGCATCTGATTAGGAGACGCATGATAGACGTTTTAGTAAGTACAGGTGCCAATCTGTATCATGACTGTTTTGAGGCTCTTGGCGGTCACCACTATCTAGGCTCTGCCCATACAAATGATGTTCAACTCAGGAAGAACAGGATCGACAGAATCTACGACATCTTCGCGGATGAAAACAAATTCTATAGGCTTGACGTTTGGATCCAGAAGAAATTCACTTCGATGCTCGTTGACAATTATCCATATTCATCTAGAGAGATTCTCTTCCAATTGGGGAAGATGCTTCAGGAGAAAGCTAGGGAGAAAGACTCGATAATATTGAGTGCCTACAATGCGAGAGTTCCAATATTCTGTCCAGCGCTTGGCGACAGTTCTCTAGGATTCTCCATCATGTTTGCGAATAGAGCGGGCCGCTCGATACGGGTGGATAGTCTGAAGGATGTTCATGAGAGTTCAAAGATCACAGAGAAGGCGCCTAAGACAAGCGTAATCTATCTAGGTGGAGGGGTTCCAAAGAACTTTATCCAACAGACTGCTGTGATAGCTAGTTACCAGACAAGACATGACAGAAGCCACGATTCCGCGATACAGATAACGACCGATATGCCCATCTGGGGTGGTCTAAGTGGGTGCACGTTCGAAGAGGCACAGAGTTGGGGGAAGATTGGACCAAGGGCAAAGATGGCGGTATGTTACTGCGACCTCACCATAGCACTTCCCATTGTGGTTAGTGCATTGAACCAAAGGTTTCCAAAGCTTCGGCGGACTGTCCCTGAGTTTACTTGGAAAGATAATGGTCTTGAACTTGGTTTCGGCGTTGAGAGAGTCTAATCTTTTTCCGATGCTGAGCTCATTTCGTTCAATCGCGGCGTCTGTCGCCTTCTCTCTTGCGGGTCAGCATCCTTCACTATAACAATGGCTCTCTAGGTTCATCCCAGGATTCTGTTCCCTCATTTCAACGGGAATATATTTTCGGTTGAGAGCTCCAGTGTACTGGCCTGCGGGTCGTATCAGTCTGTTCATTTCATACTGTTCGATGATCTGTGCAGTCCAGCCGGCCATTCTGCTACAGGCGAACATTGTAGTAAACATATCAACTGGGACTCCGAGGGCGTAATAGAGCGTGGCCGCATAGAAGTCCATATTTGGGTGAAGTCCCTTCTCTCTGAAGACTGCATCCTGCAGCTTCTTCGAAAGCTCAAACCAATGTTGGTTGTTTGTCTTCTTGCACATCGTTTCGGATAGCTTGCGCAGATAGGCTACCCTCGGATCATCTCCTTTGTAGATCCTATGACCGAAGCCCGGAATCTTCTTCGCGTTTCTGAGTGCGTCTCTCACAAACTCATCAACATTCTGTTCATCCCTGATCTTGAGGAGTGTTTCCATCACTGCTTGATTCGCTCCCCCATGAATTGTTCCTTTCAATGTTCCAATCGCCGTTGTCAGAGCCGCGTACATGTCAGATAAGGCTGAAGCTGTTACTCTTGCGGCAAAAGTTGAAGCGTTCAAACCATGATCAGCGTGGAGAACCCAGCACATATCCAAAGCTTTTGCGGCTTCTTCATCGGGTTGGATTCCCTTGAGCATATAGAGAAAGTTGGCTGAATGCCCAAGTTTCTTGTCTGGTTCAATTGGCAAGTGCCCGTTCCTGACATGATTATGAGTGGTTATGATCGTCGGTGTCTGAGCGATCATCTCGATAGCTATATCCAAGAGAGCATCTCGACCAAGTTCCTTCGCTTTTGAATCGAATACTGCCATAGCCGAGATTGCCGTTCTAAGAACATCCATAGGAGGTGCTGAGTGGGGAAGAGATCCTATCAGAGTCACTAGGCCCGCAGGTATTCTTCGGTTGGTTGCCATCTTCTGTGCAAATTGGTCGAGTTGCGTTCTAGTTGGTAGTTCATTGTAGAGGAGAAGGTAAGCAACCTCTTCATAACTGGCGCGTTCTGCCAACTCACGTATTTCGATTCCTCGATAGACTAGCCGATTCCTTTCTCCGTCAACGAAGCTTATCTTCGTATCAATCTCGGAGGCTTCTTCAAGAGGAAGTCTAAGAGGTATTCTTGTTGAGTCCAATGCGATTCCACAATCCGGTAGTCACATACGTTGCACATTGATCACCGTATAAGCGCTACGTTTCGCTTTGTTGTAGTCAGTTCTTCTGTGATTAATCCTTCAGATCACGTTGTGCAGACCGTTGCTCACTAGTCTCTGTATCAGTTGTGTCCCACTCGGTCACTGTCTCTTCACCAAAATGTTTTTGAGACTGGTTTGGGTCGCTCTTATGGAGGAAAGATCTTTAGATCATGACTTATCTCGACGTGGTTCCAACGTTCGAGATTGCGCTGTACGCCTTTGTAACCCTTCTCTTTGTTATTACGGGCTTCCTTAACTTAAAGGATCTGCAGACTCTAAGACAGGAGAAGTGGACGCGACAAGATACGGTAGCATTGATACTTCGGACGCTGTTCTTTGCGTTTCTTCTGAACCTTATACTAATAGTAGTTATTACTGGTGCAACTTTGGCATATGTGGGGATTCTTAGACCTGGAGTTACGCTTCAGCGAGTTTTACCTTTGGCTGTCACATCGCTTGAGTTCTCGTTTGGAATATTCTTGTTGATTGGAGTCGTCTACGGGATAGCGAAATGGAAGGATTGGTACGATCTCATTGATGCAGAAGACTGAACCAGGTGAGTTCAAGCATTGGTGGGTAAGACGACCGGTTGCAAGAAAGCTACTGCGCGTCCCACTCTATTTCACAACCAAGAACTATCGGCTATGGCGTAACGCAAGACTCACACCGCGTAAACTTCGAAAGTTGATGCGCGCCATAGATGAGAAGTTTCCAAAGACTCGTGAGCAACTGGTTGGAAGAGACAATGAATACCAGCAGATTATGTCAAGCATCAGTTTCCACGTCGTAAGAGATTCATATGTACGGGAAGTTTTCCGAAACGCACCGCCGCCGAAATTCTTCATCCTGAAAGGTTCCAGCGGCACTGGAAAATCTCTCTTAGCTGAAGTTTGCATGAGAGAGGGAACTATTCATGGAATAAAGAACGGCGTGAATGTTCAGCCTATGTCCATAAGAGGATCTGATGTTTTCGACCCGTACTACGGTCAATCTGCTAGGAACTTGGCAAGTATCTTTGATCACTCCTTCACAACGCCCACTATCCTATTTGTCGACGAGTTCGAAAGTTTCGGAAAGAAAGTTGACAAAAGTGCTTCGACCCTCGTGCAGTCTGAAGACCTACGTGTCCAGAGTGTATTCATCAGCAGTCTACGAAGGGTACTTGACACGAAAGTTAGAACTGTAGCGATAGTTGCTACCAACATGTTCGAATCGATAAGGGAAGACGTCAGAAGACGCGCATTCATAGTGGATCTCGATCAAAACGTTAACCGTGAGATGCTTCTTGCGATTCTTGAATCGGAACTTGCAAACTTTGGATGGACATATCTCAACCCTGAACAGGTCATGGTAACCTTGGAGAGAGCTGTAAGCGTCTACAGACAGACCCAGCTAACACCTTTCGACATTGTTGATGCGTGCTACAAGGTAAGGAACAAGAAGATAGAGCCGCTGCGACAAAACCTGTTTCTAAGGTTTGAGGAAAGAAACAAGGCTCTGAGGACATACGAGGTTACGCTCGAAGACTTTGAGTTAGCGGCACGAGAACTTCGAGGCTATGTCGAGACGGAAAAGAGCAGCGAAGTCATGAGCTCCATTCTCAAAATCAAACCCTCAGTAACCTACGATGATGTCGGCGGCCTCTTTGGCGTGAAGGAAAGAATCTTCAAAGCTATCTCTCTAAGCCTCAGACCCGATTTGGTGAATAAGCTTGGATGGATACCGCCGAAGGGATTCATACTCTGGGGGGAACCGGGATGCGGAAAGACGCATATGTCGAAAGCCATAGCGAGAGAGAACGGCGCCTCATTCTTCTACGCTCCAGCAGCGCAACTCTTGATTAATGCAAAATGGGTCGGTGAACCAGAGAAGAACGTTAAGGACCTGTTCGCTATAGCTAGAAGGGCTGCTCCTAGTGTCATCTTCTTCGATGAATTCGATATAATCGCTGGGAAACGGAAAGGCGACCCTGTGGGAGACAAGATAACGGCCCAAATATTGACTGAACTCGATGGCCTTCAGCCTCTAGAGAACGTGATCGTGATTGCGGCAACGAACAAGCCCGAGATGGTTGATGAAGCGGTTCTGAACCGGGTCGAGCCCAATATTCTTGAGATACCCCTGCCAAAAAACGATGAAGAGAGATTCGACATAATTGAGATTCACCTCAAGCAGAACATGGCTCACCTTCATCCAGAAGTGACGACGAAGAAAGTTCTTGGTATCATGAAGCAACATCGTATCGTGTCGCCTAGAGTTATGGCTGAGGTCATACGTGAATCCAACCGCCTAAGGTCACAGGAGATAGTGGCCGCCTGGGAGATCCATAAAGAGGATGAAGAGTACAGATCGCGTGCGGCGAAGATGTTCAAAGAAGATCTTCAGAGGCTCAAAGAGGTTTTCGATATGCGCAGAAACATCGGTGAACAACAGATTTCTGAAGATGATGTGTCCAGCGACAATTACAAGATTCGTCTCTACCACTTTGAGAAAGCGGTATTGGAGCTTGAACAAGATCTTGACAAAGAGTTGATGGAAGCCCAAGAGAGCCTCATGTTCGAGAAGCCTAAGAGAGGCGTCGCTTATGGCGTTGGAACGGACCCGCAGGGAAGACGTGGAATCATCCTAGTAGTCGAATGTACAATTAACAATCAGGGAACCGGTAAGGTTAGTGTAACGGGAGCGGCAAAGGCGGCGGTTCTCGGACCAGCAACGGCGGTCGAGGATGTGAGTGTCGTGGAGAGCGCGGCAAATGTCGTTGAATACATACGAAACTTTTTGCGCGAAAGACTGAAACTCGACATATCCAAATATGATTTCGTATTTCAAGTCATAAGCCCACTCGAAGGCGCGGCCGGCATGGGAGTTAGCGGTCCCAGTCTGGGAGCTGCATTCAGCGTTGCAGCCATGTCAGAATTATCCGGCCTACCCGTCCAATCAACAGTCGTGATGACGGGCAAAGGTGACATAAAAGGAAATGTTGGACCCGTGGGCGGAGTGGGATGGAGAGGTGCTGGAAAATTCCTTGCAGCTTCACGGACAAAGAAGATCAAGGTTCGGAAGTTCCTGCTACCTCGATGGAACTATGAAAAATCTGCAGATGAATGGGAAGTTCTCCAAGAAAAGGAGATAGCCGTAATCCCTGTGACATCTCAGATTCAAGTGTGGGAGCATGCCCTGGACATAGAAGAAGATCAAATAATTCAAACACTCAAAGCCGCAATCAACACTTCAAGAGTTGAGCTTGAAGAGTTACATGCAATGTAACTAGGTATCTACCCTTCTGAGATTCTTCAGGTAACGGAACGTCGCGAACTCTTCGTACGACTTTCTAGATTCTATCCAGAAATCGTATTGTTCTTGACTGATGTCCGAGATCACTTTGGCCGGAACACCAACCAAGACTTTACGTTTTGGAACGATCATATGATTCTTTACAACCGCACCTTCCCCAATCAGTGTCCCTTCTCCTACAACCACATAATCGCTTATGATAGCGCCCATCCCTATCACCACGTTATCCTCGATCGTTGCACCATGAACTATTGCACCGTGGCCTATGGTCACGCCATTCCCAATAAGGCAAGTCTCCCCAGAGCGCGTGTGAATAATGCAATTATCTTGGATGTTACTACGATGTCCAATCTTTATAGTCCCGCAATCCGCTCGAAGCCTAGCGCCAGGCCCCACGAAACAACCCTCTCCGACTTCAACATCGCCAATCAGGTCTGCGGTTGGAAATATGTACGAATCCTTACCGATCTTCGGTGATTTCTTCTCGAATTCATAGAGAGTCAAGACATCAACCACCACAATAGAACCTGTATTCGCATAGAAGATTAATAGACTATGGATCGTTATGCGCCATCAGATTGGTACGTTCACAGTCTCAACTAATCTTTCAGTGCTTGGTAGAGCTTAGGCAAGGAAACGTCGTATCGATATGTGATATTCATATGGCCATCATCAAATTCTTCGTAAGAATGTTCAATCCCCAATTTGGATAGTTTAGAATGGAGCATACGTGCACCCCATTGTAAGTTGAATTCATCTTTGGTTCCACAGTCGATATAGATTAATCGAAGCTTTCTAAGATTGTCCGCGTATCGCTCGGCCATTCGCACTGGATCCCAGTTTTTCCATTGTGCCCAGACCTCGTCCCGCCACTCACCTGTTTCTAAATCGAAGGGGAAGTCTATTCCCATATGTGGAGAATCTAAATTCGGTGAATAATGCGCTGCCATTGCGAGAGCATCTAAGACAGGGAAGTCTTCTTTTTGTTTCCGATTTGGTTTGCTCCAAAAGCCATCGAACCATGCTTTGGGACCACCAGCTTCACGAAACGCTTTTAACGCTGCGGGAAAATCCGGCGGGTAACAGTACTCGAATCCCGCATCGCCTGAATGATCAGCCAATGCCGAGAAGATCTCCGGGTGTCTCATCCCTAAAACAATGGCGCCAAACCCTCCGGAGGACTTTCCCCAAATGGCGCGCCTATCACAACGGTATCGCGATTCCACGAATCTCACAACCTCATCTATGATATAGTCTTCATAACGTCCAACCGCAGCTGAATTGATGTACTGACAGCCTCCGAGCTTAGTGAAACAGTCAACCGCAGCAATGATCATTGGACCGGATTTTCCCGTTGCGATAAGCCTATCCATTTTGGCTTGCAGGTTTTCCATAAAAGGATCAATATTAAACAGCATCCGACCAGTTCCACCAAAACCAACTAGGCCATAAACAACTGGATACTTGGAATCGGAATTCGCATCATAGCCCGGCGGAATGTAGATCGAAACCTCGCGTTCCGAAGGATCCCCCAGCGGGTTCCCTTTCAAGACCACGCTGTCAAACTTCTCAATGATGACACGACTGGAAGCCATAGCTGTTCGCTTCAAATGAACATAGAGGTTTGAATGGCACTTATGGTTTGCTTGCTAGCGTCAATGTCTGAACGAATGCGGAGATTTCAATTGATCTTTAGTTGTAGACGTGATTGTATTTCCGTACGATTGGAATTCTCATCCAAACATTATGCGGGCACTCTTCGGTTCCAAATTGTGCAGCAGATCCATGGCTTCCGTAATTCCAACTCCTAGTTGCAGCGTAGAATGTGCATCTGAACCGAATGAAAAGAGCTCACCGCCTTTGGCCAAGTACCTTAGAATCACCGCTCCCGAAGGATATGGATCTCGATCTATCTTTCTCCTAGAGTTGATCTCAAGATAGATTCTCTTCGCTACCATCTGCTCAAACGCCGTATCGATAATCTCTACTGCCGGCAAGACTGAGTCAGGATGAAGAGGTACGTAGTCTCTGATAAGATCAAAGTGTGCGACTACGTTGAAAAGTCCACTCTCGATTGCCTGTAGAATCTTTGTGTAGTACTTCTGAATCGCTACTTCAGGAGGCATCGCCACGTTCATGTTCAAGTCGAAGGCGATGTGGTCAATATAGTGAACCCCTGCCATTACGAAGTCAAGATCTTTTCCCCTTAGGAATTCTCTTATCTGCGCCTCGTATTCGTGGTTATAGTCGACTTCCACCCCTTTCCTAATTCTCAGTTTCTTATCATATTGTAACCGTGCTTGATCTAATGCTTCACTGTACCCGTGGTAATCAAAGAAACCGAACCCTGAATCTTCAGGTTCGAATTCGGCATGTTCACAGAAGCCGACCTCAGCCAGACCAAGTTTGACTGCGCGACGGCACAGATCATCAATAGATGATTGCCCATCCACTGAGTACTTGGAGTGTACGTGATAGTCAACTAGTCTGCCTGAGACTATTCTGCCTGAAACATGTGGCAAGTCAGTACACCTGGGTCATCAGCATAGATTCGCATCTTCGGGTTTGCTGATCGCAGAGTTGCCATGACAACTACTAAAACATTCTATCTTTGGAGGTGACCAAGCTTAGAACCACAGCAACATTCATTGCGCAGAGATCGTAAGTTCAGATAGAGTCATCTTGAGTTTTGTCAATCTACGAAAAGAGCATCGGAAGCCGTCTTGGTTGAAAAAGTATAAGCCCGGAACCTTCGATAGGAGAGTTGCCTACGGGCAACGGCAACGAAAACTTGCTTTGGTTTCTAGCGGCATACTCTATGGCTTCAAGGTTCGTTGCGAAACGGAAAAGGAAGCGGCGAACCTCGCACGCGCACTGAGGTTGAGGATTCCTAAGGTCGAGCGGAGTGAAAGGGCGAGATACAGTCTTAAAGTTCAGGTGAAGGAAAAGATGATCTACGTCACCAGAAAGGGCTTCTTGCATCGGTAGCTTGATCGCATCGGTCCCGCATTCATTCATTTCGTAAGTTCCTATCCTTATATAGAGCGCTGACGAACATACATCAAGGTAGTTGACGAGAACGAGAGCCGAGAGTCGTTTCTAGCGAAAAACGATCGCCCGTATGTTCTTCTTCTTGTTGTGACTGACCGAGATTGAGAGAGGTGAAAATCAAATGAGTTATCAAATGAGGGACGCGCCGGTAGAGGAAGGAAAACAATACGAAGTCGACATCAAAGAAGTAAGTCGACGTGGTGACGGCCTGGCGCGCATCGAGGGATTCGTGGTCTTCGTGCCCAACACAAAGCCTGGAGACCATGTCAAGATCCAAGTTACGCAAGTTCGTGACCGCTTCGCAATAGCTGAAAAAGCCGAATAGGTCAGCAATTAAAGCCATCCAAGCGGGATGGCAGTACCCATTTTTTTGATATTGTAAGACATGAGGAGGAATGACAATGAGGATTAGTGATGTTCAGAGTGGAATGAGAAAGGTATCAGTTGAAGGCAAGATAATCAACATGAACGGCTACATGCTTGTGGTAGACGACGAGTCAGGAAGAATATTTGTAAGATACTCGCAGAGAAATCTGGGGAGTCAGATTAAGAAAGGCAACACCGTAAAGATCTACGACTGTCAAGCAGTGAGTTACTCAGGAATTCTTCAATTGAAAACGGGGCATAAGGGCCATATAGTTCTAGGATAAGCCTTCTTCATCATCTGATTGAACTAACTCAGATTACCTAGGTTCACTTGGTAAAGTCCTTGATCAAACACG
>Ga0315282_10014183_pt1 | contig 11903 bp, 8 predicted proteins | sample YL17G07_20_MG_FD_203693 | JGI IMG/M metagenome (GOLD analysis project Ga0315282, IMG submission 203693) | Sediment microbial communities from Yellowstone Lake, YNP, Wyoming, USA - YL17G07_20 | ecosystem: Environmental > Aquatic > Freshwater > Lake > Sediment | place: USA: Wyoming | collected... | reverse complement strand
CCCAAAGGATTCGGGAGCGTGTAGCGCAGACCTCCGGGGTTGAGGTCTGCGGCTCTTGCCGCGAAAAAACACAAATCTTAGCGGCAGGGTCCGCCCTCGGGTGTGGGAGTGTGAATCTAAGTAAGAACCGCAGACCCCAAAGGCGGAGGTCTGCGCTACACTTGCTTTTTCGTCACGCTACATTCGTCCAAATGACCCAGGAAGAACCGCAGACCCCAACGGCGGGGGTCTGCGCTACGCTCGCTCGATGAATCAACGGTGCAGTGGCGCACACGTAGCGCCGGCCTCCGGCAACGGGTTTGAACTCGTACCAGCCTGGTTTTGGCGACCTGAATTCGACTTTGCCCAGCCACTTGCCCTGCGGGTCATAAGCCCCCACGGCACATATCTTTCCAGCGCGGAAAGCGATTCGGTCGTTCTCGTAAATATCAATCAATTCCAACAGGCCATCGCCAGTGCGGCGGAGCGCCACGCTGCCGCACGGCGTGTGGGCAGGCCCTGAGTGATGCAACACGACAGCGGAGAGCTGAGGGCGGAGGTGATTTCAGCGGCGAATCTGGCTAAGCAATGGGAGGACGCCACAATGCGGATATTCGCGGTCTACTATCATCCCGTTAAGGGATATGACGTTGATCCACCAACCCTTACCGACCCCTTAGCCAAACTTCCCGATTCACCTGTAGGCGCTATCAGACGGGTTCGCCAGCAATCTGCTGACACAGCGCTGACATGGGACTGTTTCTAAAAGAGTGAATCTTAGGAAAGCCGCATGTTTATTGGCTGGGAGGCAGGGATTCGAACCCCGATACGCAGATCCAGAGTCTGCAGTCCTACCGTTAGACGACCTCCCAGTGGGACGTTCTGATAGAAGTAAACGGGCGGCCACGCGCTTGTCAAGGCTTCTTTTTCAAACTCCTTGATGCACATTGCCCGGGCAAAGAGGCAGGGCGCTCAGAATAATCGGAAACTGACTTCCACCATGACGCGCACCGGCACCGGCGTACCGTTTCTCATGGCAGGTTTGAACTTCCAAGTCCTTACAGTTTCAACAGCTTTTTCATCCAAGCCGAGACCGAGGGGCTTCACAACTCGGCAATCGGTGACAGCCCCGGCGGCACTGACGATGATCCACAGCACGACGGTGCCCTGGTATTTCGCCTTGCGAGCCTCCTCGGAGTACGCCGGATCGGGCTTGTAAATAGGGATGGGCTCGCTGACACTACCCCCCACGCTATAAACCCCGCCACCCACGCCGCCGCCTTCGCCGGGACCAAGGCCGCCGCCTTTGCCGGAACCAATCCCCGTGCCTTCTCCGCTCCCGATTCCACCGCCAAACCCTGGGCCGTTCGAGGGGGGCCCGACCACCCCATAGGGATCACCCCATGGCATGTTGGAACTCATTTGGGGGAGTTTCAATTCCGGCGGCCCCAGGAGCGTAGGCGGAACCACGAGCTGCGGGTTCGGGTTGGGAATTACCGCCATGGGCGGCGCGAGCTGCATCTTGGCAAACTTGGGAATGGCGCCTTTCGACGCGGGCGTCGGCGAGCGATCTCCACCGCCTCCACCGCCTCCGGCCTTCTTGCCTCCCGCGGGAGTCAATTGCGGGAGGTAGGGCGAGATATCCACGACCTCGGCCTTGGTGGCGGCTTTCACCGGCTGCCACATGCGGGAAAGGACGTAAGGGAGCAAGAGCAGTGTCAGAGCGATGCCGTGCACCAACACGGAATTGACCCAGGAGGCGGCTTGCATACGATAGTCGTGCCAAATGTCGGGAGGGTACGGCCGATTCTTGAATATCAGCGAGCCCGCAAATTCGCCCAGGGCAAATCCTGCGATCACGCCCAGAAGCAAACCGGCGTCTTGCCTCCAGAACCACCCGCCTGCTCCCAACACAATGGCAAAGGCAAGCGCACACAGCGCGCGCTTTTCCTGCTGCTCATAGTTGTAAATTCCGATCGGGTCGCGCGGCTTTTCAAATGCGACCTTGAGCTGGGCGGGGAGATCCACGAACCAGGGGCGTATGTCAGTGGCAGGCAGTTTGACTTCGCCGCGATAGTAACGCGCGGGCACCGTCACCTTCGGTTCGCGAAGCCAGTCGCGGACTTGCCGGTATGCGGAAACGAAAAGTGATGGGGACTCGACGAGCGTGACGTTGAAAAGCTCGCCCGTGTCAGGCGCCCTCTTGGGTGGAATCTTTCCCGGGGCGACTTCAACCTGAAGGTTGCTGGTTGACATGAACCTTTGTTCCCATTCCTCGGGCTAACTTTGCGCCTGGGCGCGAGGCTTTGCGTAACCCTATACTAATGATGGCGGACGGCGCAACTGGGTTGTATCGCCTTGGACTTTCAGTTCGTCCGCTACGAACTTAATCTATACTACCACATCAAGCGCACGATGATAAAGCCCAATGCCCTCCTAGTGGGTCAATTTGATGTTGTAGCGGCGAGTTTACCTCGCCAAATGGCGGCGTAAAGCCGCCTCTACACCAAATTGAACCCACTACCGCCCTCGGATGTGAAAAGTCCCTTCCCGACCGGCTTGAGATACACGCCCCGACTTGGTACACTGTTCATTCGATTTCATTTCAATTTGCGGACGGTCAACCACTTATGCCAGCACGAGCTAGTTTTCTTGATCCCTTGGAGCCAGCCAATGGCGAGCACGGGAAGCTTTACGTAGTCGGCACTCCGATTGGAAATCTTGAGGACATCACCCTGCGCGCCATTCGTATCCTCAAAGAGGTGGACCTGATTGCCTGCGAAGACACTCGCCGCACGCAGAAACTCCTCAATGCCTACAAGATTCGGACGCGCACCGTTAGTTACCACGAGCACAATGAGATGACGCGCGCGCCCGAGCTGACTATCGAGATGGAAGAGGGTAGCAGTATTGCCCTGGTCACGGACGCGGGCATGCCCGTGGTGTCAGACCCGGGCTTCCGACTGGTGCACCTCGCGGTTCGCCACAGCATTCCCGTGGTTCCGGTGCCCGGCGCCTCGGCCTTCGTGGCGGCGCTGGCGGCTTCCGGATTGCCCGTGGATAAGTTCCGCTTCCTGGGATTTCTGCCGAGCAAGAAGGGCGAGCGCCGGAAGGCTTTGGAGGAACTCAAAGACGCCACCAAGACGCTGGTCTTCTACGAGGCGCCGCATCGTTTGCTGGAGATGCTCAAGGACGCGCGGCAAATCCTCGGCGAACGGGAAATCGTTATTGCCAGGGAAGTAACGAAGGTTCACGAGGAGTTCGTGCGCGGAACCATCGGCACCACCCTCGAGTATTTGAAGAGACGGCCGGTGAAGGGCGAGATTACGGTGCTGATTGGCCTGCACGCCGTATCAGACGCTAACGCCGGCGCCCCGCCTGTGGCGTCCATCATCTCCGAAATCCAAGCGGTGATGGCGGGGCGTAAGGTTGATGAACGCGCTGCTTTGAAAATTGTGGCCCGCGCCCGCGGCGTCTCCAAAAGCGAAGCCTACCGCCTGTTGCAAGCGGAAAAGAACCGCAAGAGTTAGCCCCGATTTCACTTATTCTGTGAGTGACTCCCATACGGGAATTCTCCTCGCCACGGGCAAAGTCACCGCCATCGACGGCTCGCACGCGGCGAAGGGAATCACCAAGAAGCTCATCCAGGAATTCGAAAAGGCGCGGGCAGTGCAAGCGGCGCAGTCAAATCAGCCGGAAGCGCTCAGCAGTGACCATCGAGGAGCAGATGACAAGGCCCTCAGAGGCCCTCTGCACTATACATGGGAAGTGTGGCTCCCATGAAGCGCACTCCAACGCGGTAGAATTCCTCGTCTTCTTTAATGCTGCGGACTACGGTGGCTTCAGTGAAGAAATCCGTGGGTCCCTCGTCGGGCCGCACCGGACCGCGGCCGGGGATAACGACGGTGAGAGTAGCAAAGACGGCCAAATCGCGTTTGGTGAGAAAGGAGAGGCCGCGCCGGCTTACTTCCAGGGCGGTGGTGGAATCGTCGTACTCCTGGCCGGCCGCGTCCAGCCCTCGCACCTGGATGGGGATGGCCGCTTCGACCCGGCGCTGACTTCGTGTGTTTTCGCTGGAAGGTTCCATCAAGGTCACCTGTTTCTTTCACGAGGCGATTGCCGCTTCTGACCTGCCGGGGTTGGCGGCGAGCGAGGTGAAGAACGCGTCCACGCGCTCGAGCACATCGCCTGTTTCGCGCGCGCTTTGCACCTGCCGTCGTAATTCCGTTCCGTTGCGCACGCCGTGCGTGAACCAGCTTGCAAATTGCTTCATCTTGCCGAGGGCGCCGGGAATTTCCTCGGCGACGAGCATGGAATAGTAAGTGCGAATTAACTCGTAGCGGTCGGCGTCAGCCGGTTCGTGGTACGTGCCCGTGGTGAAGAATTCCGCCAGTTGGCGGAAGATCCAGGGATTGGAAGCGGCCGCGCGCCCGATCATCACCGCGTCGCAGCCGGTCTGCGCGCGCAGCGCCAGGGCGTCCTGGGGTTTATACACGTCGCCGTTGCCGATCACGGGAATGCCCACGGCTTGCTTGACCTGCTGGATGATTTCCCAACGCGCCCGGCCGCTGTAACCCTGCACGCTCGTGCGCGGATGGATGGCCAACGCATCCACGCCGCAGTCCTCTGCCAGCCGCGCCACCTGCAAAGCCACAATTTCCTCGTCACTCCAGCCGGAACGGAATTTAATGGTGAAGGGAATCTTCACGGCCGCGCGAATCGCGCGCAGGATCTTTTCCAGCAACGGCAGATCGCGCAGCAGTCCTGAGCCGCCGCACTTCACCACTTTCTTGGCGGGGCAGCCGAGGTTCAGGTCCACCAGGTCAAATCCCAGGTCTTCGATTTGGCGCGCTGCATCTGCCATGTGGGCCGGGTCGGCACCGAAAATCTGCGCGCTGATGGGCCGCTCCTCCTCCGTGTAATACAGATAGCGTTGCGAGCGGAAATTTTGGCGAATCATGCCCTCGCTGGAAACAAACTCCGTCATGATCAGGCCGCAGCCGCCCAGGCGCTTGATGAAGCGGCGGAAAACCGTATCGGTGATCCCCGCCATGGGCGCCAGAATGTGCGCCGGCCGGATAGCCACGTCGCGAATGTGCAGGCTCGCAAATACCATAATGACGATTGCTTCCTCAATGAACAGCGTCAGCCTATATGTAACCCTTCGGCCATTGTGGGCCGTCGAGGGGAGGTTGTCAACTGGCCTTTCCCCCCGGCATGACGTCCTCGGCGCTGGCGATGCCGAAGCGCATTTGGCCTTCGGCCACCAATTCGCCGTCGCGGAAGATGGAGCCGCGCAACTCGCCAAACTGCCCTTTCATGCGGATTACTTCCGCCTCCACGCGCACCGTGTCGCCGGCCTCAATCGGTTTAATAATGCGCGCCGAGGGTATATGCAAGATCATGGCGATCTTGCCGGCCATTTCCGGGCGCTCCAGCACCAACACGGCGCCCACTTGCGTGACCAGTTCCAAAATAACGCTGGTGGGGATGATGGCGATGCCGGGGGGATTCCCGCGCGCCGCCTCGTCGTCGATGGAAAAATGCTTCACCGCCACGATGCGCTGCCCGGGAACGAATTCCGCCACCTGGTCGATAAAGAGGAAAGGGAAGCGGTGGGGGAGAATGTGCGCGATGTCGTCGGGGGAGAAGTGAGCCATAGGAGAATCCGGTGATCGGGTGATCAGGTAATCGGGTGAACAAGGAACTGCATCACATGGGCAGCTTTTTGTTCACCCGGTCACCGGATCATCCGATCTCCTGATCTTATAAAGTTCCCGCTTCAGCGCCGGGTTGCGGCTGGTCCAGTCGCCGGGACGGTCCTGGTCCGCCGCGTACTGCTCGCGCACAGCTTCCAGCTTGGAGTCCATTTCGTCCAGGAAACTGACCACCATGGCTTCGGCAAACATCGGTTCCTTGGGCGAGCCGAACTCGAGCTTGCCGTGATGGGAAAGAACAATGTGCTCAATTTCGTTCTTGAGTTCGGCGGAGAAGTTGGGGATCTGGCGAATCTTCGCCTGCACCATTTCGAGCGCCATGGTGATATGCCCGAGCAGTTGTCCCCGCGTGGAATAGCGGAAGCCGCGGGTGAAATTCAGCTCTTCCGTCTTGCCGATATCGTGGAGCACCAGCCCGGCCACGATCAAGTCGCGCCGCAACCAGGGATAATGATCCACCACGCCATCGGCCAGCGCGATCAGCGACGACACGTGTTCCAGCAGCCCGCCCAGGAAGGCGTGGTGATAGCTCATCGCCGCGGGGGCCAGCTTGAACTTTTCCGCCAGGGACGCGTCTTCCAGGATGCTCAGCAGCAGAACGCGCAGCGGACCTTCGCTCATGTTGCGCACGCGCTCGAGTAAAGCGCCGTACATCTCCTCCGGGTCGCGTTGTGTGCGCGGAAGATAATCCAACAGGTTCACTTCTTCGGGCGGGCAAAGCGTGATCTTCCGAACGCGAAGCTGCGGCGTGCCGCGATAGCTTTCCACGTGGCCTTCCACTTGCACGACGTCGTCTGCCTCAAAGGCCGGAGTGGTGCGTTCCGAGTAGTCCCAGAGTTTGGCGGTAATGACGCCCGTGGTGTCTTGCAGGCTGAGGTCCAGGTAAGCGGCGCCGTTGCTGGCGGTCTTACGTTCTTTGGATTGGACCAGGAAGGTACTGCGCACCGGTGAGTCCGGCGTGAGGTCCTTGACAAAGGTTTGCTTCATTGAGTTCTTTCGGGGGTCAACAACGCGCCCGGCGTTTCGGCGCCGTTGTCAACGTATCCCGGCGCAAGAAAAATATAACTGTCTTTGCGAAGTTGGCGCAGATATTCGCGCATCTTGGGTTCCATGCGCTGGCCGTACAAGACCTCGTTTACGCGTGTTTCAACCTCTTCAAACGAGGGGATGCCGGGGCTGAATCGCTCCACAAGCTTTAGGATCAGGAAGCCGTTCTTGATGCGCATCGGGTCGGTGTATTCACTGGTTTCGAGCTTGCTGAGCGCCGCGGCGATTCCTGGTGCGATGGATCCCGTCTTCATGAAGCCAATGTCGCCGCCCTGGTCGGCACTGCGATCGTCGGAATACTTCTTTACCACTTCGCTAAAGCGCGCGCCCCCTTTCACTTCCGCCCACGCGGCCTTGGCGCGCTTTTCGGCCTCCTCAGGCTTGTACTTCTCGGTAGAAACCAGGATTTCCGCGAGGTGGACCATGCCCGTAGATTTGAACTCTTCCTTGTGCTGATTGTAATATTGCCGCGCTTCTTCCCGCGTCACCACGATGCGGGAACCGACGTCGCGGCTGATGACTTCCTGCATCAGGAGCTGGCGGCGGATCTGGTCCTTGAAGTCTTCCCAATTAACGCCTTGTTGTTCCGCGTCCTTTTGCAGGTCTTCGATCGTCGCAAGGTTGTCCTGCCTGCGGATTTGATCCAGCTTCTTGATGATGTCTGTTTCCACGTTCACATTCTCGTCTTTGGCCTTCTGGACCATCAGCGACTGGTCGATCAAGTTGCGCAAAAGGTTCTTGCTTTCGTCATTAACCTTGGCTGCGAGTTCGGGGCCGGAGTACTGCTGGGTAAGCTCATCGTGTAGCTTGGCTTTTTCCCGTTCATACTGGCGCTGCGTAATGATCTCACTGTTGACGCGCGCGATGATACGTTCCACCACGTGGGCGGCCCGGACCTGCGGCGCCGCAAAGGTTGCCGCCAGGATAGCGCTTGCCAGAATTTTGACCGTTCGTTTCATCGTCCCCCCAACGCAAGTCATCCGTCATCAGTATTCGGGGTGTCTTTACTGATTACTGACAACTGGCCACTGACAACTTAATCTTAAGGCTGGGCGTGCAGTTCCTGCAAGACGTTTTGGACTTGCGTCAGCAAGTTGCCGTCGCGCTCGCGCGTACGGAAGCGCAGGACGCGGTCAGGGCGGAAGCTGGCCTCACGGCGCCGCCGCACAAACTGCGCCAGCCGCTGCGGATCAACCGGCGCCTGCTCATGGAACTTAATCCAGATTTCGTCCACTTTGCGCTCCACCGTTTGCACCAGCAAGCGTTCCGCCGCGCTTTTCAGCAAGGCGTAGTCCAGCAGGTTGGAAACCGAAGGGGGAATAGGGCCGAAGCGGTCGGCCAGTTCGGCCTCCATGTCCGCCCGCTCGGTGGGTGTGGCTACACTCGAAATGCGTTTGTACATCCGCAGCCGCTGGTTCTCGTCGGGAATGTAAGCGTCGGGAATCTTGATGTCGAGGCCCAGGTTGAGCGAGGTGCGCACTTCGATCTTAGCGGAAGCGCCCTTCAATTCCTCCACCGTCTGCTCAAGCATCTTGAGGTAGAGGTCGATGCCAATGGCGTTCAAGTGGCCATGTTGCTCGGCCCCCAGCAGATTGCCGGCGCCGCGCAATTCCAGATCCAGCGCCGCCAAGCGAAAGCCCGCGCCGAGATCGGAGAATTCCTTCAGCGCCGCGAGGCGCCGCCTGGCGATGGGCGTTAAGGTGTCTTCTGACCCGATCAGGAAAAAGGCGTAGGCGCGGCGGTTCGAGCGGCCCACGCGTCCGCGAAGCTGATAGAGGTCGGCGAGGCCCAGGCGGTCGGCGTGATTCACAATGATGGTGTTGGCACGTGGGATGTCAAGGCCGTTTTCAATGAGCGACGTGGCCACCAGCACATCGTATTCACCCCGCATGAACTTCACCATCACCCCCTCGAGATCTTTCTCGCCCATCTGGCCGTGTGCCACGCCAATGCGCGCGGTGGGCAGCAGGCGCTGCAAAAGCGCGGCCATGGGGAAAATCGATTCCACCCGGTTGTGCACGAAGAAGACCTGGCCCTGCCGTTGCATCTCCTGCATGATCGCGGACTGAATGAGCGCCTGGTTGAAAGGCGCGACGGTGGTTTGAATGGCCAGGCGGCCGCGGGGCGGGGTTTCAATCACGGAAAGGTCGCGCAATCCGCCCAACGACATGTGCAGCGTGCGCGGAATGGGCGTCGCCGACATAGTCAGCACATCCACGCCGGATTTCATTTTCTTCAGCTTCTCTTTGGCCGCCACGCCGAAGCGCTGCTCCTCGTCCACAATCAGCAAGCCCAGATCGCGCAGGTGCACGTCCTTGGAGAGCAGCCGGTGCGTTCCGATCAGGATGTCCACGCGGCCGGCTTCCGCGTCGGCGACGATTCTTTTCTGCTCCGCGGCCGTGCGGAAGCGGCTGAGCATTTCCACGTACACGGGAAAAGCCGCCAGGCGCTGGCGAAACGTGTTGTAGTGCTGGAAGGCCAGCACCGTCGTGGGGGCGAGCAACGCCACCTGGCGGCCGTCCTGAATCAATTTGAAAGCGGCGCGCATGGCGAGTTCGGTCTTGCCATACCCCACGTCGCCGCAGAGCAGCCGGTCCATGGGCTCGGGGCTTTCCAGATCGCGCTTGATGTCGCCAAGGGCGGTGAGCTGGTCAGCCGTCTCCTCAAATTCAAACGCGTCTTCGAACTCGTGCTGCCAGGGTGTGTCCGCGGAGGTGGCCACCCCGCCGCGCATTTTGCGCTGGGCGTAGAGTTGCAAAAGCTCCTGTGCCATGTCGCGCAAGGCGCGTTTGACGCGCGTCTTGGTGCGTTCCCAACTGGCGCCGCCCAGGCGGTCCAGTGGAGGTTTGGCGCCTTCGTGGGAGCGGTACTTTTCCACCAGGTCGAGGCGTTCGAGCGGTACATAGAGCTTGGCCTCGTCCTGAAAAGTCAGCAGCATGAAGTCGCGCGCTGCGCCCGCCACCGTCAGTTGCCGCAGGCCTTGATAAATGCCGATGCCGTGATCGATATGCACGACGTAGTCGCCGACTTTCAGGTCGCTAAGGTCGGAGATAAAGCTGGAGATCCCGGAACGCTCGCGCCGCCCGCGCGCCGCCCAGTCAAAGCCGCCGAACAAGTCTGCGTCCGCCAGCCACAACTGCCGTAGTTCGGGAATGGCCACACCTTCGCCAATCTCGCCCCGCGCAATGAGCACGCTGAAAGAATCGGGCCATCGGTTCATCGGTTCATCGGGTGATTGAGGGATTTGTTTCTTAGATGACTCGATGGCCCGATGGATCGATGACCCGATTCCGCTGGTCACCAGATCATAGGAAATCTCATAGTCCTTCAAAATCTCCCGCAGGCGATCCACCTTGCCGCTGGTGGGGACGACGAAAATGACCGACTCCCCACGCTTCACCCGAACGCGCAGATCTTCCACCAGCTCCTTGACCCTACCTTGATACTTGGGAGGAGGTTGGGTGAGGAGCGGAAACTCAGACGAATCGGGTGATCGGGGGATCGGGGGATCACGCCATTTGCGATTTGCGATTTGTGATTGGCGATTTTCGAAGTCGCTGTCATCCTGAGCAGCAGCGAAGGATCCCGCCCTGCCTGCCGCGTTGTCCTCGGACTTTGGCGGGTTCCCGTCACTCATCACTCGCGACTTGTCACGGCTCTCCGAGGAATCGGGTGATCGGATGATCGTGTGATTGGGTGATTGAACCGCTTGCTTGTCACTTGTCACTCGCCACGGGTCACTGCTCTCTGCACTTGCCACTCGCCACGGGTCACTGCTCTTAGCGCCTTCGGGCGGGAAGTATAAGTCGCCGCCGATGACGACCGCCTGCGAGCCAGTATCCGCGGCCGGCGCGAGGCCTTGCAGACCCAGTTCTTTGAGCGAAATTTGTGCAACGCCCTCGAGCGCCTGAAGGAGTTCCGCCTCGGTCAGATAAACTTCGCGGGGTTCCGGCCGGGGCGGAACGATGTCGCGAACTTCCTCGAAGCTTGCCGTCAGGCTCTCGATCGTGGGCGAAATCTGCGCGCGGCGATCGAGGAGTTCGTCCCAAACCAGCACCGGGCGCTCCAGAAGGGAAAACAGCGTGTGCGCGTGCGGTTCGACGAGCGGAACGAAAAACTCCCACCCCGGGAAAATATTGGTATGTTCCGCGGCCCACTCGGGTTCGCGCTCGGGCAGCGGTGTTCCTCGCGCTTGCGCGTGCACACGGGCCCGCACGATGAGAATTTGGACTAGTCTTTCGAAAAATTTCGGGGAACGCTGCGCTTCCGAGAGCGGCAGGAGCAGCGCTTGGGGTACGGGTTTGCGCGAGCGTTGCGATGACGGGTCGTATTCCCGCACGGACTCGAGCTGGTCGCCAAAGAATTCCAGGCGGAAGGGCCATTCGGCCTCGGGAGGGAAAACGTCCACAATTCCGCCGCGCACGGAGTATTGGCCGACGGCGGCGACGGGCTCAGCGGGCTCGTACCCAACGCTCCGCAGATGCTCCACCAAGTCGTCCAGATTCAGCTCGTCACCGACTTTTAGTTCAAGCGCGAGCGAGGAGTAGAAGGCGCTTTCGCGGAAGCGCCCCAAGGCTGCGGCCACCGGAGCGAAAATCACGCGCACCCCGCCTCGCGCCAGGCTCCAAAGCGCCACGGCCCGCTGCTCCTGGATTTCCGCGTGCGGCGAGCGCCCTTCGTAAGGTGAGCAGTCCAGCGCCGGCAATATTTGCACCGAGCTGCCGGCCCCGGGCTTCAGCCACTCCAGAAAAGTCGCCGTCGTTTGCCGGTAGTTTTGCGCCGCTTCATTGTCGTTGACCAAAACCACCACCGGGCGCCTCACCTGATGCGCCAGCGCCGCTACCACCAGCGCCTTGGCCGCGGGCGTCAGGCCCGAGATGGCAGGGGGCTGACCTGTGGCGGGCTCGGACAGCGCCGCAATTCCCGCGCGCACACTGGCATGCTCAAGAAGTGGCTGGAGTAGAGATTGAAGATCGGCCATGGATTAACAGATATAACCTTCGACCCAAAACAAAACTGGGGCCAAAGTCATTTTCTCGCCGCGAATCAACGATACCCTTGCTGCGGATACCTCGGCAACTTTTTTGTTCCATCCGCGGCGGAGCCTTGGCAGGCGCAAGTAGTTCGGGCTTCAGCGCCGGATTGAATTATTATGGCAAC
>Ga0315282_10014182_pt1 | contig 11903 bp, 9 predicted proteins | sample YL17G07_20_MG_FD_203693 | JGI IMG/M metagenome (GOLD analysis project Ga0315282, IMG submission 203693) | Sediment microbial communities from Yellowstone Lake, YNP, Wyoming, USA - YL17G07_20 | ecosystem: Environmental > Aquatic > Freshwater > Lake > Sediment | place: USA: Wyoming | collected... | reverse complement strand
ACCTTCGAAGTTATGACTTCCTCAAGTTTCTCCCATGTCTCTGCTTCAACCTTTGCGACAATATCATACACTCCATAGGCCAGAGAAGCTTCCTTGACCTGCTCAATCTTCTTCAACTCACTCAAGGCCTCGCCCTCTTTGCCGATCTCTGCCGTTATCATGACGAAGGCTAGAGCCACCCTTCAGATACCCCATTCGGGCAAACGCTGCCCTTGAGGGAGAAAAACGTTTGGAACGGGTACATGCCGCTCTAGCAACGCCTCGATGAGACAGGCATCCAATGGTTGAGCTCTCTCATAACGAAATCCCTCTTGTCTTGTTGTTTGGTCCAGCTCAGCGGGCATATCTCGGCTCTGATGGACCTTCGGGCAAACCGACTCCAGGTGGGGTCTGGCGTGTTCATCGGTATCCGACGGGTAGGTCGACATCCCCGTTGCTAGAGAATTTTGAAGCCCGAGGTCCCTAAGATAATCTCCGAACTGGGTTCCGTCAGTTTATCAATTGTCGTGAATTCGTTTCCGCATCTCTGATTCGTTGCCCTCATCTTCGACCAAACTCTGGACGCGTATCACATGAAGGATCTCTAACCCATGCCTCTCTTATGCAACGACGACGGCGATAACTTACCTGATACGTTCGCTCGATCCTCCAAGCTCTTCCATCCCCGTAGTAGACTTGAGCTGATAGTTCCTTGGACTTCTCTGATGCTCGCCTCGTTGGTGTGGAGGACTATTTGGCGAAGCCCCTCCCTAATTGCAACGATCGTTCTCTCGCTTACAGGGGCGTGATTCGTTTTCTTCGTCGTTTATGAGCACCCGCGTACGTGACAACGCAATGGAATACGCATCCTGAGCGCTCCTTAACTTTGACTTCGCACACTGCACGGAGGCCTTCTGATGTATTTCGTGATTTCGGATCACTTCTCTGCCGCTTGTACCTACTCCGATCAACGGTGGACAAATCAATGATTCGAACGGTCTTCGACAGGTGGGCGACGAGGTGTCAGCTCGCCTATGCTAGGTCGCTTCTGCTGCGCGCGCTCCGCTTCCTTCGTGCATCACGAAAGATCACTGCCAGTGGAAAGACAATGATTGCCAGAGTAAAGATGGACAGAACCTCGAACGCCGCATAGGGTTGACGGAGATGCGCCAAGAAGTAGAAAATCAGGCTAACAAGTATGATGACACCTGATAGAGCGCCGACGTATGCAGCAAATTTCAACCCCCCAAATCCGAATACTCAGCAGGCTACCCTGTCACAACCGTATGTATGCTCATCCTTTAGGGTTTACCTCTGTGCTGACTGATAACATGGGCCTTGTCTCAACCCGGAATAGTCGCGACGATAACGGTGGCGAAATCCGAAGACCAACTGCAGAGCGCAGAGTATTTTGTTGCAGGTGAAAACCCCACATGAGGCGCCGTTGGATCTGCTTAGGAGTGCACCGCCGCCTGACCACTTACTGTTCGCAGAGGTCGCCTGTTGAGTACTGCGATAATGTGAGGTGGCGCTGTGGAATCTCTCAGGCGGAATCCTGCGGCTTGCCTTGATTTTTCTGGAGGGATTTCCAGTCATTGATCATAAGCTCGTTGGCGGCTTCGTGTCCGCCATCGTTCACAATCGTACCTGTGGGGTTACGGATCGTCACCTTAAGAATCCCACTAGGGAGGACGCCGCCACCTCTTGTTTCAACGACGCCGCGCTGATAGGTGGACCTGACAGTGCCCCAAATCCCGTAATGTACTCGTGCAATTGCAGAATCCCACGTCTTGGAGTTCGAGATGCTTACTAAATAGGTTCCCAGCGCGAGATTTGGTTCGATTGGCAGTGAGACAGGCGGAGGCGCAGTCGCTGGTGGGATAGAGGGGATCTCTCCGTTCTCCGCGGTGACAAAACTGCGTTCAGTATACCGGGTCGAGTTATCGGCAGGGCTCTGAACCCAAATGTAGTAGGACTCGGCCGGCTGGTATCCCCCACCCAGTTTGAGCAAGAACGAAGATGCGGCGCAAGCCATGCCCAAAAGGAGGGAAGGGACGATAATATGTGAGTTCTTTCGTTCTTAGTAGCTCGGTGCCAACTGACCCCTATAGGAGCTTGGAGATATTCGCCAAGCATTTCTCCGATCTCAATTCCGATGCATGGGGAATCGGATACTTTGGCAAAGATGGAAAGGTCCTGATTTTCAAAGAGCAAAGAGTACGCCACGGCCGCAAATCTAGCGATCAGTCGTGTGCTCGTCGCGTACCTAAGAGATGCATATGACAAAAGAACCGTCTCGGATGATAACGCCCATCCGTTTCTGCTGAATTTTTCAGGGCGCTCTTGGCTGTTCGCGCACGATGGAGCTATGTCGATTGAGTACCGGACAGGGGGAGAGAGGGTTAACGCAATCATAGATTCGGCTAGAATCTTTGAGTTTCTGAGAGATTAGATTCTGTTGTTGAGGAGACCAACAGGCCGAATTTTCGGCGCGCTGAAAAAAGCAACAGAGAACCTCTATCGGGAGTTTCAAGGTACTGCGAACTTCGTCTTGACTGACGGGGACCTGTGCTTCGTCAACAAGGATGGTGAGCACCACAATCCAGTGACGCAGACTACCGCTTGTGATGGAGTGAAGAGGACAACGGCGAAGCAGCGAGACTTGTCGCAATTGCGATGAGAACTGGAGATCCGAGAAGTTAAGCGGGGCAAGAGATTTCTTGCACGGATCCCTTGTGAGGACGAGGTGAGAGCCTTGGGCGCCGGTCTCCAGTCTCCCGCTTCAGGTGGCCTCCTAGCTGTCATCATCGCAGCAGGACAGGCAACCCGGCTGCAACCATACAGCCTGGAGAGGCCCAAGAGCCTCATGGAGCTTGCTCCCAAAGTTACAATCATTGACTTCATTCTCAAGCGTCTTCAAGAGGTCGGTGTCAGACGCGCAATCATCGTGACTCGACCAGAACATCGAAGCACCTTTGAAGCACACCTTGAGGGCAGAGCAGAAGTCGTGACTGTGGACAAGGAAGGGGCCGGCAACCTTCACAGCCTCGAGACGGCATTTCGGTTTGCCGGGGACCAACGCATACTTCTTGTCATGTCTGATCATGTCTTCGAGATCAGCCTCTTGAGACGACTCATTGAGGCAGACGATGGCAGCAAGCGGGTTCTGCTCTGTCTCGACACCTCGCCGGATCACCGCAGCCTACATGAGGGGCTGAGGGTCGATTCTACACTCTTAGATGTACAGCGAGTCGGAAAGGCGATCCGGCCGCATAGCGGAGTCGACACAGGGCTCTTCATCCTTTCGCCTGAGTTTCGTCAAATAGTTTCACGGTTGACTGCCGAAGACCGAGAGAAATCCGCGCTCTCCGATTTGGTAAACGACCTAGCGCGTGAGGGGCAGGTGGGGTGTGTTGATGTGAGCGGGAGGCTGTGGATTGATGTCGATACGCCAGAGGATCTGCTGAAGGCTAGACAACTGTATCCCAAGATCATGCGCCGTGACTTGTGCAAGCCGACGGACGGACCCATCTCTCGTTGGCTGAACCGGCCTATCTCCAGCAGGCTTTCGATCTTCGTCTTCAACCATGTGCCGTGGGTGACACCTAATCTCCTCACGGCCACCAGCTTCCTCATCGCGCTGGCTGCCGCGTCTCTTTTCGTCACAGGACAGCTTTTGATCGGTGCCGTCTTGGTCCACTTGTCTTCGATCCTCGACGGTGCTGATGGCGAACTCGCTCGTCTACGCGATACCACAACTCCCTTCGGCAGTCTGCTCGACTCCGTCCTCGATCGAGCAGCGGATGTCTCACTACTGTTGGCGCTTGGATCTCTTCTTCCTCCAAACCCCGTTGATTTCGTTCTTACTGGGCTGGCCGTTTTCGGGGCGATCTCAGTCAGCTACATTTCTCATCTCAGTTCACAGTACATTGATGTCTCCAAGCTACGCACAGGGTTTCCATGGGCAACGCGAGATGTTAGGCTCTTCAGCATGACTGTTGGAGGCCTAATCCTTCAACCTATATTGCCTATCTGTTTCTGTGTCGCGGCGCCCTTGGCTTACGCAACAAGGGTGTTGGCTAGCGCAGCTCGCATTCAAACACAATCCGGAACTCCTGCTCGAACTCGCTTACCTGCGGCAGCCGGTCCAGAGCCTGGAATCCAGCTGCCAAAGCAGAAGCCGCAACCCAGCCAAATTCGCGGCAACATTGAAAGCCTTCTCGTCAACTTGCTGAAAGCTGCAGTTGCCATCATCGTCCTGCAGCTCGTCTGGACAGCGGTTGAGCGCACGAATCAACGGATCGAGATCTTTCTGCCTCCGCCGCTCGACATTGACTTAATCTTCGACCTTGCACGCCTCATCATAGCGGCTTACTTCGGATATCGAGTTCTCTTGTCCACTAGATACTTCGCTGACATGGCCACCGATTTAGTCGTAGCTCGTCTGCAGATCACTAGGGGCATGTATGCGCGTGTGACTACGGATGTCTTGTATCTGATCGCGGTCTTGGTGTCTTGGTCCGTGGTCTCTCCAGTGGCAGCCAAGCTTCCCCACGTTGGGGGTCTTCTCACCCTCCCGACCAGCCTAGTTTTCCTAGGCCTCACGCTGCTGCTTCTCTATGATCTGCTAAGGATTGCGAATCGTGGCTTGAGGTGGTTGTGGGACGCTGCCATCGAGCGCCTTACTGAGTGGCTAACAACCCATTTCCACCGTCTCGATGAGGATGACCTTCATCACGATCAAGAGCGTCTCCAGTCAGGAGAGCCTATTGCACATTGATAGAGAACGCGGAAACCAAAGACATTCCGGACAGTGTGGGATAACCCCCCGCGATGAGCTCCCACTCCTCCATCTTCATCTTCAATCGGGATCGCGGAGATATTGAATCAAGTCAGCCTCACCGTTGGTTTCATAAGGGCCGATCTGCCTCCTGCCGAACAAGGGCGGGTCGATCTGCCCAAGGTGATGAGGCTCACCTTAACCGCCTGACAACGTGTCAGGCTGATAGCTTCTATATTGTCCGTATCGAGAGGTGAGACTCCGCTGGAGAGGTACAGTCCAAGCGCTTGCTTCCAGAGTCTTGAGCGGTGGATCCGAATCGAGAATGTGATCCAGTACATTCAGGCACGACAGAACGAGGATGGCGGATACTCCTTCGCACAGGGAGCAGAATCCTCAGCAGCAGATACCTACTACGCTGTTCAGATCCTGACGATGCTTGGAGCTGAGCCAAGAGACGTAGCCGACACCATCCGATTCATGACAGGTCTACAGCATGAAGACGGAGGATTTGACTCGATCAATGTGGCGTACTACGTCGCAAGTACGTTGAATGAACTCGGGGAGAAACCGCAGAAGTCGCTGGAGGGCTTTCTCTTGTCGCTTCAAAGACCTACAGGCGCTTTCGGAAGTCTTGAGGCTGATATCGAATCGCCTTCCGAATTCGAAGCCACCTTCTACTCCCTCAGGCTTCTGCGACTGCTTGGGCGAGCATTTCCGGCTGACAATGCTAGGCAGCTTCTCTTGTCGCTTCAGAACGATGATGGAAGTTTTGGGAGGTCTGGCTACTCGAGACTAGGTTCAACATACCATGCCTTGGCGAGCCTTGGACTGATCGGCTTTGACGCAAGAGCTCTGCATCACACGCTGGAATGGGTGAGATCCTGCGAGATTCCAAGCGGAGGATTCAGAGGAAGCCCCGACAGTGTCGATCCTTACATCGTGATGGATGGCATCTACTACGGAGTACTCTGCCTCGAAGTCTACAGCGCCAACTTCAGGTACCCATCGCAGACGCTTGACCTGATAGGCAGGTTCCAGAACGAGAACGGCGGATTCCGTAGATCAGTCTTCCTGGGCATCTCAACCTTCGAGTCAACCTATCAAGCAATCGCCGCTTCTTTGACTGTCCTATCAAAGTGTGAGTAACACGAGAAAAAAGACCACGATAAGTGTTTCATCGGGTGCAGGCAGCCTAGGGGAGTGGGAAGGTAACTCGACGCGATAGCTCTTGATCGCGACCCGGCCGTTAAGCCAGCGAGTTCAACTATGCGCCGACCAATGCTAGCGGGCCTAGACGCGAGGCAAGGCATCAGAAAGAACACAGAAATAGAGGTCGGGGAAACGAATCCCTTTGGGAACTAGTGATCGACGAATGAGCTTGATTCAGTTTTCTATCATGTGGGCCGGCAAGGACTTGAACCCTCTCGAATTTTGATACCAGTTCAGCAACAAAGTTGCTGCCAGCCCTGCGGAGGGCCCTCATTCTTCCATGCTCATCTGTGGGTGTTTTGCGGACTTCCAGCGTAGCTTCTGTCCGCTCGGATTTCGTTGGTTCAAAACGTGAAATGTCACCTAACCGGGCCCGCCATCCTCTTTTAGCAGTGCGGGTGTTATCAGCTGAAGTTCTGAAACGGGACCTAACGGTCCGAAAAGGGACCCGACGGTCTGAAAACGGAACCCATTTTAGCCTCGGATGCAGAGGGAAGGTTCATGCTGCTCGACACGATTCTCGGATCAAAGGTAACAATCAAGGCACTAAGGTGCCTGCTTAGACGGCCCTACCGAGAGTGGTTCTTCAAGGAGCTAGTCAAGGACGTAGAAGTAGGGGTCGGGTCCCTGGGGAGGACCCTGAAGGAACTGGTTGCTCGAGGAGTTGTGCAGGAACGGGTTGTTGGTAGGCAGCATTTCTACAAAGCGAATTTAGAGAACTTACTGGCGAGATCACTTTTCGACTTATTTGCCGCGGAGAGAAGGTTTGAGATCCCTGCCAACCTAAGAACCGCCCTAGAAGAAATGATCGGAAGAGCAACAGGCGACTCCAAGGATAATCTGCGTTCTGCTATTCTATTCGGGTCTGCCGCAGTGGGCACAGCAGGACCCGAAAGCGATCTGGACTTACTATTGGTGTTCGATGAAAGCCCAAGGCAGATCAAGGAGCTACGGACGCAACTGGATTCCGTGTCCAAATTCTACGGAGTACTGGCACAGGAGCACGTTTTGACCAAGAATGAGTTCCTTGAAATGTACAGCCTCGGTGATGATCTCATAATCAATGCCCTTGCTGAAGGAGTAGTTCTACACGACACCGGCCTTCTGATTCCGCTACTGTCCAAGCCTCTGCCATCTCCATCGTCAGCGGTCGGTATACGAGATCTAGAGGAAGCACGAAGAAAAATCGAGGATGCAAAACGTAACTTCAGGGCCGGCTCGCTGGACACAACGCTGGAACTTGTTGGGTTGGCTATGTCACTCGCTTCGCGGGGCTACATAATATTGAAAGGAGGACTGCCCGGTTCAAGGCACAACCTTGCTTCTCAAATGCGAGAATATTCTCCGGCGATTGCGGCGCTACTTAACGATTTGTCGAGAGCAAGAAACAAGGCAGCACATGCAAAGGCATCTGTGGACAGAGAAAGCATTTGGAGAATGCTTAGGCAATGTGAAGATTTCGTCAGACGAGGATTCGAGGAATCGAGAAGGGTTCAATAGTGCCACCTTTCATCGCTGAGAAGCTGCGTCTCGCAAGAAGCCAACTGGAATCTGCAAAAAGGAACCTCGGGGAGGGCGACATGGAGACTGCAAGCAATCGAGCTTTTCTTGCTGTCGAGAACGCCGCAGCTGCTGCTATCGCGAAGTCTGGTCGATATGCTCGTCCTATCCATGGCCAGATTAGATCTCAGTTTGAAGAGCTTTGCGACAGAGGGATGATCCCAGACAGGTTCAGAGGCATCTTGAGTGAATCGTACCGGTTCAGACTCAGAGGAGACTACGGACGACGCATTCATGCGGGAAGAACCACGCCGGAGCTGACACCGGCGGCGGTGCAGGATCTGATAGACCGCGCTTCAGATCTGCTCGTCGTCGTGGACAAGGCCACCCGGAGCAGGAGATCTAGTCGGTCTTGAATTCCAGTTGCCTGAGAAACTCACCTAGGGTGGAGTTCCGGAAACGATCTATTGCGGGCACGACCTGTGCTGGGTTCACGATGGTGGCTCGACAAATGGGTTTCTCATCCATCGGCAGAGATCGAATCAGAGACATAGACTCGCACACCATCCGTCGATCCTCGCGGATTTCCTGAGTCGGTCAGACTGCAATCCGCGCAGACTCAAACCTCTCAGAATTCTGAAACCAATTCAGCACTGAGATTGATGCGGGTCCCGCCGGGCTCACCGCTGATTCTTGGCTAACTGTGGATGTTCAGCGGACTTTTGGCGTACATTCTATCCGCCCGGATTTTGTTGGTTCAAAACGTGAAATGTCACCTAACCGGGCCCGCCGTCCCTTTTCCGCCCATCTGCGGATCTTTTGCGAACCTCCTGCCCATGAATTGGCGTCAAAATCTCCTCACCTACGCGCCAATCCGGAAGGAAGCGCGTTGCTTCCTCGATGACAAGAGGAGATGTTGCATAACAATCTTTATATCATGTTGTTATTTCAACAATTGCGTTGATTAAGCAGCACAATATGGGGGCATCATTGCATGGCATTTCCGTCCAGTAAGACCGCCAAAGTGTACAATGTGCTGCTATCTCGTTTTGAGCGAGTAGTATCCAGTGATGACATCAAGAAAACCGCTACGGCTTTTCAGCTGGATCCCCGAGCAGCTCTAGTTACACTCACACGTAATGGAGCACTCGAGCCTGTTGTGTTCAGAGGAGTCTATTATGTTCGCAATCGGAATGAGCGTGATTTGCGCACCATTGAGGAGGATCCTTTTCGCATCATAGCGCGCGCATGTAACATGAGACTCGGCAAAGGCTGGTATTTCGGGTTAGCTACAGCCCTTAAGCTTGCTGGCGTCTGGGGACAGCAGTCTTTGACCACGATGACAATCATCACCAAGATAAGAGTACAACACGCAAAGACATCCTTCGCGGGCTATGCTGTAGAATTCAAGGTTCTCTCTATTCCATCATTCGAGGCCATGTTGCGAGACGATGGGATCATCAGATACAGCGAACCTGCCAGGACACTGTTGGACTTTGCCTACTTCGGTGCCAGACGCGGAAGATCAGACGAGTACGCGAGGAGTGTGATTGCTGCGATCTCTGCAAGAGAAAGAAAGCGGTTGGTGGAACAGGCTAGACAGTCCCTCTCTGACTACCCTCATCTCTACCGTGTTTTTCTGGACCGATTGCTCTTGGAGCTGAAGAAAAGTGAAGTACTCGCCCACTCAGGTTAGAAGGTTCGCGGAGTCTCTCAACGCCAACGCACAAATCCAGAACTTACCAGTCGACCTACTCGAAAAGGACGTTTGGATTACTTACATCCTCCCAGAATTGCGATTGCTGAATAACTTGAAGTACCTTGCTTTCAAAGGCGGGACCTGTCTCGTGAAGGCCTACTTTGGATATTATCGATTTAGTGAAGACATCGACCTGACATGGTTTGGACCAAGAATTCATCGACGTGATTTCCGCAATCAAGTGCTAAGAACAATGATGGATACGCTCGCCTTGGAGTGGGATAGGCAGGACAATCTGAAGACGGGTATCGCAGGAAGCCATAGCGGTGGTGTCCTCAGCTATTTCTTGCTTAGTGCACCAAGAGATTCGGTCACTGTGAGACTCAAGATCACTGTCGCGTTCGATGAGAAACTTAGATTCAAGCCCGTGCTCCTAGAATTGGATCACGTACCAATCGAAGACGGCATCAAGCGTGATATGTCAGCAACTTTTGGTGATATTGCGACTGGTTATTTCGACGCGACTGAAGTATGGTGCTACGCGCTACAAGAAATCGCCTGTGAAAAAGTACGTGCGCTATTAACAAGACAAATACAACCAGCTCGTTCGCGCGATCTCGTGGACCTGTACAAGATAGCTGTCGGTAAGGAACTTGAGAAGGCAGCGCCTCCTGAGATAGTCAGGTCGAAGCTTGCATCGGCTCTCAGGATTAGAGCATACAAGAGGGAGTATACTAGGACGACTCAGAACCTTGAAAAGCACCTCGAACAACTAGTCGCGGAATCCCAATCAGATCCCGTCTTCGTGGAGAGGCCAGATTCCGTCGATTTGAGCAAATTTGCCCGGGAGCTAGAGGTATACCTAGGAAGGGAGATAATCCCGGGAGTCTAGGACTAGAGTCCTCAATAGATCGAGCGGTCTACTGGTGAATTGGAGTCAAAATGCCAACCACCACAAGAGGTTCATTCCTTATCTGCCGAGCGCACGAGATTAGACCAGTAGGTGCGAGCCCCCGGACCCATCATGGCGTTCGGGCTATCCGCAGATATTATGCGGACCTTTGGTGTAGTTTCTGTCCACAGAGATTTCGTCAAGATTGCATGAGATCGGGAGGTTCCCAAATCCAGTCAGGTTCGGAACCCCCACCTGTTTGGGGCTCCAAACCACTCACGGAACTCTGATTGTGAACTGCCGACTGATCTGCCTCGTGTACTTCGCCGAAGAATTCCATGAAATCTGGCTGCTGAGGTCCGAGGTTCAATTGCGGAGGTACTCACCAGACTTGTTAGGCGGGTCCAGTTCACGCTTCATCTGTGGACGCCACCACCAAGCAATATGTCGAAGGGAGTACTTGAGGCTTCTAGGTTCGACAGCCAATCGCGTCTTGCGGTGCTAGAAGAGAGAAAGCATTTACTGTTTCGGGCCAGAGATCGTCGGTTCAAATTCCTCTGGGCCCGCAACCTCTTTTCTGCTATCTGCAGATGTCTTGCGGAATCTCCGCGTGCCTACTCTCCGCAGGAATCTCGCTAGTTCAAAACATGAATTGTTGCCTGGCCGGGTCCGCCATGTCACCTATTTGAGCCATGCTTTGCTCGAGTTTTTGTCTCATGTTCTTCGGCGCGTGCTTCAATGAATTCTTTGACTTTCTCTTCGCTGTACTTCTTGGCTTCCTGCTGCTTCCGCAGTTGTTCCTTGATTTTTCGTAACAGGTCTTCCATAGTGTATGGTTTGACTATGTAGGCGTCAGCGCCCCGGTTTACGGCTTCTATGGCGTTCTCCAGTGACGGGTAGCCTGTTATAATGATCTTGATCATCTTCGGGACGGCTTCTCTCAGCGTCGTTAACAGTTCTATGCCATCCATGTCCGGTAGGCGGAGGTCGACTAACGCGAGGTTGTAGACGTTCGCTTTGGATTTCTTGATCGCTTCATGTCCGTTCTCTGCGACGTCGACCGCGTATCCCTCATCTTCCAACACGAACGCGAGCGATTTGCGCACGCTTTCCTCATCATCGATGACGAGGATTCTCGCCGCCTGCTTCCCTTTCATTTCTTGGGATTCACCTCTCTTCGTTTTAGTGGAAGCGTCACAGTGAAGGTTGATCCTTTTCCCAGCTTGGTTTCGACGCTTATGCGTCCTCCATGCACTTCAACGAGTCGCTTAGCAATTGGTAGGCCAAGCCCGATGCCCTTCGCTTTCGTGGTGTGCAATGGGTTCCAGAGCTCTTTCATAGTTTCCTTTGTCATGCCTACTCCAGTGTCTGCTATGTTGAGCTCCAAGTTGCCGTTGAACTTTCGGCTTGTGATTCTGAGTGTGCCTCCCCTTGGCATGGCGTCCACGGCATTCCGAATCAGGTTTACAAGAACCCGTCTCATCTTGTCAAGGTCAAGTTCCAACGTAGGCTGTTGCTCGGTTGAGTCCACTACGCGTATTCCGCTTGGTATCTTCATGGACGTCAGAGCGTCTTTTGTGATTGATTTCGCGTCAGTCTGAGTGAGTTCCAGTCGGATTTCCTTTGAGTAGTCGAGGAGGTCGTTGATGATTTTGTCCGAGTGTTCGATTTCTTGCTCAATGAGCTGGAGCATCTCTTTCTCTTTCCTGTTCATCTTGGGTCCTAATTTCTTCTTCAGGTAGTACGCTGCACCTGTGATGCCTGTCAACGGATTGCGTAGGTCATGGCCCACCATCGCCGCCGTTTCTCCGATTGCGGCAAACCGTTGAGATTTGACAAGC
>Ga0315282_10014181_pt1 | contig 11903 bp, 13 predicted proteins | sample YL17G07_20_MG_FD_203693 | JGI IMG/M metagenome (GOLD analysis project Ga0315282, IMG submission 203693) | Sediment microbial communities from Yellowstone Lake, YNP, Wyoming, USA - YL17G07_20 | ecosystem: Environmental > Aquatic > Freshwater > Lake > Sediment | place: USA: Wyoming | collected... | reverse complement strand
AGCGCGAAGGCCCCTGTTGACGCACCCCGCCTGATTTGCTAGGATAAACTGATCCCCGGAAACCCCCAAAGGGCTAAACGGGGCGCACCTTTACAGAGTGGGAGAGAACGAGAGTGGCAAAAGAGCCGCCCGTCGTGGCTGTCCTCGGTTACGGCTGTTTTCTAACCGATGAAGTCATCGGGCTGCTCAATGCCGCCTGTGACTTCATCCAAACTCAAAAGGTCGAGTTCGTAATCCTCACCGGCGGGCAGACGAACCCTAGGAGCGCCCCAGACGTCAGCGAAGCGGGGCTGACGCCGCTATCTGGAAAGCCGTCTAGGGGCCCGAGAGACGCGTCCACGGTTCATCCTCGATGAGGATTCAATCGTTACAACACAGAACTTCCGGGCCATCGCTCGTGCTCTGGCAGGGCGCCGGTCGCGCCTCGTGATCTTCTGCGACCGCAACCACGCCTTGCGTGTACTCCTGCTAGCTCTCTTCATCCTCCACCTCTGGCCCAAGATCAGGACATGCCCAATCACTCCCTGGTACACGGCGCCGGTCGAGTGGTTCCTGACCACCCCCCTCGAGCTGCTCTGCTGCATCTTCCCTCCCCTCGAGAGATGGAAGATCGCCCGCCGCAACCACAAGAACCGGACACGATAAGGAGGTGTGACACGTGCAAGCTAAGCCGCCCTGGTGGGCAAGGATCAGCGCCGCTCTCGAGTACATACACGCAGGGACTATCAAGATCGACGGCCAAGCCTATGCTCTTTCCCGCGGACCAACCAGAAACCACTTCGTGATGCGCTCCTCAAGGATGCTGGGGTGGTCCTGGAGTCCCACCGCCTCGACTGCAACTACCCCAACCCTGCAATACGCGACGCGGCCAGACAACGCTACAACGAAAAGAGGTGGTTGTCCTCACGTTTGCTGCTTCGGTTTGACCCCCGGCGAACCAACGAGTTGAACCGCTGGTGCCTGACAAGAAAGCCCGGACTCTGGATACGCCAGAGCGATACCGGCCAATGGCGCCTCGAGCCCAAAGAACCCGGCCGACCCGACTTCACCTGGAACGAGACACCAGGCCGAACCATTCCATATGCCCGCGCCAGCTAACGCGGGCATGAGAGACCCTGCCCCGACGCCCCTATGGGTGTCGGGGCTTTGTCGTTAACCCCCGCCTGATGGGGCGGGCGGTTTTTGCCGGCTTCGTTTGCTCGCCAGAGATAAATCCTCGATGCTATCCGCCATTTTTTTAGGACTAGAAATATTAACAAAGATAACTTCGCGTTGCTCCCCCGCTGCCTTGATTGAAATTGTACCGAAGTTAAAAATCGTTCCGACAATCGACCTTGTAAAGCCGACATCTTGCACCTCGTGTAGGGGAACCGACTGTTCTTGAATGCCGATAATCCCAGCGTGCGATTCAACCTTTTTATTCGTCACTCGATAAACTGTCGTTACCCAGTTTAAAAAAATCACTACCGCGACCGCTGCGGCGACGACCCCAATGACCAGATTAACCCAAAAGCCACTCAATTTGACAAAATTGAAGATAAACAGGAGTCCCGCCACCGCAATAATCATCGGCAGAAGCTGCCCCAAAAGGATAAAAAAGCTCGGGTGCATCCGAAAAATAAGCTCTTCGCCGGGAGCATCTTTGACTGTTGGTTGATCGGCCATCGCTCAAATTATACCCCTCTTAAGCTGTGCCTTTCAAATCCCAAGTGCCAATGCAAAAGCCGCCTGAACGGTGACTATCACTGGTGCCCAGGGCCGGAGTCGAACCGGCATGAGTTGCCTCACTAGGTCCTAAACCTAGCGCGTCTGCCAATTTCGCCACCTGGGCAAGCAACTGGATTATATTATAAATCCCCGCCACAATCAACGCAAAACCCTCCACCTAAGCGGAGGGTTTTGCTCCCTCTTTTAAAGTACGACTCTAGCCCTCGTTCGGGCCACCGGTGCGCTCGCGCATCGGACGGGCAACGTTGACGACAATGGCGCGTCCTTCCATATCCTTGCCATTCATCTCTTTCACCGCTTTATCGGACATCTCATCGGTTTCGACAGTCACAAACCCGAAACCCTTTGAGCGACCCGAGAATTTATCGGCGATGACTTTAGCATCGGTTACGCCATAATCAGCAAACAGCTCCCTTAGCCGTGCATCATCAACGGCGTAAGGCAGATTGCCCACGTAGAGCCTTTTCTTATCCTCTGACATCTCATCCTTCAGATCTCAATCGAGATCACTTATTTTTGTCGACCACGTTTGAGATCCTAGGAAACCAATGAGATCACTCTCACCCTCCGTGAATCTTCAAACCAATAATATTATAGCAAAATCGTCTGTTGTCGTCAACCGGATAAGCTGTCAGCAAGAACCATTTTCGATCTCTGCCCTGAAGGCTGAAAGCTGATAGCTGAAGGCTAAACTGTAATTTTGTCCTTCAGCTTCTCGTAGGTCGCGTCCCCAATGCCTTTGACATTTTTGATTTCCTCGGTGGACTGAAATCCCCCATTGGCCTCGCGATACTCAATGATCCGCGCCGCATAAGTCTCGCCAATGCCAGGTAGGGTGTCAAGTTCAGAGGCTGAAGCGGTGTTGATATTGACCATCCCCGAGACCTCGCCGCCTGATGCCTGAGCCGAATCACCGAACTCGCGGGTTTTAATCGTCGTTTCCGTCGTAGTTTCCTTTTTGGCATCATTGAGTGCTTTATTCAAATCATCGATTTTCTTATTCAATGCGTCGACTTCGGAGCGCACCTTTTCGGCGTCAGTATAAGGATTTTCCTCGGTGGAGCGATTCTGCTTTTCAATCTGCCAAAATAGGACTCCGCTGCCAGCCAAAATCGCCACCGTCAGAGCGCCGAGGGCGACATACTTGGCCTTCTCGGTCCAGTCGGATTTTTTCTCTTTCTCTTTTTCTTTCATCGGGAACATTATAGCAAAAGACGCGGCCTAAAAAGTAGAGACGCATTCTCGTATGCCTGCTTGACGGCCGTCAAGCAGGCATACGGTTTTAACCTGAAAAAATCTATCAAACCTATAATTTTGATTTTTGAATTTTTATTCTAAATGTTCGGTCCCAAGCTCTTTTTCGACTTTCGCTTTTAAGACTGGCAATTCTCCAAGCTGTGGCAAAAGTTTTTTGGCCGAGGCTGAAGCAGTCGTCAAAAGAGCGCTGTTTTCAAACCAGAGCGGGTTGACGCCCTTAAAGCCGGATTGTTGAAGACCCAAAATCGCTCCGGGACCGCGCAACTTTAAATCCATCTCCGCCAATTTAAACCCATCGGTACTTTGAACAAAAGCACGCAGGCGACGGCGAATTTTTTCCGACTCAACGTACCGGCTAAATAGAAAACAGAATGCTTGGAGATTGCTGCGACCAATCCGGCCGCGAAATTGGTGAAGCTGCGAAAGGCCAAAACGCTCGGCATCCTCGATCACCATTGCCGTGGCCTTTGGCACATCCACCCCGACTTCAACCACGCTGGTTGAGACCAAAACATCTATTTCATTTTCGTGCATTTTTCGCATCACCGCTTCTTTTTCCGCCGGTTTCATTTTGCCGTGCAGAGCAGCGATTTTGGCACTCCCCAAAACCGTTTTAGACAAATTTTCTACTTCGGACAAAACGGTCTTTTTATCCTCTGCTAGAACATCAAAAAGAGAATTTTCTGGAGCCTCAGCGTCACTTTTGCTAATCAGCGGGCAGATGACAAAGGCCTGCTGCCCGGCGCGCAAAAGTTTGGCAATAAAATCATAAGCGCCGGCGCGCTTCTTTTCCGGCACTAAATAGGTCTTAACTTCCCGCCGCCCCGCCGGGCGGCTTTTAATGTAAGAAATATCTAAGTTGCCGAAGACGACATGCGCCAATGTGCGCGGAATCGGCGTGGCGGAAAGCGACAAAAAGTGCGGCTGGGCTGTGCCGCCTTCGGCAAGGTAGGCTCGCTGCTCCACGCCAAATCGCTGCTGTTCATCCACCACCACTAGTCCCAAATTTTTAATTTGAATGTTTTTTTGCAAAACAGCATGCGTCCCGACAATAAGGTCGGCTTCGAGCTTCGAGCTTACAGCCTCGATTTTTTTAGAGGTTGCCGTCAGTAGCGCGACTTTGACCTTCCGGCCAGCCAAAAATTTTTTTGCCGTATCAAAATGCTGCTGAGCGAGAATTTCCGTCGGGACCAGCCAGACCACTCGCAAGCCCGAGCGCACTACCATCAAGGCTGCCGCCAGTGCTACCACCGTTTTACCGCTGCCAACCTCACCTTGAATCAAACGATTAAGCGCCACGGGTTTTCGCAAGTCAGATAGAATTTCTTTAAGGACCGCCTTTTGATCGCTCGTCAGCGCAAACGGCAAACTCGCGAGAAACTTTTTGAGATAAGCCAAATCTATCCTGACTGAATAGCCCACGCGCTGACGATTTTGCTCATTTTGATAAAGATTAGCCAAAATAAAAGTCAAAAGATGATTAAAAATAAAGCGTTTTTTGGCTCGCTCGTGCCTCGCCACAGTTTCCGGAAAATGTGCTTGATGTGTAGCCTCGCCAAGAGGCGCAAGCGCATTTCTTTCCAGAATTGCCCGTGGCAAAAATTCCTCGAGATGCCAGCCATTATCCAAAGCCCTTTTGACGGCACGGGAAATTTGCCGGCTGGTTAATCCTTGGGTTAGCGGATAGACCGAGAACAGACCGACATCATCATAAACCGTCGGGTTGATAAGCGCCGTGGCCTTAGCCGAAAAGTCATAATTAACCTCGCCGTAAAAGACAAACTTTCCACCGCGGCGGAAGTAATTTTTCATATAGGGTTGGTTAAACCAAATCACCCGCAGTGAGCCGCTTGGATCAACCAGCCTTCCCTCTACAAGCCACATTCGCCGGCGAGGTGTGCGCACGAGCCGCAGCTTTGATACCTCTGCCAGCACAACGACTTTTTCTCCGCGACAAAGTTTGGCACGAGAAAGCGGCAAGGGTTTCGATAAATCGATGAGATCACGTGGCAGGTAATTTAATAAATCCTCAACAGAATTGATCCCCAAACGTTCAAAAGCCCGTGCTTGCGAGGCGCCGACATAGGGAATTTTTGAGACCGCGTCAGCGGGACTTTTTGCGGCCGACATTTTTGAGAACGTATTTAATCTTTTCCGAAGTCGTCTTAAGCTCGTCCGGTAAATCACGAAGGTAGGGGATAATTTCCCCGCGCCGATAGCCCAAAGCCACTAGAGCCTCGACCGTCTCGTCCTCACCGGACAGAACACCGCTTAAGTCGCCATCGGCAATTTTGCTTTTTAGCTCGACGATAATTTTAGCCGCCACTTTATTTCCAACCCCGGAGACAGTTTTAAAAAGCGCCGGATCGCCTTTTTGAATAGCAGAGAGAATTTTCTCGCTGCTTAGCTGCGTCACCAGCGAGAGCGCCACACGCGGTCCGACGCCCGAGACACTCAAAAGTAACTCGAAAATCTCCAAATCCCCCGCATCTTCAAAGCCAAACAACTCGCTTACTCCCTCGCGAATATAGTGATGAACAAAAAGCTCAACGCTTTTTTTGCCAAGTACCTCCGATCCAACATAAACGCGGTAGCCAACCCCATCAGTGGCAACGATTAGAAAGTTGCTCCCCCGATGAACCACTTTACCCTTAAGGTATCCGATCATATTTACCTTTTTGTTTGATTGTATGCGGAGAGGGCCGCTCCGAGAGCCGGGGCCGATTTGCCAAGTTCGGATTTCAAAACTCTCACTCCCAGGTCAGCAAAAGACGAGCGGAATAAATTAAAATTTTCCACAATGTCACCGGAAATAATGAACATTTCCGGATCGAAAAGCAGCTTCACATTATAAAGTCCCGTCAGCAAACTTTCTTTCAAATCGCGCAAAATCTGCTTAGTCACCACTCCTTCGCGAGGGCTATCTTTCAAAATCTGATAAACCGATTTTCCGGCAATCGCCTCGATTCCTGTGCCGGAAATCAACTCCCCAAACTCGCCGGCATTGTTGCGTTTTTCGCGAGTAATATCAACGATGACTTCAGCGATCTGGCCGGCCGCATTATTGGCTCCACGGTAAATTTTGCCACCAACCAAAAACGAGCAGCCAACGTCAAGGCCGATTTCGACTAAAACAGCATTTTTAGCCGATTTGGCTGCCCCGAAAGCTTGTTCGGCCAGCAGGGCGCAAAAGTTGCGACGCAAAATAAAAATCGGCACTTCAATTTTTTTAGCTAAAAGTTGATATAAATTTGCCCCCTCAAGTTCACGAATTGTCGAGGTGGCTACTTTTTTTCCGTCTGACGCGAAGGTCGCTGGCACGGCAACGCCAAGAGCCCGCACTTGGTGAAAACGAGACAGAGAACGAGCCGTTTTCTCAACTTTAGAAGCAATCGACTCTTTCCCCAGCTTGGGATTAAGAGGGCGCGATAGCTCTTCAAGAACTGTAAAATCGGCGTCGGTTAAAACCGCCTCGATGCCACCGAGACCCAAACTCACTCCAGCGATTAATTTCTTTTCCATTGCTTCTCCCTATCCCCAATCATAGGATAATACTACTGCCTCGTCTCGTAAACTACAAGAAAATTATCTTCTCCCCAAACCCTCAAGCCCAAATCCCCGCTCAAATATCTTTTCATCCGCTTTTGCGTCCCTTGATCTTTGGTCGTTTTATCAAGGATAATATACTTGACGTAATAATCGGCCAAAGCAACGCGAACTTTTTCCCGATCCAGATCGTCCGGCGCGGGCGTGGTCGTTTTCGCATCAATTAGATATTTAATTCCCGGTTTATCAGCGTATTGCAGCTGATAATAATCGTGAATTCGCCGGCCCAAGCTGCCCGAGACGATTTTTTTGTGGTGAATTGTCTGGTCGTAAACATCTTTCGGCCCAGCTAAAACCGACAAAACCGTAAAATAACTTGGCTCGGCGGCAATTTTGTCTAAAAGCGGTGAATGATCAGCGAGGCTTCTAACCGGCATCGTTCCGCTGTAAGAGCTCAAAAGCACAATGGCGCAAGACAAAAGAGCCGGCAACCCCACTAGCCACCGACGGCGGCCCGAAAAGCCCTCTAAATCAGCAATTAAAAACCCTGCCAAGACGGCCAGAGCTAGCTGCGTTAATAAAATAAACCGCGTCGGCACTACCCCCAAATCTAAAATTGGCAAGCGCCCGAGATAATAAAACGGGAGCTTTACCCCCCCGAAAATGTGCCCACCGATTTGCAAACTTGGTCCCAGGGCCAGAGCGAGCCCAACAACGGCAACGAAGAGAAAAACGAGCTTTTCGCCAAAACGACGGCGGTAAAAAAGCAACGAGAGACCGGAGAGAAAAAGCGCCAAGTGCCCGAGTGAGATGGTATTCTCACGCCAACTTCCAATTAGCCGCTCGCTCAATTGCAAATTATTTTTTCCCCACCAAGGATTAAGAGGATTCATACCAAAAATAATTTGGGCATCCCCATTATTATAAGTTGGCGTCATTAGCCGGTGGCGCCAAAAGCCGTTCACCGCCCCAAGATATGGCAGAACAAAAAGTCCGCTGACGATCGCCACGATCGTCAGATATTTAACCGCTTGGCGGCGATTAAAAACCGTTTTCGGTGAGCGGATTGCCTCGCCAACAAAAATAATCAGTGTCACCAGGGCAGCAAAAAGAGCGATTTGATTGTCCAAATAGCACTGGGCAAGTGTCAAAAGAGCAAAAACTACAGCTGGCCAAACCGCGCGCTCGCGCAAGCTTTTTATAAAAAATAAAATTAAAAGCGGAAATGGCCAAAGCATTACTAAGTTATAATGGCCGGTTTCCAAATGAGCGAAGAAAAAAGATGAAAAGGTGAAAATGACCGCCGCAACTGTGCCTGCCCACCAAGAGCGCGTCAGATATTTAACGAGCGCCACCATCCCCAATGCGGTTGCCGTAATCGAAGCCCAAAGCAAAACGTTTAAGCTCCCAATTAATCCCAAAAATTTTTGAAGCGGCAATGATATAAGCCCCGTGGTCAAAGTTGGGGTGTGCAGCGTCAAATTAGCCTTGGCGGGATAATAAACATAATTTGTGAAAAAAGGATTCTGCCAAGACAAAAAAGCCTTCTTAAACCACCATAAATTCCACAGGAAAAAAGGTCCGTCATCGGTGGCGGCTCCATCCCCTATAATCCCCGCGTTCCAATGCTTTGCCAGCGGCCAAGTAAGGTAGATTGCCGCCGACAAAAAAACGAGAGTGAGAAGAGACCAAATGAGAACCGGGGAGGTAGGTTTAGGGGCGCGAGCGAAGATTTTTGACAATCTCGGCGATCCCATCCTCAAGTTCAACAGTCGGTTTATATCCTAGCTCGCGGGCAATTTTTCCGATGTCCGCCAGCTGGACTTTAATGTAGCCTTCTTTAACCGGATTGGCAATAAATTTCGGTTTAATTTTCGTTCCCAGAACTTTGTTGATGAGCTCCACGAGCTGAATAAGATTAACAGCTTTATTGGTGCCGATATTAAAGACCGTGAAACCGTATTTTTTTTCCGTCAGCATCCCGAGCTCGATTCCCTGCACAACATCGCGCACGTTGGTAAAATCCCGCTCTTGGGTACCGTCGCCGTACAAAACCGGCTCCTCGTTCTTCATCATTCCCCAAATAAATTGGGAAACGAGATTGGCAAAAGTCGTTTTGTGCTCCTCGCGCGGGCCGTAAATCGACATAAAGCGGAAGCCGATTATCTCAACTCCATAGCGCTTCTGATAAACTCCTGAGGCTTCCTCTTGGGCGTGCTTGGTCACTGAATAAAAATTCGGCGGTACAACACTTTGATCTTCAGTTAAGGGCGTCGGGTTGTTGCCGTAAATTGAACTGGTCGAGGCAAAAAGAACCTTTTTGGCCTTAATGTCGCGAGCAAAATCCAGCACATCAATGTGTCCCAAGATGTTGTTTTCGAAGGCATAGCGCAAATCTTTCTCAAACATCGGTGCTGAAGAAGAGGCGGCCAAATGGACAATATATTCAAAGTCCTTGCCTGCCTTCTCCAAATCAGCACGATTTTTTACGTCGCCTTGGACAAATTTAACTTTTTCAGTCAGGTTTTCTTTTTTGCCGAGTGATAAGTCATCAAACGCCGTCACGTCGTGCCCTTTCTCGGCCATGATGTTGCAAAAGTTGCTGCCGATAAATCCCGCTCCCCCGGTAACTAGAATCTTTACCATCTCTTTACTCCCCAATTATTTTTTTAATCTCCTGCGTTTTTTCCCCCAACAGTTGCTCGCTGTCAGCTTCGATATTTAACCGCACAACTGGTTCAGTATTCGAAGGCCGAAGGTTAAACCACCAGCGCGGATATTCAACCGTCACCCCATCAAGGCGATCGATTTTCCCATCGCGATACTTTTCCTCGAGCTTCTTCACCACGGCGGGTGGATCTTCAACTTCCACATTGACCTCGCCGCTAATGTAAACTCCCTTTTGATACGGCGCGACAAACCCCGACATCGACTTACCGGTTCTCGAGAGCCAATAAAGTACTTTCAAGGCGGAAAACAATCCGTCATCTAAGCCATAGTGTTGCTTGTACATAAAATGTCCCGAATACTCGGCCGCCATCAGGCCACCCTGTAAAATCAGTTGCTCTTTATAAAAAGGATTACCGACTTTGGTTTTGACTGGCACACCTCCAGCCCGCCTTATTGCCTCGACAATTTTTTTGGAAAAGCGCAGGTCATAATAAACCCTTTCTCCGGGATGAGATTTCAACTCTTCGCAAGCGATTGCTGCCAAGAGGAATGTCACGTGCACCGGCTTGCCCAGCTCATCAATGAAGAAAGCTCGGTCGCCGTCACCGTCAAAAACAATCCCTAAATCGGCCTTGCTTCCCAGCACTCTTTTAACCGTGTCCTGAAGGTTTTTCTCCTCGGCGGGGTTAGGTTGATGGTTGGGAAAACGTCCATCCGGCTCAAAATAAAGCTCTTCAACTTTTAGGCCAAATGCTTTGAAAACCGGGGTGGCAGAGAGACCCGCAATGCCGTTTCCCGCGTCAGCAATAATCTTAAATGGCTTAAGCGGGCCAATCTTTTCGATTAGCCACTTCGTGTACTCCGGCAAAATATCAAAATCCTTAACTGTCCCTTTCTTTTGCGCCTCTTGGGCTTGGCCGCTCAAGACCAAGTCTCTAATTTTCATCATGCTCCCGCTCGAGCTAAACTGGACGGCTTTCTCCCCTATCAGTTTAATTCCATTGTATTCTGGCGGATTGTGACTGCCGGTAACAATCGCCCCGCCCTTAAACCCTTTGTGAGCAACCGCAAAGTTAAGCATTGGGGTAGTACAGACTCCCAGGTTGACGACGTTTCCCCCGACCCAGTTCACCCCTTGAGCAAAGGACTTAAAAAGCCCTTCTGAAGAAACTCTGCCATCCCGTCCAACCACAATTTCAGCGCCAATATAACTACCGAAGGCCTTACCAATTTCAAAAGCCGCTCTCTCATCAATGTCCCGTGAGTAAACTCCCCGCACGTCGTAGGCGCGAAAAATCTTGGGGTTAATTTGTAGTTTTTGATTGCTGTCTGCCATTTTGCCTTTTACCTTGTGGTTTTACCTTTTTACTTATTCTTCCTCTGCCCTTTTACCTTTTTACTTTTACCTTTTTCCTTATAAATATAGGTGTCTTCCCTCTTCCTTGAATTTGTCAAGAAGCTTTTTCACATCTTGGGCTTGGTTTTGATTAGCCACCAGAATCGCGTCCGGTGTGTCAATAATAATAATCCCATTGAGCCCGACTGTGGCAATTAGCTGATCCGAGGCGTAAACCAGACAGTTGTTGCTGCCGACATCGACGTGATGACCGCGCGAGACAATTTTAGAGCCAAATTTGCTGGTCAAAACCTCAAGAAGCGTGCCCCAGTTGCCTACATCGCTCCAGCCCAGATCCGCTGGAATCGCCAAAACCTGCTTGAAATCCGGCTGTTCAATTACGGCATATTCAAACTGCTCGTCCTTCAGAGATTCATATATTTTCTTGGCCTTGTTTGCCCCGCTGCTGCCCTTTTGCTCATGCTCGAGCATCTGATCAATTTTTTTCGACACAGCCGGCCGGTACTTCTTAAACCAATTAATCAGTTCTCTAGCTTGGAAAAAGTAATAGGCTCCGTTCCAGAAATACTCCCAAGATTTGATATACTTCTCGGCTACCTCAAGCGAAGGTTTTTCGACAAACCTCTCCACTTTAAAAATCTGCTCGCCGTCAATCGCTCCAAGCGATTTGCCGATTTTGATGTAGCCAAGCCCGGTATCGGGGCGAGTCGGCTTGATGCCAATTGCCACGAGATGATCCGGATACTTTTTAACTGCTGCGAAACCGGCCTTGATCATGTTGGCAAAGGCCTCAACGTTTTCCACATCATGATCGGAAGCCAAAGTAGCAATAATGGCCTCGGGCTCGTTCTGGGCAATCTTTTTGGCGATATACAAAATCGAAGGAGCGGTATTACGACCAACCGGCTCGACAATAAAATTTTTATCCTTGATCTCCGGCAGCTGCTTTTTAATCTCATCACGGTATTTGGCCACCGTGGAAATATAAATCTCGTCGGCCGGGACCGCTTTTCTGACTCTTTTTAAGGTTTCTTGAATCAAAGATTTCTCCGAAATCAAGTTATGGAGTTGCTTCGGTTTTGACTTGCGGCTCATTGGCCACAGTCGTGTCCCGCTTCCCCCCGCCATAATCACGGCATAGTTCATTTTTTCCTTTCGTCAAAAACAAATCCGAAATTCGAATATCGAAGTTCGAAACAAATCTTAAATCATAAATCCTAATGACCGAAACTGTTTATAATTTTCTGTTTGTTTTGGATTTTGAACATTGTTTCGTATTTCGTGCTTCGAATTTGCAGCCTTCGGCTGTATATATGATATTATCATAAATTATCGCAAGAGGGCA
>Ga0315282_10014180_pt1 | contig 11903 bp, 14 predicted proteins | sample YL17G07_20_MG_FD_203693 | JGI IMG/M metagenome (GOLD analysis project Ga0315282, IMG submission 203693) | Sediment microbial communities from Yellowstone Lake, YNP, Wyoming, USA - YL17G07_20 | ecosystem: Environmental > Aquatic > Freshwater > Lake > Sediment | place: USA: Wyoming | collected... | reverse complement strand
ACCATTCCTTGTTTTCCAGATAAAACTCTTTGACCACTCTGAACGCTAGGACAAAATCGATCTTCATAGATGATATCAATTCCGTGTAGTTCTCGAGCAGTTCCTTATACTCATCCATGCCTTGTTCTAGATCTCGGCAGAAGCAATGAATGTCGGGCATAGTGAAAGCACGTAGCCTTTTGAGGCCCACACATTCTCCGCTCTGTTCCAATCTGAATGAAGGCGACAACTCGTAAATACGAACTGGGAGCTGCTTGTAACTCATGGTCACGTCTTTCATCATCCTGAATAAGCCGAAGTCTCCTGCAAATCTAAGGAGGAGACCTTTGCCCTCAACCTCGAAGCGGTAGTCGCGTTCTCTGAAGCTGGAGGCTTGGCCAGCAATGTCTGGCTGATCGAGCCGATAAATTAGAGGTGTGTCAATCATCATGGCACGCAGACGTTTAACAGCGATGTCCCTTCCAAAGTCTTCTAGGAGCCTCTTCATCAAGGCACCTTTGGGATAGAATCTGAAGTGCCCTATGTCAGAAGCGGGCTCATAGTCGACGAGTTCAAGCCGCTGCATCAGCTTAATATGAGGAGGAGGCTCACGTGAAGCTTCTCCAACCGTCTCGCTGACGACGAATTGCTTCAGCAAAGGATAACCATCTAGAACCTTGCAGCTACCTATATTCTCTATGTCTAAAGGATGACTTTTTCCATCTGGCTCGAGCACAATAAACTCACTAGGCCGTTCTTTCACCCTTTCCTCCACAACTTTTCCTGAAACTTCGGTTGGCACCAAAGATCTCGAAAGTTCGGATAGAGGGTGCCCTTTGCATTTGATCTCGAAAGACTTGTACCAACCAAAGGGACTTCGCGCAACATTGTATCCCCTGCTTCTTAGATTAGTTTCAATGCCCTTCAACAACGGTATGGCCTTGTCTCTTGACCCCAGCTCAGATGAGAGATGCGCATAGGGATATATCATGATGTTCTTTGCCTTCACCTGCTTGGCAACTTCGTCGATCGCATCTGAAGCCTTTTGCGAAACATCCTCAGGATTCTTCTCGTCGATTCTTTCAACTGTGCAAAATGCGACGAGAACCTCGTCCATCGAGCCTTTTCTCTTATCGATGGAAACATCTTCAGGGTTCTTGATCGCCTTCTCTTTTGTTTCGTATCCGAAATGGTCAGCATGTATCAGAAGGACCCTCATTCTTGACACCTTGACGAATAATTCTTTGAATATGTTTAGAATTGTCGGCACTTGTCTCTTTGAAATGGAAGAGAACGCTCTGCCTTAGAACCGTGTGCGAGACATGGCGACATTCTTTCAAACTTCCAGATTTTTGGGATCGATATTTAAAATTAGTCTAGGAAATGCCCCACCGCCACTTCTCAACCGTTCTGTCCTTTTTCAACTTCTTCTTCAATTCCTTGTAATGTTCATCGCAGATGTAGGCTCTCCTAACGCCACCGACGTTTAGCTCGGCGGCATGGGCCTTGTCAGCGGAGATCGATCGAACAGCAGCTTTTTTGCAGCCGGATACGCTGCAGGTCACGCCCTTCGATACCTTACCCATCGTCAACCACCAACCTAACTTATTAAATCGTTGTAGGCCACTCGTTTATAAAGGCGACACGGTCTGGACAGACTGGATCCGATAAGGCTAAGTGGGCAGAATTGAGGCTTGAAGATGTCCCGACTAAACCGGGAATCTACGTGCTCATCATCCGAAAGACAGTACGCGAAAGGATCATGGTGGGTAGACTTGGATCGTACGTTTTTCTCAAGGGCTATTACAGCTACACGGGCTCAGCGCTAGGCACGCGTTCGCCGAACCTAAGGAATAGAATTACTTACCACATGAGCCCAAAGAAGCGAGGGCATTGGCACATAGATTTCCTTCTTTGTTCAAAGGGTACCATGGCATGTGGGGTGGTTCTTTCTGAAGCCAACGGGTTTGTAGAATGTGATATTTCACGGGGAATCGAGGATCTCCAAGAGACAACAGTTTGCGCTAAAGGCTTTGGATCTACGGACTGCAGAAGTGGATGCCAAACGCATCTTCACTATTTTCAGGAATGTAGTTGCAAAGAAGTTGTCAAGGATGTCTCAAAGATCTTTAGAAAGAGAGGTCTGAAGCCGAAATATCTCTTGTTGAACTGATTGTCACTGTGTTATTCAGCTTTTTCTTCGAGCTGGAAGACTTTTTTATTCGCGTTAAACCAATATGCAAATAAGCTTATGCGACGGGCTGAGATCAAGATTGTTGACAATGGTTAAGAAAAAGGTTCGATCGATGATGAAGGGGATAGCCGGAGCAATTCATTCTATAGGATTTACTCCAAACTCAGTTAGCGTCATTGGTCTACTGCTTGCCGTACTATCAGCGTCTTTGTACTGTTTGGCCCAGAGAGATGAACTTTTGGTACCGATCGCCGCAGCCCTGTTTTTCCTATCGGGTTTTTTGGACGTCATCGATGGATTGATGGCAGAACTATTCAACGAGTCCTCTAGTTTTGGAGGAGTCTTAGACTCATTGTCAGACCGCTATGCGGACGCCCTAGTGATTTGTGGAATCATCTTGGGCGGTTTATGCGATCTATCATGGGGTTTGACGGCTCTCGTTGGATCTATTCTCGTCAGCTATGTCCGAGCTAGGGCGGAGGCAGCAGACGTGAAGATGGAGTCTGTGGGATTGATGGAGAGGGCTGAGAGGATTCTGGTGATCGTTGCAGCAAGCCTCCTCTTCCTAGTAAATCACGCATCGATTTCGTACAGTATCGTCTTGATCGCGATTTTGACGCATCTAACGGTCTTGCAGAGGATGCTCTATCTTTTAAAAACTACTTCTATTGGAGCCTAGTAAGAACCTCTTGTAGGAAACTCTTACCCTTTCCCAAGGTTTCCAGACCTTTCTCAGTCGGCTCGTAGTATTTCCTGTCGGCGCGTCTGGGGTCTATCTTTTCCGCCTTAACTCGAATGAGTCCCTCAAATTGCATCCTATACAATATGACATAAGTAGTGACCGTAGCAACCGAAAAATGAAATCTGTTCTTCAAGTTCTTGCTGATCTCGTAGGCGTACATCGGACGCTCCGAAAGCATTCTCAGAATGTAGAGCCAAAGGTTCTCCTTCGTAAGCTTTGTTACCAGTCGATCATACGCCAAGATCAAGACGTCCTATAGAATTACTGAAGATAGCTAATCCAAGAAGGTTGCCAGTTCTTTCCAAAGCCTTAGCGTGGACTTCTCTCTGCTTTAGCTCTGACTTTCACGACCCCCCGATGAACGGCACAAGATATACAGTAGAGTTTTGAAACCTTTTCCCTAGGGATTCTAGCGCCTTTTGATCTAAGCTCTCTTGCTAGCGTAGGCTCTACGAAGGTGACGAAGTGGCTCACTCGCTTTGCCTTATCTCTTGGTACGATTTTGCCGCAACCGCTACATTGTACGACATCGGATCGTCCCTTACCACCCTTGGCTCTTCCTCGACTTCTCCTTTTCTTAGGCATCTTTATCCTTCCTTATGACTATGTTGATTGTTGCCACGTATTCCAACCATCTGCACAGTATTAGAAGACCATGTTACTTAAAGTTTAATATGCCCTGGCAATTCTTACCATACTCTTTCCTTTGTTTCCGCAGATTATGCAGTTTGCGCTAGTCTCTCCTCCGGCTCCGACGTCCGTGCCTAGAACGCGAGCATCAACCAGACTCTCCATCTTGATGCCACAGCCTTCGTTCCCACACCAAGGAGCTTCCACTATTCCAGAGCCTATCTTCTTTTTTGCCTCGTCAAGTTTCTCAGTTTTAGTGATATGGGCATTGAACCATCTTACAGCGTTTTCTTTAAGGTTCTCTTGAATACTGGCTAACAGTTTTCCAATCTCTCTGGCAACACTTTTCTCGTCACAGCTTGTCCTTTCTAAAGTGTCTCGACGGACGAGGGTGACTTTTTTCTCTTTAACGTCGCGAGGGCCTATCTCCACTCTGATAGGTACACCACGAAGCTCCCACTCGTAATATTTGGATCCTGGCGTGGTCTCGGATCGGTCGTCAATTTTTACTCTGATTTCAGTGTTATTCAGATCCTCGAATACCGAGTTGCAAGACTTATTGATCTCTGCCTCGACTCCTTTGTATGGAATCGGAATTATCACTGCTTGAATAGGAGCGATATTTGGAGGCGAGACTAGACCGTGGTCGTCTCCGTGCAAGGCTATCAAAGCTGCTATGACCCTTTCTGAGATGCCATAGCTTGTCTGCCAGACATAATCCTTCTCACCTTCCTTTTTCTCAAAAGTCACATCAAAGGCCTTTCCGAAGTTCTGGCCTAGATCATGAACTGTACCGATCTGCAGGCTGCGTCCGTCGGGCAGTAGCGTATCGAAAGCGTAGGATGAAACCGCGCCGGCGAACTTGTCCCATTCCGGCCTCTTAGAGACAATATAAGCTAATCCCAGTTCATCGAAGAATTCTCTGTAGATGTCGATGGCCTCGTCCACTTGTCTCAGAGCATCTTCGTGATTTGCATGATAGGTGTGAGCCTCTTTGAAGGTAGTTACCTCTCTAACCCTTATCAAAGGCCTCGTGGCCTTCGTCTCATACCGAAAGATGCTGGCAATCTGGTATATCTTCTTCGGAAGATCAGCATGGGATCTGATCCACAGCTTAATCATTGGCGTAATAACTGTTTCACTCGTTGGCCTGAGGGCCAGCTTAACGTCTAGGCGAGTGGATCCTCCATGAGTAACCCAAAAAGATTCGTCTTCGAAACTTCTGATGTGTGCAGATTCCTTCTCAAACAGACTCTCCGGAATCAGTACAGGGAAAAGCATCTCCTCATGCCCAGAATCATCGAGGAGTCTTCGTAGAATGGCCAGAACATTGTTTCTAATCTTAAAACCATAGGGCAACCAGACCCCGCAACCCTTGACCGGATATCTGTAATCAATTATCTCTGCTCTGTCTAAGACTTCGCGGAACCAGTGGGAAAACCTCTCCTTCCAAATTCTCCTGTCTACGACCATGGAAAACCCTTCAGGTTGTCTCTAAAAATGTTTATGACTGACATTTTAAACGTTAAGCCTAAATTTAGGATTCCAATCATAAGTGCCATATCTTCGGGGCGCTGTCATCGTAACCGTCAATATACTTACCTTTCCGTTAATCTCCTTCTGCTGAAAAGGATCAAAGCACTGAAAGGTGGCAAACCGAGACGTTCGTAGGCTTACCCACACTACTGAAATTGGGATCAAGTGTTAAGAATAGGCACCGTTAAAGAACAGGTATAAAAAAGAGGCGTAGGCCTAATCATAGGAAGAACTTCCGGATGAAGGACTGATCCCTTTGCTGAATGAGTTGACGCTTTGGTTTTACACCTTTGTACAGACATACGGTTACCTTGGTTGCTTCATCTTAAGCGTGTTATCAAATCTGATCATCTTCGTACCAATTCCATATCTCTTGATAGTTGTCTGGTTGAGCACCGTCTTAGATCCATGGATTTTAGCCATCGTGAGTGGTTTTGGGGCTACTTTGGGAAAAGTGATAATATACCACATAGGTGTTGGTGGAAGAAAACTTTTGAGCGAAAATCAGAAGAAGAAGTTGGAATTTGCAAAGCAGATTATGAACAGATATGGAGCTTTGGCGGTATTCATTTTTGCAGTGACTCCAATTCCAGATGATGTCTTGTACTTGCCTTTGGGAATGATGCAATTTGATCTTCTTCGGTTCTTCTTCTATTGTTTGTTGGGCAAAATTGTTTTGACTGCGATAATAGCTGTTGGAGGACACTATTCATACAAATGGGTTTCATATTTGCTTGGTGGTGGAGAAAGTATTTGGGCTTCGATTTTGATTGTTGTCTTCATTATTGCGAGTATCTATGCAACTGTTAAGATTGATTGGGAAGATCTTTTCTATCGGTATTTTTCAAAACCCAAGAGTCAACAGAGCAAGACAAGTTGAAATAAGGAAAATACTCCGCGCACGATATTGCGTTCAATGAAACGAAAGACATTCTCTACGTGAAAGAGTTCTTCAGTCACAAGAGGATCGACTCAACCCTAATCTACATAAACGTAGAGCGACCATTATTCTACGACGAAAAGCCTGAAGAGTTCCACGTTAGAGTCGCGGAGAAACCGGAAAAGGTGAAAGGGCTACTTGAGGTCGGGTTCGAATACGTCTGCGAAAAAGACGGCCTACTGTTCTTCAGGAAGCGTAAGTGAGGGCCCGAAAATGATGAAGATCGGCGAAAAAAGATGAGAGTCATCGCTGATCTGCATATGCATGGAAGATACAGTCGCGCGACGAGCCAGAACATGAGTGTAAAAGAGCTGGCTCACTATGCTCAGATCAAGGGCCTGAACCTGATAGGCACCGGTGACTTCACCCATCCGGAATGGATGGAAGAACTCAAGAACACACTTACTGTGGTTCCAGAAACGCAACTGTACAGGCCCGTCAGCCTTTTCGAGTCCCAAGTCTATTTCATGGTAACGAGTGAGGTCTGCACAATCTTCGAGTTCAAAGAGAAGACCAAGAAGATACACCATGTGATCTTGACTCCAAGCTTCGAAATCGCTGAGCAGATCACGGATCGCCTCTCGAAGTATGGCGACATGCAAAGTGACGGCAGACCTACGCTTGATATGTCAGCTGCAGAGCTAGTTGAAGAAGTTCTGAACACGTCACAACAAAACGTAGTCTTCCCGGCCCATGCTTGGACCCCGTGGTTCAGCCTCTTCGGCGCCTTCAGCGGCTTCGACCGCGTAGAAGACTGCTACCAAGACAGATCACGAGATATCTTCGCACTAGAAACCGGCTTATCTTCGGATCCTCCTATGAACTGGAGGCTGAGCGCCCTAGACAGAGTCGCCCTCGTGTCGAACAGCGATGCTCACAGTCCATGGCCTTGGAGAATTGGCAGAGAAGCAAATGTGTTCGAGTTGGAAGAGGTCTCATACAGCGAAGTCATCGACGCCATTAGAGAAAAGGATCCGAAACGTTTCCTGTTTACGATCGAGACCAACCCGGCATACGGCAAATACCATTGGACTGGACACCGAAACTGCAGTTTTTCAGTTCCTCCTAGCGAAGCGATCAAGCTGGGGAATAGGTGCCCTGTCTGCAAAAGAAAGCTGACCGAGGGAGTTGAGCAGCGAGTAGAAAAGCTGGCGGACAGACCCTCTGGCTTTCGTCCGGAAGCAGTGATAGACTACAAGCACCTGCTTCCGCTTCACGAGATCATTGCTGCTACCCTCGGCATAGACAGCCTCTCGTCTCCAACCGTCTGGAAGATCTTCAACTCCCTAGTCTCAAAGTTCGGCAACGAGTTCACCGTCTTGTTGCAACCATCACTTGAAGCGCTTTCGACAGTTGTGGAACCCAGGATCGCAGAAGCAATCATCCGCGTCAGAGAGGATAGAGTCAAAGTTGAGCCAGGCTACGATGGTATCTACGGGAAACTGGTCTTCACTGAAGAGACAAGAGAAGACGAAGACGCGAAAAGTGGACAGACAGGACTCGAAAGATTTATCTGACCTAAACGATCTTAGAGAGAGCAAGCTATCGAGCAGAGAGTAGCTATTCTTCCTTTTTTTTGAAAATAAAGAACACGGGTTGAGGGTGTCTAGAGTCATGACGAGCGAGGTCAAAGGCGGGGCCAACGAGCCCATAAGGATCGATACGAAGTTCAAGAACATAGTCTTGAAGACGCCGGGCGGAGAGACCCTCAAGATCTGCTTCCAATGCGGAACTTGCACGTCTAGCTGCCCCATTGCGAAAATCTCAGATTCATACAGGCCTAACCAGATAATCCGCTTAGCGCAGTTCGGCGCCAAAGACAAGGTGTTATCGAGCAAGACCCTCTGGCTGTGCGCCGCCTGTTACACTTGCGTTGACCGATGCCCCCAAGGTGTAGAGATGGAAAGTGTCATAAGAACATTGAAGAATCTTGCTGCAAAAGAGGGATACATACCCAAGATCTTCAAGGATCTAGGCTTGACTGTTTTGGAGACAGGGTTCCTATATAGGATTCAACAGCTTCGCTCGAAGAGTAGGGAAGAGAAAGGTCTTCCGACACTTCCAAACCCCAAGATCGAAGACGTAAAGAAACTCGCAGATAAGACCGGTTTCGCAGCCATCATAGGAGAAGAATCAGCTTGAGCAATTCAAAATTCGCGTTCTTCCTCGGATGCTTGATACCATTTAGGGAAGCTTCGTACGAGATCTCCGCTCGAAGGATCGCTGGCGCCGTCGGCATCGATCTTGTGGAAATGACGGATGCAAACTGCTGCGGATTGCCGATTGATCCAATTAATCACGATATGGCAGTCGCCCTAGCTGCGAGAAATCTCTGCATCGCTGAAAGCATGGGCCTGAACATCATGACTCTCTGCAACGGATGCTTTGGATCCCTCGCCAAAGTAAACAAGGAGTTGAAGGAAGACCGTGCCCTTAGAGAGAAAGTCAATGGCTACCTGAAAGAGATCAGCATGGAGTTCAAAGGCAACATAGAAGTGAAACACTTCATAGAAGTCCTCGCAGAAGATGTTGGCGTCGAAAAGCTAAATAGCTTTGTATCTCGTCCTTTTATAGACCTGAAAGTCGCAGAGCATTACGGTTGTCACTTCTTGAGACCTCATAAGTATCTCGACACAGGGGACCCTGAAAATCCTGAAGTCTTGACCAAACTCATTGAGATCACAGGCGCTAAGGTCGTTGACTATCTAGACGAGTTGCAATGTTGCGGCGGCACAGTCATTGCTATAGACGAAAATGTACCTATATCTCTAACAAGAGACAAGCTGGTGAACATTAAGAAGGCCGGAGCAGAGGCGATAGTGACAATATGCCCGGAATGTCACATGATCTTTGACCTCTACCAGCCGAGGATCGAGAAGACGTTCTCCGAATCCTACGGTTTGCCAGTCTTGTATTATCCGCAGCTGCTAGGCTTAGCTATGGGGATGTCCCCTGAGGATTTGGCTGTGGGAGAACTCAGGGTGAAAGCGGACAGAGTGCTGAATCGTTTGATTCAGAAGGCACGATCTCAGTTAGCTTAGCGGTCATCGGTTTTTCAGAATAAGTTTTGCTATTCGCTGACCGTACGCTATGCACTCTTTCTTGCTTCTTGCGTCTGGTTTCCCTATGGCTACGGGTCCGTAGTGGCCACCTTCCGATGTTCCCTGAACCACCATGCCGTGAATTAGCAAAGCTTTCAGAATGTCTAATATCGTTGTCTCGTTTCCGCCGCCTATGCCGCCTGAAGAAGCGAAAGCTCCACCAATCTTCCCCTCGAGTTCCCCATGAAGTTCGACGCTATCGTCTATGAACTTCTTGATCTCAGCAGCCATCGACCCATAGTAGGTGGGAGACCCAATGACTACGCCATCCGCATCCAGCAAATCCTCAACTTCAGCTTTATCTACAGACTTAACCTCAACTTGAACATTCTTTTCTCTCCTAGCTCCTTGGGCCACTAATTCAGCCATCTTTCTAGTATTTCCACTCTTTGAATAATAGAGGATCAGCTTTTGGCATCTAAGATTCACTTCCTACGTTGGCAATTATTGACCAAATATTCTGTGAGATGAAACGGTACATTTCCAATTCACCTAATATCTGTTTTGGTAACATCGCACACATCTCAGCCTGCAGATTAAAATATCAGGGGACAAAGGGCAAATATCTTGCCTGAGATCTCGATTGGAAAAGCTGAAGTAGGATGCCTATTAATAAGAGAACTCAGAATGCTCACGTAATCTAAGTGTCTTTCAAAGGGATGGGTTGAAAGATGGAGAACTATGAAGAGGTCTGGAAGGTGCTAGCCGATCTCCTAACTGTTCTACGAAATAAAGGCGAAACAATTCAAAAGGATATAGTGGAGGATCTTAGATCAGCAAAAACTCTGATCAACATATATCGCATCGATCAAAGCAAATTAGAAACTCTTTCGAAGATAGAATTTTATTTGGGAAATGTTGAGCAAACGCTCCTATATCTAGCCGAAGCCGACTTCGGAAAGGAATTTGCCAATGGCTACTTGAAAAAAATTGTTGAGGCTCGAGACAAAGTGTTCACACCTAAGAGCGAATCCTCATCAAGACTAATTCCCGGCGTTCCAAGAGACAAACATTGGATACGCGTTAGGATCGACGAGGATGTCAGGGCGGATGAACTCGAAGTCTTGGCCAAGAGCTTCGACCTATCGCACAGGAAGGAGAAAGATAGCTTCCTTCTCATATATGGAGAAGAAGATAAGATTAAGCAACTCATCAGAAAGATGGCTGAGAAAAGAAAGAATAGGGGTTAGGATTTTCCTTCAAGCGCCTCTTGGAAAAGCTTCTTCGTCGCAGCTACGCGGGCCTTTTGTGCAAGCGCGTCCGTGGTCGTTAGCTCCAGCGCCTCCTCGGGGCACCACTTAACGCATTTGGGTTCACCGTTGCAGAGGTCGCAGGCGACAACCACCTTCTTGCCCGGATGAAGCGTTATGGCGCCGAACTCGCAGGCTTCGATGCACCAGCCGCATCCATCACACTTCTCTTCGTCGATGAGGATGACGCCTGTTTCCGTCGACTGTTCCAAAGCTTTTCTTGGGCAAGCCTTGACACAAGGTGCGTCTTCGCACAGCCTACACGCAATCGACAGATTGGCCGGATACAGCCGCACGACCCTGATCCTAGACTTCAGCGGATTGAAAACCTTGTCTTTCTCGAAAGCGCAAACGTACTCGCAGATCTGGCAACCGACGCACTTGTCGGGATCGGCTGCAACGAATTTCTTCCTAGTCGTCACCATTCTTTCACACCCTACTTAGATTTCTCGCTCTTAGATCCTGCCACAGCCACAGACACCATCTTCGGCTTCACAACGTCTATGAACTCGTCCATAGCAAGCTCCTCTAGCTTCTCAACGGTTGGAACGCCATCTTTCGTCCATCCGCGAACCTCATAGTAGTCGTCGAGAAGCAGATCCAGTTCCTCCTGCCTAATGTAGGAACCCTTTGAGACGCAGTCGTCTGATATGGGCGTGGTCATGGTCTTCACAGGCACGGTGTCGTCCTTCCTCGTGAAGCCTTCCCTAACGTTGAAGACCCTGCCTAGAATGTTTATTCTCTCGCCCGCCTTAGTCATGTCCTCCGTCGTCATGTCGATTCCGGTCACTAGACGGTAAAGGGTGGCAGCGTCTTCGTGGCTCTTTTCGTAGAGGCCCCTTGAAAACTTACAGACAACTAAAGAATCGATGATCGTATAGAGGTCTTCTATCTCTCTGACCATTTTTCCTCGTCCCTTCTCTGCTTTGAAGCGATCAACCTTTCCACCCACATCGGGCGCGTATGCACCGTGGCGATTGTGGTCCGCGCCTCTGAATGAGACAGCGTAGCCTAAAGCGGCAGTTTTTAGCCCTCTTATATCGTAGCCGGTCATCTCAAGGCCTTTGATATGGTTCGCAAGTTTCTCAGCCCCTTTACCGATCTTTTCAGCAGCCCTCCTCACTCCTTCAGCCAACGTGTCTCCCAGACCCCTCCTCTCGCCTATCCGCCTGATCATTTCCAGCATCGCCTCGGCGTTGCCGAAGCTCAAGTCCAAGTCTTCCGTATCTTTCTTCGTCAGAATCTTATGCTTGAAACAGTCCATAGCGAAGCCTATTATTCCGCCGCAGGATATCGTGTCTACGCCGTAGTAGTTGCATAGGTCAATAGCCTTGATGATGGCCTCCAAGCTGTCGATACCGCAGTTTGGTCCGAAAGCCCAGAGCGACTCGTACTCCACGCGAGCGACGGTGCCCTTGTATGGACCTTCGGGGACAGCTGCCACATGCTCACACCGCATCGGACAAGCTCCACACGCAATTATGTTATCCACGAATCTCTCGCTGAGGTATTCACCGCTGACCTTTTCTGC
>Ga0315282_10014179_pt1 | contig 11904 bp, 12 predicted proteins | sample YL17G07_20_MG_FD_203693 | JGI IMG/M metagenome (GOLD analysis project Ga0315282, IMG submission 203693) | Sediment microbial communities from Yellowstone Lake, YNP, Wyoming, USA - YL17G07_20 | ecosystem: Environmental > Aquatic > Freshwater > Lake > Sediment | place: USA: Wyoming | collected... | reverse complement strand
GCCAAAATAAGCAAAAAGACATGACGAGTCCTTCTTGGGCCCGTCTCCCAACTCTTTACGCATAAGAGTAGGAAGAGGATAGCTTTTGAGGAGGATGCTGAATAACAGGGGACTAGAAGTTGGGACTATTCCGAGGGGCAGTCTAGGTGGTATCCCGATGGCATCCATAACAGTCTACGACGGCGCCAATACCATAGGCGGGAACAAGATCTACGTTGAGGATAAGGGCAGAGGACTCTTCCTGGACTTCTGCATGAACCGAAGGCTACCGAACTCAAACATCTCCATTTCCTTTGTTCTGTGATCTTTACGCGATAGCCCTAGAAGGTTCTCCCTCAGATAATTTTTTCATATGACGCGTTCTTAACGATTATCTCTGCGAGCCAGAAGGTGTCTGTCATATTAGCGAGGTGCCTTAGTAGTGAGATGCCTTAGCGCCCCTAGGTATGAATCTCGGTTGAGGTATATCATGGTCACGAAATAAGCCGTTAGGAAGCTGATGATGTGGTTGAGGGCGTTCCCCCCCGGACCCACGCCAGCGAACTCCGTCGGGAACAGCACAATGTAGCCGACGAAGAGCCCTAGTTGAAGTACCACGAGGGTGAGAAAAAGCCTGTTCTTACGAACGGTTGGGGATTTGAGGACCCAGAAGAGCAATTGTATATAGCAACCCATCAGTGCGTAGACGACCCCCGAGAAACCGGCGCTGGCGTAGTCATGCCACTGTAACAGCAGAAGCAATGAATACTCCGCCAAGTTCGCCACTATGGCCGAAACAAAGGCAACGGCGAGCATGCGCTCAAAGAGCCCGAGCGCCTTCCCCGTGCCCATGAAGGTCCAAGACAAGCACAGGATAAGAAAAACCGAATAGGCGGCTCCTATCAGGTTTCCCGTCAGGTGCCCCAGATCTCTGTGGACGAAAATCGCCGTGAGGATCCCCTGTGGGGTCGCGAGGCTCAGCACCAGGGAGCCCTTCACCTGCGGAAGGAGGGAGGTGACGGCAAAGATGGCCACGTTCGTCAAGAGGATCAGGTAGAAGAGCTTCAGTGGCCTCTCCACGAAGCACCTGGCGAATGCCTTCAGCCGGGACACTGCCTCGAAGGGCATGCCAGGTCACCGCCGTCTCCGACCCGAACTTTGTGTGGCGGAGAGGTCTTGAAGCAGTTCGTTGACGCGGACCGCTATGGAGCAGATGTGCTTTCGCAGGTAATCCTGATCGCCCCAGTTCCTGCTTGATAAAACTGCGTACGCAAAAGTCGGAAAGTCTGCCTTATCCCCACCGTTGGCGCACTGCTCGAAGATGCTGAAGAGGATGAAGAGGACACGGTCCCCAAGTGATCCAGTGTACCAAGCCGGAGGCATGTACTGGCCGTATCTTTCGAGGTTGAACTTCACGGACTCCGCCGCTTGCGGTATGTAGTCGAACCTCTCCTTCTCGACCAGGCCGCATCTCGGGCAGGGGATGTCCTTGTCGTATGGGATATAGTGCGCCTTGCACTTCGGGCATTGGTGATCATAAAATATGTGCAATGTCATGTTTTGCGCACCTTACCATGCCATTCGCCCCTCCAGACACCAACGCCGATGTAGCTCCCGTCCGGGTCGTACGCGTAATATACCGTCGCCACTGGGGCACGGGATGCCAACCCCGTCGCCTCCCTCGTCGCCTTCCGAGCCGACTCAAGCGCCTTTTCAGTTGTGGTGAACCAGCTGTAAATGAAGGACTCCCCGTTTAACTTGTCGACGCATACCACCTTGTGCCTCTTGCCGGGCTTCGATGTGCACATCTCCGCAACTCTCGTGCTCTCGGACTCGAAGACCTTAAGAACCTCCATCGGGGATTGCCCCGCCTTCGAGGAGCCCTCGATCAGTTCTAAAATCTCTTCCAGCGAAGGTCCCGAACCGAGCACCCCCCTACCAATTTTTTCGCCCCAAGACGGAATGCCCCAGACTTGCCCACGAGTGCACTTACAATTCGTTTAATGGCATTACTGACCTTACCTTTCAACACCCCCGCCCCCATTCAAAATTGCACACGCGTGCACGAGTTTTTTATCACTGGAATCAGGAGCACATCGTACTCGATGGGAATTGTTTCATCGAAGATGCCTTTGGGAACCATGGGGATCAAATCATTAAGGGTGACCAGGATGATCTTCTTTTCTGGATATTGCACCCGAAGGGCCGCCATTTCATCCATATTGGTTTCTCTGCCGTGCTTCGCCACTCTATGTGGCGCTCCAGCCTTGCCACCATGAACGGTCAGTTTGCACTGTAAGTCGACGTAGATGGGGTGGGTCATTCGAGAAGATCCCCTCTGAAGATTAATATCGCTGGTAGGCAGAACGCCCAGAGAAAGAGGAGAAGTGGAGAGAGGTCGACAGTCATTTTTGTTGATTCACCTTGTTGTCCTTGCTGATCTGTTCTTCCGACGGTTGTAGTATTCGTCAAATTTCTCAAGTTCTTCAGCCTCCATTTTATTGATGAATGGTCCATCTATGTTAAAGTGAGGTTCGACTATCACGCCACCGGCTTCAATATCGGGCGTATAGGTCAGTTGTTTCTTATTTTGGAAGACCAAAGGATACCTCCTTGACTGGTGGCGGTGGGCAATCCCATTGTCCGTAAGGCGCTTGCAGACGATCCCCTCCCAACCACTTCTGCTGAGGTAGCACTCCGGGCAACTCTTACAGCGCTTCCTTCGCGATGATTTGCGGGCCTGAGTTATTACACGCTGGCGAATCCGCTCCTTTCTATACGCCATCCTGTAATCAATCAGGCACTGCACCATCGCAACCCTCCTCCCATTTTACCCTCACCGATAGAACGATCGGCAGCAATCTATTTAACTATGTTTTATTTAATACATTTAACATGGTTAATTCATTAGGAAGTGAGGGTATGGGGTACCCGGAAAGGGTTCACGTCGCACCCATCGGGTTTGAGATAGACAGAATAGTCCTGCCCTTCCTGGCAATGAAGGGAGAGAGGATCCACCTTATCGTCCGGACGGGGAGAAACGAGCGTGGCGAGAGGTGCGTCAAGACCATCTGCGAGGAGCTGGATAAGAAGGGGAGGCCCTACGAGAAACACGAGACCGAGCTCGACCTCTTCAAGCTCATCTTCACGTGCCGGCGGGTGATCGAGCAGGAGCTGAAGGCAGGAAACCACGTCTTCGTCAACATGTCCTCCGGGGGGAGCATGCATGCCGTGGCCTGCCACTTCGCCACCATTACCTTCAAGGAGGGGGTGTCCGCGTACTACGCCTACCCAGAAAGGTACAACCAGAGTATAGACCCCAACAGACCGGAGGCGACCTCGGGGCTCTCCAAAATAGAGACCGTGCCCCACTACTCCATTGAACTCCCCGGCGAGGAAGAGCTCAAGTTCATCAAGATTGTTGCGAAGACCAAGATCCCAAGCAAGAAGGCGATACTGGAGGCCTGCATCGAGGAGGGGCTGATATCGTCGGAGGGGAAATCGAAGCCGTACGGGCACGTCGTGCTGGAGAACCGGTTCCTTAGACCTTTAGTTGATAAGAACCTGCTGGATGTGGAGGGCAAGGGCAGGCGAAGCAGGGTAATCCTCACAGAGAAGGGAAGGAACACATTGGCGATCACCGGCTGGCTCAAATGAGCGCACAGGACGGACTCCCTATTTCTTAAGGATATTAAATAAATTAAATTAACTATGATTAAATATACCTGCCCACCATGGTGACTTGGTGGGTTATAGAATGAGATTCCGTACCCGCGGTAGATGCGACGGATGCGGAGAGGAGGTCGGAGGCATGAACTGCCTGCCGATCATGAAGTACAGGTGCCCCAACTGCGGTGCCGAACTGACCCTCTGCCCCCTATGCCAGAGTTCAGGTCTGGAATGCCCGGTGTGCGAAGATGTACTGGCCCTGGTCTGGGAGCTAAAAGAGAAATTTCACGATAAAACGCACCAAAAGACTATTTTGGAGTACGTACCAAGGGATGATCGGTATGGGGGCTCTTGAAGCATGATGGAGCGGATGGGGCCACCGGGACTTTTTCCCACGTTTATTAAGATTGGGGAGGAGGTGCTATGACCTTCTTAACCGTATACGACGGGGCCAATACCATCGGCGGTAACAAGATCTACTTGGAGGAGAATGGCCGGGGGATATTCCTGGACTTCGGGATGAACTTTGCCAAGTACGGGGAGTTTTTCCAGGAGTTCCTCTCGGAGAGAAGCTCAAGGGGCATACACGACCTGATCCACCTGGGGCTGATCCCCAAGATCAGGGTATACCGCCCGGACCTGATACCGTCGGATCTGGACGTCAGGGCCTATCCCCAATTGAAGGTGGATGCCGTGCTCCTCAGCCACGCCCACCTCGACCACTGCGGCAACGTGGGGCTGCTGAGGAGGGAGGTGCCGGTGGTGGCGTCGCAGACGAGCGTTGCAATACTCAAGGCGCTACGGGACACCGCACCGTCGGGCATGGGCTCCGAGATCTCCTACTTCTCGGAGAAGGCGCCTGTGGAGGGGTGCGATGGCCTGGTGCTTGAGTCGAATTACGCCACCAACTACATCTGCCGCGACTTTTACTGCACCACCGAGCCGTCCGATGAGCTCGCGGACTTCACCGGGGAGAGGCCGGGGGAGGAGAAGGCGAGGAAGAAGGTGGAGCCGGGGAAGCTTTGCCACCTGGACGAGCTGAACCTTCCGTTTGATGTGACAGCACACCCGGTAGACCACTCGCTGTACGGGGCGGTAGGGTATATCCTGCGGGCGAAGAGGGGACCCACGATAGCCTACACCGGAGACTTCAGGCTCCACGGCAAGAACGCGGAGAGGACGAGGGAATTCTTGAGGAAGGCGAAGGAGGCGTCGGTGCTCATCACAGAAGGGACGAGGATAGGCAGGGAGGATGAGTACAACGTCACCGAGGAGGAGGTCTTTCAGAACTGCCTGAAGATAGTCGAGGAGGCGGGGGGCAAGAAGCTCGTGATAGCAGACTTCTCGCCGAGGAACTTCGAGAGGCTGAAAAGGTTCCAGGAGATAGCCCGGAGGACGGGAAGGGAGCTGGTGGTCACTGCGAAGGACGCCTACATGCTCCACGCCATCGAATGCGCCGAGGGAGCCTGCGTCATGGATGATAAGAAGGTGCTGATATACGGTGAGCTAAAGAACCGGAAATGGTCCAAGTGGGAGACCGAGGTGGTGATTGGCAGGTGGGGCGACAGGTACGTGAGCCACGCCAGAATCGCAAAGGATCCACGAAGGTACATCCTCTGCTTCTCATTCTACGACATGAAACATTTATTGGACATAAAACCGGACGGAGGGACCTACGTCTACTCGTCGAGCGAGGCCTTCTCGGAGGAGGACACGTTCGACTTCGTGAGGCTCGGCAAGTGGGTAGACTTCTTCGGGCTCAAGACCTACGGGTTTAGGATAGTCGGCGATGGGGAGAGGGCCAGACCGGAGTTCGACAGGGGCTTCCACGCGTCCGGTCACGTCTCCAAGGATGAGCTGGAAAGGGTCATCGGGGAAATCGACCCGGACGTCCTAGTGCCTGTACACACCACCGGCCAGGGCTGGTTCAAGGAGAAGTTCGAGAAGGTCGTCATGCCGGAGGAGGGGAAGAGGTTTGCAATATGATGGATCGGACGGAGAACCAAAGGCAGTAATCTTCGACATGGACAACACCCTCTTCGACTTCATCGAGGCGCAGCTTAGTGCATGCAAGGCTGTGACCAGCCGGCTTGGGGTTGGGAGCAAGTACGACCTCTTCGACTACTTCCTCCAGGACCCGCGCAGGTTCGAGGACCACAGCAACATTGCAGACTACATGCGGGACCGGGGCCTCTATGACCGGGAGACCTACGGAGAGTGCTGCGGGATCTACGATGAGGCTAAGATGGAAGCAATAGTGCCGTACCCAGGGGTCAAGGAGGTACTGGAGGAGCTCAGGGCTAGAGGAGTAAGGCTGGCAGTTGTGACCAACGCCTCCAACGGTAACGCCCTGGCAAGGCTGAATAGGGCGGGGCTGGCCGGGCTCTTCGATGCCGTTGTATCCGCGGAGATGACCAAGAGGATGAAGCCGGAGCCTGACTCGATAATGCTGGCGCTAGAGCTACTGCGCGCGAAGCCGGAGGAGGCGGTCCTCGTTGGTGATAGCCTGAGCAGGGACATAGCCGCCGGGATAGAGCTGGGGATGCGGACCGTCTATGCGGAGTACGGTGATAGGAACCTCCAGGAGGAGGGACACGAGCCCGACCACCGCATTCAGGACATCCGTGATCTTCCCAGAATATTCCGCAACAGAGGGAGTTAATATTGATTACACGATCACCGAAGGCGAATCCACTTGTCCGACCCTTCAGACATTCTTGAAAAGATCCTCGAGGGTCTTTCGGACGACCAGAGGAGGGCAGTCCTCTCGAAGTCCAGATACATCAGAGTAATCGCCGGGGCAGGAGCTGGCAAGACGGAGACCCTCATGAGGAGGATAGCCTACCTCATAATGGTCGAGAAGGTGGAGCCCTCCACCATAGTGGCCTTCACCTTCACGGTCAAGGCGGCGCAGGCGATGAAGAGCCGGATATACCGGTTCGTGGACAAAAACAAGGGACCGATCAACAAGCTCGGCGAGATGTACATCGGCACCATACACGGCTACGCGAAGCGCGTGTTGGAGGCGCACCCGAAGTACGGGAACTACGAGATGCTGGACGAGAACAAGGAGATGGCGTTCCTTATGAGCCACGGCTGGGCGCTCGGCTTCGGCGGTCCTGGCTACGTGGGCAGGTGCACGACCTTCAGCCGGACCCTGAACATGGTGCTCGACGAGATGCTGGACGAGGGCGAGCTGGCGAAGAGGGCGCCGGCATTCCACCACGCCATGAAGAAGTACGAGGGGATACTGGACGAGCACAGGCTCATGACCTTCAGCGAGTCCATCAAGCAGGCGGTGCTGTGGCTGCGGGACAGGCCGTCCAGCGTGAGGCACCTCTTCGTGGACGAATACCAGGACATCAACCTGGCGCAGGAGGAGCTCATCCGCCTCGTGGGGAGGGACGCCGGCATCTTCGTGGTTGGCGACCCGAGGCAGAGCATCTACCAGTGGCGCGGTTCGGACGAGAGGTTCTTCGAGACCTTTGCTGAAACATTCAAGCCCACGGAGATGATCACCATCCGGCAGAACCGGAGGAGCGTTAGGAGCGTTGTAAGTACGGCAAACGAGTTCGCCGGCACCTTCGCCACCAAGTACGAGCGGATGGAGGGGGTGAGAGACGAGTCCGGATTGACGGCGCTGGCGGAGTTCTCCACGCCGGAGGAGGAGGCGAAGTGGATAGCCGACCAGATCGAGGAGCTGAAGAAGAGACCGGGGATGAAGTGGTCGGACTTCGGCTTGCTGACCAGAAGCGTCAGGACCGCCGCCATCCCGCTGATAAACGAGCTCAGAGCGCGGAGGATACCCTACATCGTGGGAGGAACCGTCGGGCTCTTCAACAGGGGGGAGGCGCAGGTGGTGGGGAGGATCTTCTCCTGGCTCTCGGAGGATGGATCGTGGCCGGAGGACGTGACCGGGCGTGGGAAACAGATCGAGGGGGACGCGCTGCTGGAAACCGGGCTCAGGATGTGGGCGGGCGCCACCGGGCGCTCGGCTCCGGAAAATGCCGAGGATAGGCTCCGCAAGATAAAAGAGGACCTGTGCTCTGAGGACCCGGGCTACCACAACTTTACCCAGCTGTACCACGGCGTGCTCAACGCCCTAGGGTTCAAGGACCTGGACTACCTGGACCCGAACCACGCTGCTGTGATGGCGAACCTGGGGCGGTTCCACAACCTTTTAACGGACTACGAGTCGGCGAACCGGATGGGCGGCAGGAGGACGAGCTGGAGGAGCAGCCTGAAGGGATTGTGCTGGTTCATGAAGACCTACGCCATAAGTGCGTATGAAGAGCAACCGTCCGACGACATACGGGGCGTGGACGCGGTGCGGGTGATGACCGTACACCAGGTGAAGGGGCTGGAGTGGCCCGCGGTGTTTTTGTTTGCCGTTACAAGGAACAGGTTTCCCTCTTCGATGGTCGGGACACAGCAGGACTGGTGGGACGTTCCCAGGGACATGTTCGACGTGGCGAGGTACGAGGGGGACAAGGAGGACGAGAGGAGGCTCTTCTACGTTGCCTTGACGAGGGCAAGGGACCTTCTTGTGATGAGCTACGCCGGCAAGGCGGGCAGGGAGAGCGAGTTCATTGACGCCACGAGCGGGCTGACAGGGATTACGCGGGTGCCGCCGGAGATCGAGGCGAAGCCCACATCGCTGACCGAGGAGATGCAGACGCTGACGGCAGGGGAGATCATAAGGTACAACGTCTGCCCCCACATGTATTTATTGGGGAAGGTCTGGGGCTACCAGCCGGAACTGGACATAGCGATAGGGTACGGCAACAGCCTGCACTACAGCCTGAGGAGGGCGGGGGAGCTCGTGGCGAAGGGGATGAGCCCGGTGGACGCCGTGGCTGATGCGGTGGAGAATGAGTTTCACGTGCCATTTGCCGGGGGGAAGCAGTTCGAGACCTTCAAGGCGTCGGCGAAGGAGAAACTGGTCAATTTTGCGATCAAGCACGGGGGCGACCTAACGCAGATCGAGGAGAGCGAGTACCGGCTCGAGTACCCGGTGCACAATGCGACCGTTACGGGGAAGGTGGACGTGATACTGAGGGCGGGAGGGGTGAGGGAGGTCCGGGAGTACAAGACGTCGAAGGAGGTTATAACGCCGGAGGAGCTGGCGGATCAGGTGAGATTGTACGCGCTTGGGCTGAACGGGATCGGGAGGCAGGTTGGACGGGCGTCGGTGGCTTATCTGGAGGAGGCGGGCGTGGAGCCGGTGGGGATTGGGGAGAGCGAGATGTGGCAGGCAAAGGAGATGGCGGACCGGACGGTGGAGCGGATTATTAAGAGGGACTTCGCGCCCACGCCAGGCGAGGGGAGCTGCCGGAGGTGCGACCACGTGAGGATATGCCGGTGGAGAACCTGAGGGCTCAGGACGTATGGGTTCAGGCTTGCTGAGAAAGGTTGATGGAGCAAACCTTTTTACCCAAAACCAATTAATCTGGTTTGATGGGGTAATCTTGAAACCATTCTTTGACTATAGCATGAATGTCGTTTCCAAAGCTGTAGAAGAATTGGGAAAAGCTGAAGAATTCATTAGAATTGCAATGTTTCAAATACATAATGAAGATATTTTCAGGACATTAACCAACAAACTAAGTCATGAAGTTAGGGTAGAGATACTAACATTGCCATATGATAGCATAAACCCTAATGTAAGAGAGCTGGTAGAGTCTAGATTTAGAAAGTTAGAAAGTGATGGTGCAACTCTGCATTTTTGTAAATGGAATGTTGGTGATCCAGCGAGGACAACGACCGCCGTTGGACGGTGGTATTCTTTTCATGGCAAATTCATTGTAACCGATAAAAGTGCCATCGCATTATCAGCTAACCTTACTGAAACTTCGGAGTTAGACGCAATGATTATCTATAATGAGGAATCGAAAATTAAAGAATTCGCAGCAAAATTTGACCAATTATTGTCCCTTTTTGTAGTTAGTGATGGAGAATTTGATGGCAGCATTCATAGAAAAATAACCGAATTAGTCGGGCCTAACCATCCTCTATTCAACTTACCTAAAAACATAAGCAAGATCCATGAAAATCATTGGATTAGGCACTACCCCAAAAAAATGTGCCCTTCCGATGTGGGAATCGAAGAAAAATTATACATAACACCATTTGATTGCAGAGGCCGCGATTTTATTATTAAGCTAATTAATGATGCAAGCCAATATGTTTACATATCAACAGAAAGTTTCACAGATCTAGATTTTTCTAATTTTCTAGTAAAAACCGCCGTTAATAAAAACTTAGATATAAAATTGATAAGTGGTGCCACGAGTCAAGATTTCACAGACAGACTTAACGAGATGTTCCGGGAGTTGTTGGCACATGGAATAAAGATTAGAACTACAAGAGAGAATCTGCATGCGAAATTGATAATCACGGACAAATTAGTGATGGTAAGTTCTATAAATTTGAATAAAATAACTCTTGGTTTCTTTCAAACAAAAGAGTTCTGGAGAGAGAACACTGAATCGATATTTATCTGCAAAGACGATGATACCGTAAAAGTAGCTAAAAACATGTACCTGAAAGTATTCGAAAACTGTTATGACGTTGAGGAAAAACTCACTGAAAAAGTCGAAAAAATGGTTGCAAGCATTTTCAAGAAAACTTTCAATTTAAGGTCTAGAAATGAAGTTAAAACATTATTCGCTAAATTAATACTTAAAAAACAGATAGACCTGAAGAAAGCAATTATTGAAATCGGAAAACTGACAAAGCAACTAGTGACGCGGCGTGGGAAAAGCGTCGTCGAGAAGGATGATTTTATCTCGGCATTAATTTTGTATTATCTATCCGAGCGGAAACATGACTTTGATCAATTAAATGAAAAAATTAAAGAAATCGATAGTAAAGTGAATTTAAATACAGCTCTTAGTATCTTAGAATCTGACAAACTTATCGTAAGGGAGAACGAATATTACAAACTTAACCTAGATGAGTTGATTTCTTAGGGGATGGCCGAGTTTGAGATGTGAAATAACAGAGGGCGATTGCGAACAATATCTAAAAAAGACATCTGAAAATTTTGATCTTTCTTTTCTTGACCCCCCCTTCAACCAAGGAAAAGAGTATGAAAATTATGAGGATACTATAGACCCGGTTGCTTATTGGGATTGGATGACCCGAATTTGTAAATTAATATATGATCGAACATCCGAAGGCGGAGCAATATATTTTATGCAACGCGAGAAAAACACAAAGTACGTTTTAGACACGTTAGAGAAATCAGGTTGGACCTTTCAGAATCTTATTATATGGAAGAAGAAAGCTTCGGCCGTACCTGGAAACTCAAGGTATGGAAAACATTATCAAATAATCGCCTTTTTTACTAAGGGCGAACATCCGAGGGTCTTCAATAAGCTGAGAATAAATCCTCCTCTTTTGGTAACAGAAAAATATCAAAGACCTACCGGAATGTTCGTGACCGATCTTTGGGATGATATCCGCGAACTTACATCAGGGTATTTTGCTGGGGATGAACCTCTACGATTAAAGAATGGGGAAAGAGCTCATAAACAACAATCGCCAATCCGTCTACTTTTACGTATAATTCTCTCCTCCACTAAAGTGGGAGATTTTGTGTTTGATCCTTTTGCTGGCACGGGAACCACTTTAATTGTTGCTAAACAACTAAAGCGAAATTCGATCGGGGTTGAACTTTCTCAGAAGAATGTTGCATTAATAAATAAAAGACTTTCAAAATTGCGTGAAAGTGATGATATTTTGCCTTTAAGGGCGGACTATAAGTTTACGAAAGATCTAGAAAAAATCTGGCCGGTACCGGAGATAAGTTATTTGCCAACATATTTGAAAACGTCGGGGAAAGAGTGATACTAAGCATTTCTTTCAATTATTGAAGTTAGATCAACTCCCCCCTCTTTGTCTCCATTCCTTCCTCTTGATTAATCCTCTTTGACCGAAGTAACTTCGTAAGTAAAAAAATCATCATAAAGTACAAATCTATCATAAAACAATATTTATCTAAAATCAACCACCTTAATGAAGAGAGTGCCATTCTTTGACGGTATTGGATTATTTTTTTGAAAAACACACTTTTAGTAACATCATTGACATTCTCATTCAACAAGTTGGTTTAAGCATTTTAATCATTATAAAGGTGGCGCCCAGAAAACCCCCAACTTTAGTTGGGGGATGAATGGGCTTTAAATATCCTTTTCAGGTAGATATTTGTGGTGGCTGGTGTGCTCGCTGCCTTCAGGTACCGCCTTTACCCAA
>Ga0315282_10014178_pt1 | contig 11904 bp, 9 predicted proteins | sample YL17G07_20_MG_FD_203693 | JGI IMG/M metagenome (GOLD analysis project Ga0315282, IMG submission 203693) | Sediment microbial communities from Yellowstone Lake, YNP, Wyoming, USA - YL17G07_20 | ecosystem: Environmental > Aquatic > Freshwater > Lake > Sediment | place: USA: Wyoming | collected... | reverse complement strand
ATACACTTCTAAGAAGTTTTGCCACATTGAACGCATCATACAATCAGTATTTACTGAACTATACCAAATTGCAAGACAGCAACGCTGCTCTCCTATTGGAGCATGCGCAAAATATTCGAAACCTAACATATGTCTTCATAGTCACAACAACATTCTTCATCATAGTTGCATTCTATCTATCCACACACGCGCATAGAAAAGTTTCAACTTCTCACCCAGTATCATCGAAAAACTCTACTGACCAAAAAGACGAAAAACAGGAACACTAACTTCACTCCAAGGAAAAAAGTTGACAAAATATCCGAAGCGTAACATATGTCTTCACAGCCACAACAATCTTCATAATAGTTGCAGCCTACCTACAACATACGCACAGCGTATACACCGAGGTTGAAAAGCGTGTCAATAGCCAATTATCTATCTACAAGGCTACATACACATGTAGCGTAATGAGTTACTTGTCTTCTATGCGAGTGTAGAAATAGGCAACTACTGTTTCATCAACTGGAACCCGATCTTTATAAACAAACTTCTCTAAAGCGACAGATGTGTCAACCGTCAAGTCATCGATCCAGAAAGACAAGTTTTTCCCCACTGTTGAATAGACAAACAGGTCGATGTGATCAACCGAGTTAATGCTGAACCCAGGCGTTTGAGAAGTGTAATCTGTGAGGTTTACGACGAATCTCTTCCAACCCGTAGTTGCTGAACCATCTCCAGCTTCTATAGCCCAGAAAGTTCTGGAACCTCCGTAACAATCAACTAGGCTTATGGAGAACGTCGTAGACTCGTTGGATTTCGCCCACACACTGATTGAAGAGTATCCGGCTAGATTCCATGTTCCAGGATTGTCATATGCGACGCCAAGGTTACCCCAAGAATCTGTTTTGCCGCTAGTCTTTAGACTTGCAAACCCTTCCTTCTTTGATAACGTGTCAATCTGTAAGGTTCCATTTTGTCCTTTCACTGGTAATGTCCAATAGTTTATCGAGTCCGCAGGGTCGTTTCCACTGTAGGCTTTGGTGCCGTTGATTCGTTTTGGGTCCGTTTCTGGGAAACTTAGGTCGCCATCTTGCTCAATTCTTTGGAAGATCCAGCTGGATGGGAGATTAGTGATGTTGTAAGATCTGTATCCTGAGGATGCGTTTACTTTGATGTATACGATTGACGGATCGTAGGGGTCGATGTAAGTGTATTCGCTTTTAACCTGTGTTTGTTTGCCGTTTCTGGTGACTGTCACTTCAGGACCGTATGTGATTTCAGATGGGTTTATTGATGAGTTTGGTGGAATGATATAGATTCCGTCGCCTACGTGAAATTGTTTGATGCAGTAGGGTATTTCTTGATTGTAGAATTCTGGGGTGATTATGACTATGGGATGAGACATCAACTCTGTTACATTAGTTATATACGAATCATGAATGTACATAGGAGGGGGTGGTCCGCTAAAATTTCCCAACATTTCGTTAAAATAAAAGGTTATGTAGTACTTTTCAAGCTGAGATAAGTAAAGATCGTAGTTGATTTCGGGTTCCGAACGAACAAATTGAAACAGTTTTTCTATATCTCCATAGTAAGCAAAATGCTCACCTATCTCTGCTCCCAAATAGTTTCTGTAGAGACTCGCATACCAAGCCGGTGGATCACCACGGAACACGAAAACTGGAGTTGATAGGGAATTTTGGGCTAAGAATTGCTTAGTTTCTAATATCTTCTCATAGCCTGAGCGGGGTATGAACGGGGTAAAGAATCCATCTATATATTGAATTGTAAGGAACGCAGAGCTTCCTATCAGAAAGAACGCAATAAGAAATGGCGGTAACCGTCGAAATATCGCTTTAAATGATCGCCTTTTTTGAGTAGACAACGATGTCTTAGTCCACAGGTGATGGCTTATGAGGTTGTTGCATCCTTGAGCGGCTGAAGCCAAGAGAACGGGAATGGGTAAAATCATTAGAGAACGGTAGGTAAAGTCTGTGGGCAAGTGAACAATTTTGGCTCCAATCAGACTGATTAAAGCTGTAAGCACAAGACACCAAGAGAAGATGAGGGATGCCAGCTTCTTACTTCTTAGCTCCGGCTTAAAGAATAAGAAACTCCCCACAATCATAAAACCCAAGATTATCCACGATCCTCCGGTCCATAGAAGAGCAATGCTGGACGTTAAGTCGTATTCGAAGTACACCAGCGTACCCAAGTATGCAAAGAAGAATTTTGAAAACAATGGCACTAAAATAGCTACCGGAATCGCACATGCCAAAGTAAACATAAATAACTTCTTAAGATTCTTAGTGAAAATTCCATATAGCACCAAAGACAAAGACAAGATGAAAAAAGTCTCGAAATGGGTAATTGCTATTATGAATAAGAGAAGGACGAACGATAGATATCTTCTGTTTATGAACGATTTTTGTTCTTCAAGGTTTGGAACTAATAGAAGCGCTACCATGCCCAGTGAGAATGCCATAAGATTGCTATGAAGATCAGAGACAAGCCTTAACACGTTTAGCGAAATGGGCGAGAGGATAGCTGCTAAACCAGCAATGTGGACATTTTTGGTTATCCTGAAAGCTAATCCAGAATTAGCCCATATCAAAAGAAAGCCAAAAAGTAAAGGTAATATCCTTTCAACAATCACCACATTTCCAATTAAATAGCCAAAGAACGCTAACACCAATCTATAAAAGTAGGGAAAACCCCAAGCATCAATTATGTAGATTGGGCCCTTTGCTATTACACACTCCGCTGTCCACACGTAACTAGGAGTATCCCATCCTAACAGAAGCGTCGTTCCAAACAGCCTATATTTAAAGGATTGCAATAGCACAGTCAGTATCATCAGAGCGCTTGCTGTAATGACATAACCAGCAAAATAACGGCGTCCAGTCCTTGTTCCCGTGAATAATACCTTACGCATAATAATTACTCCGACAAATCCTGTAACTTTTCAAAATCACCTTTGTCATTTGTCTTAGCGGTTGAAATACATTTGATAGCGATAAATGAAACAGGATATTGAGGAAGAACGTAAAGAAGCTTTATGAAAAAGTACTGCAAGTAATTATAGATGCGTTCTAAAGGGAATGATCCAAAGCGTATGGAATATCCTAGTCTGATGAAATCTTGGATTGTCCATTTTGACAAATGTTTTTGAAATACATTAGCATCCTTCACTTTCTGTCTCATAAAAAAAGAGGGGGTAGAGACTAGCACAAGGCGACTAGCAACACGCTCTGCTTCTTTTAACGACTTTACCCCTTCATTCTTCACCATATGCTCGATTACTTCTAAGAGTAGGACTGTGTCAAAAACATTACCTCTAAACGGCAGATGTCTCGCGTCACATAAGACTAGGCCATCATAGACCCTGTGATATTTAACGAACTCCAAATATTTTGGGTGCAGATCTGTTCCAACCACATAGTTTAGTTTATTCTTTCTCCGTCCCGCTTTTGTGCACCAATAATCAACCTTTAACAGGTATCCCCACTTTCCTCGGCCACAACCTACATCCAAGATAACTGCTCCTTCGACTAGAGGCAGAATGTAAGGAACGAGCTTCGGATCGCTACTCATTTTTTCACCGCATTTCCTCACAATCATTGCTTTTCGTCGCGTGTGCATCATGATATTACTTCGGGAGAGTTTAAGATTTTCTGACATAGTTTTTTACCACTTGACCGAAAGAAACCCACAAAGCAAACGCTTAGTCGAGAAGCTGCAACGACGGTCTCCAAGATGCTTTGGAATTGATCGAAGGAATAGAAAAGGGAGTCTAAATCTTCAAAATATGCCCGCGCGCTAAAGCTGATATGATCAACTGAGTTGATGCTAAAATCTGGCGCTTGAGAAGTATATTCTGTCAGGTTTACTACGAATCTTTTTACAACATGTCGTCGCTGAATTGCCTTCTGTTTCTAGAGCCTTTGTAACAGTGACAAGAGTTATAGAGAAGACAGTATCTAACTAGGTTCTATTGTGCATGGGATCTCATTTAATTTCAGAAGGATTTATTGAGTTTGGTGGAATTACATATATTCCATCACCGATATAGAAAGGCTTAATGTAATCTGGAATTTCTTCAGTGTAGAAGTCGGGAGTTACAATAAGAATTGGATAGGACATCAAAGTTTCATTTGTTACACGCGAATCGTGGTAATACATAGGTGGCTGTGATCCAGTAAAATTTCCTATAAGTTCGTAATAGTAGGATGTTAGATAGCATCTTTCAAGTTGCGAAATGTATGGATCAGTAGTTGAGTTAACTTTTGGTTGTGATGGAAGCAGACGAAACAGATTTGGAATGTCTCCGTAATAGGCAAAATGTTCACCTATCTCCGCTCCTATGTAGTTTCGATAGAGATTAATAAAGCCAATATTGGGATAACCGCCGAAAACGACTATAGGCTTTGATAAGTTATGGTCATCAAAGTACTCTCTAACCTTGACTATTTTTTCATAGCTAGAATGCGGTATAAAAGGAGTCAGAAAACCTCCAGCATTTTGGATTACGGTAAATATTGATCCTGATACTACAACAAACACTATGAGAGCCAGTAGCACTTGATTTACGTTAATTTTTACTGAATGACCTTTTTTACTAAGGGACAATATTGATTTTGGCTGCCAGTTCATTAGGTAGGTCTTGAATCCAAAAACGGTTAAGGCTAGCAGCAAAGGAGTAGGCAGAATATACATGGAACGCATAGCAAACTCACGAGAAATAGGCCCGATCAAAACAACTATTAGCAAGTTGACAAAAGACCATGAATAAACGAGCGAGACGAGCACGTTATTTCGTGTTCTCGACTTGTAAATCAGATAACTTCCAAGAATCCAAAAACCTAGAAGTAGCCACGAGCCGCCAGTCCATAGAGTTATGTCACCGAAGGTTAATGGCTGGTAGAAGATAACAAGCGTATTCATGTATCCAAAGAAGTAAGCAGGGAATAGAGAAACTAAAACAGCAACCGGAATTGCTAAAGCAAAAATTAGCCTAAAAAATTTCCACCAATTTCTACATATGAGCCCATATAAGAAGAAAGAGAGAGCCAAGATAAAGTAGGTTTCAAAATGTGTACTGGCAATAATGAAGAGAATCAAAATGAAAGATAGGTATTTTTTGTTCAGAATAGGTTTTTCGTGTTCAAGATTAGGAACCCACAGAAATGCCGTGAAAGCAAGTGAGAGTGCCATGAGATTTCCGTTTAGATCAGAAAGAAGCCTTAGAATGTTTACGGAGAAAACGGTTAGAAAAGCTGTTAAACCAGCAAGATAAACACTCTTAGAGATCTTTAGGATTATTCTAGAATTCACGTAGATAAGAAGAATGCAAAAGGTCACTGGTAATATCTTCTCAACTAGCACCAGGTCCCCACATAGATATCCAAGAAATGCTAACAATTGCGTATACAGATATGGAAAACTCCATGCCTGAACCATGTGTACTAGACCTTTGGTCAAAACATACTTTGCTGACCATACATATGTAGGAGAATCCCATCCCAACAGAAGATCTGTTCCAAAAATCTCATTTCTGTAGAATTGAATCAAGATAATTGTAACCAGTAGGGTACTAGCCATAAATATACAGAAGTTTAAGAAATAACGTCCACTATAAACGAACGAAAAACGTCTACTGCACAAGCTGTCACTTCCACAGCCTTTAATGTCAACTTGGCCTATATTTTAAACTTATCAAGCTTGTCTCCACACACGCACATGATACGCGTTCTTGCGATGTTTTCGGCTGCTTCGTTGTCGCAACAATCTACTTCACCAAAAAAGATAAATAACCATTTCCTTTCGCAATGAGCGAAAAACTCACAAAACAACGCGCGCATGCACCTACTAAAATATTAATAAAGATGATTGTTATATCCTTCGACACGTGCGCAAAATGATGAAACTTTTGGACAAATTCGAGAGAACAATAATACTTAGGCATAATCTGCAGATGATGAGATTAATTCATGGGTTATGTCTAGATGTTGGTTCCGGAGCCAACCCATTAATGGCTGCACATGTTCTGTGCGACCTATTTCCTAGAAATTCAAAGCATAGAGGTGGCTATTCCCTACTGACGTATAACAAACCATTTGTGCAGTGTGACATTCATTTTCTCCCATTTAAGGACAAGGCTTTCGATTTTGTACATTGTTGCCATGTATTGGAGCACTCAGAAGACCCGAAAAAAGCATACAGCGAGCTGCAAAGAGTTGGAAAGTCTGGTTATGTCGAGACACCCTCTTTGTTACAAGAAAACTTCCTGTATGGTCTGATCGCGCATAAATGGATTATTTCAGGAAAAGACAATCAACTATACTTTCAGACACCTAGGAGAAGATTTTCACTTCCACACACAGAGAATGTTGCGCAACGTTCCAGATCTTGGAGTTTTACTTATCGAATTTTGAATGTTTTTTATCGTTTCTTGGATGAGAATTTCCATGTTTTCAGAAATAGATTCTATTTCTAACTATTGTACGCAGTTTCTAGTTGTGTGGGTACGAGCTTGGATTTCTTTCAGGGCACGATGATAACTCGGAATATGAAACTATCGCCTGACCTAAATGCAAGATGGTAATTCGAAGAAGCTAATAATCGATCAGCATTGAAAGTGGTGAAAGGCATGCGCGTGGTTTTCGACCCAATGAATACATAGTCTACTTTAAATTCGCGTAAAAGACTTAATGCTTCATTATTGTCAGGATTAAGATATATGAATTCTTTTAAGTTTTCATATTTAGGATCATATTGCATCAACGTAAATGGAAACACTACAGGCCTATCACAAAAAGAAGAAATATACTGCCCTGCATCACTTGTTTCCACAAGAAACCTATCCACCAACGTAGTATTCTTTTTGATCCATTCAAAACATACTAAATCATTGATTGAAATCGGTACGCGACTCTTTCCAATCGACTCCGTCAATTGATTTGTTCCAACATCTACATAGGCAACGATTATTAAAAGTACTAGTAACGTTGCGATTGCGACATATTTCAAACGTTTAATGTAAATTCGAGAACCGTTGGTCGCCCGAATATGTTTCACGCTATCAGATACAAATTGAAATAACAGTCCTGCAAGAATACATAGCGGAAGAAGAAGAAAAGTGAAAATTCTTGCTGGAACAAACAAATCCCATAAAGGAAATTCGAAGAAGAACACTCCCTGTGGATTATTGACTCCAAATATAATTAGAATGAAGATCCAAGAAAAAATAGTAGAATACGAAAATAATGCCGTTTTGAGTCTAGGATTCTTGTTCCAAAAGTAAATAAATAGCAAAATGACGAAAAGAGGTACACTCAACAACAGTACGATTTTCATAAAAGTCCCATGATTAAGAGAAACTCTAGAAACGAAGTTCCCCACGGAAAACCAGTCAGCACCATATGTATAAGCATCGGTCTGTATTTTCGGAGTCATTAAATCCGTTGGGACTAATCCAAGGGCAGATTTGATTGAGGGTAAAATTAAGGGAAGTAACAAAAAGGAACAAAAAATACTTGAGGTCAAAAATGGTGAAATTGCAGATGCCAAATAAGCTTTTATCACCTGCATATTAAATGGCTTTGATAGAATCTTTTTAAAGATGAAAGGAGCTAGGAAGACAAAACCCATTAAAGCTAGCCCAGTGTTTGTAACAAAAGCTTCAGTAAATGCTATGCCAGCAATACAATGAAAGAAAGCACCGAAATTAACAGCATCAAAATAAATCAGAGCCAAAAAAGTAGAAGTAAAATACAATGCCAGCAGAAGTGTAACCCCACCCCACAATGAAATCAAGGAAATCTCCCCGTTCAGAAATAAAACAGATAAAGCAGATACAAAAGATGCAACCTTACTTTTGCTTAAAGCGTATGCCAATGAATAGAATCCCAAACCAACTAAACTATACACAAAGCATATGAAGACGGTAAGAACCTTCGTTGGCAATTGACCAAACATCACAGAAAAGAATGCTACGATCATGTGAAAACCCGGAGCGTATGCTGCAATTTCGTGCACAAATGGTTCAAAAGTTTGAAAAAAGCCATTGTTTACACGAATCAATTCAACAAGCATCGAATGAAATTTCACATCATCACCCGGAAAAATTATCCCATTCAAACCCATAGTCAACAACCTAAGCACTGAACCCAGTACCAAAATAATGATTGCTGGCAGTATCTTCGTCAGCTTTTGATTCCACTCGAATTTATACGATTTTCTATTTCTAATAATTATAAAAAAATACCCCACTGAAATTACCACCGCAACAAGAAGAACATAAAGTTGATTGAAAATGTTAAATAAAGAAGCTATGCTACCGAAAATAAGTATTAATGAAATACCAAGAACTATCTTTATGTTCACTTTGATCAAAAAAGGAATATCTTCATAGAATTTTTCAATCCTGAATACTTTTTTCAAAAAATACTCGATAAAATTCCCAAAAATAAAGATAACAACCAGAAAAAGCAGTATGTCAATAACTATGGTGTAAGCATCAATGAAAAAATACTCGATCCCTGTTTCCAGCATCCATATTCACCCAAAGTTGATAGCGAAATCGGGCCTCTCTATAAACTCAGGTGCATTTCATAAAATTAACCATGGATAACTTCACCTGCAAGTTTTTTGCCTTCTTATACAATTCCCAATATTTATCTATTTTGTCATCCCATGAAAAGACTTCTCTAACCCGTTCTAGACTCTTAATTCTTAAAATCTTTGATAACTCTTCGTCAGATGCCAAAGTCATTAGTTCTCTGGCCAAACTGATATGATCTCCTTGATTAAACAAGATTCCCGCATTTCCGACTATTTCTGGGCAAGCTCCTACCTTAGAAGCAATCACAGGCAACCCTGAAGCCATCGCCTCCAACAATGTCGTTCCAAAGGCCTCACTAACAGAAGTAAGAACATACACATCTGCAGCGTCATACCACAGCCTTATCTCCTCATGCTTCACAAACCCCAACAGTTCCACATATCTTGAGAGATTTAGTCTATGAACTTCAGTTCTTAATTCTTCATAAAGTTCTCCGGCACCGGCCATTACAAGACGCAAATTCGGGTTAAGATTAACCATTTCATAAATTGACTTTATTAGGATCAGCGGGTCCTTACAGGGATGCAACTTGCCCACAAATAATATTATGAAATCGGTTTTTTTATATCCCAACCTTCTCTTGCTTTCCGTCTTATTCTTAGGTTTAAATTTATCAGCATCTATGCCGTGATAAATTACTTCAGAATCTACACCATATCTTTTCTTTAACATTTCTTTAACGTAATTAGACACTACCACAACAACAGACGACTGGGAAGCAACAAAACGTAGTAAACCGTGTTCAACGGTGTAAGCGATCTTATACAGCAATGAGGGCTCCAACCATGGTTGAGGGAGTCCATGTAAAGTATAGATAAAAGGAGTTTTGAACATGCATTTCTTGAAAATAGCTAAAGGTCCAAACCATGCAAAATTTATGTGAATAACATCAGGGTTGTCATGGATAAGGAAAGTGATAAGTGCTCGCAAATTTGGGACAAAGAAAGACGTAGTAAAATAATAAAAATGTATGCGCTCAGAAGACACAAGACGTTTAGCTTCCTCAGATTGCGTGAGGAAAAAAATGTTGACATCGCAGCCTCTCCGAACCAATCTCTTCGCCCATTGCATTGTCGCAGTAAAAACACCTCCTTCCGAATTGCTAAGCATCGTGACTTTCATGACTGTCGCCCCACACGAGAATTAGCATCGCGACTAAATAAACCTAAAATAAATCCAAGAGCATAACCAACATGCGCCAAAAAATAAGTTGCTGGAGCCAAAACCACCATTTTCTTATCTCTAAATCGATAAGCTGCCAAAAAAGCGGAAATAAACGCTAAGGCACCATAAGAAACAACTAGAAATAGTGAAGCATATATAAATGGGCCGCCAAAAACAAATGACAATAAAAGTAAAAGACTTACACAAATTAGGGCAAGACACGGAACCACATGAAACAAAGAGAATAAATAACTATATTTCTTATCTGCAACAGCTCTGCCTGCACCATATTTGAGCATATACTGAAAAAGAGATTTAAGTGAACGAACTTTCCAATCGTGTTTAACCACCACATCTGGGGAATAAATAAGACGATAACCCAACTTTCTTATCCTATGATTTAAATCGGCATCCTCACAAAACCTCAAGTCACCTGAATATAACCCAGCCTTTTCTAATGTATCTCTGCGGTAGGCGGAATTACATGAAGAAATGCTCTTCACCTCCCTTTGTTCACTGTATCTTGCAAATTGAGGCGAACCACCATTCGCAAAGAAAGTTGAAAGAACATCTAACAAAGTCTTTGACAGGCTAGTGTCTTGATCAACTGAAACTATCGGTCCACCAACACCACCAACATCGTCTTGCCTAAGCAAACTCACTGCATTCTTTAACCAGTCATTTCTCGCCACATAACAGTCTCCATCGATAAAAGCTATGACTTTACCAGAGGAAATCCGTATTCCCACATTTCGCCCCTGACCAGGTGTGGAATCCCTAGTTTGAATTACCTTTACTCCATACTGTTTAGCAATAGATATGGTTCTATCCTCAGAGCCGCCATCCACCAAGATTACTTCGTAACTGGGATAATGTATCTTTAGCACTGATTCAATTGCGCTTCCAATTGTCCTTTCTTCATTCTTCACCGTAAGAATAACGGAAACTTTAGGCGTTTTTTCAACCTCGGAGACCATGGAGTTACGTGTGACCAATGTCATTTCCTAAAAATTAGGTCATATACCACTAATATATGATTTTGCATGCACTCATACTACTCGTCTCAAAAATCTCCGCACACAAGCAAATTAGAGATGAATGCCTTCATGTATCACATGACGGAAGATTGAAGCAACTATAGAAATTCCCTGTCTTAGAGGCTCATGCTTCGAAGCCTTAGGATAATCTTTATAATCACAATTCACGGGAACCTCAACTATTCTCAATCCAACGTCATGCGCCCTGAAAAAAACCTCTACACTTGAACCCCACCCGTCTTCACTAATCTTTAACTCTTCAAGAGCCTTACGATTAAACGCCCGAAAACCGCTTTGAGCATCACTTATCGCATAACCAGAAAAAATCTTCGTCAACAAAGTAATAACAAGTATACCCATTCTCCTATAAAGCGGAACATTCATTCTAGCACCATTTATAAAACGAGAACCTATGACAATATCCGCTCTTCCTTCCAAAACGGGCTTAACCAACTCAGGGATCTCATCTGGATCGTGTTGTCCATCTCCATCAAACACCACCAAAACATCAGCGTCTAATTCCCTCGCTTTTATAAATAGGGTTTGCATCGTCGCCCCATAACCCATATTCTTTTTATGCTCCACAACATGAGCCCCATTCTTTCTCGCTATAATCTGCGTCATATCCTTCGACCCATCATCACAAACCAACACCTCACCAACATGACACCCAGCCTTCAAAACCACCTCCGCTATCGTCTTTTCTTCATTATAAGCAGGAATACCAGCAACAATCGAGAGTGCACATGGACTCTGCTTTAAAACTTGAACCTGCGCCAACTCCCTATTTCCACCGCGAATCTTTTTCAACATTTACCCAAACCAACCTTTCAGCCAAGCCATACCTTAATAAGACTTATTCATTTTAAGTACATACTCCGAATAACCATCCACATCAATGGACTGTTTTATCGACTTTATTGGCTTAAAAGATTTTTCATGCAAAAAGATTCAGATCTGTTTTTAAGTGGCCCGCTAGCAACAAAAACCTTAGAAAAAACCCGTGAAATAAAGTAATGCGCACACAATTCTCGTTATCAGTCTTTAGGGTTTGGAAGTAACGAGGTTGCCGATCCTACAACCACCAATGGAACCCCT
>Ga0315282_10014176_pt1 | contig 11905 bp, 13 predicted proteins | sample YL17G07_20_MG_FD_203693 | JGI IMG/M metagenome (GOLD analysis project Ga0315282, IMG submission 203693) | Sediment microbial communities from Yellowstone Lake, YNP, Wyoming, USA - YL17G07_20 | ecosystem: Environmental > Aquatic > Freshwater > Lake > Sediment | place: USA: Wyoming | collected... | reverse complement strand
AGTGTAAGTCGATTAGGCAAGCATATTAAAGTACGAATCTTTTATGCTGTGTTAGACGACGGGGTGATTGCCCAAAGTCTCCTCATTTGTTTCATGCCTTTCCAAAAATTTGCCCTATTTTTGCACTTTCTGGATGATAGAGAGGATGTGCAAGACAAAACCGCACACCCCTCAACAATTCCTCTTTATTCCATGTGGGAATCTTTGTTTTTCCCTTTATCGGCAACCACATCAAGTAGATCTTAAATACAGTTCCTTTGTATTTCTCTTTATGTATAATCTTCAATTCAAGTGAATCAATTGCGTAAAAACCTAATTTCTCCATCTGCTCTTTTTTTAACCAAGGACTTGGATAGTTTTCTAAAGATATTGTGGCTAATCCTTTTGCATTCATAGTTTTTATTTCCTGAATTGTATCGTTTATCAAAACTTTCCCAAAGTTATGCCCCTTTGCCTTTCTTAATACCCAAATGCAGTTCATGATATAAATACCATTTCCAAAAATTGGCAAATCTGAAGATCCAGCAGGTGCATATTCTATTGTGCCAACGACTTCTTTGTTCCAGATTAATATTTTCTTTCGAAATCCTTTGGGAATATTGCATTGTAAATATTCAAGTCTGGTCTTATATTTCCGAAAAGGCATCGGAGCAAGACATTTGTAAAGATACTTTTCATATTTTTTGTCCCTAGTTATATCAATTATTGTGGATGTCATTTTATGCACCTATTCATTCTTTCGCCTAACGGTTCGTGCTTTTTTTTTCATTGTTTATTGATTAATTTAAATGCTTTGAAATAATGCGATGAAAAAATCATCTCTGAATTTTGTGGAACGGTCGGTTCATGAAATGGTGTTCTTTGTTTGTCATTGCTGAAGCCATTGATTTGGGTAATGAAAATTACATTTTTGTATTTCTCAAAAAAAGCTTTGTCTATTGCTTTATCTTGCCCAACCTTAGTATTCAATGCCCAGGCTGTCCACCATTCAAGACCGTGCCTTGCAATAATGATGGTTTTATTGCCGCTTTCAATTACAGAGTTCAATTCTTTCAAGTTTTCAAATGCACTTGAGTCAATGACTGTCTCTTTAGGATATCCTAATGCTGCAAAAATTGATAGCGAAGTAAAGACGAAAAGGAAAATACTTATTGTTTTAAGTTGTCTAATACTAATAGTTGGGGCTATTTGAAGTATTAATAGTATTTGAGGAATAAACAAGAATAAACTAAGTCTTTTAAAATATTCTCCGTCAAGCAACGGAAATGAAAGAGTTAGTAAGCAAACAATAGAGGAAAATATTATTGCTTTTTGATATGAAGCTAATTTGCTGCCCTTTGTTTTTAAAGTGATTATGCCAAATATTGCAAGAAAGATAGAAATTAATATATTCAAAAAATCAGGTGGAGCCACCATCCCATTTAATAGGGCAGGTTTCTCAAATGCCACAGTCCAAAATGAGAGCAATCTGTTGAAACGGGATATATCAAAGATTGCGACTATGCCACCGCTGACAGCAATAACAAGTGCTAAAGGAATTATTGCTTTCTTCTTGTAGGAATATATAACAGATAAAAACAGAAAAAATAATGCGAAAATAAATGTTCCGAAATGTGTAAGACCTGTCAAGAGTAAAAATGTAATTGAGAGAAGAATATCAAATCTTTCTTTTTTAATTAGATAGTTTAGAAAGTATGCAATAAAACCGAATAGGAATACAGCTGCCAATGCGTTTTTTTGCAAATCCGATGTAAGAATAAGAGGTGAGAATGAGAGAACCGAAAAAGCAATAATACTTACGTCAAAATATTTTAGTGATGAGGATTTACTCAAACGGATGATTTTGTAAAGAGGTATTAGCAAGAGTGGAATTGAAAAACTGTCAACTAGTTTTACTACGTTCAAAATTAGAGTGTTAGTCACTGTAAAACCAAACAATGAAATGATTTTTATGAGAAATGCATCCAGGAAAAATAGCATAGGCATATCTGAAAAACCTAATTGTCCATTTGTCAAAAGATACCTTACCTGCAAAGGGTAATACCCACCATTTACTCCCGGGATTAAATTTTGAGAAAAATTGAAATAAAGTCGTATAAAAAATGTGACTAAGCCAATCATCAAATAGATGATAATTGATTTAAAATTTGAGTTTTTATTTAATTGCTCGTTCTTCAAAGTCATATTGTCAATTTCATAGTTCTGTTTTTGTTTTAGCATGACCGCTAATATTCCCAGCATAAAAGAAGTTTTTGCGAAGCAAAAATTTTGGTAAGTGTCGTAAGGCCATGAACCTTTTACGCTGTGTTATGTAAAATTGGTCGCTTTTCATTGAACTAATCCATTACAACCTAAATCTTTAAAGAAATCGTCTATGGTATATGAAATATTTGGGTTCAAAATAGCGTCTATCTTTTCAATTAATGTTTCTGAAGTAATCGCTCCTCCATTAATACTAGTTTGCGTCAAAATATACTGAATTTGATTTAAAAATTGGCCGATAAAATTACCGGATACAAAGCTATACTTAATGGGGTTCCTAGGATATTTTGGAATCTTAAAATTTTCCCACCATCTATTACTGTTCAGAGATGGATTTTTCTGATTATATTCATTTATATACCTTATCATTTTATCTCTTTCAGAATTTGGAATATTAAAACCGTTTCCATAACTCTTGGAGTCCATTATGACTCCATTAATTGGTGCTACATAGGGCGAGTAAGCAATAATTTCTGGTCTATTCCCACCAGACAAATGAATTGCTCTTAAATCATTTATCAGATTAAGGAGTTCAGTAATTCTTAATTCAAAGAGCCTGTTTTGTTTTGAATCAAAACCTAAGTCAACTAGATCAAAAAAAGAATGATCAATATAGCTTATTTTAGAGCTTAGCTGGAGTTTAATTTGGGTAACAAAAGAAGGCATTAATTCAGGAACCGGTAAAGTTGGAACTCGTAGATTTATTATTTTATCGACAATTCTGAATTGATTACTAATATTTTGCTTAACATTCAAACCAATACGTTCAAAATTCCTTATATCATCTTGAATTATGTTAATAGGAACGTTATTTAATGCTTCTCTGCTCAAATAATTTTGAATCTGTTGAGGTGTACGCCAATTTCTCAAATATTGAATTATTAATGCTCGTCTTGTCCTAAGATAATTTTTGTCTGAGCCTTTTGTTGCTAACATCTCGAAGAAAACCCTTTTAGGTATTCTTCTGTGTCGGCTTCTTGCTCTTGACTTTCTAAAGGCACCTATACCATCAACTGTGATCCTGTATGATTGTGGAATATCAGTAGTAAAAGTTTGTGTACCAATATATAGAGATATAGACTTAGTAGATTGTGTGACCCAATTTATTTGCTGGTGAGTAAGCCATCCACAAATCATGCGTGCATACTTATCACTTGAGCCTTCCCAATCTGTCAAAATTTGATTTCTTTGAGAAGGATTCATAACTATTGCTCGTATAACTAAATGTTGAGGATATGTAGTAAACCCATCTTCACCTCTAAAACCTAATTCTTTTCCTAACTCGAATTTAGTTAATAGAGAATTGACAGGATCGGTGTTATATTGAGTATATAGAAGTTCTAAGATTCTGGTAATAGGAGGATATTGAAGAAATGCATCTTTCAACACATTAAATTTTGAATTTAGAGTATTAGCTTGAGCGAGTCGCAAGCCAAAATCAGTAATAGAATACATATCACCTTTTTGGTAATATTGAATAAATCCCAATGTTTCTGCCCATCTAATGAAATTATTTGCAGGCCAGTCAGAAATAAAGGGCCTCCTCTGGCCGGGAATCAAAGCTTGAATGATACCATTACATCTGGCACTTATGCGAGGAGTAAATGCCGTTCCTACTAAACTTCTGTAACTGATTTTTGGATAATTTCTATATCCTGTTCTCGAATTTAGCTCATTAATGAAGTCCTGTCTTCCATCTTGAGGAAGAATTTTTTGAGGGATTAGATTTGTCAACAAATCCTGATGCATTTGTGAATTATAATCGAAAGATTCAACTACCTTTATCAAATTTTCTAAACTCCCTGGGTCTTGAATCCAGCCCGTAGCACGATTTGCCATTGTAATTCTCCTAAAGTTCTTTCCTAAATATTAAGATAAATTGATGTAGTTGGTTGCTTATATATGCAAAAGGATAGCCATAAGGATAAAGATTTACTGTCTTATCATACCAGATTTTATATCCCTTGAATTTTAATTGCTCAATTTCCAACAACTTATTTACTATACCGGAATGAAGCATCCCTGAATATTTATCAGTTGGTTGAAAATCTTTCGTGAAAACAAGCAAATAGCCCTTATTTTTTAAGTATTTAAGACTTTTTTCAATAATATCTTTCAATTCTTCGAGAAAAATAGGTAAAGGTTTATTGCCGATATCCTCACTGTCATTAGTAAATGGAGTAGGCGCTGTATCTTTTTTCTTTTTAACTGCTTCTCCTGTCTTTCTTCTAATCATCATATTCCCATATGGGGGATCGGTTAATATTAAATCAAATGACCTTTGGGTTACTTGGGGAATTTCATCAATTTTTTTAGAGTTGCCTACTATGGCTATTTGTTCTTTTAAATTTTCTCTTTGACAAACTTGCTTGTATATATCTATATATTCTTGGGACAGATCAATTCCTACTGCATTCCTATTTATTAAAGATGCCCCTAATAGGGTCCCACCAACTCCCATAAAGGGATCCAATATCCAGTCATTCTCTTTAGTAAAAAATTCAATAAGTTTTTTCATCAATTGAGGGGGTTTTGGAGAAGGATGCTTTGATCTTAGTCTATGAGAAAAACCTTCTTTACCTCTTGTACTATATTTAGTTTCCCATACTTCCATAATGAATTTGTAAAGTTCCATGTCTTGCTCAGTATTTTCAATTGGTTCAATGGAATTAGTCCGATAAACCCATTCTCTACCTGTTAAATTATTTAATTTATTACGTTTATCATATGTCCCCCTTTCTCCATAATCAATTCCATTTTTACTAAGTTTCTTACTGTCTTTGTCGGTAGGAAATAAGGTTAACTTTTCAGACACTTTATAAACTTGTTCTTCAAGTTTCTTATAACTGGTACTGTAGTATTTCGGTACGGGTATCTCTATAAAATAAATATATTCGACTACGCCTCTCTTTGAAGCTACATTCGAATTACTCTTAAATCTTCTATAACTCTCTTCAAACTTCGTATAATCTCTTCCTTTCTTTCTAAAAATTCTTTCTATTTCAGTCTCTGGAATAATTCCCTCCGAATTGTAACTCATTAAAATATAATTAGCTTTAGCATTCGTTATCAAATCTTCAAGAGCCTCAACACAGGAGTTCTTCTGAGAAAATTTTGATTTGTACAAATAGTTATCCTTTCTCAAGCCAGTTTTCCCCTTTAATTCTATTTTATCATTCTTTGCGATTGTCTCTAAAACATGGTAATTAGAAATATACTGCCTAGCATTATAAGGTGGATCAATATACAATATGTCTGCCTCAATATCTCTTATCAATTCATTGGCATCTCTTTGAAAACAATAATGCTGATTTGTTGATAATATAAATTCAGGAACTTCTAAGGTTAAAGGTTTTAATGCCCTCTTGTCCCAAGATTTCAAATATGCTCCATAAGTTCCTGAAATATTAGAAACAAAGGGTATTGCTTCGACTAAAGAAGTTTTCAATATAGTTTCTTCTAATTCTGAAATAAGATTATTCTGTTTCCACCATGAAATGGTCTGAAGGATTCCATCTATTTTTTGGGCATTTTCATCAGAGAGATACATTCGTTGATACTTTCCAGAGAGAGCATAATTCTCAAACACATAGTCTTTAATTCCTTTGACATTATTTAAGAAGTTAATGACATTTTCTACTTCAGTTTTGTGATTCTCGTAAGTCTTTTTTTGTTTTAACCATTGAGTCAAATACAGAAATTTAGGGATAGTGTTATTTTCTATGTATGTCTTTTGCAAAACATACGAAAAATAAAGATTGTCGTTTGAAATAATATGGTAACCTTTTTTCTTAAAATGTTGAGCGACTTTAGTGGTACCCGAGAAAATATCGCAGAATATTTTTCCCTCAACTCCCATTTCTTGAATTACACGTTCAATAAAGAATATTAAATTTTCTTTGCTACCAATAAATCGCATAGCATTTCCCTTTTTCTATTTTTAAAGCGACCAATTTCATATAACTTAGGTATAAGAGAACAAGCTCGTCTATGCTCCTAAACTAGGATGATATACGAAGTATCTCGTACACAACTCCTTTTATTTAAAACATTCAAACTGCTCCTCCTTTTGCTTGAATAACATGTCATTCCTTAAGTTTATAAAAAATCTATTCCTAATATAATTATTGCTAAATTAAAATCTTTGTCAATAATAACCTTGAAGTTTTTGAATTATCTTTTTAGTGCTTTTTAATCAGTTTCTTGAACCGTTCAGTATTTTGTAAAAAGTATCTTTTTAAAAATGATTCTACTGACTGAAGGGCTTCTTCTTTATCTTCGGTCAAAGATTTCCTAAGGTTTGTTTTTATATATGCATTTGCATCGCCGAGGTCAATTTCCGATCCATTAATTGAGGTTTTGAGTTTCCATTGAGAAATAATTTTCCCGCTCACTCCGTAAGAATCTACTCTTTCAAGCTTCAAGTTCTCAATTGCTTCGCGAATTTCTTTTTATTCATCTTTTTCATTGTAATATTATAAATCGAACTTTTGTTCGGTGCAAGAGAAATTTTATTTTAGAAATATTAATTTTGGTTTATGCTTCATTTTTTACACATTTCAAATTTTTCTCAATTCGAATACTTTCCTAATCTTATAACTAAGAGGTAAATACTTTATGATGGTCGAAATATTATCTTCTACTTGGCGATTTAATTCTTTTTCTTCCAAAACTATCTTCTCTATTTCTTCAAAATATGTTCCCAAATTAGTCAGGTTTGCAAAGCTGTTTTCAAACTGAGATTCAATTTTCAATACCCTATGCTTTAAGTTGTCTTGTGCAGATTCAAACCTATCAAGATACCCCATTTGAAAGAATGTTGTTATTTTCAGCGCGTCAACTTGCGAAAAGTGCAAATTATGATTTTTAGAAATAAAATCTAATAAATCATTAAATAAAAGCATTCTTTTTTTGCATTTTATGGACAAATTCCTAAATGAAGTTATCTTGTTTATAAGATTTTCTTTTTCTTTCCTGATTTTCTGCAGTTTCAAAGAAATTTGACCCTGTGCAAATTCGAACTGCTCATCCGATAAATAGCCATAGGTAGTCGTTTCAACAGATTTATACATTAAAAATTGACTTTCTTTACTAACTTTCCTGCCTTTATCATAAACAGATACAAAGCCAAGCATCATTGCTGAGATATCAGTGTAGATTTCATTATCCTTTTCTTTAGACCTAATAGAATGCAATAAAACATGCGATAGTTCATGAGATAATACCATAAAAAAAGACTCTGGTTGTTGGAAGCAATTGCCAGAAATTTTTACAGTTATTGGATAATTTACTAATTCTTTAGTACCATAAAAAGGTAAGTTACCAGGAATGAGAACTTGTGCAGTAATACTTTCAACACCCGATTTATATTTTTTTGCAAGTTGACTAGTCTCAAACTTGTCGGATAACTGAACATTAAAGCTTACTGGCAAACCTAGCTGTTTCCCTATCGTTTCAACTACTTCTTTAATTTTATTGTTTACAAGAAGGTTATTTAGTTGATCGACATCTATTGCATCTTTAATTCCGAATGTAAGCTCGATTTCTTCGATTATGCTTTTAATTTCTCTTTTGCTGATATTACTTGCCATATAATCAACCTTTTTAATCCCTATTAAGTCTTAAGGTTAATACAAATAAAACTCCAAAAACTGCCGTGATTGCAATAAGTTCAAGGATAACTCTTTTAATATCTACACTCGAGTAGGTTGGTAAAGGAGTGTTTTGATAAATCATCGGAAGAGGTTTCCAGATTGGAGAATATCCTAACGATACAGGAATATTACTATTAGGAGAAGGTAGTCTTGTTTCCCACGGCACATAAATACAAGCAACTGCAACTAAAATACAGTAAACAATGGTAATAATTTTTTGTATTTTTCTCATTTTTATCTTCTTACACCAATAATTATATGAAAAGGAAAATCTAAAAGCAAATTTTATTCATTATTATTGCTAATTTTTTGCTTGTTTTAAAATAATTTCTTTTAGTCTCTTTAACGCTTTGTCTCTTCGCCACCTTATTGCTTTGCAGGTGATGCCGAGAGATCTTCCTAACTGATGGACTGAAGTATGCTTAAAATATAACTCGTAAAGGATTTCATAGTCCTCTTTATCAAGCTCGAGCATTGCATTATACATTTTATATTTGCCTGTATTTGTTTTGTATCTTCTGCCTGTATTCATTTTTAGCATATTTGTAGATCTTCCTATTTACTATCCTGTGGGATATTTTAAGAAGCTCGGAGTCTTGGAGTTTATATGCATACTTTGCATAAGTTTCTGCAAGGGCAAGGACTCCTTCCTGAAAGAGGTCCTCTTTCTCAGCACTGAACATCCTTGCATAGCGTCTGGATAGTTTTGCAATCCTGTCTTTTTCTTCCAAATAGAGTTCTTCAAGGGTCATTCACGGCTTGCCTTTTATCTTTACTTCTTTTTTATAATCAGTGCCAAAAAGCCCGTTGAATAACTTTGTGCATGCAACGCTTAGCTTTCTATCAGTTGCATCGTTAATGAGCACTTTTGCAAGGTACTCTGCTTCCTTCGGGTCATTGGTTTTGATGATTACTTTTGTCTTTTTCATTTTGTCTCCCAATTTTCTATAAATTCCTTCAAGTATCTATTGTTCACGATAAACAGTTCCCCGTGCTTTCCTTTCTTTTTTATAACAAGCACAGGGATCTTGTTTTCTTTCTTTGCAAGTTCTTCAATCTGCTCGTATAGGTTCCATACTGCTGGATCCTTGCGGAGCTTGCACTCAATGAAGAAGGTGTCGTCCAATGTATCGCTTCGGGTTTGTCTGGAGTTTCCACCACTCAAAGGCGTGCGTTCTATTCCACGCAACCTTGCAACCTTCTGCTCAAGCTTCTTCCAGGATTTCATTGTTGAGGTTTAGCACCAGTGCATTCTTTCCAACCGCCTCTATCCGTATATTCTCTTATCCAGCAGTCCTCACGAGTCTCTTCTGCCTTTTTCAAAGCTTCCTCTGGAGAAGAGGCTTCTCCTTCCCACCATCTTTTCGTTACAATATTGAAAATTCTGTATGTTCTATTCGAGTTAACTTCATTAAAGCTGTAACTCTGGATACACTTAAAGAGTCTTGAAAACTCTTTTATCCTCGTTTTAGGTGCAGCGGTTTTCAGTGTTTTTGTTTTGCTATCGTAGTATGTTGTGTAGCCCAATTTCTTGAATGCTTTTATAATCGCAACGCAATCTTCAATGGATGTTGTCAAATCTAAAAATACCGTGTTCATTGCTTTCGTTTTTGGTGAGCCACCTTTCCTTTTTAAACGCCTGCTTCCAATCAGTTTTGTTTTCACTGCTTCACCTCCCTCAGTATCCTTGACATGTTTATTCTTACGATGCTCAAGAAGTCTATCTGCGCCTGGTACTTTATCCTGTCAATGGGCTTTGCATAATACATTAACTTCTTTAAAGTCCTTTCCCTCTCTTCTATCCAATTGCTACATTCAGTTTCAATCATATTTATCTGGATATCTTTCATCTATGCCTCCTTATTCTTTTAGTTCGCCGTTAGGCATTAATTTTATATCCAGCCACCCGACAAAATGCCATAGGTCTGGTTCTTCCTCACTGAATACTGGAAAACCCCATCGATGTCTTTTTTCCTCTGAATGAAAATTATCCCTGTTGAAGTCTGTTCTATCTCTCCTGAATCTCTTATCCTGGATAAATCCTCTTCGTCGTCGCCGAATCTTTTCCTGTTGAATTGGCTCATAATAACCATGCACCTCCCCCTGGAAAGCCTTCTGAATTCCCTGGCAACTTTACCGAGTTCATAATTGCGGTTTTCAACCCTTTGGCCCAGATAAATCATCTGGATATAGTCAATAAAGACCACGTCAAAGTTATGGGTTTCAATCCAGCCTGAAATCTCCCACAATTCGCTCAGGTCCTGCCTGAAATAAAAGTTTTTAAATTTATCCTGTTTGACCAATTGCTGTCCCATTCTAAACCATTCAGAGTTTCTGATATCTATGCTGGATAATCTAACCTGTTCATTTCCGAATTCCCAGTTTAGGAGCCTGACAAGCAGCTGTTCTTTAGAAAGTTCCATTGAAACATACCCTACTTTTGCTCCATCTTTAAGAAAACTCATTGCAAGATTCAGAGCTAACTGAGTCTTTCCAGTGGAGGTTTGCCCAGCGATGTATATGACCTCGCCTTTCATAAACGGAAGCTTGTAAGTGAGGTTCCTGAGGTTTTTACAGAAAAATCTCTTTGAATTTCTAAGCCTTTCAAGGTCTTCCTCTGTGTAGAGTTCCGATAGAGGAGTATCGCTTGTTAAATTTAGATTTTGTATTTCTATTGCTTTCTCCTTAATACCCTCAAGGTCTTCTCTTGCACCAAGCTCGACGATTTCCATTCCTTTTTGAGCAGCCTGTCTTAAAAGAGACTTCTCTCTCACAATTTTTGCGTAATACCAGGCATTTAAAGAATTTGGAATGCTGTTTAATAAACTTGTTAAGTAGCTCAGCCCTCCTGCAAATTCAGCTTGTTTCATTTCTTTTAATTTTTCAAAAACAGTTATGACATCAATGGGAATATTTTCCTGATACAACATTTTCATAGCCTCAAAAATATATCTGTGCTCATTCCTGTAAAAATCTTTTGGATTTAGAACCGACAGGACTTCCGAAATTGCCTTTTGGTCTATAAGAATTGAAGCCAGCACATACTGCTCGGCCTCAAGCAAGTAAGGCAAACTAACTAACTTCTGCTGTGAATCTAATTCTGTATTTATATTTTCCATTTCAATCAATCCTCCTTCCTGATAGATCATAAAAACCAGTCCTTTCTATTCTTTCAGGCTCTTTTTTAGGCACTGCTCTGCCCATTGCTCTGCTGAACCAGTTAACTATAAATCTTTCATAATTCACTTTTTTGTTTTTAGGGTTTGCCATAAGCCACGCCTCCATTTTCTTTAATTCAATATCTACATTGCAATTAGGGAATGCTTCCTTCCATTTTTCTATTTTTTCTTTAGGTATGTTTTCGAATTTAAAGGTTTTGTTATTAAAAATGATTTTTGGATGTGCTTCAACTGTGCTTATCTTTAAAGTATCTTTATTATTAAGTATCTTTAAAGTATCTTTACGGAGAGCATTTTTGCCTTCTAAATCTTTTGCTATCAAACTTTCTTGGATGTTGGGGGTGTTGCATTGTGCAACAAAAGTGTTGCATTTTGCAACAGGGGTGTTACTTTTTGCAACACTTCCTGTTACTTTTTGCAACATGTTGCATTTTGCAACAGGTGTTACTTTTTGCAACACTTTCCAATTTTCATAGTGCTCGTTGAATTGAAATTTGTTTCCATCTTTGAGTAGTTTTCCATCTTTAATCATTCTATTAATTGTGCTTGAACACCTGCACCTATTCATCTTTATCTCTTTTGCAATTTCAGATATTGTGAATTCTTTTGTCCAGTCTTGCCGTCGTTCTCCTTCATCAAATCCCCAGGACCACCGCATTACAAAACTTGCAATGCGGACTTCATCATAAGATAGCCTTCCCTGGGCAATTATCTCAATCAAAATTGTGTGCTTTATCGGCGTGCTTTCTTGTGGGATCATTTTCTTACTTCAGATACTCAATTACCTTTGAGATTTTCTCGTCTGGCATA
>Ga0315282_10014175_pt1 | contig 11906 bp, 9 predicted proteins | sample YL17G07_20_MG_FD_203693 | JGI IMG/M metagenome (GOLD analysis project Ga0315282, IMG submission 203693) | Sediment microbial communities from Yellowstone Lake, YNP, Wyoming, USA - YL17G07_20 | ecosystem: Environmental > Aquatic > Freshwater > Lake > Sediment | place: USA: Wyoming | collected... | reverse complement strand
CGTTCCTTCCCGGGTTCGATTTCCCGACCCTCTTCAATGACAGCCGGCAGAAATACCTCTATGCCCGCACTGACTCCTCGACCTCCATTTTCATCGACGGGTTTGCGAGCCTCAGCTATCGTTCGGGGAGCGGCGATTCGGTCGGCTCGGCGTTGGCAACGCTCGGCGACATCGGGATCCGAGTGAGGGGGACTCTCTTCGACCGGCTCGGGTACTATGTCCAGGCCTCCAACGGAAGCCTCCTGAGCGGGTCTCACGACTTTGCGATCCTTGATCCGCACTTGAAAGCGAACAGGAAGTTCAACAGCGACGAGAAGAAATTTTTCGACAGGACCGTCGGCTACCTCCGCTATGACGCCGACTGGCTCGTCGTCACCCTCGGGAGAGAGCAGCTCCTCTGGGGCATGGGATATGCGGACCGCGCCGTCCTCTCCGAGAACTCGGTGCCGTTCGACTTTGCGAAGATCGACATCAAGAAAAATTCAGTCCGGTATTCCTTCTTCCACGGAAGCCTTGTCGGTCAGGATTCGGCGGGGGAAAACCTCTCCTCGAAGTACATCGCAGCGCACCGTCTCGAATTCGACATCGTCCCCACGCTCCGGATCGGCTTGAGCGAGATGGTGATCTACAGCAACCAGCCGATGAACTTCGCCCTCATGAACCCGTTCACGTTTCTCACGAGCGCCGAGCTGTCAACGGAGATGCCGACGAAGCAGGACAACAGGCACAATACGCTCCTCGCCATCGACGCCGAGCTCTATCCGTCGCGAAACGTGAGGCTTTTCGGCTCGTGGCTCATCGATGACATCAAGATCGGTGCCATCGGGAAGAGCGACATCTCGGCCAACTCCAACAAGTTCGGCTGGCAGGCCGGTTGCTCCTGGACCGAAGCCTTTTCCGTTCCGAACCTGACGCTCAACGCCGAGTACTCCCGGATCGGCCCGTTCGTCACGAGTCACTGGACGAACGCGAGCTCGTACACTAATTGGAGTCTTCCTCTCAGTGAGGCGCTTCAGCCGAACTCGGACGAATGGCTCTTCTCGGCAGGGTACGACATTACGAACCGGCTCTTCGTCAGTGGACAGGTGAAGCTTCAACGATCCGGCGAGAATATCGTCGATTCGGAGGGGCATATCGTCTTCGACGCCGGCTCGGACATTCTCCATGGCGAAGGGCACCTCCTTCATCCGAACGTCTTCCTCCAGGGACGCCGGGTCGATCGCACTCTTGCGTCGTTTCTTGTTTCCTATCAGCCGATCCGTCAGTATTTCGTTGAGCTGAAGTACTTCTTCAACAACGAGCGCTTTATCGAGAGCGGCAGGAGCCTTGTCGATTCCGTCGTCTGGTTGACAGTGAGAGTGGACTATTGAGCCGCCGTCTTCTGCCTTGCGGAGGAATGGAGAGTTTCGTATATTGACATACCGAGAGCGATGAAGACGGCGGAGTAGCTCAGTCGGTTAGAGCAGCGGAATCATAATCCGCGTGTCGGGGGTTCGAATCCCTCCTCCGCTACTTTTTCCTGCAACGTGCAGGATTTTTTGTATATGAAGCCTCAGGGCAAAACCCGGTCCATCTTCCCTCGTGTCGAGGAGTTCGTTCGTCGTCGACGGCTCCTTCCGGAAGGAAGCAGCGTCCTCCTCGCCGTGAGCGGCGGGCAGGATTCGGTTGGGATGCTCACCATCCTCCGCGAGCTTGCGCCCAAACTCAAGCTCCGCCTCTCCGTCGCGCATGTCAACCATCTCCTCCGAGGTGCCGAATCCGATTCGGATGAGACGTTCGTCTCTGAGCTGGCCGCATCGGCCGGGCTCCCGTTCTTCGTCGAGCGTGTCGATCCGGCTGCGCTCTCGGCTCGCGAGAAAAGGTCGGTTGAGGATGCGGCACGTGAGCTCCGCTACGAGGCGCTTGAGCGCATGCGTGTGCAGGCGCGCAGCGACCTCATCGCGACTGCTCATACGGCCGATGACAATGCTGAGACCGTCCTCTTTAATCTGGCAAGGGGCAGCGGTGTGCGCGGCCTTGCCGGCATCCCGGTGAAGAGGGGATACATTGTTCGTCCCATTCGCTGTCTTGGAAGGGAGGAGGTCGCGCGCTTCCTAGCCGAGCGGGGCGTCCAGCATCGCGATGACTCGTCGAATCTCTCCCTCAACGCGACGCGGAATTTCATCAGGCTTGAAATCATTCCGAGGATCCGCGATGGAGTGAACGACGAATGCGTGCGGAACATCGACCGGGCGAGCCGCATGCTCGCTGAGCTTGGAGATTTTCTCGAGGCCTATACCGCCTGCGAGACCGAGCATGTGAGCCGGGTTGAGGGAGGAGATCTGTTTCTTGATATTTCAGGTCTCAAGCGTTATCTTGTCTTTATCCGGAGAGAAATCATCCGAAGCGCCGTTCGCTCGTGGAGCCGCAAGTCCCTTGCTTTTGAGCAGGTTGAAGAGATCCTCGGCATCGCGGACTCTGACAACGGGACTTCGCTTGCGCTCCCCGGAAGGCTGAAAGTCTGGAAAGAGAAATCCTCGCTTGTTTTTACCTCGTCTTCCAGGGCCCCTTTCAGCCGGCAGATTGAGATAGGCCACCTCTATGAGTTCCCCGAATTCTCCTTCTCGAGCGAAATCTGCCGGCGCAATGAGGTCCGTTTCATCCCGGATCCTTCAGTAGAATTCGTTGATGAGGAGAAGCTCGCTCCGCCTCTCGTACTTCGAAGCTGGTCGTCGCAGGATTCTTTTCAACCGCTTGGACTCGGCAGCATGAAGCGGGTCGGGGCTTTCCTTGCAGATAAGGGGGTTCCCCGCCGAGAGAGGGATTCGGTTCTTGTCCTTGAATCAGACGGGAAAATCGTGTGGCTGTGCGGGCATCGGTTGGATGCCCGGTACTCATTGAGCGAGCAGGCGACCCGAGTCGCAAAGCTTGTGTGGCGAAGGAGATGATTCCGAGCCCGGCAGGGAGCGGGAGTGCCTTTGTGCTGAAATCCGTGTGGCCACGTTTGCGCCTCCGGCGGAGCGCGATGATTCACATCCGAGGGGTACTTGATGCCGGAAAGAATTGCGGTAAACGGCGAGACGTTCGAGCTGTTTATCACGGAGGAACGGATCAAGCAGCGGATCCGTGAACTCGGAGCGCAGATTTCAAGGGATTTTGAGGGCAAGGTTCCGATCCTGATCGGCGTTCTGAACGGCGCGTTCATTTTCTTCGCCGATCTGATACGCGAAATCAGCATCGATTGTGAGGTCGATTTCTTCAAGCTCTCGAGCTATGGTGATGCGAAAATCTCCTCGGGTGATGTGCGTCTGTTGAAGGATCTCAACTGCCAGGTCGAGGGGAGGCATATCATCATTGTCGAGGATATCGTCGACTCGGGACTATCCATTGAATTCATAAGGAGCCTGATTACGCGTCAGAACCCAGAATCTTTTTCAGTTGTTACACTGTTATATAAACCCGAGGCTGCGAAAGTCGATTTTCCGATCACGTATGTCGGCTTTTCGATACCCAGGCACTTCGTGATCGGGTACGGGTTGGACTATGCCCAGCGGGAGCGAAATCTCCGTGCTGTCTACCGTCTCGCAGAGTAGCGGGCGCGGAGTGGAGATGAGACATGTCTGAGATTGGTCAGCAGAAGAACGAACAGACGGACGGAAGGAACAGCCGGCCCGTGCGGAAAACGCCGGTGCGCCGCCGCGTTCCCGGAGTCCCGAAACGGACACGCTCGAAGGGTCCGCCTCAAAGTGGCAATGAAGAGTTCAACTGGGGGCACGTCCTCCGTGTCCTCCTTACATGGACGGCAATCATCCTCGGCGTGTTCCTCGTGATGTCCCTCTTCCGGACCGACCAGGGGAACGAGATCGAGATATCCTTCACGCAGTACCAGCAGCTCCTCAGTGCCGGCTCCATCGAAAGTGCGGTCATCAAGAAGTCGGGTGCGACCGACTTCGAGTTCCACGGCACTCTCCGCAAAGCCGAGGAGCTCTCCATGCCCGGGCGGAAGCCCGTGAAGGGAGAGAAGTTCTTCCTCCTCCTCCCGTATACCACGATCGATGACAAGATCACATCGGAGTGGACCGTGAAGGGGGTAACGTTCAACATCGTGAAGGAGGATAATTCCTGGCTCAATGCCCTCATCACGGTGCTCCCGTGGATCTTCGTCCTGGGGCTCTGGCTCGTGATTTTCCGCCGGATGCAGGGGCAGAACACTAAGGGGATCTTCAGTTTCGGGAAAAGCCGTGCACGCATGCTGCGGGAGAATGAAGTGCGTGTGACGTTTGCCGACGTCGCCGGGGCCGACGAAGCAAAGGAGGAGTTGAAGGAGATCATCGAGTTTCTGAAGGACCCGGGGAAGTTCCAGCGGCTCGGCGGCAAGATCCCGCGCGGCGTGCTTCTCCTCGGGCCCCCGGGAACGGGAAAGACGCTCCTCGCGCGCGCCGTCGCAGGTGAATCCGGCGTGCCGTTCTTCACGATCAGCGGCGCCGATTTCGTCGAGATGTTTGTCGGTGTCGGAGCAAGCCGCGTTCGAGACCTTTTCGAGCAGGGGAAGCGAAACGCTCCCTGCATCGTCTTCATCGACGAGATCGATGCCGTTGGACGTCACCGCGGGGCAGGCATTGGCGGCGGACACGATGAGCGCGAGCAGACGCTCAACCAGCTCCTCGTCGAGATGGACGGTTTCGAGCAGAACAGCGGTGTCATCATCATCGCGGCGACGAACCGTCCGGACGTGCTTGACCCGGCGCTCATGCGGCCGGGGCGGTTCGACCGGCAGATCATTGTTGATCGCCCCGACGTGAAAGGCCGCGAGGGGATCCTCAGGGTCCACACCCGGAGCATCCCTCTCGACCCGAGCGTCGACCTCGAGACACTCGCAAAGGGGACGCCGGGACTTGCGGGTGCGGATCTCGCGAACCTGGTGAACGAGGCAGCGCTCCTTGCAGCGAGGCGGAACCAGAAGAACGTCACGATGAGCGACTTCGAGGAATCGAAAGACAAGGTCATGATGGGACTCGAGCGGAAGAGCCTCATCATCTCCGACAGGGAGAAGCGGACGACGGCCTACCACGAGTCGGGGCATGTCCTCGTCGCCCGGATGACGCCGGAAGCCGATCCCGTCCACAAGGTCACGATCATCCCCCGCGGCCGGGCACTCGGCCTTACCACGTACCTCCCGATAGACGAGAAGCACACCTACTCGAAGCAGTACCTCGAAGCGATGATCACGTATGCGCTCGGTGGCCGCGCGGCGGAGAGGCTCGTGTTCGACGAGCTCACGACCGGCGCCGGAAACGACATCGAGCGGGCGACCGTGCTGGCGCGGAAGATGGTGTGTGAATGGGGGATGAGCGAACGTCTCGGACCGCTCACGTACGGGTCGAACGAGGAAGAGATCTTCCTGGGCCGCGAGATTACAAAGCACCGCGAGTACAGCGAGAGCACGGCGATCGCGATTGATGAAGAGGTGAAGAGAATCGTCTCAAGCGCCATGGCACGGGCGGAGAAGATCCTCACCGAGAACATGAAACCGCTTGACCGCCTTGCGAGCGCGCTCCTCGAGCGCGAAATACTTGACGGCGACGAAATCGACAGACTCATCCGGGGCGAAGAGCTTCCTCCTGTGAAGAACCACGTGAACGGCGACCACGCCGATCAGGCGAAGTTTCCCGCCGCTCAGACGCCGGACAAACCCGTCGGCTTCTCATCGGAATCGCTCCCCCGGTGAACGAGGGTTTCATCGAGAGGCGGGCCCAGAACATCGACTACCGGTCCGAACTTGTCCGGAAGGCCATCCATCTCACGTCCCTTTCCATCCCGGTTGTCTACTACTTCGTGACCCGGAACTTCGCCCTCACCGTTCTCATCCCGCTCACAGTTGCATTCATCGTCGTCGATGTTGCACGGTACTACCACAGGCCGGTCGGCGACCTTTTCTACAACTTCTTCGGGTTCTTGCTGCGGCGGCACGAGCGCGATACGAAGACGAAGCGGCTCAACGGAGCCACCTATGTCCTCATCTCCGCAACGCTCTGCGTCCTCATCTTCCCAAAGCACTTCGTTATTCTCGGGTTCTCCATCCTCATCATCTCCGATTCCGTCGCCGCACTTGTCGGTCGGCGCTTCGGACGGCACCGTTTCTTCGAGAAAAGTCTCGAGGGGAGCGCCGCTTTCTTTGCGTCTGCCCTCCTCGTGGTTGCGTTGACGCCGAAGCACTTTGACCTCCCGGTGGAGTTCCTTTTCGGTGCGGTCGCGGCGCTTGTTGCGACCGTCGCCGAGGCGGCCTCCGTGAACATCGACGACAACCTCACCATACCGGTAAGCGTCGCTGCGACCCTCTGGATTCTCTACGCAGTCTTCCTTCCCCAGTTCGACGTCTTCCAGTTCAAGGGAGCCCTGTAAGGGGCACGACCGCGAAGGCAAAAAAGAATCCCCACCTGGACAGGCGGGGATTTCACTGTGTGAAGCTCCAGAAGAGGGCGCGGCTCTCACCTCTTGATCTTCAGTGAAGCGACAGCCTTCTCGAACGCTGGAAGGTATTCCTTTGCCTTTGGTCCGTACCAGTTCATGAAGACGCGGTAGAACTTGTCGTTCTGAACCAGGATATATGCCCGGCTCTTAATATCCTTCTGCGGCGGAGTGAGGTTCACGTAGCGGGCGGGAACGCCGTTGATGGTCGTGGCGGCCTCCCCGGTGATCCGGAAATTCTTCGCCATTTCGTTCTTCAGCTGCGAATACACCTTATCGAGAAGCAGTCCTTTCGCCGGCTTCACGTCGACGCGGTAGGTGCAGTCCAGCCGCTCGCCGCCGAACTGTACGGAGAAGATGTCGTCCCCGCGCTTCGGGATCACGTTTGCTTCGAAGTTCGACGGGTACTGGATGTCGAGGTAGTTCGACGCGTACGTGTCGAACGTCTCCGCTGGCGCGTTCACATCCCTCCCCGCAACCTTCGCCTCGGGGTAACGGATCGTCGCGGCGATGGAATCGAAAGTCGGCTTCAACGCGTCGTACTGTTCGTTGAAGGCCGAGCAGTCGAGAGCGTAAAGCGAGGAATCCCGCAGCGCCAGCTCGTAGAATCCCTTGATGGATGTCGAGCTCGTGATCTTGATTGCGTACGGGACACGCACGGCTGCCGCAGTCCCGAGCGTTGCGTTCTCCTTTGCGCCGAACGTCGCAGCGTCTTTCCATTCGAGGTTGTTGCGGAAGCCGGTCTCAAGCGAATCGAGCGGCTTGAGGGCCTTGAGCTTCGTGACGCGGAAATCCACCTTCGCTCCGGAGGAGGATCCGCTGGGCGACTGGAAATTCATGATGGCGTCGTCAGACGAGAAGAAATCGACCTTTCCATACTGCTGGCGGGGAACCCAGGTCTTGGGGTATTCGAGGGAGAAGTTCAGGTATGGATCCTTGTACCGCTCCATCTCCGGGACACCGGCAGATTCCTTCTTCCCGCAGGATGAGAATCCAATAACCGTCACAAAGGCAAGCGCGGCAAGTGTACTCAGGCGTTTCATGTCGGAGTTCCTCCTTCGACTGAAGTGTGGTTTACTTGCCCCAGAGTTCGAACCACTTCTTGGCATCGGGGCTCTTCGGGTCCAACTGTAGAACTTTGCGCATTGCGGCGCGGGCCTCCTGGACCTTATCGGCGTTCTTCTGGTTCTCTCCCGGAACGCGGCTCTGCATGATGGCCTGAGCGAGCCAGAAGTACCCTTCCTTCTCCTTCGGAGCGAGACGGGTTGTCTCGCGGAACTCCTTCTGTGCCTCCGCGGTCTTCCGTGCCTTCTCCTCTTCGTTGGTCTGGTCCATCGTGAGGAGAGTGCATTGACCGAGACCGAGGTGTGTCCGGTAGTCATCCGGCTTTATCTTGATCGCCTGCCGGTATCTCTCGCCTGCGGCCGCGTACTCCTTCCGGAGGAAGTAGTACGAGGCGAGCGCTGTATAGGCTTCTGCAAGGTCCGCTTTGTTCTTCTCGGGGTTCACGGATGCGAGCTTGATGACGTCTTCGTACGCCGCTTTCTGCGCGGCGGAGGAGTCCATCATGGCGTACGTGCGCGCGACGTAGAGGCGCGTCAGGAGGAAGTCCGGTTTCAGGCTGATCGCCCTGAGAAGGACCACACGTGCACTGTCGAGCCGAACCAACTGTGGTTCCTTCCTTGTGCCTTCCTGTGAGAGCTGCATATAGCAGATCCCGAGGTTGATGTACGCGGCGATGTTCGTCGAGTCGAGTGCGATCCGCTTCCAGAGATGTGAGATTGCGTCGGGCCACTTCTTCTGAAGCATGAGGAGGCGTGCCAGCTCGGAGTGGACATCGGCAAGCGTCGAGTCCTGCTGGAGGGCCTTCTGAAGTGTGGCAATGGCATCTGCGTCCTTCTTCAGCGCCGAGTAGGCGCGTCCCAAATTTGAGTAGTCCTCCGCGGTGAGCTTCGTGAGAGCGCTGAGTTTCTGGTACGACGTGATTGCGTTGTTGTAGTTCTCCTGAGCCTGTGCCGTGGGCAAGCCGGGTGCTGACCCCAGCATGAAGAAGGACCCTGCGAGTTGGCGGAGTGCTTCCACCGATTTCGCATCGTATGAGAGGGCCTTCTTTGCGGCATCGATGGCCAGCTTGTAGCTGTGGTTGCTGTAGAGGGCCTGGGCGAGCTCGCGGTAGGCGGGGAAGCCCGGCTTGAGCTCTGCATATCGCTCGAGCACGCCGGCACTCTTCCCGTAGTCCTTTGCCAGCATGTAGATCTTCCCAAGCTCATGGTACGCCTCTGCGTACGTGCTGTCGATGACGATGACGGACCAGTAGGTCCGGAGCGCCTCATTGTACTGCTTCTGCCTGAGGTACGTGTCCGCAAGACGAATGTAGGCAGGGATGTTCGTGGAATCGACCTCGACCGCTTTCTGGTACTGCGTGATCGCGAGCGGTGCGATGTTCACCTTCAGGTAGGCATCGCCGAGCCCCATGTACGGACGTGGATTGTTCGGCTGAAGCTCCCGGGCGTTCGTGAACTCGACGATGGCGGCGTCGGTGGAGTCAGCGGCGAGAAGCGCGTCGCCGAGTCCGGCGTGGTAGTCGAAGTTCTTCTGATCAAGCTTCACGGCGATGCGGTACTGCTTTACCGCGTCAAGCGGCTTCTTCTTCGCCAGTGCAATGTCACCGAGGCGCGCTTGCGCGGGTGCAAACTCGTTGTCGTAGTTCACGGAGGCGTTGAGCTCCTGCGCCGCAGAATCGAGGCTCCCGCGCCGGTAGAGGACCTCGCCGAGGTAGTAGTGTGCGTTCGCGGAGCGGGGCGATTCCTTCACGGCCCGCTCGAAGAATGCCTGCGCGGCGGAGAGGTTGCCCTTTGCAAACTCCTGCTTTCCTCGCTCGAGCGGGTTCTGTTCCTGGGCTGCCGCACCGAGCGCGAGAACGAGGAGCGCCGCGAGAACCGCGAGAAGCCGAAGTGTGACGTGACGTTGCATGGTTTCCCTCGTCAGTTAGATTCTGGAGAAGTAGGAACGAGCCGGATATTCTGGGTCGCAGGGACAAGGCCGGCCTTCAGGAATAACCTCTGTCCATCCGGGCTGGCAATGAATGAGATGAATCCGCCTCCGAGCCCGTAGAGGTACTCCGTCGAGTAGAGGACGATCGGCCGGGTGAGCGGGTAGTAATGGAGGTAGACGTATGCCGGATGTGGTGAGAACACTTTTGCGACCGTGCGAATCGTGTCGGGATTTACGGACGGGTCTGACAGTTCAAGGGGCCGGACCGGCAGCATGGTCCCGTGCAATGCATAGAGGCCGACGAAGCCAAGCGCATTGCCGTGTGCGGCAACATCCTCGACAACGGCGGGACTTGATGGGACGACGGTGACGGGGGCGGGGAACCGCCGGCCGCCGAGAAGACGCCGGGACACGAACTCGTATGTCCCCGCGTTGGGATCCTTTGTTACAATCCGGATCGGCTCGGCGCGCCCACCCTTGAACGCGTTCCAACGAGTGACATTCCCCTCGAGGATGTTCGCGAGGTCGGTTGTCGTGAGCTGCTTGACCGGGTTTCGCTCGTTCACGAGGGCGGCCACGCCGTCGTAAGCGACGACGTGCTTCGACACCTGGATGTTGTACTTCCGGATGACGCTGTCTTCCTGCGGGTTGAAGTCGCGTCCGACGACGATAAGAGTTGCATCGCCATTGATGAGTTTCGCGATGGCCTCGCGCGAGGACACGGACGAGACCTCGAACTTCGCCTCGGGGTACTTTACCTGGAAAGAGTCAGCGATTTCGCGGACGATCGGCTCAACCGATTCGGCGGCGAGGATCTTGAGGTGTCCCTTGGTGGGGGACTCCGTCTTCTGCTCCTGGCAGCCCCCTGCAAGGAGGCCGAGAACGAGAACGAGGGGCAGCAGCAGCACCCCTCGTCCCCGTCTCTTCGCACCTTCGGTCGTGCGGATCATTCTGGTTCCGATTGCTCTTTTCTCTTCATCCATAGTGCGACGAACCGGTAGATGCCGTAGAGCATGAGGATCGCGCCGAGCATCGTGCGGAAGTTCGACGGGAGGTCGGTCGGGACGACGATGTTGAGGATCACGACAAACCCCAGCGTGGAGATTAGCACGGCGGTCACAAGACCGATAATCCAGAGGATTCGCCCGGCGTCCACGTCCGCTCGGCTACTTCTTCAGTGTGAACCTGAACGGGATGATGACCCAGACCGCGACCGGTCCGTTGTTCATGAGTGCCGGCGTGAAGACGAACTTCATGGCGGCATCGGTCGCAGGCTGGTTGAAGATCTCGGCGTCGCTCTTCGCAACGAGCGCCTTCTTCGGTTTCCCTTCCTTGTTGACCCAGATCTTCACCCACACGGTCCCTTCAAGGCCCGCCCGGCGGGCGAGCTCCGGATACTCCGGCTTTAGCGTCCTTACCGGTGTCGGCTCCTTCTCGTACGGGACGAAATCCGGCGGGGGCGCGTCTTCCGGAGGAGGTGCCTCCTGGATGACGACCTGTTCGTTGCCGCCCGTCATCGAGGCGACCGGGGCCTGCACCTGGCTCAGCTCCTTCTGCGAGGCGAACGTCTGTTCGGCGCTCACCTCGGCATCAGGGACCGGCACCGGCACGCCGACGCTCGGCTTCACGACGGGACCCGAGACACCCATCTGCGGCGCAGCTTCCGTGTTCGTGATGGATGGGGGCGGACCGAGCTCACTGTACTTGAGGATCCGCACGGTCATCACCGGCTCCTCCTCCTTCTGCAGCGCCTGGGCAAGGAAATAGCCGCCGAGGACCAGCGCGTGGACGAGCACGGCGATGGCGAAGGCCGTCGCGAAGTAGCGCTGGTAGAGGCGCTTCAGCTCGGGGGCTCCGTAGACCGGCCTCTCCTCCGGTTGTGCCTGCACTGCTAGTTCTTGTTTCGTTGCCATGGAATGTACTCTCCACTCATTACAACAATTGTCCCGGGAGAATTGTCCCTCCGGGCATTACCCTGCCTTCTTCAACAGCGTCTTGTCCGCTTCGAGCAGGGACGCGATGCTGAACCGGTTGATGCCGTTCTGATTGAGCTGATCCATGATGTTGACCATGAGGTCATATCGGGCCTTCCGGTCCACTTTGAGGAGCACAATGAGCTTCGGGTTTGCCTGGTACCTCTCGCGGAAGATGTTCTTGATCCCGTCGAAGTTGGTCTTCTGGGGAAGCTCGATGCCCATGTTCCAGTAGATGGCGTTGTTGTCGAGGGCGCGGACCGTGAGAAGGTTCGACTCGGCCACCTCGACCGACGCCTCGGACGGAGGCAGGTTGATCTCCATGGTCTGCGGCTTTGTCATCTGCGTCGTGAGCATAAAGAAGGTCAGGAGCAGAAACGCGACGTCGACCATAGGGGTCATATCGATACGAATGGCAATCCGACGTGCCTTCTTCCTCTTCTTACCCTTTTTGTGTCCTCGGTGTTCGGCGGTGTCTACTGCTGCCATGGT
>Ga0315282_10014174_pt1 | contig 11907 bp, 10 predicted proteins | sample YL17G07_20_MG_FD_203693 | JGI IMG/M metagenome (GOLD analysis project Ga0315282, IMG submission 203693) | Sediment microbial communities from Yellowstone Lake, YNP, Wyoming, USA - YL17G07_20 | ecosystem: Environmental > Aquatic > Freshwater > Lake > Sediment | place: USA: Wyoming | collected... | reverse complement strand
GACGGAGAGGAGGAGGCTATGGTGCGGCTTCAATCTGCGGAGGCCTTTCCCAAGGGGATGCAGTTCTGATCAAAGTAGAATAGAATTGCTGCTTAAACGACCATAGTTAAAAATAGCAGAGATTAACCGATCTTTTGAATTGAATAAGCCTTCAATTTCTAAAATGAGGCAATACAGGAGGAGGATATGGAAATAGGTAAGGTTGGGATCTTAGGGGCAGGGACGATGGGCGGAGGTATTGCTCAAGTGGTAGCCCAAGCAGGGTTTCAGGTAGTCCTTTTGGACCTCACGGAGGCATTGGTAAAAGGAGGCGTTGGGAGGATAGAGAAGAGTCTTTCAAGAAGTGTGGAAAAGGGAAGGCTTTCTTCCGAAGAGAAGGAAGGGGTACTTCAGAGGATCAAGCCAACCACCCATGTTGAAGAACTAAAAGATTCTGGATTGATTATCGAGGCGGTTTTTGAGGATCTGGGATTAAAGATCGACCTTCTCAAAAGATTGGATACACTCTGTTCCCCTGAAACCATTTTTGCATCGAACACATCGACCCTTTCGATCACGCAGATGGCTGCCGGGGTTTCCCGGTCCAAGAGGTTCTTGGGGATTCATTTTTTTAATCCGGTTCCGGTCATGAGGTTGGTGGAGGTCATTGCAGGGCTTCAGACATCCCGCGAGGTGGTTGATGCGGGCATGGATTTTGTGAAGAGGATAAAGAAGGTTCCGATAGAGGCGAAAGACTGTCCGGGATTCCTGGTAAATCGAATTTTATTGCCCTATGCGGGGGAGGCGATGTTGGCGGCTCAAGAAGGGGCAGCGTCTCCTGTGGAAATTGACGAAGCGGTTAAGAAGGTTGGGTTTCCCATGGGCCCCCTCATTTTGAACGATATGGTAGGGATTGATGTGGGAGTTCATACTTTCCCCATTATGTATGAGGCGTATGGAGAGAGGTTTCCTATACCGGTCCTTTTTGAAAGATTGTTTAAGGCGGGGCGACTGGGTGTGAAATCGGGAAAGGGTATTTATGTCAATGGAAAAGTGGATGATGGATTTTTCGAAATTATTAGAAAAATCCAGTCTGAGACAGGGGTAAAAAATACTGAGTTTTGTGCAGAAAGATTAGTTTTAAGGCAAGTGAACGAAGCAATTTATTGCCTTCAGGAGAAGATAGCAACAGCTGAAGATATCGACAGGGCGTTGGTGCTCGGAACGGGGTTTCCTGTTGATGAAAAGGGAGTAGGAGGGCCTCTTCATTGGGCTGATGACAAAGGACTGGATTGGGTCCTCGATAAACTGAATCACCTTAAAGATACTTTAGGGTATCGGTTTTGGCCTCACTTTTTACTCAAGCAATATGTGGCAGCAGGGTATTTGGGCAAAAAAGTGAAAAAAGGGTTTTTTGGATACTGAGTTGATTGGAAATTCGGGTAGGTTTTTGGGGGTCATAAGAAAGAGGCAGAAGATGAATTTCAATACAATTACTTACGAAAAGGGCGAAGGTATCGGCATTATCAAATTGAATAGACCGCAAAGGATGAATGCGTTAAGCAACGAGTTTCTCAGGGAACTCGACCTGCTCATCGATGATATCAAAAAGGATGATGAAGTTAGGGTTTTAATCATAACGGGTGACGAGAAGTTTTTTGCAGTCGGTGCCGATATAAACGAACTTGCTGGAGTTATCACACCTAAAGACGCTCATCTTATCGAGGCCAGCTCCATACTTAACAAGCTTGAAAATTTAGAAAAACCTGTAATCGCTGCGGTCAGTGGTCCGGCACTCGGTGGTGGATGCGAGCTTGCTCTGGCATGTGATATCCGGATCGCTTCAGAAAATGCGATCTTTGGCCAGCCGGAAATAAGAATTGGGGTCATTCCTGGAGGGGGTGGCACACAAAGGCTGTCCCGCCTTATCGGTTTAGGGAAGGCCAAGGAATTGCTCTATACGGGTGACTCGATTGATGCCCAGGAGGCCTACCGGATAGGTTTAGTAAACAAATTAGTTCCTGTTGAATCGTTGATGGACGAAGCCAAGAAGATGGCTTTGAAACTTCTAAAACAGCCTGGTTTTGCCCTAAAGATAATCAAAATGGTTGTTAATGATGGAATCAATATGGACCTTCGATCAGCATTAGCGTACGAGGCCCGTTGTTTTGAGATTCTTTTTTCTACGGAAGATCAAAAAGAAGGAATGAGGGCCTTTATGGAAAAGAGAAAGCCGATCTTTAAAGGAAAATGATTGATTGTCAGCTGTTTGCTATCCGAGATCTTGATTCGGGACTGCGGGTATAGCTGTCATGGTTGATTGGAAAGTAATAGCCACTACAATTTATTGTGACTTAGTCGATGCCGATGTTCCTATCATGGTGTTTAAAGACTGGTCAACGAAATGCGTGGGTTATAAGAAGTACTGCGAAGGCATTACCGAAGACTTTGCAAAGACACTGAAGAAGAAAGGAAAGAAGCTAAATAGAACACTGAGATGTGAGGGGCCGGAGTGTCCGAGAGTGATTGCATATAAGAATAGGCTTGTTGCTGAACAAGAAAGCAAAAATAGGTAAACCCCGTTAGAAATTCCAGCAGGGCAGTAAATTCAGCCGGAATTATTATAAAATGTAACCCCGCTATAGAGGAGTGGGGTATTATTTCTAACGGGGTAAAAAGAGGCGAGGGTATTTTCCAGGGGACTATGAACAGAAATGGAAGCCACGAAGCGAATAAAACTGCGAATTGATAATCTTTCCCTTAACTTTGGGGGTGTCAGGGCCCTTTCAGAGGTAAGTTTTGATATCAGAGATAAGGAGATTTTAGCTATCATTGGCCCCAACGGGGCTGGCAAGACTTGCCTCCTTAACTGTATCAATGGCTTCTATAAGCCGCAGAAGGGAGAGATATATTATGAGGGTCAAAGGATTACCCGGATGCGGCCGGATAGGGTGACAAGGCTTGGCATCGCAAGAACCCTCCAGAACATCCAACTATTCCCTGGATTAAGTACTCTGGATAACATTATGGCTGCCAGGCATATCTTGATGAAACAGAACTTTGCTAGCGGGGTGGTGTACTTTGGCTGGGCCCGTAACGAGGAAATCAAACATCGTAGGACGGTGGAAGATATCATCGATTTCCTTGAGATCAAGTCGATAAGAAAGAAAATGGTTGGTGTTCTCCCCTATGGCATGCGAAAGCGGATTGAATTGGGAAGGGCTTTGGCTTTAGAACCAAAAGTTTTGCTCCTTGATGAGCCTATGGCTGGAATGAATTTAGAGGAAAAGGAAGACATTGCTCGATTCATTATCGATATATTTGAGGGCCAGGGGCCTACTTATCCAGATACCCCGGTTCTCAGGGACGGCATTAACTCTATCGTTCTTGTCGAGCATGATATGGGAGTGGTCATGGATATAGCGGATAGGATCGTGGTCCTCGATTTTGGACGTAAGATTGCTGAAGGATCACCTTCTGAAATTTCGAGTAATCCTCAGGTCATCAGCGCTTATCTTGGAAAGGCAAGCAGAGATACCAGGAAAACTAACAAAGCGGTTTGAGTAATATGCTGAAGGTAAATAACATCGAAGTCATTTATATGAATGTGATTCAGGTATTGAGGGGAGTATCACTGGAGGTGGGCGACGGCAAGGTAGTGGCTTTATTAGGGGCAAATGGGGGGGGAAAGACAACGACTCTCAAGGCAATTTCAGGGCTGTTAAAAACTGAGGAAGGAAAGGTAACGGATGGCAGCATTGATTTTGACGGTAAAAGGTTAGACAAATACGACCCCGAAGATATCGCGGCGATGGGTATAAGCCAGGTGATGGAGGGACGAAGGGTGTTTGAGCATCTTAACGTGGAAGAAAATTTGTTAATAGGCGCTCATTCCCGTAAGAAGTGGGTTGAGATCAAGAAGGATATGGATATGGTCTTCGAATATTTCCCACGGCTCATAAAACTTCGGCACCAAATGAGCGGCTACCTTTCCGGTGGGGAGCAGCAAATGTTGGTCGTCGGACGCGCTCTGATGGCACGGCCCAAGCTTATACTTTTGGATGAACCTTCGTTAGGGCTTAGTCCATTATTGGTTGAGGAAATCTATGAAATCATACAAAGAATAAACACGGAACAAAGGACGTCCATGCTTCTGGTAGAGCAAAATGCGATCGCAGCCCTTGACATTGCCGGTTATGGTTACATCATGGAAAATGGCAAGATCGTTTTGGATGGCCCGGCCGAGAAGCTGAGGGATAATGAAGATGTTAAGGAATTCTATTTAGGGTTGTCTTCTGTTGGAAGCAAGAAAAGCTATCGCGAGGTTAAGCATTATAAACGCAGGAAAAGGTGGCTTGCCTAAAAACGAGGAACCTGAAATGATCGCAGAGGATACCTGGCCAAGAATTCTGAAGAAGAACTACGAAAGGTATGGCAAGAAAAAGATTGCCATGCGGTATAAACAGTTTGGCATCTGGAAACCCTACTCCTGGGAAGACTATTATCTAAACGTCAAATACCTAGCTCTGGGGTTACAATCTCTTGGCTTTGAAGAAGGCGATAAGCTGGCCATCGTCGGAGATAACGCCCCCGAATGGTATTACGCTGAGTTAGCCGCACAATCCAATCATGGAATTTCTGTGGGGATATATTCGGACTTGACGCCGCCAGAGATAAAATACATTGTCAGTGACTCGGATTGTACATTTGCGCTTGTAGAGGATCAAGAACAGGTTGACAAATTCCTTCAGATAAAGGACGAAGTTCCTCTTCTTAAAAGCGTTATTTATTGGGATCCTAAAGGATTGATCCACTATGATGATCCCGTTCTCATTTACTATCAGCAGGTGTTAGAGCTCGGTAGAAAGTTTGAGGAAACCCACCCTGGACTTTTTGAAAAAAATGTGGAAACCGGCAAGGCCCATGACATATGTGCCTTGGTCTATACCTCAGGAACGACAGGTGCGGCACCGAAGGGAGTGATGCTATCTTATACAGCAGTGAAATCCTCTGCACAAAACATCATGCATCCTGATCCATTTTTTGCGAGCGATAATGTTGTCTCTTATTTGCCACCCGCTTGGGTCACGGAGCAATGGTACGGCGTCGGGTGCCACCTCATGTCAGCTTGCATTCTAAACTTTCCTGAAGAGCCAGAAACACAACAACAGGATATCAGAGAGGTGGGACCGGATATGATATTTTATGGTTCCAGATTATGGGAGGCTCAAGCGGCTCTGGTTCAGGCAAAGATAGTGGAGGGGAGCGCTTTTAAGAGACTTATGTATCGTTTGTTAATGCCCGTGGGCTACAAGATAGCTGATTTGGAGTTCGCTAAGAAGAAGGCCAACCTGTTCTGGAAGTCGCTTTATGCGATCGCTAATCTTCTGCTATTCAGACCACTTAGAGATAGGCTTGGCCTGAAAAATGCCCGAATTTGCCACACGGGTGGGGCTCTACTGAGTCCGGATGCCTTTAAGTTCTACCATGCTCTAAACGTTCCGCTAAAGAATAATTATGGGGCCACTGAAGGAGGCTCCATAGCTAGTAGTAGGACCGGGGATGTCCGTTTAGACACCGCGGGGATACCCAATATCGGGACCGAAATAAGAATAACTGACGAAGATGAAATCACTGTTCGGCAAGATGCTCTCTTCTCCGGTTACTATAAAAGACCAGAAAAGACGGCAGAGGTGTTTAAGGATGGTTGGTTCTATACCGGAGATGCTGGGTTCATTAATGACGATGGGCACCTCGTGATTATGGACCGGGTCCAAGATCTTATTGAGCTTGCTACGGGTGATAAATTGGCACCTCAATTTATTGAGAGCCGTCTTAAGTTTAGCCCTTACATTAAAGATGGTTGGATTTTGGCTGGTAAAGATAAAGCCTACCCTTCCGCAATCATCGTTGTCGATTATGATAACGTAGGTCGATGGGCAGAGCGAAGTAAGGTTGCCTACACCACCTTTACCGATTTATCGCAGAAACCAGAGGTCTACGAGCTGGTGAGGAGAGATATCGAGAGAATAAATAGGACGCTGCCGCCAGGTTCCAGGGTAAGGAAGTATGTCAATCTACATAAGGAATTTGACCCTGATGAAGCTGAACTCACCAGGACGAGGAAGCTAAGAAGAGGATTCATGGAAGAGCGCTATTCCGAGCTCATCGATGCCATTTATAGTGATAAGAGTGAAGTGCCGGTAATAGCTCAGGTCAAATATAGGGATGGTCGAATAGGAACCATAAAGACCACGATCAAAATCATGAAGGTTAGACAGGAGGGAATACCATGACCTTCTTTCTTGGACTCTTAGTTACCGGTTTATGTCTCGGTTTTATCTATGCCCTTATCGCACTCGGCTTTGTTATCGTTTTCAAGTGCTCCCGCGTATTTAATATTGCACAAGGAGCATTTGTCTTGGTGGGGGCTTACTTGGGTTGGTTCCTTTTAAAAGAGTGGAGGATCTCTGTTTGGCTGTGCTTCTTAATCGCTATAGCTATCGCGGCCTTGATCGGGTTCTTGATAGAGCGCTTGGTGGTGCGGCGACTCATAGGCCAGCCGCTATTGGCTGCTATTATGATGACGATCGCCCTGCTTGGTATGATAGAGGGGTTAGTATGCTTAATTTGGGGGGGCCAGTTTGGTTCCTACGATTTTGCGCTCCCTATTGCATCAATAAGTTTTGGTAAGTTGACTATAGCATCGGAGCCATTAGTTGCACTGGGTGTTTCTGTTACAGTAGTCATTATACTGGCGCTCTTCTTTCGGTACAGCAGGCAGGGCCTTGCCATGAGGGCAACGGCTGAGGATGAACAGGTAGCACAGAGCAATAGCGTCAAGGTGAACACCGTATATACCCTCGCCTGGATGATTGCTTCTATTCTTGGAGTCATAGGGGGGATGTTTCTCGGTAGTATGAGCGGTGCGAGCCTTGGGTTGAGCATCACTGGTCTTAAGGCATTGGCGATCGCCTTGTTCGGAGGGCTGGATTCTATTCCTGGCGCGATCGTGGCTGGGATCATTATAGGGTGCTTGGAGAACGTATCGGCCGGATACCTTGACCCGTTATTGCCTTCGGGTGGCGGTTTGGCGAGTGTATTTCCTTTCATCATTATGATCATCATGTTAATCTTTAAGCCCTACGGGCTATTTGGTCTGATTAAAATAGAAAGGATATAGAATCAATGGACCTGCCCTGCGGTACCTTTAAAGAAAATTATGCCCAGGATATGGCCGTCATTCATACCAAGTTGCAGTGGCTAATTCTGTTTATTTTCCTCGTATTCCTGTTTACCTTGCCCTTCTATGTGGGTGATCGATGGTTGAGCATCATAACCGTCATAGGTATTACTGTCATTACCGTCCATGGGCTTAATATTCTGACTGGATATTGTGGCCAGATTTCCCTGGGGCACCCCGCCTTCATGGCGGTAGGGGCTTATACTTCTGCCTTACTATGTGCAAATCTTGGGTGGTCATATTGGGCAGCCTTGCCCTGTGCTGCCTTAGCTGCTGGGATAGTGGGTATCCTCTTCGGTTTGCCCTCATTGAAGGTCAAGGGCTTTTACCTGATTATGACCACCTTGGCAGCTCAATTTATCATTATTTGGGTAATCTTGCAGCTACGTAATCTCACAGGTGGTGTTGACGGATTAGCGGCAGCTAAGCCTAAGATAGCTGGTATGACGTTGAGCTCCAAACAGGTCTGGTTCTACTTGGTTATGGTTATCACTTGTTTAGCTACTTTTTTCGCTAGAAACTTAGTTAGAACGAAGGTAGGTAGAGTCTTTATTGCAATCAGAGACAACGACCTGGCAGCTGAGGTTATGGGGGTTAACCTGTTTTACTACAAACTCCAGGCTTTCTTCATTGGGTGTATGTTCGCTGGAGTTGCTGGTTCGTTATTAGTTCACTATGTTGGCATTGCGAGTCCAGAACAATTTACGCTGATGGACTCCGTGTGGTATCTGGGGATGCTCATTGTTGGTGGTATGGGAAGCACGATAGGAGCTATTTTCGGCACGGTATTTCTTAGATTGTTAGATGAGTTGATTGTGGTCCTAAGTCCAGCCTTAGCCTCAGCCTTCCCAGTGATTGCTGTCCAGGCAGCCGCCTCATTAGGGCTTATTGCTCATGCACTCGTGATCATTCTCTTCCTAATTTTTGAACCAAGAGGATTGGCACATCGATGGGAAATCACTAAGAAATACTTTCGACTCTGGCCGTTTTCCTATTAGTTTAGCCAGATTTTTTCGTAAAGGGGGTGATTAAATTGGGCACATATGAAAAAGGTTGATGGCAATTTAATCTTAGAAAGGAGAAAAAAAATGAATAAAATCAAGTTAACGCTAATTATGCTTTTAGGAATAATGATAGTATTACTATCACAGTCTGCTGTCTTCTCTCAGCAGAAGGTAATCAAAGTGGGTGGTAGCTGGGCGCTTACCGGGCCATTTGCCTTGGATTCCCAGAGCTGTTTATGGGGTGCAATGGATTACTTAGCATATGCCAATGAACGGCAACTCGTCAAGGGTGTTACCTTTGAGCTAATATGGGCAGACAATAAGGCGGAAGTCCCCCGGGGTCTATCGATTCTCGAGGACAACATTGCCAAAGGGTGTTTGTTCAGCCACTCCACGGTCACGGCAATATATTTAGCCACAAAGAGCAGACTGAATGAAAAGCAGATACCCGTGACTGTCATGGGGAGTCTTCCTCCCTATCTTACTGAACCAACGACTGCCTTTCTCCAACAAGCGGTAATGAGTGATACTGGGGGAGCATTCATTGATTGGTTCTTGGAAAATTGGAAAGAAAAAAGGGCACCGCGGTTTGCCTATCTCACGGCTGATTCAGCCGCTGGGAGGTCGATTGAAGTACCTGAACTGACCAACTACATAAAAAGCAAGGGGATTGAAATCATTGGGGGTCAGTACGTGAGCACGCCACAGCTATCTCCGCCTACGACACAGCTTATGTGGTTAAAGGATAACAAGATCGATCTCACCTTTGGCGCAACGGTTACCTCTGGCATGGCGCCAACCGTAAAAGAGGCTCTTAGGTTAGGTATGGGGCGCTATGAACCGTATAAGATAATCTTTGGCTGTTCTACTTTATCAAATCCCGCCCCCATGATTGCGGCACTGGGTGAGAAGGCGAATGGGGTGATAGTAGGCGCAGCTTACCCCCCGTTCGATGATGAGACGCCGGGTATGAAGTTAGTCAGAGATCTGATTAAAAAATATCGCCCGGATAAAAAGCCAAATATCGATATCTATGGAGAATACATAGGGGGCGTCATTCACGGGATGATGATTGCGGAATCTACAAAACTAACTTTGGAGAAAGTTCCTTATGAAAAACTAACGCCGGGAGATATTATAAAGCAAGGCTTTTACCGGTTGAAAGGCTTTGATACTGGGGGACTCACCTCGGGTCCTTTAACCTTTGGTCCGGGTAAACATTATGGAGTTGAGACGTGTCCTATTTATGAATTAAAGAACAATAAACAAGTGTTATTGGGCAAATATCCGCTCCGTGGGCTGTATAAGCACTAATGGTGTTGATTCCAGGAGCTCAAATCTGACCCCCTCTTTTCCTACAAATTGAACCAGGAGGGTTGACACACAGATGGGAAATCACTAAAAAATACTTATTTACTGTGGCCGTTCTCCTATTGCCTTAGACAGACCTTTTCTAAGAAGGGTGACTGAATTGTACAAACTATGCCAAGGTTGAGGACAATTTAATCTTAGAAAGGAGGGAAAGGAGGGAAAAGATGAATAAAATCAAGTTAACACTAATTGTGGTGTTAGGGATAATGATAGTATTACTATTACAGTCTGCTGCCTTCCCTCAGCAGAAAGTAATCAAAGCTTGTGGGAGTTGGGCTCTAACTGGCCCGTGGGCCTTAGATGCACAAAGCTGTTTATGGGGTACGGCGGATTACTTGGCATATGCCAATGAGCGGCAACTCGTCAGGGGTGTTACCTTTGAGTTAATATGGGCAGACGATAAATCTGAAGCGCCCCGGGGTATATCTATATTGGAAAACAACATAGCTAAAGGGTGTATGTTCAATCACTCAAGCGCCACAAATATATATTTAGCTACAAAAAATAGACTGAATGAAAAACAGATACCCACGACTTGCATGGGGAGCACCCCTCCATATCTTACTGAGCCAACTACTGCTTTTCTCTGCCAAGCTGTATTGAGTGATGGTGGTGGAGCATTCATCGACTGGTTTTTAGAAAGTTGGAAGGAATCTAGAAAACCAAGGTTTGCTTACCTTACTGCAGACTCAGCCGCAGGTAGATCAATTGAAGTTCCAGAATTAACCAACTACATAAAAAGCAAGGGGATTGAAATCGTTGGGAGTCAGTACGTGAGCACTCCACAGCTATCTCCACCTACGACACAGCTTATGTGGTTAAAGGATAACAAGATTGATCTCACCTTTGGCGCAACGGTTACCTCTGGTATGGCACCGACCGTGAAAGAAGCGCTTAGGTTAGGTATGGGGCGCTATGAATCGTATAAGATAATCTTTGGCTGTTCAAATCTCTCAAATCCTGCCCCTATGATTGAGGCACTTGGTGAGAAAGCTAATGGGGTAATAGTAACCGGAGCTTTCCCGTCTTTCGATGATGAAACCCCGGGTATGAAATTGGTTAGAGATTTACTTAAAAAATACCGACCAGATAAAAAGCCCTCTGTTGATATCTATGGGCAATATGTAGCGGGTGTCGTTCACGGGATGATGATTGTGGAATCCACAAGACTATCTTTGGAAAAGGTTGCCTATGAGAAGCTAACGCCAGGAGATATTATAAAATATGGATTTTACCAGATGAAGAGCTTCGATACAGGAGGGTTAACATCTACTCCTTTAACGTTTGGTCCGGGTAAAAATTATGGGGAAGAGACGTGCCCTGTCTATGAACTACTACACGGTAGGCAAGTGTTAGTGGGCAAATATCCGCTTCGTAGACTTTTTAAGCACTAACGTCATAAAGTTCCGGGGGCCAAATACGGGAATCCTCTTATGCTTAATATTGAAAATTGAAATTCTGTAAAGAAAGGCCTTTAATACATATCAACAAAAGAGGATGAGAATGGCACAGAAAAAAGCACAAACTTATAATTTGTCTAGGGATGCGATGTCGACTAAAGAGAGGAAGAAATATACAAACAGAAGGCTGAGAGAGATTGTCGAATATGCCTATCAAAATGCTTCTGCGGTCAAAGAGAAGATGGATAGGGCTGGAGTTAAGCCAGCCCAAATCCGAACGGTTAAAGACCTGGAGAAAATCCCTATTACGAGGAAAGATAACTTCACGGCATTACAAAAGCAGAATCCTCCTTTTGGTGGATTTTTGGGCATACCCAATGGGGATTTGGAGAAAGTCTTTATCTCTCCTGGCCCGATTTACGAACCACAGGATGCTGAAGAGGTGATTGAAAGCGGGGCTAAAGCCCTGTACGCAGCCGGCTTCAAAAAAGGCGATAGGGTGATGGTCACTTTAAATTATAATATGAGCCCTGCAGGACAAAGGACAGACCAAATTTTGGTAAAGATAGGAGCCACTGCTATTCCTACAGGTGTAGGAAATACCGAACTCCAAATTCAGATAATGAAGGATCTGAAGGTAACTGGGTATGTCGGCACCCCAAGCTTTTTAATGACATTGGTGAAGAGGGCTGAAGAACTGGGCTATCACTTTCGTAATGATTTCGTCCTTCAGCATGCCTGGACGATGGGCGAGATGCTTTCCCTAGCACTAAGGAAGAGTCTAGAGCAAGATTATGGCATCAGCGTTCTACAGGGTTATGGGACGGCAGAACTTGGACTTCTTGGCTATGAATGCCAAGAATGTTCAGGTATGCACATACCAGAGGAAATGATAATAGAAACTGTTAAT
>Ga0315282_10014173_pt1 | contig 11907 bp, 7 predicted proteins | sample YL17G07_20_MG_FD_203693 | JGI IMG/M metagenome (GOLD analysis project Ga0315282, IMG submission 203693) | Sediment microbial communities from Yellowstone Lake, YNP, Wyoming, USA - YL17G07_20 | ecosystem: Environmental > Aquatic > Freshwater > Lake > Sediment | place: USA: Wyoming | collected... | reverse complement strand
ACCAATGTATTCCTGACCAACAACATCAATCTGAAAAGCGCGCACAGCTATGCCGTCACCACGGACCGGGCCGTTCACATTTTCATCTTCGACGTCAAGGATGTGAACCAGCTCAAGAGCATCAGCCGCGCCCTCGAGAACACGCGCGGCGTCTATACCGTGGAGCGCCTTATCTCCTTGTCTCAGACCGGAAAGTAGTTTATTGATTTCATGATCTTGAAGGAGGTGGGAACCCATGGCCCGAGCCCTGGTCACAGGCGCAACCGGCCTTCTCGGAGCCAACCTGGTCCGCGTGCTTCTGTCGGCCGGGGACAAGGTCCGTGTCACGGTCCGCAGAACCTCGTCCCAGGCCGCACTGAATGGTCTGGAAATCGAGAAGGTCGAAGCTGACGTCAGGGACCGGAAGGCCCTGGCCCGGGCACTCGACGGGATCGAGGCGGTATACCACTGCGCCGCGGTCTGGAAAACCGCGCTCGGTCGGGGTGAGGCGGAAGCCATGCTCGCAGTCAACATCGAGGGAACGCGAAACATTGTCGAGGAGGCCAGGACGGCCGGGGTCCGAAGGGTGGTGCATGTCTCGTCCACGGCGGTTTTCCGGCCCCACGCAAGACCCGGCCTCATCGAGGAGACCTTCCCCTACCAGGACCCCAGGCTGCATCCGTACACCCGCTCGAAGATCGAATCCGAGCGGATCGTCCTGGACCGGAACGGCGAGGAGATCGAAACGGTGGTCGTGAACCCGGGCGGCATGCTGGGCGAGCACGACTACTACCGGAACCCCACCTACGCCACCCTGATCTCGGCGCTGAAAGGGCGGGTTCCGGTGGTCTTCGACGGCATCGTGCCCCTGATCCTCGCGGACGACGCGGCGCGGGCCATGAAACAGGCCATGGACCAAGGGAGACCCGGCGAGCGGTACCTTCTGGTGGCGGTCAACGCCTCTCTCGAGCAGATTTGCACCGCCACAAGCCGTTTCGCCGGCTCCGGTATCAGCTACCGGACCATCCCGGTGGCATTGGCCAAGGCCACGGCCCTGGCCAATCAGAAGGCCTGGGAGCTTCTGGGGAGGAAGCCCGACCTGGTTCCGTATGATATCGAGATTACCCAGTGCCATCCCGGCTATTCCTCGGACAAGGCGAAAAAGGAGCTGGGCTTTTCTCCGGCAGGGTTTGATGAGATCATCCGGCGTTCGGTGAAATGGCTCAAGGACCGCGGCTGGAACCATTGAAACGATGAAAACTACGGGGTAAAGTTCTTATCCTGTTGAATGAATATGGCCTGAAAGATGTCCAATATCGTGTACAGAGGAGGGTCCCATGCCTAAATTCTTTTCACCCAGATGGGTAGCGATTCTGGCGGTTCTCCTGGTGAGCGCCCAGGCGGCAGGCCAGGAGCGTTCGAAAACCTACGTCATCCGGCCGGTCATCGACAGCTTTTCCCCTGAAAGAGGGTTGCCCGGCACCCAGGTGACCATCACCGGCCGGGCTTTCTCGCCCGAGTACACGGTCTGGCTCGGCGGGATCCAACTCAAACCGGTGGAGCTTGCCGAAAGCAAGATTGTCGTGGAGATCCCCCCAGGGGCGCTCACCGGCCGGATCACGCTGAAGGGGGCTTCGTTCAGCGTGGAGAGCCGACAGGTGTTCTGGGTGGTGGAGTCCAAGGAGGCGCCGGTCATCACGGGCATCAGCCCCACGCAGGGGGCTCCCGGCACCGCGGTTCGCATTCTGGGACGGGGCTTCAGCGCCATGATTAACGAGAATGTCGTCACCCTCAACGGGAAGCCCGTGACCGTGACCGACGCGACCAAGGACAAGATCACATTAACCATTCCGCTCGGGTCAGAAGACGGCTATTTCCAAGTAAGGATCAAGGATGGCCCTTCGGCCACCGGCTCGCAAAAGTTCACGGTTCTCGCCGCGCTCAGCATCGAGAAGATGGTGCCGGAAGCCGGTCCGCCCGGAAGCCGCGTGCAGCTCGTCGGGAAGGGGTTCTCTGCCAAGCCTCGGGAGGACACCGTCACCCTGGCCGGCACGCCCTGCCGGGTGATCCAGGCCGCGCCGGACTCCCTCTACGTGGAAACCACGCGTCAAGCCACCACCGGCCGATTCTCCGTCAAGCTGCCCGACGGCAACCGCGCCGAGTCTCCGATGGACTTTCAGGTGGCCTATGCTCCGAAGATCGTGAACCTCGTGCCGGCCGCGGGCTACCTCGGATCGGAGTTCACCGTGAGCGGATCCAACTTCGGGACCGACCCGGCCCTGGCGGTCGTGACCCTGGGCGGCATGCCGTGCAAGGTGATCGAAGTGAACGACACCCTGATCAGGGCCATCGTGCCGAACAATGCAGTGAGCGGCAAGGTGCGCGTCTCTCTGGAGCGCCGGGGGTCGGATGAGAGCGCGAAGCCGTTCGAGGTCTGGGCGCCGGTGAGCGTGGCCCGCATGGACCCCGTGACCGGCACCCCCGGAACGCTCGTGACCCTGACCGGCACCGGGTTCCGCACCAAGACCACGGATCACGTGGTGTACATGGGTCCCCAGAAGATCAAGGTGGAGAGCCTGGGCAACGGCACCCTGAGCTTCAAGCTGCCCGAGGACGCGCCGGACGGAAACGTCAACTTCCGCGTGGAGGTAATCGATCGCGGCGAGACCACCGTGACCGTTCCGTTCTTCGTCTATCATGCGCCGGTGATCACCTCTTTCGAGCCGAGCCGCGGCCCGGCCGGAACCAAGGTCACCGTCAAGGGGCAGTACTTCGACACGGTCATAACCCACATCCGGATTCTCCTGAACGGCCAGCTCTGCCGGATCACGTCCATCGTGCCGGACCAGATCACGCTCCTCGTCCCGAACGAGGCCAAGACCGGCCCGTTCGAGGTGCAGACGGTCCGCCGCGGCAACGCGGCGAGCAACCAGAAGTTCGAGGTCTATGAGCCGGTCCGGATTACGGGTGTGCTCCCCTCGGCCGGGTACGAAGGGATGGCGGTCCACATCTTCGGATCGGGCTTCGAGGCCTCCGCACGGGGGAACAAGGTCACCTTGAACGGCCTTCCGGTGAAAATCGATTCGGTCGAGGCGACCAAGATGATCGTGAGCGTTCCCAAAAAGGCCACGAGCGGGAAGTTCATGATCGAGGTGGCCGGCCGCGGGAACGCGGAGTCGCCCCAGCCGTTCGAGGTGGTGGAGAAAGTGGAGGTGACCTCGTTCACGCCGGCCCAGGGAATCCCCGGCGCTTTGGTGACCATCAAAGGGAAAGGGTTCCTGAACCTGAACCTTCGGGCCTGGATCAACAACACGCCCATCGGAGTCCGGGTGCTTGGCTCGAACGAGATCCTGGTTCAGGTGCCGGCGGGCGCCGAGACCGGAAAGTTCATCGTGGCGGCGCCGCGTGCGGGTCGGGCCGAGAGCCTCCATCCCTTTACCGTGGAAATTCCGCTCACGGTGAGTGGGTTCGAGCCCTCGTGGGGACCGGCGGGCCAGAAGGTGATCATCCACGGCACAGGGTTCAAGCCCGGCAAGGCCACCCGCGTCACCCTGGGTGGGATCGAGGTCAGCGTCGCGCCGCTCAGCAACGACAAGAACCTGTACGTGATCATCCCGCCCAAGACCCAGTCCGGACCGTTCCGCGTGTCCGTGGAGGGAAGAGGCGAGATCGAGAGCGAGGAGGAGTTCACGGTCTACGAGCAGCCGACAGCCCAGGCCGGAAGGCAGCCCATGCCTCCTGGCCAGGCCGTCCAAAATCCGGGCCAGGTTGTTCAGCCGATCCAGAAGCTCCCGCCGGCCTCGGCTCAGACGTCGCTGCCGCCCCCCTCCCCTGCGCCTGTGTCTCCCACGGTCTCCCAGGCCCAGCCGGTCGCTCCCGCGGTCCCGGCCCAACCTGAGAAGTACCTCATCAAGTCCATCGATCCGGAGAAGGCAGCGGTCGGGGATCAGATCATGGTTTCGGGTAGCGGCTTCGGTGTGGACCAGGGCGTGGTCAAGGCCTGGGTGGGGAACACGCCCGCCACGATTCTGGGCGTGATCCCGGACATGGTCATGGTCGAAGTCCCGCCGGGCGTGAACCGGGGCAAGATCCGGCTCCAGATCAAGGACGGCCCGGTCGTCGTGTCCAACCAAGTCCTCAAGATCTCACAGTAGCATGCGTCGTTCGGGAAGGCCTGCCTAGCTCTTGTCCTTCGTGATGTTGAGCTTTCGCATCTTGCGCCACAGCGTTGTCGTGGAGAGTCCGAGCACCCCGGCCGCCTCCTGGAGGCTCGGGTACTGCCGGACCGCGGAGAGGATGGCCTGGCGCTCGGCGGCGGTCACCACCTCGGAGAGCGTGACCGGCGGCCGGGTCTCCGGTTTCTCGGTGGAGAGCTCCTCAAGGGTGATGACTCCGCTCGCAGCCAGCGCAACCCCCTGCTCGATGAGGTTTTCGATCTCGCGCACGTTCCCGGGGTAGTCCCGGGTCATGAGCTGCTGGAGCACACCCTCGCCGAGCCGGGCCTGGCGCCCCATCTTGCGGCAGGCCTTGTTGAGGAAATGCTCGACGAGGAGCGGAATGTCCTCCCGCCGCTCGCTCAACGGCGGGAGCTGGAACCGGGCCACGTTGAGCCGGTAATAGAGGTCCTCGCGAAACCGCTTCTCCTCGATGGATTTCTTCAGGTCCTGGTTCGTGGCCGCGATGATCCGGCAGTCGACCTTGATCGGTTTGTTGTCCCCCACCCGGCGGATCTCGTGCTCCTGAATGGCGCGTAGGAGCTTGGCCTGAAACGCCAGCGTGGTCTCGGATATCTCGTCGAAGAAGAAGGTCCCGCCGTCCGCTTCCTCGAAGAGCCCCTTCCGGGCGCTGACCGCTCCGGTGAAGGCGCCACGCGCATGCCCGAAGAGCTCGCTCTCGAGCAGCTGCTCGTGGATGGCCGCGCAGTTGACCGGCACGAAGGGACGGTGAGACCGGAGCGAGTTCGCGTGAATCGCCTTGGCGATGAGCTCCTTGCCGGTGCCCGAGGCGCCGGTGATGAGCACCGTCGCGTTGGTGGGGGCCACCCGGATCACGCGGTTCAGCATGTCCCGTATCACCGGCGACCTTCCGATGATGGCCTCGAAATGGTATCGATCGCGGAACTCCTGGCCCAGCAAGCTGACCTCGCCCGAAAGCCACCGCTTCTCGATTGCCTTGTCGATCTTGACGAGCAGTTCCTCCTCGGTGAAGGGCTTCTGGATGTAGTCGTGCGCTCCGAGTCGAATGGCCTCGACCGCGCTCTCGATGGTTCCGTAGGCGGTCATCACGATCACCTCGGTGAAGGGGGACTCCTGGCGGACGTGGCGCAGGACATCCATTCCGTCCACCGTCCCCATCTTGAGGTCCGTGATTACCACGTCGTAGTTCTCCATGTTGAAGGCCTTGATCGCCTCCTCGCCGTTCTTCGCGTCCGCAACCTCGTGGCCGGCGCCTCGCAGCATGAGGGCGAGCGTGGCCCGCATGTTGGCCTGATCATCCACGATGAGAATCTTGGCCATGACTCACTTTCCTTCCCCGAGGGCCGGAAGCCTGATGAAGAACGTGGTCCCCTTGCCTTCCTCGCTCTCGATCGCAAGCTCTCCCTGATGATCCTCCACGACCCTCCGAACGATGGAGAGCCCCAGACCGACCCCGGACGGCTTCGTGGTGAAAAACGGCTCGAAGATCCGGCTCCGGAGCTTCTCGGGGATGCCCGGCCCGGTGTCGCTGATCGATATGACCGATGAGCCGTCCGTGGATTCGCTCACCGTGACCTTGAAGACCCCCTTCCCCTCCATGGCCTGGATCGCGTTCATCATGAGGTTGACCAGGGCCTGGCTGATCCGGTGGCGGTCCACCATGGCCACGGGCCGGTTCGGATCCGGGTAGCTCCGGATCACCTCCAGATCGTCGCACTGCCCCGCACGGCCGAGGACATCCTCCAACGCCTCGTCGACGATCTGCGGCAACTGCTCCCTCAACAAGGTGAGGCTCTTCGGCTTCGAGAACTCCAGGAGATCATCCACCATGCGGCTCAGCCTCCCGGCCTCCTCTTCGATGATATTGAGAAGCATCTCCGCGTCTCCGGTGGGCTTGAGGATCTTCCGGATGGAACTGGTGGAGTTGAACATCACGGTGAGAGGGTTCCGAACCTCGTGGGCCACCATGGCCGAGAGCCTTCCCACAACGGCCAGCCGTTCCTTCTGGACCAGCGCCTCCTGCGCGGATTTCAGGGAGTCGAAGGATCGCTCCAGGTCGGCATAGAGCTTGGCGTTCTCCAGGGCGAGGCACAGCGGCGCGACCACGTCCTCCAGCCATTCCAGGTCGATGTGCCGGAGATGGCCGGGTTCCTTCCAACCCAGCCACAGCATGCCGGCCAGATAGTCACGGGCCATGAGCGGGAACCCGACGGCCTCGACGAAGCCCTTTCCTGCGAGCGTGCGGGCGACGGGGTGCGACTCCTGGGGGAGCGCTGGCCACTCCATGACCTTTCGGTCGGACTGGAACATGGCGGGCTGGAGGTTCCTGCAGATCGAGGTGAGGCCGGTGCCCACCTCCTGCACGTTCCCGGAGCCGGGGTCCGTGAGAAACGCTCCGACCACACCGTCGGCGAAAAGAGGCGAGAGCCCCAGGAGAGCGGATCGTATGATCCCCTCGGCAGACAGACTGCCGAGGAGCTTCTGATCCAGATCGTGAAGCGCGCCCAACTGGACCACCTTGCGCCGAAGCTCCCGGTACAGCCTACGATGGGACATGGCCACGGCGAGCGGGGAGCCCAGGTGAAGCGCCAAGTTGCTCAATTGATCAATCGGGAAAGTGCCTTCCTCGCGGCTGCCCAGGACCAGGCTTCCGGCGATACGATGCTCCTCGACCAGCGGCAAGAGGGCGATGGATCTCAGCCCGTGTTCCAGCAGGAAGCGGAACTCGGGATCGGTGCTTTCGGGGTCGATCCGGAAGGCGACCGGGTAGCCCTCGGCGCCGATGCGGCTGAGGAGCCGGCCTCCCTCCGGAAAATCCCTGCGCTTGGGGATTTCGGATCCGAGGCCGAGTTCGATCTCCACGGACTGGTATCCCTCCGGGGACTCCTGGGCGATGATGGCTACGAAGTGCACGGGAAGGATCTGAGCCAGGGGCTTTGCGATGTTCGCGACAAGCGCCTCGAGATCGAGCATGGACGAGATCCCGCGGACCAGCCGGCTCACCATCTCGAGCCGCGCCGCTCTCTCCGTGGCCTCGACCCATAGACGGGCGTGGACCACGGCCATCGAAGCCAGAGAGGTGTAGCTCTCCACGATGCGCTGCTCTCCGGCGTCGAAGGCGGCCCAGTTGTCGAACGAGACGAGCAGGATGGCTCCCAGGGTCTTGTCCCCATGCCGGAGCGCGGTGATCAGCACCGAGGCCGGCGGTATGCCGAGCAGCTCGGCCATGCCTTCCATGGGATCGGGCGAGTCGGGCTCGAGCCTTGCGAGAATCATTTTCGGCTCCGACAGGGCCCTCCCGATAAGCCCGGGCGTCTTCCCTATAATCTTCCCTTTCTGCTCCTCGGAGCCTCGTCCGCCGGCAGCGGCCACCTTCAGACGGTTGTTCGCATCGAGGAGCAGCACCATCGAGAGGTCGGTGGTGGGAACCACTTTCGTGATCATCTCCGAGAACCGGACCAGCAACGCATCCAGCTCCATGAACCCGGAGAGCATGATCGCGCCGTCCACCACCGCGCCGAACGCCTCCTCCACTCGGGCAAGCTCTCGGACAGCCTTCCGGAGCGAGGTGCGATCGAGGAAGATCGTGAGAAGATATCGATTCCCCTCCAGGCCCAGGGGGATAAAACGGATCTCGATCTCGAGCGGCTCGCCCGAGGTGGTGTGGAACGTGAGGCCGTCGATCACCTCGGTCTGCAGCGTCTTGAAGGCCTTTTCGACGAAGGGGTGGCGGAGCTTCGAGGCCATGGCCGGGTAGCATTCCTGGAGCGTGGCACCGAGCCGAAACTTGCCGGCAAACCCGATCTTCGCGGCCAGACGCTCCATCTCGTCGTTCCACAATATAATACGGCCCGAGCCATCGAGCACATGCATCGCCTCCGGGTATTTCTGAAGCCCATCCTTGAGGGACTTCACGATGCGGGCCATCATGGGGCTGAAATCCGGCGCTTCTCGGGTTGCAGGCAAAGGGGCCTTCGTCATGGATTCATCCACCTGATATCGACGGGGCCAGCATATCGGCAAGTCATGGCATAACGCAATAGGTCACTACCCCGGGTCTCCGCTTCCGATCAACATCTTCAGAGGACAATGGATCCTAGTGCCGAGTCCCGGATCGCGCTACGACAAGGAACTGGTCTCCGGCCGGAACCACGCGCTCCGTTCCCAGGTTCGGGAACAACATCTCCACGCATCTCCTCGAAAAAGCCCAGAGACAGGACTCTTCCAAAGGCCCGGCAAGGGTCATTGGCACCATCCGGATGCCGTACGGATCACGTTTTGCGGCGTCCAGGACCGGGCCGAACCGGCAGCCGGCGTCGTCCGGGCCAGTGGCGAGATGAAGCGACTCCAAGTGGCTCAGCCGATCCCTCCTCCACACGTGCACGTCGAATCGGACGCCGGCAAGCTTCGGTTCGTCAGCCAGCGCGAGCATGAGCTGGGGGAGACGGGCCGGCAGGTGATCCGGGTCCAGGAAGGAAAGGACCGAGATCCTCGCGCTCCGGCAAAGATTCGAGGCCGGGATCCATGAGCCTTCGGGTCCCAGCCCGCCGCTGCCGTCAGGGGCATAGGAGACGAGGAAGCTCCCCTGGACCAGGGTCTGCAGGTCCTTGTCGGAAAAGGCAAAGGTTGCAATACCCTGCGGAACGGCCAACGATCGGATCCGGGATCCCTGCCGGGCCGCTCGACCCTCCAGGGACTTCACCATGAGCGCGCCCCGTCCCTTGGGCGGAGTGGAGAAAATGAGGACGATGTGCTCGACCGGCCCGTCGCCGGCAGAACCGGGGAGATCGAGCACCGAAGCGAAGGCCTCCATGGAGATCTCGGAGCCCGCGAGGTCGACGAATAGGTACGGCTTGCCCGGGAAGGCGGCGTCCTTGAAGACCGCCTCCCTGAGCAGGCTCGACATGATCTTTCGGGCCAACGGGTCTTGGGAAAGGAACCGTCGGGCCGGGGAACGTCGCGACGCCGGCTGCGACGTTAGTGAACGGTCTTTCAGGTTTTCCAGGATGGGGGCGATGTCGTGAAAAGATCGGGGGTCTTCGAGCACGATCCGAAGCTCAGGCAAGCCTGCGGGTCCAGAGGATGCAGTCGTTGTATCCGTCCGGGCTCCGTCGTTGATGGGTTAGCCAGCCGGTCTTCCGGAAGCCGCAGGAGAGGAAGATCGCGTTCACGTCGGTCCATATCTCGGGCGTGAAGGCGAACGCCGTGACCGCGCCGATCTCGGCGAGTTCCTCGAGGACCTTTTTCACGGAATAGAGAGAAAGCGCGATTTCGGCGTCGTTCAATGGGGGACGGAGGAACGTGATCTTCACGTTGCCGAAACAGTCCTGGTACTCGAGGGCCAGGATGTTGCAGCTCCGGCTGCGCTTCGGCTGAATGAGGATGAAGATGCGCTCGCCGTCCCGGCTGAAATGCTGGAAGACCGGGCCGGGAATGAGCTGCCGCGCGAGTTCGAGATGGCCCAACCCGGTGTCCTTCTTCCCCTCCTTCGACGTGGAGAGCCGCTTGATCTCGGCTTCTGCCGTCTCGAGGGCCGACGCGGCGTCCAGCTCCTGGACCCGGCCGCCGGGATTCTTGAGCGATGCGATATCCTTGGCTCTTTTCTTGATGTCGTTGTTGAGGATCGCCTTGCGTTCCGGCGTGTCGTCGTTGGATTCGGGGAAGATCACCACGTCGGAGCCGGGCAGCCGGCTCATGAGATACGCATCCGAGCGCTTGTAATACCCTGGGATGCTCCCCTCCCGGATGTAGCCGACACGGTGCCACCCGTTGATGTCGTCGCGCTCGATGAGTGTGTAGATCTTATGCGCTCCGAACTCATCGGCGAGCGACAGAACGGTCTTGTCCTTCAGCGGGAAGTTGCCGGTCCGGAAGTCTGTTATCCTCAGGCACCGGTTGCTCCGGTCGTAAATGCAGGAAAAGAACAGGTCATCGGTCCGGATGACTCGTTGGTCTCTCTCCGGATCATGAAGGGCTATCAGGCTGGTGGACATCTCTGCTTCCCTCTCCCGATTCGCCTCGTCCACCCCGGGAGCGTCGGAACGAGGTCTGGGTAACATCTCACAGCCTTTTGCGGATTTGTCAAGTAATCATGCCGAGTTCAGCGCATTCAGCATCCTAAGGACCTCCTCGAGGTCGGGCCTGGACCAGGTCCAATCCTTTTCCCCTCGGAGCCAGGTCATCTGTCTCTTGGCGTACCGGGCGGTGTCGGTCTTGATCCTGGCCACGGCCTGCTCCAGGGTGAGCTGCCCGGAGAGGTGCTGGCAGAGCCGGTGGTAGCCGATTCCGTTGAGCGGCGGTCGCGAGGGACGCAAGCCCTTTTGGAGAAGCGTTTCCACCTCATCAAGGAAGCCTCGCGCCATCATGCGATCGATTCTCTCGTCGATTCGTTCCCGGAGTTTCTCCTTCGGCAGATGCAAGGCCAAGGCATGGGTCTTGAACTCCGGCGTCCGGAATCCGTGAACCTGATGGAGACGGCTGATGGGCGATCCCGAGATCCGAAATACCTCGAGGGCCCTCGTGATCCGGACCGTGTCGTTCGGGTCCAGCCGACTCGCGGTTTCCGGGTCCGCCTCGGCGAGAAGTCGATGCATCTCGTCCCATCCCTTGGCTTCCGCCTCTTTCCGTATCTCACGCCGGACATCGGGATGAGCGGCCGGCGCCTTGACGAGGCCGTAAAGGAGCGCGCGGAGATAGAGCCCGCTTCCGCCCACCACGATGACGTTCCTGCCGCGGCTCCGGATGTCGGTAATGGCTTCCCTGGCCAGGGCCGAGTACTCGGCCGCGTTGAACTCCTGGCCGGGCTCCACGACATCGAGCATGTGATGGGCCACCCCCTTGAGATCCTCGGAGGTGGGTTTGGCCGTACCGATGTCCGCGCCCCGGTACACCTGCATGGAATCGGCGCCCACGAGCTCGGCGTCGATGCGAAGCGCGAGGTCCACGGCCACGGCGGTCTTGCCTACCCCGGTGGGGCCCGAGATGACGACGATGCTTTCCATTCCGCTAGATCCGTCCCACCTTGGCGTCCAGCTCTTTCCAGGAGATGCGGGTGAAGACCGGTCTTCCGTGCGGGCAGAAACCATGCGCTTCGGTCTGCTCCAGATCCAGGAGGATCGCGACGGCCTCGGCCGGGTTGAGGCTCTGCCCGCTCCTCACGCTGGAATGGCACACCATGCTGGCCAGCATCCGATCGATGCGCTCCTCGACCCCCCCCCCCTCCTCTTCCTCGAAGCCGGCCAGGACGTCGAAGAGAAGGGCCTCCGGAGGTGCGTCTCCGAGCGCGGCCGGAACCGAGTGGATCACTGCCACGCCGCCGCCGAACCCCGAGACCTCCAGGCCGAGCCTTTGGAGGTCCTGGCTTCGCTCCTCGGCCAGGGCCTCCCGGGTCTCGCCCACCTTCACGCTCACCGGCATGACGAGCTGCTGGGACGGGATCGTGCTTTTCCGCCAGAGGGCCTTGAGCTTGCCGAAAAGGATGCGCTCGTGCGCTGCGTGCTGGTCCAGCACCAGGAGCCCTTTGTCGTCCTCGAAGAGAAGATACCGGTTCCGGGTCTGGCCGATGAAGCGCGGGCCTGCGGCCTTGGGCTCGGGCTCCTGGAAGAGCACGGCTTGGCTTTTCACAGGCTCAAAGGATGGCAACGGCTTCATGGGCCTGGCCTCGGACGCGAGATAGCGCTCGACCCCCTCGGCGATCGCGGAGCGCGACCCGTCCTCTTCGGTCGACTCGGAC
>Ga0315282_10014172_pt1 | contig 11907 bp, 8 predicted proteins | sample YL17G07_20_MG_FD_203693 | JGI IMG/M metagenome (GOLD analysis project Ga0315282, IMG submission 203693) | Sediment microbial communities from Yellowstone Lake, YNP, Wyoming, USA - YL17G07_20 | ecosystem: Environmental > Aquatic > Freshwater > Lake > Sediment | place: USA: Wyoming | collected... | reverse complement strand
CGCTCTTGATACTCAGGAAGGGAGTTCAAGAAATGATTCAGCGAAGGACCTATCAATGCTCCAAAGAGCAATCCTACAATTAGGATGGCCACCAGAATGAGGACAAGCGCAAGGACCTTCGGCACGCCCTTTCGTTGCAGCCAGAACAACGGTGGAGTGCAAATGACCGCAATGAACACTGCCAGAAAAAAAGGAACCAAGATGGAGCTGGCCGCCTTCATCCCCGCCACCACAATGATAAAACTGGCCAAAATCAATAGTGCGGGCGACTTGGCCGTGCGTTTCACATTGTTATCCATTGGAACCTCCTTCTTACCGAAGCTGCTCAAATAAGGAAATCGTGAATGCTGCCGTCAGGGTCGATGATACGGAAGCAAACCTGATGCTCGGGTTGATCTCGCAACTTCACCCACGCTTTTCGGAAACGCTCCGCCTGCACTTCGGGCGGCAGGACAGGGGATGGCCCCTCGATGACTTCCGCCGAGTCGAGTTGTGCGGCAGTCAGGGCGATGGCGTCGAGAATATTGGAGGATGGTACGACGAGCAGGTGCACGGGCTTGCCTTCCTTTTCCGCAAGCGCGACCACATGAGTGAACAGCAGTTGCTTATAGCTCGTGAAAAGATGGTGCTCAGCAATGCCTTTGTAGCCGGTGTCGGGTCCTTTTAGAATCTGCACGGTCATCACCACCAGGTCTTTTTTGCCCGTGTCCGTGAGCTCCAGAGCCTTACGAAGGTGATCGAGCGTGTGGTAATCACGAACGAAACAGAGCGTGTTCCCGGGGCGGACGCCGAGGCCCTCGTTTGAAACGTTTTCTTGCGGGTGGGTCTGGAATTGGTCCATCTCGACGTGGACTGCCGTGCCCTGTTTTCGCTCATTGATGCGCTCCGAGATGACAAAGATGAGGAAAAAGACCAGCGTGAAGGCCACCCCACTGATCGTCGCCACCTCTTTAGTGACCAAGTTTATTCCGGCTAACGAGAACAGCAGCGCTGCGATCACACCCAGCCCGATCGGAATCTCGTTGCCGCCCAGATTGATATTAAAAGGAACCTTCCACTCCCGCGGCGATTTGTCCTTGAAGCGCAGTACAACCATCGCCAATCCCTTGAATGCAAATGACCAGATGACGCCGAAGGCGTAAGCCTCGCCCAGAACGTAGACGTTGCCGCGTGAGCCAAGGATCGTCGCAAGTTGGAGGATCACGATCAGGTTGATCATCCGGTAGGTGGTGCCGTATTTCTTATGGGGTTCGCGGAACCAATCCGTCAGCACGCCGTCTTCTGAGACCCGGTTGAGGACGCCGTTGGATCCGACGATTGCTGTATTCACTGCGCCCGATAGCATGAGAAAGCCGACGATGACGATGAAAGCCTGAAAGAGGAGCCTTAACGGCGTCGGGCCGACCAGGTATAACGCAATGCCGCTGATGAGGTTGTCAAAATAGTGCGGCCGGACCTTGTCGGGGATGATTGCATAGGCGAAGAACGAAACCAGCGAGGTGAACAGCAGTGAGTAAACGAAGATGACAAATCCCGCGCGCACCAGGTTTTGGTGCTTGGGGTATTCCAGTTCGCGGTTGACCTGCGCGAGAGATTCTTCGCCCGACATCGCCAGAAACGAGTGCCCGAAGGCAATCAGGATGCCGATGAGCCCCAACAAAACACCTGCGCTGGGCACGAGACCATAGAGCGGTTCAGCGGCTGCTTGCTCAGGGGCGGGCGTCGTGGCTGGCGGCGCTTCAATGGGGAGTTGCCGCAGAGCGCCTGGGGTGATTTTGGGCAACCACCCAACAGCATCGTGATTGAACGCGAGGTGGCCCGGGACGGGCGTGGGCGGCAAGCGCTGCATGGCAGGTTGCGTCAAGATCGTTAACCCGCACCATCCAATCAGGAGCACGATCATCACCGTCGTCACATACATGATCTTCAGCGCATCGCCCGATGATTCGTGGATGCCTTTCGTGTTGCGCCACCAGAAGTAAAGCGTCACCAGCACAGCAAGGCCAGCGGCCAACAAGTTGATCGTCGCCTTTGAGGGGGCCCACGGATGGCCGAAATAAGTGACTGTCTGTGCAACGAGTCCGACGATATACTGCCCTGCCGAAACACCCGAGATCGGCCCGGTCAGAATGTAGTCGAACATCAGGGCGGAGACCGAAAGTTTGGCGAGGGTACCGCCCATCGCCTCTTTGACGACGCGATAGACTCCGCCGCGTGTAAACATCCCGCACGATTCGATGTAGACGGCCCGCACGGCATAAGAGAAGAGCATCACCCCGGAGATGAACCACGGGGCCGCACGCCCGACCGCTTGCTCGGCAATGCCGCCGACGTAGAAAGCCGACGAACCGAGATCGTTGAGGACGATGGCAGCAGCGCGCCAGAAGGAAATGAACGAGAGCATCACCGATGTGACGACGACCACTTTCGTCGTCCGTTTGGCCGGCTTCATCGGACCCCCGGGGATATGGAAGAAGTGAGGGCCGCGCTCCAAGACAGCCCCATTAAGCAACACAAACGGGGTGCTCGTCGAATCTTCTGCTCGTCACCACAACATTTCACAGGGACGGTAGCTTTTCTCTGACAGCCAGAGTCAGACCATCAATAAAAAAACCAAGATTTATAGGTCTATCTTCAAAAACATCTTTACAAAAAATGCTATGAGAAATGTTAAGGTGGCTATTCCAAAACTGATGATCGCCATCTCAGAAAACCTCTTCCAGAATGAAATGCCTTTGGCAACAGAGACATAAAAAGTGAATATAAGGATCACGATCATTGCATTAAAGAGTGTAAAGCCGAGGCAAAAATAGTAGTTCGCAAAAATGACATAAGGAAAAATCAGAAATAACACGGTTATCACATAGGCGGAGCCAGTATAAGCGGAAGCCTTAAAAGGGTCTCGAGAGCTTTCTTCAGATTTGGTCGAAAGATACTCTGAAGTAGCCATTGACAGCGATGCAGCGATTCCAGTGATGAAACCTGCCATAGCAATAAGGCGTGTACTTCGGAAGGCCAGGGTAAATCCTGCAAGTGCTCCGGTCAGCTCTACGAGTGCATCATTCAAACCCAGAACCATCGAACCAATATATCGAAGCCGCTCTTCGTCTATTAAATCGATGAGTTTGTTTTCATGTTCTTTTTCGTCCTTTTCAATATCGATGGCGGCTGGAACATATTTCGAAATCTCTTCATAGATCGCCTGAGCCTTCCCTTCGACCCTCTCCATCAGCTTTATTCCAAATGTGATCCCGAATATTCTTGAAATAAGATAGTATTTCCATATGCTCAACTTGTTCGGTCTTACATCCTGACGGGTATATGTTTTCCAGAAATTATAATGTTTCAGTTCATCGTTCGAAATCTGCTTTAAGACGCTTTTGTTATGAGGATCCATTGCCGATTGTGACAACTTGTGATAAACAAAATGCTCTGTGATCTCACTCCTTTGAGCGGTCAAAATCAGATTTTCTATTTTCTTTTCTACCACCTTTTGCAAGCTAACCCTCCCTCAGGAATTGAGCAGTCTCCTCGGGAAAGGAAACATTGATATAGATGCCGGATCCCATTTCAAAGCCGGCGGGGGTCGTTAGTCTTGGGATAATCTGAAGATGCCAATGATAGTAATCTTCCTGTTCATCCCTAATGGGAGCGGTATGGATGACATAATTATAATCGGGATTGTTCAGTTTGGAATAGAGTTTAAATAAGGTTGTCTTTAAGACCTTTGCAAATCTTTTTGAATCCTCCATGGAGATTAAACCGAAAGAAGCCTGATGATCTTTGGGAACGATCCAGGTCTCGAACGGAGACCGGGATGCAAAGGATTGGAGGACAATAAACCTTTCGGTATCCATCACGATCCTCTTCCCGAACTTCAGTTCCTCCTTAATTGAATCGCAATAGACGCACCTCCCGTGGTCATCATAATATCGAGATGCCTCTTCTAATTTCCTTCGAATATTGGATGGGACGACCGAAGTTCCGACGAGTTGGGAATGGGTGTGATCCAGTGAGGTCCCAGCGGCCTCCCCATGGTTCTTGAAGATGATGATCAATTTGATCCTGGGGTCCTCTCTTAAAGCGAGATACCTTTCCCGGTAGGCAAGAAGGACCTCTTCCACCTGTGTATCCTCCATCAGGGGAAGGAGCTGGTTATGGATGGGACTTTCGATCACCACCTCATGGATTCCCACTCCATCCATCATCCTGAAAAAACCATTATCTTCTTTTCTCTCCCAACTCCCCTCTGGGGAGAGGGCAGGAAATTTATTGGGAATGACCCTGACCCACCATCCTTTACTATCTGCCGGACCGCCGCTTCGATAGGCCAGGGACTCATGAGGAGTGAGATGCTCATTGCCCTGGCAGAAGGGACAGTCTTCTTTATAGGGAGGTTTCTCGATCACACTTTTAGTTTTTATAAAATCGTGGGGTCTCTTTGAACGCTCTGCAGCAATGATCACCCACTCTTTCGTTGTGGGATCTTGTCTTAATTGAGGCATAGGGATCTCCTACAAAACCTATTGAGTTTTACCTTCCCATCCCTCTCCATGATGGAGGTCGGGGTGAAAGATTTTGATTTGATATCATATCATATCAGCACTGGAGTTTATAAACAAATTGTAACACTTTTGCGCTTTGTAAAATCGCCCCCATATTTATATTTTCTAAACTTGATGATGATGATATATTATCTTAAAGCCTTTCCTAACGATGATGAGTGTTTATCTGTTTTGAGATTTAAGGCTTCGCCTAAATGTGACGGCAATTTTAGATACACGCTAACTGGATAAGATATGAACCACAGCCAAACTCCTTTTTGGAGCGTCCCCTCTCCTGAATTGCTTCAGCAGCTTCAAACCACCCCTCAGGGCTTGATGAGCGATGAGGTCCAACAACGACTCTTACGCTATGGATCCAATCTCCTGAAGCCTAAAAAGAAATCAGACGCGCTGACCCTTCTGTTTGCTCAATTTAAGAGTCCGATTATTCTCATCCTTATTTTTGCGGCGGGATTATCCCTTTTCCTCCATAATCCCATTGATGCCACGATCATCCTCGTCATTGTTTTGGTCAGCGGCTTCCTTGGATTCTGGCAGGAACGGGGAGCGGTCAATGCTGTTGAAAAGTTGTACGCCATCGTGCAGATCAAAGCGACGGTGGTTCGCAATGGAGACCCAAAAGAAGTCCCCATTGAAGAGGTCGTCCCGGGCGATATGGTGTTCATTAAGGCAAGCGATGTCGTCCCTGGAGACTGTCTTCTTCTGGAATCCAAAGATCTATTTGTCGATGAAGCAACATTGACAGGTGAAACTTATCCTGTCGAAAAATCGATTGGCATTTTACCACCCGAAACACCTCTCAGCCAGCGGACAAACTCGCTTTTTATGGGAACCCATGTGGTCAGCGGGAGTGCAAGGGCAGTGGTCGTCCGAACAGGGAAGGAGACCGAATTTGGAAAGGTTTCCGAACGGCTGAAACTCAGACCCCCGGAGACAGAGTTTGAGCGTGGTGTCAGGCGATTTGGATATCTCCTCATGGAGATTACACTGGTGCTGGTAATCGCCGTCTTTGCCATCAATGTTTATTTTGCGCGACCGGTATTGGACTCTTTTCTCTTTGCATTGGCGCTTGCAGTGGGACTGACTCCAACACTATTGCCCGCGATCATCAGCATTAACCTTGCTCACGGTGCCAAGCGGATGGCCCTCGATAAGGTCATCGTCAAACGACTGGCATCGATTGAAAACTTCGGTAGCATGAACGTGCTCTGTTCCGATAAGACCGGCACCCTGACTGAAGGAGTGGTGAAATTGCACTCTGCCTTAAATGTGGACGACCATGAGAGTGAAAAAGTCCTTCTCTATGCCTTTCTCAATGCTTCTTATGAGACGGGTTTTATGAATCCAATCGATGAAGCGATCCGTACCTATCGCCCATTTGATCTGTCAGGCTATCAGAAACTGGATGAGGTGCCTTACGATTTTATTCGCAAGCGATTGAGCATTTTGATTTCAAAGGGTGACAGGCATCTGATGGTAACGAAAGGAGCCCTGTCAAATGTACTCGCTGTCTGCTCCTCCGTGGAAATTTCTGAAGGAAGGATTGTAGACATCGTTACCGTAAAGGAACGGGTCCAGCAGCACTTTGAAGAGTTCAGTCGCAAAGGCTTTCGTACTCTGGGGGTTGCTTACAGGGATGTCGGCTCCGACACGGTCATCACCAGGGAGCAGGAAGCCGGCATGACGTTTTTGGGATTTTTAATTCTCTTTGATCCGCCCAAGCCCGGAATCATCGAGACCATCAGGCAACTGAAAGATCTCGGCGTTTCATTGAAGATCATCACCGGAGATAACCGGCTGCTTGCCGCCAATGTCAGTCAACAGGTGGAGTTATTGAATCCACACATCCTTACAGGTGGAGATCTTCACCAGATGAGTGATGAGGCGCTTCTCAAACGGGTCAATGAGGTGGATGTCTTCGCTGAGGTGGAGCCCAACCACAAAGAACGTATCATCCTCGCTTTGAAGAAGGCCGGACATGTGGTCGGATATATGGGAGATGGTATTAATGACGCCTCGGCACTTCATACTGCTGATGTCGGCATCTCCGTGGATAGCGCGGTCGATGTTGCCAAGGACGCGGCTGATATTGTGCTGCTCGAAAAGGATCTCGGCGTTCTGGTACAAGGTGTACGCGAAGGGAGGAGAACCTTTGCCAATACACTGAAGTATGTGTTTATGGCAACCAGCGCCAATTTTGGGAATATGTTCAGCATGGCAGGAGCATCCCTCTTTCTGCCTTTTCTCCCGCTTCTGCCCAAGCAGATTCTCCTCACCAATTTGCTGACGGACTTTCCGGAGATGACCATTGCCACGGACAGTGTCGATCGTGAACTGGTTGAGAAGCCTCGACGCTGGAATATCCAGTTCATACGAAACTTTATGATGACCTTCGGCATTGTAAGTTCGGTATTCGATTATCTTACCTTTGGAGTGCTTTTCCTTATCTTCCATGCCACAACGGATCAATTCAGAACAGGCTGGTTTCTTGAGTCTGTGATTTCAGCTTCGGTCATTGTCCTCGTCATTCGCACTCGGAGGTCCTTCTTCAAAAGTAAACCCGGGAAGTATCTGCTGATAGCAACCCTCCTGATTGTTTTTGTAACGATCCTATTTCCGTTCACTCCACTTGCAGGACTCTTAGGCTTTCAACCGTTGCCAATGACGATCCTTCTGGTCATCGGCATGATTGTGGTGCTCTATATTATTGCAGCAGAAATCACAAAAAGGTCCTTTTACAAAAGGGTGAATTTTTGAAAAGACACCTTGCCCCCCATCCACCCCTCCCCCTCAAGGGGGGAGGGTTAGTTAGGGTGGGGGTGATGTGCGGAGGGCTTAAATGGACCGTAATCATACAAGACATCGAGCGGATCTCAAGATCATTGCCCGCCGGGCAATGATCGACCGCGGCCTGCTGCCAGATTTCTCGGATGAAGTGAAGGGAGAAGTTGGGAGAATCAAATCACGTGCTATTGAAAATGATCCTCGAATCCGAGATCTGCGGGGTTTGCTTTGGGCCTCGATCGACAACGACGACTCTGAAGACCTGGACCAGCTCACAGTGGCCGAGCCGCTGTCCGGAGGAGCGGTCAAGATCCTGGTTGCAATCGCCGATGTAGACGCTATCGTGAAGAAAGGAACGGCCATCGACGGCCACGCCAAGTACAACACAACTTCCGTCTACACCGCTGCGCAAATCTTCTCGATGCTACCCGAGACGCTCTCAACCGATCTTACATCTCTTCGTCAAGGCGAAGAACGATTAGCAATAATCATTGAGAGTGTCATCGGTGAGGACTGTTCGATTGTTAAATGGGATCTCTACCGAGCCGTTGTGCGTAACTGCGCAAAGCTCACCTATCATGGTGTTGCCGCATGGCTTGAAGGCAAAGGGCCTGCTCCGGAGCGCGTCGCTGGGCTGCCTGGCCTTGACCGACAGATCCGTATTCAGGATGAAGTTGCCCAGAGATTGAAGAAACTCAGAGTTGACTGTGGCGCTCTCCAGCTCGAAACCATTGAAGCGAGGCCAGTGTTTACGGGAGACTCTCTATCCGATCTCGAAGTGGAGAGGACCAATCAGGCCAAGGAGCTGATAGAAAACTTCATGATCGTGGCGAATGAGGTGACGGCAAGGTATCTCGAAGCGAGCGGGCTTCCATCTCTGCGCCGCGTTCTTCGCTCCCCGGCGCGTTGGACGCGAATCGTCGAGCTGGCATCAAGTCTGGGCGGGCATCTGCCCCCGGAGCCCGACTCAGGTGCACTGGAAGAGTTTCTGTCGAAGCAGAAGAACGCCGACCCGATTCGATTTCCGGATCTTTCCCTCAGTGTGGTCAAGCTGATGGGTTCAGGGGAATATGTTGTTGATCTCCCCGGTGATACATCCCCCGGGCACTTCGGGCTTGCTGTTAAGGATTATACCCATTCCACCGCCCCCAACCGGCGATTTCCAGATCTCATTACCCAGAGGCTTCTCAAGGCAGCCATGGCAGAGCAACCGGTTCCTTACAGCAACGATGAGCTGACAGCTCTCGCCCAACATTGTACCCAGAAGGAGGACGATGCAAACAAGGTTGAGCGCCTGGTGAGGAAATCAGCTGCCGCCCTGCTCCTGGAATCGAGTATCGGGCAGCGGTTCGATGCCATCGTTACGGGCGCCTCAGAAAAAGGAACCTGGGTTCGCCTATTCCATCCGCCGGTGGAGGGAAAACTGTTACGGGGGTTTGAAGGTCTTGATGTCGGAGATCGAGTTCGTGTTCAGCTCATAGGGACTGATGTAGAACGAGGATTCATCGACTTCGCCCGAGCAGGATGAAGACAGAAGGATTGAAGGCCGATTATTCGTATTTGTCCTGATTAAGCTATCTTCTATATTTGCCGTTTCTTCAAAAAGGGCCATACGATTTGAGGAGGAAAAGTAATGGATTGGAAGATTTTTCTTACCACCTTCGGAACGATTTTTCTTGCTGAGTTGGGTGACAAGACACAGTTGGCAACCATCATGATGACTTCCAAGACAAAACTTCCTTGGTCCGTATTCACAGGGGCATCTCTGGCTTTGTGCCTCGTCACACTGGTCGGAGTACTCTTCGGTGAAGGTCTCATTGCCGTCATTCCCCAGAATATTCTCAAGAAGGGGGCTGCCCTGGCCTTCATCGCAATTGGGTTATGGATGTTTCTCGGCAAATAGCCATTCTCTCTCATGAATCCCTATCCTTCGTTCGCGTTATTACGTTATTGCCAACCGGGTGATTTTCAAATTTTGCCCCTCAATGCAACATTTTAAGATATAATCTTTGAATAGTAAGAAAAAGAAAGGAGATAAAGGTGACTAAAGCAGCAATGAAGCAAATCGAAAAATTGGCTCGGGCCCAGGGTCTGGAAGACTTTAAATGGATGGATCCCAGGACGATCATCCCTCGGCACTGGGTGAGGGAAAAATGTATTTTCGGTTGCCCGCGTTACGGGCAAAAGGCCTGCTGCCCACCGGAAGTTCCTTCAGTGGCTGAGTGCAAAGCATTTTTTGCGGAATACCGCTGCGGTCTTTTCTACCACCTGACAAAAAAAATTGGCGATCCGAAGGAACGACTTCGCTGGGCGCGAGAAGTCAACAAACAGGTGCTCGGTTTGGAGAGAGAAGTTTTCCTCTCCGGATTTTACAAGGTCTTTGCCTTCACGGCGGCCCCATGCAATCTGTGTGAACTCTGCAAGAACACCAAGGCCGAATGCCGGAACCCCTTGGTGTCGCGCCCCACCCTGGAAGCCTTCGGGGTGGATGTTTATGCCACGGCCCGGAAGATGGGTTATCGGCTTCAGGTCGTGAAAGGATACGAGGAAGAAACGAACCGCTTCGGCCTTTTGCTGGTAGAGTAGGAAGGGTTTAAAAACCCGTCCTACTCTTACGGCCGCAGGTAGTATCTCTCAGGTTCAGTATTATTCAGGAGAGATCACCTATCCCAAGAATACGCCTTCGATCAACACCTGATCGCGATTGCCTGACGACAAATCTCGATGGGAACCATAGAGAAGGTCCACGTCAAGAAACGAGGCGCCTGAAATTCATCATTGCAAGACCTGACCTTGAGGCTTTCCCAAGTCTGCAATTCCACAAATTCGAGAAGTTTTATCCAGGTTATTTAAATAACTTAAGAACGTCCCCGTGGGTCTTCCCACCTTGGAGTGCTTTTATTTTCAAGGATTCAAGGGCAGCACAAATATCCTCACTGGTTGGGGCATCAAGTGTTTCAAGTTTTCCAAGAACTAATTTCAGCGGTATTTCCAAGTCGTCCCGGCCTACGATAGATTCAAACGTCTCGGATAATTCGCTCACATGTCTCAGAGATTTTTCAGCACACACGAGAATCTTATACTCAGGTAGCCAAAGCGAAGGTACTGAAGGAGTCGCAATTATCTCATCACCTTTCCAGAGGCCTGCATTCAACGAAGATACCGAACATATCTTTGTTTCTCGGAGCGCTCGTGCTGCCTCGGCGAATGCCTTGGTATAATGGCCTCGCGGTTGCGGGCCTGAGAAGGCAAATAGGGTAAGGACGATCGATGGGAGCCATCCGTAATCACTTTCAATTAGCAAATCACCCGGTTTGATTTCCCACCGGTTGCCATCAACAATAGGCCATACCTCCAACTCGGAAGTCAATCTCACGGCTTCACCATATGCATTTTTGAAATGTGGTGCGAGACGCTTTGCAACTGATGTTTCAATTTCAATCACCGGCAATGAAAACATTCCCAATGCACTTACGAAGGTAGCTGAAATATTCGGTAGATAAACAGGAAATTCATCGGTTGGTGCCACAGCTTGATGCACTTTAGATCCTTTGCTGATGATGACCTGTGCAGGAAACGGGTCATGGTCTCCTGGATAGAAAATATTCCATGCACTTCTGACATGGTTTATGAAAGTATTGGGGTCTCGAATGTCAGCTTCATGAACCATCGCCAAAGTGTCAAGAAGCCTCGTGCTCGCAGTTCTTTCTTCAGGATCGAACTTTGGCATGCCGAGATACCTGAGCACCTTTGCCAGATCAGGATTTCTATCTATCCTGTCCGCGAGGATACCCGGTAATGGCCGTAAGTGAGCAAACTGCCAGGCTCGTCCTGTTAAGTGATCCTTAGGGACATACCATTGCCTGCTTGGTGGTGCCCATTCCCTTTGCCCATCTTTTTCCATGGCAATCCAGGGTAAATTTTTAAGACAAAATGTAAGCGGTGACTCTATGCTTACCCCGTCCGGCATACCGTCAATCTTTTTGACCTGAATTTCTTTCCACGATTCTCCCCATTTATGGATGCTGGCAAACAACACGTTCATGAATGCTATTCGAGTATCGAGATCGAACTCATAGTATTTTTCAAGACCAGGAATACCAGCAATAGGCTGCACCTCATAATTAAAAAACCCCGAATATCTCAAACCTCTTCTAATTTCCGGAGTTTTGGCTTTTTTATAATCATTCCAGAGGGAGGAAGGGATACCTGGCGGGGGATCAGCCGGCAGATCATACGAATCCTTTAACACAACTGCTCGCGAAGGCCATCTGACCGGTTCAATGATTTCGATCTTCAGCCCATTGAACACGCCCGCAAATTCAAGCAAGTCTTGATAGGCTGCCCTTTTATCTTCCCATAGCTTATGTGTTGGCGTTAGGAGCAGGCGCTTCATCGCATCTTTGCATGCCTCAGAACCTGCTCCTTTGAGGTAAGTAAACCTTAACGTTGCATAAAAATTCTGAAATCGATAGTTTAAAACTCAAGCAGCTTTTTTCAAAGCGTCAAGAAACTGCATCAAATCTTCTTTGACTGCGGCATTTGGATTCATTGTAAG
>Ga0315282_10014170_pt1 | contig 11908 bp, 4 predicted proteins | sample YL17G07_20_MG_FD_203693 | JGI IMG/M metagenome (GOLD analysis project Ga0315282, IMG submission 203693) | Sediment microbial communities from Yellowstone Lake, YNP, Wyoming, USA - YL17G07_20 | ecosystem: Environmental > Aquatic > Freshwater > Lake > Sediment | place: USA: Wyoming | collected... | reverse complement strand
CCAGCGCCTTGAACCCGCAAGTGATGTCGGGCACGACGCCCAGCATTTCCTGCGCCCCGCCCAAGGCTCCGCGCAGCCCGGTGATGGTCTCATCGAAGATGAGCATCGCGCCGTATTCGGTGGCCAGTTGGCGCAGACCCTCCAGATATCCCGGGCGCAGCATGATGATACCGCAGTTGCTCATGATGGGCTCGGTAAGGATGGCCGCAATCTCTTTGGGGTGATTCTGGAACGCCTTCCGGACGTATTCGAGGTTGTTCCAGGGAAGCGCCACGGCGTTGTCTAGGACGTTCCGCGCCATGCCCTTGCTGTAATTGTGAATCGCCGGCTTGGGATTCTCGCGCGTCCCGAAATCCTCGCCCCGGTCGGGATGAAAACTGAAGAAGACGTTGTCCATCCAGCCATGATAGTGGCCCTCGAACTTGATGAACTTCGTGCGCCCCGTCACCGCCCGCGCCAGGCGCAGCACCGCCTGCACGGCCTCCGAGCCCGTATTGTTGAAGTTCACGACTTCAAAGCAGGGGACCGCGTCGATCAGCAGCCGGGAGACTTCAATCTGGAGGGGGTGAGGCTCGCCCAAGGCGCTGCCTTTTTCGAGTTGATCGCGCACGGCGTCGTGCAGCACCTTGGGACTGTGGCCCAAGATGAGAGGGCCGTAATTCAGCAAATAGTCGATGAATTCGTTTCCGTCAACGTCATAGAGTTTGCTCCCATGTCCGTGCGTCATGTAGAGCGGATGCGGGCGGCTGAAACTCTGCACCTGCGAGCCCACGCCCATGGCGAAAACACTCTTGGCGTCCTCATACATCGCCTGCGATTTCGGGTATTCCTTCCAGTTCCACATATATTGTTCTCCCTCTCGATTTCCCCACGATCGGGATTCTGCGTCCGGGGCGCTACTTGAGACGAACGACGCGGTGAGTCCGGTACGACTTGACCACGGCCTCGATGACACTGGTCGCAAGGAGACCCTCCTCGCCCGTGACTGGCACCGGCTTATCTTCGATGACGCAGGTGATGAAGTCGAGAATGGGCGGCTCTTCGGTCAGGTTGAGCAAAACGAAGGGCGTCTGAAATTTGTCCGACGTGACCGTGATGCTCTCGTAGTCGGCGACGATATCGATGCGGCCCGTCTCGCCCTGCACCGAGAGCCACATATCGTTGACCGGGTTCCGCCAGTTGCGTGCGAGCACCCAGGAGGATTCGAAGTGGACGATCGCACCCCAGCGCATCTCCACGGTGGCCTTGACCACATCTTTGGTCTTGAATCCCTTGCTCCTTAACAGACCTTCCGCGGCCAGGGCGAACACCTGACGTGGCTGGTCCTGCAGCATCCAGCAGGCAAGGTCGGCAATGTGGGACATCAGGAACCATTCCGGCCCGCTGCGCTCGGCCCAGGTCATGTTTCCTTCCACCCAGGAAATCGTGTCCGAGAGGACGAAGTTGGCGCAGACCGGCTTGCCGATCTTGCCGGCGGCGATAGCGTCGCGCGCGGCGATGAAGGCTGGATACCATCGGTTGTGATAGTTCACCATGAGCTTGCGCCGGCTGCGGTCTCGTGTCGCCAGGATCGACCGGCACTCGCGGGTGGTCTGGGCCATAGGTTTTTCCAGGAGGATGTGTTTTCCCGCCTGGAGGGCGGCAATCGCATACGAAGTATGCGCGTGGTCGGGCGTGGCAATCGAGAGGATCTGGATGCGGTCATCAGCGAGCAGATCCTCGAAACGTGCCGTCCAGGCGCAACCATGTGCCTGTCCGACCTTCCGCGCCCGGCCTTCGCTCCGGCTCCAAACACGGACCAATTCCACACGCGGATCGCTGGCGTAAACCCGGGCGTGTACCTCGCCGTAAGCACCTGTGCCGACTACCCCAACTCCGACTCTGTTCATCAATCTTCCTCCACCAAAAATCGCCGCCTTGGACTGATGTCCGGCGGCTCGTGGCGCAGTTGTGACCGCGCCGTGCGCGAGCGCACCCGGCTACCCCGCTAAACCCTCTCCATTCAGGCAACTCGTCATCCCGGGGTAATGCTTCCGCAAACCTTGAATTCGTTCCCGGATGGATGCCTCCCCTTATACCAAACCGCGAAATCTAAATCAACTAAAAGATACGTTAGTGTTAGTTTACCGGATCGTGGCACGGGAAGATGACGACTCTGGAATGAGCCTATCCGCAGCACGGGAAAAGCGCATCTTCGCTTGTAGCCATAACGATTCCTTCTCCCAGCGGACAGAAAGAGTCAGGGACAGTTCCGAAGTTTTGTCATTAGGGTATTTAATTATAATTTTGAAACAAAATCCTCTTGACTTCCGCGCCGCCGGATAGTACAAATTGCCTGCTAAGGGTCTTGGTTCAAAACTCTAATCGCAGCGCGGGCTGGGATGCTGACCAAAACTGATCGGGCGGGGTGATAAATGACCAGTTCTCAGGAACCCGACCGAACAGCGTACCTCTTGCCAGTCGACCCTGTGGCCTCAGGCAATCTCTAACCGGGGAGTTAGTGAGGGTCATGCCCGGCGAAGGGTGCGCGCTGCTTTCCATGGCTGTTGATTGCGAGCGTCGGTGGACCTGAACATTAAGGAGGAAAAAAGGGACGTCGGTCTGTCAGGATTGCATTTGCGGGAGAGCAAGAAGGACCGCCCTGCGGCGCGGACTGCAGCTCCTGGCTGCGCTCCTGTTCTGCGCGGCACTGCCCCTCGCGGCGTGGGCGCAGAAAGATACCGGCAGCATTGTGGGAACGGTGAAAGCCGCAACTGGGGCCGTCATTCCCCAAGCCAAAGTCACCGACGTGGATAGGGGCAACACTTTTTCGACGACAACTAACCCCTCAGGGGACTATGTTGCGAGTCCACTGCGTATCGGCCATTACAACGTCAAGATCGAGAAGGAAGGCTTTAAGACCACCGTGGCGGGCCCCGTCGAGCTACAGGTCCAGGAGCATGCGGAGGTGAACGTCACTCTGGAAGTGGGCCAGATGGTACAGACGGTCGAGGTGCATGGATCCAGTCCGCTGCTGGAGACGCAAACCTCCGAATTGGGCCAGGTCGTAAGCACCCGTCGCATGGTCGACCTCCCCTTGAATGGTCGCAACTTTGCCCAGTTGGCATTGCTCAGTGCCGGCGTCGCGCCGACTGAGCCGGGCGCACGCAACGAAGGTAGTTACGGGTTCTCTTCTAATGGCGGGCGCTCCTACCAGAACAACTTCCTGCTCGATGGCGTCGACAACAATTCGAACCTAACTGACTTGCTGAATGGGACCAGTTACGTAGTCCAGCCCTCAGTGGATGCCTTGCAGGAATTCAAGGTCCAGACCAACTCCTACAGTGCGGAATTTGGGCGTGGCAATGGCGCGATTCTGAACGCGACCATCAAGTCCGGCACCAACGAGTATCACGGCGATATTTACGAGTTCCTTCGTAACGACAAGCTGGATGCGCGCAACTTTTTTGAGGCCGCCCGCGGCGCTTATCAACAAAACCAATTCGGCGGCACGATCGGCGGGCCCGTCCGGCTGGGCAAACTCTACGACGGACGCAACCGAACCTTTTTCTTCTTTGACTACGAAGGCCTTCGGGTCCGCCAAGCGCGCACCCTGACGGCGACGGTGCCCACGCCGGAAGAACGCGGCGGAGATTTCTCATCCCTCCTGGACATGAGCTCTCCCACCGGCGTACTGGACTGCAATGGTCAGATGACCTACGCCGGGGAGATTTTTGACGTGCGGCAAGCGCAGACGGGCGCCGCCACGCCGACCGGGCAGTGCGGGGTCCCTTTTGGCTACGACAATTCGGGGAACCCGCTGAACGTCATCCCACCTCTGGCGAGGGATTCGCTGGCCGTGAAACTTACGGATCTGTGGCCGTTGCCCAACTTTTCGGGGGCAGGGTACAACTTTCTGGCCACCCCCAAGCGCACCCAGGACCGCAATTACTTCGATGTCCGGGTCGACCAGAAGTTCTCCGATAAGGACACTTCCTTCGCTCGGGTTAGCTATGAGAAACAGCCGAGTGTCATCCCCTCCGTGTTCCAGGCAACGGGTGGTAACGGAGCCGACTTCTTTACGGGCAACGAAGTGAACTTCCACCTCGGCGCCGCTTTGAGCGAGACACATATTTTGAATCCCCACGTGGTGAACGAATTCCGTTTCGGGTACAACCGCATCAATTCGCACCGCTACCAGTTCAGCTCCAACAAGAACGTTTCTGCCGACCTGGGGATTCCCGGCGTGCCTTTTGCCCCGCTAAACGGCGGGATGCCAGAGTTCGATTTTTCGGATGTGGACGCGATCGGGGACCCGACGTACCTCCCCTCGCTGGAAATTCAGAACACGTTCAGCCTCAACGACAACCTGACATGGATTCGTGGTGGGCATTCGCTGAAGTTCGGGGGTGAGCTCAAGCATGAAGAGTTCACGATCTTCCAGCCGGCCTCGCCGCGCGGGCAGCTCGGCTTTGATCCGGTCTTTAAGGACAACGCCGGCGCTCCGGGCAGCGGCGGCTCGGGTTACGCCTCGTTCCTCGCCGGCCTCTCCGACTACGGTTACATCACCAACCTTCACAACGTGGACTACGTGCGGCCGGACTACGCCTTTTACATGCAGGATGATTTCAGGGTGAGTTCGCGGCTCACCTTGAACCTGGGCGTGCGGTACGAGCTCTTCGCGACGGTCAAGGAGAGGTACAACGCGCAGGGAAGCTACGAGCTGGCCACGCAGACGCTCTACGTCCCGAAGGGGCAGACCGCGCAATTGCCCCCCCATCGCTGCCCTGGTCCCCATCAGCGCCACCGCCAGCCGCGGGCTAGTGCCAGTGGATGCCAATAACATCGCCCCGCGCATAGGGTTTGCTTACAAGGTCAGGGATAAACTGGTCCTGCGGGGCGGCTACGGGATCTTTTACGCGGGTTACGAGTCGGGGCCCTGGTCGAATCCCAGCCCGGCTTTCAATCCACCGTTCTTTGTAAGCCAGAACTTCAACACCCCCTGTGGAGCCCCCTCGGCGAACCCGGCGGCGGGGGAACTGGATTGCAGCATTCTGGGGCTCAGCCACTTTGCGGACGGTTTTCCAGCCAATTCGTTGGTTGACCCGAATACGCCACAGCTCCTGGAGTTGGCCAACAACATCCGGACCCCCTACATGCAACAGTGGCACCTCTCGACGCAGTACGAATTGCCGCATAACACCATGGTAGAGATCGGCTACGGTGGTTCGAGGGGGACTAAGCTCTACACGTTCTTCGACGGCAATCAACCCACGCCGACAACCGACTCGACCGCCGCTTATGCTCCCCGCCGGCCTGATCCCATCATCGACTCAGGAATCAGCGTCTTCAACTCCATGGGGAATTCAATTTATAACTCCCTCCAGGGGCGCGCTGAAAAACGCTTCTCGAACGGGTTCTCCCTTCTTCCCAGCTATACGTGGAGCCACTCCATTGACAATGAATCGGCGGCCAACCGGGGATGGAGTAACAACAGCGGCCCCCGGTACTTCGCGGCGAATCCGGGTTGGGAACGCGGCAACTCCGATTTCGACATTCGCCAGCGCTTCGTTCTGGGATACATCGTGGAGTTGCCCTTCGGACGCGGCAAGCACTTCGGGAGCGGCGTGGGCGGCCCCGTCAATCAGGTGATTGGCGGCTGGCAGCTTCCCGGAGTCACCACGCTTTCGACGGGCAACTGGTTCACCATCACGGACGGCAATGGGAACTTCTCCAACTCCTCGGGAGGTCAGCGACGCGATCTGGTTCCCGGCCAAAACCCCAATGGAGCGCCTTGTGTGCCCGGAACGTTCTTTAACACTTGCGCCTTCACGGACCCTGCGCTAGGTTCGTTCGGCAATGCGGGCCGAAACATCGTGCTGGGGCCCGGCTTCCAAGTCTGGCATGTCTCACTGCTGAAGCGGTTCCAGATCACAGAGGGGACCCGCGTGGAATTCCGGGCAGAGTTCTTCAACCTGCCGAACCATACCAATCTCGCTCCGAGCTGTGCTTACTGCACCAGCCCCGTGGATCTGTCGAGCTCGAGGTACGGGTTCGCGACCTATGCACTCGCGCCACGTCAGATTCAGTTCGGCTTGAAGTTCTACTTCTGAGTTGCGGGCTTGCCAAATCCTGGCCCTCGGGGGAAACTCCCCGGGGGCCACTTCTTTTTCCGGAGGGTGTCCGATGCGTCACGTTCTCTGGCTGCTTGCGCTGCTGGCACTCGCGCCACCCTTTGCCGCAGCGCAGGGTGTCGAACGCCGCGAGTTCGGCTTTGAACTGAAAGCTTCCGGCGAAGCCGTGGCGGAAGTCGTCGCTTTCGCGCCGGGCGCCGCGTGGGGTCGCGCGGGAGCCGAGGCCGCCGTCGCCACGGTGTATCTCGACGATCATTACAACCAGGATGTGATCGTGCTTCACGGGGAGGAGCGCTGGACGTACCGAGTGTTTCTAGGCCCTCTGGAGGCAGGCAAACATCAACTGCGCGTGGAACGTAATGCCCAGTGGTCCGCCCCCAGTGCGGGCTTGAAGGTGGAGAGCGTCCGCGTGACCGGAGTGGAACCGGAGGATCCGGAGTACCAGGCCAACGCCCATGCGCCAATCCTTCTGGCGCGCGCCGACACGGTGGGCCATTTTTCGGATGCTCCGCTGCTGATGTGGTACGAGCGCTTTCAGGAAGGTCCGAACCAGACCGTCCAATACAGCATCGTTTTCAGTAACGAGGACAGCGGCACGCCCACCGACGCCCTGATGGCGCGCTGGGGGCGCGCCTCCGATATCGAGTACGTTTACCGCGTGAGGCTCGATGCCGGGGGGAAGGTGCAGAAGGAAATCTTCCAGGGCATGGACCACGACGACCGCTCTTTCCACGGCCAGAGGCTCGGCCAGCATCCGCTCATTCTGGTGGCGACGCCGAACAACTGCTTCGCGGACACGGGCTATTCGGTGCTTCAGTACCACCTGCTTCCGGTTTTCGCGGACCTGCGCGGTAGCTCTCGCGAGGAGTTGATGGACCGTTTTCCGTGGACCTATTCGATCATGGCGCAGGAACTGAAGCGCGAGGGCAAACTGCGGCCCTACGACGTGACGCAGGGCGAGAACATCAGCGACCCTCGCAACTACCTGTACGTCGAGTTGGAGGCGGAGAATCGGCAGAGCGGCTTGGTGGTTTGGGTGAAGCTGAAAAGCCGGCCGCAATGGTATTCCTCCCACCGCGGACGCTGGGCGCTGGCGATCTCGCGCAGCGGCTGGTACCGCACCACGGTCGAACTCCCACCGCAGACTGCCGCCGAGGCGATTGAGTCGCTGGCCCTGGAGTGCGTGGACCTTCACGACCCGCGCCTCTACACGTCGGACGACGAGCCGCTTCCGCCGCCGGCCCAAAGCGTGCTGCACAGAATCGGCAAGGTGTTCCTTCTCGGCGCGGATTACCAACCCGGGAAGAACATTTTGCAGATCGACCGAACCATCACCTTCCGCCCTGGCGACATGCAGACATTTCCCTTTGAATTGCGCTAGCCACGGGGATTTGAGGTGGTGGCCGCACTGTCGCGGACACGACCGACTGCGATTTAACCTCCCGATCCGAAGCAAACCAGAACCGGCCCATTAACGCTCCACGACAAGGCAATTCAGCCAGAACACAAGCGCAAAAGACGGAAGTGTCCGAGCTCAACGGAAATGCGACCCCTCGGCAAGGCCATTTAAGCTACAGTTCATTTCCTGGTCCATTTCCCAACCCGCTTTACACCGGTCGGTATGCGAGAGAAGTGAACCCTGGGCGAAGAACCTGCCCCAGGGGAAGGAAGCTCCCCCGCCCGGGCGGGGGAGGCGGCAGGCGCCCTGATCCGCTGCACCCGCCACGTTTTTCACTACAGGTGTTCAACATCAATCGCGGTCGCCCCATAAAGGTGTTGGAAGAAATGGTAGGACCGTGGGGACTCGAACCCCAGATCTCTACCGTGTCAATTCTGTAAGTGATGATTGCAGCGATGAGCAGCAGTAGCGCTCCATGCAGTATTCATGCGGGTCTCATGGCAATCGCCCGTCACTTCCGTTAATGCTGCTAATTACGGCACCATCGTGCTTTCCAGGCTGGCCACATCACAAAATGCGTCACAAAAAGCAATTGAAGTCGTTATCCCACTTTTAAGGGACGGCTACCTTGCTCCTGCTGGCGCATCGTGGGCCGATCCTGACGCGCCGACGCGTATCCTATGAAGCGACGCCTCTGCAAACTCGGAGGTCTTCATGGACGCGTCCTGGCTGCCTCATCGGCTACTGCAGTAGCAAACCTGCGCTTTTCCACCGATCTTGCCCCCTCCACGGGTCATCCCTCCCTTTATGTCGCTGCCATCCCTTACAGCGATCCAGGGAGCACTCTACAGATCTTCGTCATACTCAGAGGTGAGGAATGCACTCCGGCGGCTTGTCCTGTTGCCCCGCCAAGGCAGTCCCTGCCCATCGAGCCCGGAGGCGAAGGCTAGCCAGCGTAGCACGAGAGCGAAGGCCAACGGCCGCGAGGTCCTAACCTACTGGCTAGCCCAGAAACGGCATGTTGTTGACCCGTCTAGCCTCAACCTGCGTCTTACCTCACGGTTCAGGCCGGTATTCGGCAGGTTTTGTTGCCAGGTTGTCCCCAAGTTCTTCTCCCGCCGAATTCTTAACTGGGGGCCAGAGCAATGGAACTCGACTAATCAGGGGCGGTTCGGTTCGCGAAGACTCACCACACAGGGGTTCCAAGTGCCATCAACGGACGGCCCCTGCCAGTGAGTGCAGTACCGCACTCCTTTTTGCAGATTTCAACAATGTTGTTTACTGTGATTTCGTCGGTCAAGGCTTGTCTCCTTTCCTGCCCCGTCCTCGGAGAGCAGCCTGAGGCGAGGCAGTCCAAGCCCTCAATGGTGCCGATTTTGGGACAGGTGTGCACCAATTCTCGGGAAGCCAAACAGGGGGCGCGCTAACTAATTGAAGGGTTTGGCTCCCCTTCGTTCACACGTTTCGAACTCTGTGCGTTAACCCACAGCCAAATGTTAGGCTGATTTTGGACCAAATCTGCGAGTTTTCGCTTCCTCGCGGCGACCCATTCAGAAGTGAATAGTGGATTCTTTCCAAAAAGTCATCGAGGCCTTTTTTGACTATAACGCATCCTTTACCCTGCTTTTGGCAGTGCAGCAACCTTGAAATGATCTAGACCCTCTAAATTGCATTAGTCAAATGACGCCGTCCTCGCTCGCGACCGCATGGAGCGCAAGGGCACCTCGGTTAGGCACCCCGGTCTTTCGCGGGAGATTTGAGAGATAAACCTTTACTGACTGTATTGAGATTTGGAGTCGCTGTGCAATTTCCTTGTTGCTATCTCCTCGACCGACACACTGGAGAACTTCCTTCTCCCGCTGCGTGAGATTCCTGGCCGAGAACTGATGCACTGGCAATAAGTAGTGTGCAATCCGCTGGAATATCTGCTTGTCGCACCAAATCGATCCTGCCATAACAGTATTGAGCGCCCGCCTAAGATCCGTCTCCGAGGCTGTTTGCCTGACAAGCCCCACGGCTCCGGATCTGAATCCTGCTATGATTTGGTCTATACGATCATCTCGGACGAGGAGCATGACGGGGCCGAGCCTCGCACATCTTTCGATAAGTTCGCTGAGTTCTTGGCCGCTCCCAAGAAACGTAGCGACATCAACCAATATGGCATCCTGTTTCCTGCCGTGATTTTCCAATACTGTTATCGGTCCGCAATGCACGGTCAAAGTTCCGATTCGAGAAAGAACAGTACGAAGGGCGAACCGAAATATAGGAGAGGCTTCTACGAGGAAGATGGAAGGTGCCTTCATCGGGGTCCCTCCTGCGTCGATTTGCTATTTATATACCCCTTAGTAATCCAAGTGTTAAGCGGACGGCTAACCGGGGTTAATTACCTCCGGCCATGCCGGACGACCAATTGCTTCATCAGGCGCACTGTTGTTCCATATCAAAAAGAGGAGGTGGATCCGAGTCGATGTGTGCCGAAATCCAAGCTGTATTGCATACCGTGACCTAGAACAGAGGTCTCATTCGGAGGGGGGTACTAGACCCCGATCTCCGCCTGTAACTGCGGTCGCTGCCCGGCAACGTGCCGTGAAGGAGCACTGCATTGCCCCTGCCGGACCGGCAAGATCGTGACGACCCAGCAACTTTGATGGGCCCCGTGCGAAGGGACGGGGTTGAGGATTCTGTTGCTCGACGTTCTTGTAAGGACCACGGAACGATCCCATTGGGCTAACGACCAGATCATGAGCCTGAGCTCTTGAGGGAATGGGGCAACGCTCCCCGAGGAGGACGCCAATGAAAGAGTTGGAAAGTCTCCGCGAACTTCAAAAGCGGGAGCCTGGGCTGCGCCTGCGTTATGACGAGGGCCAGGGTGTCGTGCGATATTTGCGCGGCAACCTCGTCGCGATCGCCCCGCGCGACTCCAAAGCGCTGTGGTCCGCCGGCCTCCGCTTCTTGAAAAACCATGCCGATCTGTTCGGCAAGGTCGGCGCAGGTGACATGCCGGTGCTCAGAGATACCGTGGACCCGGATGGCGGCCGGAGCGTGATTTTGCAGCAATACCATGGGCCGTATCGGGTCTCCGGCGGGAGTGTTCGCTTCCATCGCAACTCTGACGGGATCTTGGACACGATCAACAACCAGCTGTTCGCCGACCTTGACAAGGTGCCGCGCAAACCAAAGGTGACAGAAGCAAAAGCCGTCGCCGCCGCGCAGCGGGGCACCCGATGCCACAGCGACCCGGTGGCCAAACCGGAACTACTCGTCTACCGTCACGAAGGCCAACCTCACTTGGCCTGGAAGGTCTGCCTCAACGACACCAAGCCAGGCGAGCGGGGCACCCCGGCGCATTGGATCACATATGTCGACGCCATCAGCGGGAGGATGTTCCTGCACTACGACAACTTCCAGACCGTCGGCCCCGAGGTCGCCAGTGGCACCGGTTTCTATTCCGGCGCCGGCACCATTAGCGCCTGGAACAACGGCACTACCCACCAGCTCCGCGACACAACCCGCACCACGACCGCAGGGCCCGAGATCGTCACCAACGATGAAGACGGCGCTTCCCCTTCGGAGGACGCTGACGGTAACTGGAACGACCTGACCACTTCGCCACGGGATCACAACCAGGGAGCCGAGGTCGACGCTCACCGCTATGCGGGGGCCGTGGTGGACTATTACCGCACCGTGCATGGCCGCAATAGCTTCGACGGAAGCGGCGGTGCCGTGACCAACCTAGTCCACTACCTCACCAATTTCAACAATGGGGGTTGGGACGGGACCAAGGTCAATCTCGGCGACGGCAGTGGAGCCGCTCCCGGCGACAACTATGAGTGCACCGACGACTGGCTAGCCCACGAACTGACCCAGGGCTACACGCAGGAAACCTGTGCCCTCGAGTACCGCAACGAGTCGGGCGCGCTGAACGAAGCCTTTTCCGACTGCTTCGCGGCTTTCATCACCGGCGACTGGCTCGTTTTTGAAGACAGTTGGCTGAAAACCTCGGCGCCCGCCTGGCGCAACATGATGGACCCCACGAACGGTGGCCAGTGGAACCTCGCCGACCCCATCAACAGCGTGCTGGCTGGGCATCAGCCGAGCCATTACAGCGTCCGCTACACCGGAACTTCGGATAGTGGAGGCGTCCACATCAACAGCGGGATCATTAATAACCTCTGCTATCTGCTCACCGTCGGCGGAACTCACACCGTGAGCGGGATCACTGTCAGCGGCATCGGGCAAAGCGCGGTGGAGAAGCTTTTCTTCCGCTGCATGAGCGATAACCTCGTCGGCAAGCCCCAGGCGACTTTTCTCCAGTTCCGCGAAGCCATGCTGGACACCTGCCTCGACCTGTTCCCCAGCGATCTGTTCAAGCTGTCGCAGGTGAAAAGGGCATTTC
>Ga0315282_10014169_pt1 | contig 11909 bp, 12 predicted proteins | sample YL17G07_20_MG_FD_203693 | JGI IMG/M metagenome (GOLD analysis project Ga0315282, IMG submission 203693) | Sediment microbial communities from Yellowstone Lake, YNP, Wyoming, USA - YL17G07_20 | ecosystem: Environmental > Aquatic > Freshwater > Lake > Sediment | place: USA: Wyoming | collected... | reverse complement strand
AGCCCCGGCATGCTGAAGCGTTCATTGCCGATAGGTTGGCGTCAAAAGAGGTAAGCATTGCTACGATTAACAAGTACATCCGCAACTTACGCAGTATTTTCAACCGTGCGATTACACCAAGGGGTTATTTGGCTGAAGGCCAGAACCCGTTTGCCAGGATAAAGCAACGAAAGGTTACTGAAAATCCGAACAGATACGTTGAGGTTTCGGAATACAGGGCGCTGGTGGATACAGCAAAAGACCCGTGGTGGAAGGCGTTTCTTTCCATAGCGTATGGTAGCGGTCTTAGACGCAACGAAATCCTGCATTTAACCTGGATGGACATAGACTTCGACAATCAGCGAATCAACGTTGCCGCCAAAAAAGCAACTGAAGAGCTTCTTGAGTGGGAACCAAAGAGTCGCAAGAACCGCGTCGTTCCTATGTCTGATGAGACTGCTAAATTGCTGGTCGACATGCAGGTTAAAGCCCGTGAAGGTCATCCATACATCTTTATTTCGCCGGAGCGTCTTGATAAAATCAGGGAACGGCGAAAAACTGGTAAATGGAACTCAAGGTCAGAACCGATCAACAATATCACTCGCAGGTTTACCGATATTCGCTGTGAAGCAAACGTGGCGGATTGCACGATACATGACCTTCGCAGATCAGCGATTACCAACTGGGCTCAGCATCTTCCGATCCAAGTGGTTCAAACACTTGCCGGCCATGCTGACATTAAGACAACAAGAAAGTTCTATTTGACGGTAAGACCAGAGGATTTTGTACTGGCGAGCAAGGTACTACAACAAGTCATAGCAAAAACCCGTGACAATTGACACTTTTTTGACACCGCAGGGCATTTTGGGGACTCAACACAAAAGGCCAGTAAACACAACTGCTTACCGGCCAATCACTTAAAAAAACGAGGCCGATGGGTCTCGAACCCACAACCTTCGGATCGACAATCCGATGCTCTATCCAATTGAGCTACGGCCCCGGAATTCCAACTATAATCGCCTAAATAACCGCTTTTGGCGCAATTGTCAAGCCTTTCAATCAAAAACAAATTGAATTATCGCCCGCACAGCCTTTTTATTCCAGAGCGGCTGAGCAGTATCACCTGCTTAGCGACGCTTCTGCAGACATGCAGCGGCGAAAATCGTATCGGAACAAGTTTCGCAAGCTCAAAGTCGGTACACACCGTAAAATCATCGCCGATGATTTTTATCTTTTCCGCCTCTTTGCAGCCGAAGCCTACCTGACTTGCTGTCTTGATAATAGCAACACTGCTCGCCTCGATATTGACTAACTTGCAGCAGACGATTTCACACGCGATAGCATCGATTCCGCCTATGATATAACCGAGCGGCCGTGCCCTGCCGGTAATCGGACCGCCGCCATCCATTACCGTAACCGCATCGATGATTGTTACAGCCGGACTTAAAAACCTGAATATATCCAGCAGCAGCTCGCAGAACTCACTCGGGTCTTTGCCTCTGGCGAAGTGCCATATCGCTTTTTTCTTTCCGCTGACGCATCCGAACATATTCTTTACAGCGAATGTTGCCGTCAATTGCTGATGTGATTTGAATTTCGGCAGATTTATAATCGCATCCGCCTCCAGCGCCACAGAACTTATCCCAACTTTTGGATTTCGCTCACTCAGGTAACAGTTTTTGGGTTTGTCCAGTGCTTTTACAGGCACGGATAATTTCTTAAGAGCTTCATCCAGCCTAAGTGCTTTCACACACGTAAAGACGTCTCCCCACGCCGGCGAATCCGCAACGAAAGGCCTTGCCCCGTAATCTTTCAGAAGTTTTGCCGTCTCGATGATGATAGCAGGGTCTGTCTGTGTCGCGCACTGTCGCGGCCTCGGCGCGATGAAGTTCGGCTTCAGCAGCACACTGTCGCCGCGCTTTACGAACCTTTCCAGCCCCCCAAGAAGCTCAAAATGTCTTCGCAGGCAATTGGATATTCTTTCTTCGCTGTAATCGCTGCATCGTGTCAGCGTAACAGGCGAATATTCCGAATCCGGTTTTTCGCTTCTCGCTCCTCGCATCGGCAGTTAACAGTTCAATCAATTATATCCGTGCAAACCAGCAAATAGCTCTTGACCGTTGCTCTTTGCCCAACCCCGCTGAAAAACATACCCCCTAACGTTGTCTGGTCCTTCGGATACTGCCCTGGCCCCAATAGAACAAAATCTCCCGGACTCATTTTCAGCTTGAAGCCGACCGCCGTGAAAAACAGGTCGCTGCTCTTTTCCTGCTCACCTGTCGGTCGGCCTGGCCGTGATATCACCGGCGAAAAAACCGGCTGCGCATCGACCTCACAAACCCCTCTTGATTCCGGTATCTTTTCTGCCTTGATTCGCAGCCCCACTGTCCCAGGCCCTATGGTTGCCACCTCCCACGAATCTTTGCCCGAAATATAGGAAGCGTCTCTCTTTTCCATCAGAGCCGCAACAACAAGGTCATCCGGCTCACCTGATGTCAACAGCAGAGTTACGGTATTCACCACTTTTGCGCCGGCGGCATCCAACTGCCCAGACACTTCACTCCATACCGTCATCTGTCCCACGCCGATTGAAAATGAGTTTGCCTTGAATGCGTAGGCATCGTTTAACCGTACCGGCCTCGTATAGAGTATCGGCCAAACAGCATCCAGAGCACCTACATTTTCAGCCGGCAGTTCCAAAATATATATCTTAAAGTTTATCGTCTCCAGCAGCTGAACCCCCCTTTCTCCTCCGCTGCTCGCGGTAGGAGCCAAATCGCCAATCTTGACATCCTTCCAGATTGGCTTTTCTTTTTCGCCTTTACCGCACCCAATCAGCAAAACAATTGCCAACCCAAAAGCCATGTTCAGGCAAAACCGATTCATAACAGAAACGTTAACAATTGCGCACCACATTGTCAACACACCACGGATTCCGCCACCTCCCAAATAAATTGACTCCGCTCGTCCTTTACAACCTCCACATCAGCTTGTATGATAATTATCACAGTGCCGATGTAGCTCAACGGTAGAGCACGGCTTTCGTAAAGCCGGGGTTGTGGGTCCGATTCCCACCATCGGCTGTGTGAGTTTTTTAAGGTTGATACATTTCATTTGGGCAAATTCTCAGGCACTGTACCGATAAGGCAAAACATGAGCAATGTAGAAAAAGCGGTTGATATCTTCAAGGAAGGCTTTTCCTGTTCACAGGCGGTTTTAGGGGTGTATTGCGAGCAATTCGGTCTGGATAAGAAAACGGCATATAAAATCAGCAGCGGCTTCGGCGGCGGGATGCACCTGGACCAGACGTGCGGGGCGGTTACAGGGGCGTTTATGGTCATCGGCCTAAAATTCGGCAGAACAAGGGCTGATGACGTCGAGGCCAAGATGAAGACAGCCAAAATGGTGGCGGAATTTGCCAAAAAGTTTAAGGCGCGTCACGGCTCTATCAGTTGTACGGCGCTTATTGGCTGCAATATCAGCACCCCGGAAGGTTTTGAAGAGGCGAAAAAGAAAAATTTGTTCAAGCTGCTGTGCCCTGAATTTGTAAAATCGGCTGCAGAAATTCTCGAAGAGATACTTGTCTAAGTCTATGACAAAATTAGAAGATAAATACAAAAAACTAAAAAAGTCCCTTGCCGAACTGGGCAGCGTCCTCGTCGCCTATTCCGGCGGTGTTGACAGCACCTTTTTGCTGAAGGTCGCCGTTGATACGTTGGGCGTTGAAAACGTCCTTGCGTGCATAAGTGCCGGCGTCGTCGAGCCGAAACGCGTCCTGCGAAGGGCAAAAAAAATTGCTAAAGATTTTAAGGTTGGCTTAGAGATTATCGACACAGATGAACTGGCCGATGCGAATTTTGTCGCCAACAAAGCCGACCGATGCTTCCACTGCAAATCTCATTTGTGTCAGGTGCTTTTGGATGTGGCCAACCAAAATGGTTTCAAACACGTTGTGTTTGGCACAAATCGCGACGACTTGGATGATTTCCGTCCCGGCAATCACGCAATGAAAATATTCGGCATCCGCTCACCATTAGCTGAAGCGAACCTGACAAAGCAGGATATACGCCGGTTAAGCAGACAAATGGGTCTTGAGACTGCGGATGTTCCTTCGTCGCCGTGCCTCGCATCACGAATTGCTTACGGATTGGAGATTAACGAGCAGCGCCTTAAACAAATCGAAAATGCGGAGGATTTTCTGCGGGGATTAGGTCTTGTTGAGTTTCGTGTTCGGCATCACGACACGATTGCGCGAATAGAGGTTAACCCACAGGATATTGAAAAAATCTCGACAGAGCCAAATCGTTCAAGGATTATCGAAAAGCTAAAATCCCTCGGCTTCAAATACATAACCCTCGACCTCCAAGGCTTCCGCTCCGGCTCACTAAACGAAGTACTACCGGAACAAGAAAAGTGGAAAAATCTCTGATTGATTTCTATCTATCGGTTTTCTGGGCTTGACTTAGCCAGAGCAGCCGCCCCGATTATCCCCGCATCTTCTCCTAACGTCGCAAAACAAATCTCTACACTATCTTCAGGTTTAATTTTCCAGATGTGTTGCTTGAAATAATATTTAATCCTGTCGAGAAGCACCTCTCCCGCTGCAATCATCCCGCCGGCAAAGACAAACCTCTCAGGTTCGGTGCAGTGCAGCATATTAACACAAAGCACCGCCAGCACCTCAGCAGTCTCGTCAGTTATTTTTTTTGCAAGTTTATCTCCTTTGGCCAGATGGTCGTAAACATCTTTGCAGGTTATTTGGCCGTTCTTTTCAAGTACCGTTTTAAGACTTGATTTATCGCCAGCTTCTATCGCCTCCGTTGCCCTTTTTGCAGTAGCCGAAGCTGATGCGTAAGCCTCCGCACAGCCGCGCTGGCCGCAGTTGCACAATCTGCCGTTTGTTTGTACGATTATATGTCCAAGTTCTGCAGCGTTGCCATCGCTGCCGCGCAGCAGTTTGCCTTCGGATACAATCCCCCCGCCGATACCAGTGCCGAGAGTGAAAAAAACCATATCTTTGATACCTTTGCCGGCCCCCAGAACGTACTCTCCCCAGCAGGCAACATTCGCATCATTATCAAAAACAACAGGACAACGTAATTCGTCCGAAAGCATCTGCCTGATGTGGACATTTTTGAAAGTGGGTATATTTGCCGAGTTAATTATGATTCCCGCCTTATAATCTGCCGGCCCAGGTGCACCAATGCCAGCCGCAGATATACAAGATAAATCAAAACCACTTTCTTTGACAAGCCCGCCGATGGCGGCAATCATTTTTTCAACAACCGCCTGTGGGCCCAAACAAGCATCTGTTGTTATTGATGTTTTTTTCAACATCTTCAGCTGCGTATCAAAGCAGCCGATTTTGATATTTGTGCCGCCTAAATCTATTCCTATAAAATTATCAGCCATATTACTTATTTCGCATAACCATCAGGATACTTGTTATGCCATTTCCAGGCGGTTTCAATAATCTCCTCAAGCTTCGGATATTGTATTTTCCAGCCGAGTTCTTTTATTGCTTTTGCTGCATCTGCGGTTAAAACCGGCGGGTCGCCTGCTCGACGTCCTGTTTCTGTTACTTTGAAATTTCTGCCCGAAACCTTCCTGACGGTCTCGATTACTTCTCTTACCGAATAACCTCTGTTATTGCCTAAGTTATAGATGACTTCTGTTGTCTCTTCTAATTTATTCAGCGCCAGCAGATGTGCCCTGCACAGGTCTTCGACATGGATATAATCGCGAATGCACGTGCCGTCCAGCGTCGGATAATCTGTCCCGTAGATTTTCACATCGCCGCATTTACCCATCGCCGCTTTGATAATCAACGGGATAAGATGTGATTCCGGCCGATGGTCTTCACCGAAGGCGCAATTGTGCCCCGCACCGCACGCATTGAAATATCTAAGTGCCGCATATCGCAGCTTTCCTGCTTCGCTTTGATAGTGACACATCTTTTCAATCGTAAGTTTTGTCTCTCCATAGGGATTGATTGGTTTTTTGGGCGAATCTTCCGTAATCGGCACCTTCTCAGGCGCCCCATACACCGCCGCTGAACTACTGAATATAAATTTCTCTACCCCTGCTGCCTCCATCGCCGAAAGCAGACTCTGCGTATCGCAGACATTGTTATGGTAGTATTTGAGCGGCTTCTGCACCGACTCACCAGCCTCAATAAGGGCCGCAAAGTGCATCACAGTTTCGATTCTCTTTTGCTTTAGCGTCTCAACGAGCAGTTCGAAATTGCCTAAGTCCCCCTCGATGAATTGTGCTCTGCCGACCGCTGCTTTATGTCCCTTGCTCAGATTATCGAAAACTATCGGCTCATACCCATTTGCCCCCAGCATCGCCGTCATATTACTGCCGATGTAACCCGCACCGCCGCAGACCAGCACCCGCATAACTTATTTTCCTTTCTGCAGTCTTGCAGCTTTACTTTCAATTCGTTTCAGAATCTCCGTCTCTAACAATCCATCTCGTCCTAAATCCACCCACGACATAAGCGCTCTTTGTTGTGCGTCGAGTTTTAGCTTCTGCACTGCCGGGTCGCTCTCCGAAAGCATCTCATAGCTTCGTCCTCTTCCCAGCAGCAGCCGCTCCGGCAGACTCAATCTCTGCACGTTCGCATTGCAGCCGATGCACAGCCGGCCGTCTTCTTGGCGCACATCCATTTCCACAATCCTGCGAATAGTGTGCAGGTTCGACTCTGCCCAGTTGAATACTCCGACGCTGTCTTTGCGCCAGAACTCGAAAAACTGCGCCCCAGCCAGCGGCTTGCTTCTTATCAAACCCTGCTCGACGTCGCTTTTCTCGATGCCGAAATGCATCTCCCCAAGAACATCCTCCGCCATCCGCATCGCCCTGGCTTTATCCAAATCGCCCAAACAGATTTGCTCCACCGTCTTGAACTGCTGCTGCTTGGCACAGCCTCCCAGAACCCAGAGAACCACACACGCTGCAAATGATAATGATTTAACTCTGTTCATTTTCCACCCGCTTATTTTTTCGGTTTCTCATTTTCGGCTGATTATACTGCCGACACCCCGCAACCTCAAGAACCAATTGCTTTTCGCTAATCGCGATTATATAATACTTATTGCTATAAAAACCCAAAACCAGCAGCACAATTGGAGATGACTTATGACCGAAGAATACCCCGCCTCCGCAAAAGTCTACCCCACCCAGAATCTCGGCAAATTAAGTATCCTCGATATGCTCAACTACTTTATAGAAAAAGGCGCTATGCGCGTCTCCGACCTCCACATCAAAGTTGGTGCCCCGCCGACATACCGCATCGATGGAAATCTCGTAAAACTGAAAGGCGACAGCATCGACCCCAAAGTGGCAAAGCAGCTTATTTACCCTCTTCTGACGGAGCACAATCTGCAAAAGTATCAAACCGCTTACAGTGTTGACAGCTCTTACCGGCTCGGCGACCTGCAGTTTCGGATAAACGTGTTCAAGGAAAACGATGGCATCGCCGCCGCCATCCGCGCACTATCTCTCGACATTCCGAAAATTGAGGATATCGGCTTCCCGAACGACGTCTGGCAGGACATCGTCGACCGAAAGCAGGGCCTGGTCCTCGTAACAGGCATAACAGGTGCCGGAAAATCCACAACTATCGCCTCCCTTATCGACCGAATAAGCGAAAAACGCGCCTGTAGAATCATCACCCTCGAAGACCCGATCGAGTACATCTATAAGCAGAAGTACTCCATCATCTCACAGCGGGAGGTCGGAAAAGACGTGCACAGCTTTATTGATGGTCTGCGCTCAATGATGCGTGAGGACCCCGACATAATTTTTGTCGGTGAGATGCGCGACCCAGAGACAATTTCGATGACGCTGATGGCCGCCGAGACCGGCCACCTCGTCTTCTCAACCCTTCACACGAGGGACGCAACCGGCACTATAACACGTATTCTCGATTATTTCCCAGAAGGCCGACAGGACGAAGTCTCAAATCAGCTCTCACTCGGCTTAAGATACGTAATCTGCCAGAAGCTCATCCCCAAAAAAGACGCCACCGGCAGAATCGTCGCAATGGAAATCCTCAACAACAACTACGCCTGTGCTAACCTCATACGAACCGGAAAAATCGAGCAAATCTATTCTCAGCTTCAGACAAAAACCCGAAACAAACCCGACGAAAAGATGACCACAATGGAAAGGCATCTTGCATCGCTGGTAAAAGCCGACAAAATCGACCTTCTCGAAGCTCAAAAGTGGGCTAATAATATCTCCAGCTTCGTTGACGCCATGAAACAGGTTTAAGTAATCGCTCGTGCCATAGGGCATCGAGCGTCGAGCATCGAATATATGACAATTAAGTTCTGCTGTCCAAACTGCGACGCCCTTATCGCCTTTGACTCTAAACACGTCGGAAAACGCGCACGCTGCCTGACTTGCGGACAAATCTTTATAATCCCCTCGAAAGATGACGAAAGACCTGAAAAAATTAAACCTGAACCGGAAAGAACCGACCCTGTCCCCGGCTTTTGCCGCGCCCTTTTTATTGATACCTGGAAAATTTTTATCGACCCGAGAAACGCAACCTCCCTCGTGTTCGTCATTGCGGTAGTCTGCTTCAAATTCTTCCTTGCTCGCGAGGTATGTTGTGGCCGCTTGGTATCTCTTATCGCCTGGGGCTGGCTCCTCGGATTTTATCTCAACATCATTTACGAATCCGCCTTTGAAATAGACACCCTCCCCGAGATTTACCTTGGAACAAGCATTACATTCTTGTGGTATATCGTAAAGCCGTTTGCAATTTTCTTCTTCACTATGGCCGTTGTGCAGCTCCCATTCATCATCGCCCTTTTTCTGCTGAAAGACAAAGGCCTCACGCCGGTGAATATGTGGGACGCGCAAACCGGCTTTCACTTGCTCCTGCAGGCCCTGTTTATCTTTGGGTTGTTTCTCTTCCCAATAGCGATACTAACCGCCGCCGTCGGCCAGGACTTTTTTATGTTGTTAAGACCCGATTATCTTATCGCCCCTGTATTTAAAGCCTTTGTCCCCTACTTAATTGCTGTTGCACTGCTTGTTCTCGCCTCTGTTCCCGAAACGCAGACCGCCCAATATGACCAATTACCTTTTACCGCACTCGCTTCTCGGCTGGGATTGAATCTCGCCGTCCAGGTCCTTGCGATAATCGCTATGCGTTCCATCGGCCTATTCTACCGCCACTATAATTGTCATCTGCGATGGTAATCCCAAAAATTCTATATGTGTTTAGCCAATTGCCGGCGACCGACAATCACCGTTTAGAGCTGCGCTTATTTTCTTGCAATATAGCCTTATTTTTTGTAAGGTAAGTTCAGATTTGCCAGTATCGAGCATCAAGGATGTATTTTTTGGGGTATAGTGTAATGGTAGCACAACTGACTCTGGATCAGTTAGTCTAGGTCCGAATCCTAGTACCCCAGGTCTCTTGAAAACCGCCTCGGCGAGCCCGCCAACACGCGTCTGCTGATGCGACGCGTCGAACCTTTTCGTCTTGCAACCAGATTTCTTCTTATAGTCGCAATGGTATAATTTTTTCAGTGTGATTTGCAATAAAAAGCCGGTCGAAGGCGTCTAAATTAGTGAACAAAACGGCTGAACATAAAGAAAGGAAGGGTAAAAAAATGAAATCGCCAAAACTCACATTAGTTAAAACAATAGTCGTAGTAAGTTTACTGATTGGACTGTCGAATGTGGCTTTAGCACGCACCAGCGTATATGTAAGCGTCAGCTTCGGCCGTCCGGATTTTAATCGTGGCTACCACCCCAGTTACAGATTTGACCGTCATCCCCGTTATTCTGGACCGGCCCAGCAACACTATTATCCGCAAAGGGAAAACATTATTGTCAGCGGTGGATACTGCTACGACCAGGGGCCGGATTATTACGTCGTCACTACACCAACGATAATTAGAAAAACACCGGTGATAATTGAAAAACAAACAGTGTTTGTTCAGCTGCAGTAATTCGATGAAAGCACGCTGCAACTAAACATAAACCTGCAATACAAGAAAAGCGAGCTTCTCAAACAGCTCCAGATGCCAAACAAAGAGCTACGCAAAGAAGCAATAAAGGAATTAGCTGGATTTTCTTTTGATGACAACGTTAGAGCAGCCCTTGAAAATGTTTTGCTTTCTGACCCTGACCCCGAACTGCGAAAAGAAGCTGCACAGACGTTCGGCAAAGTAAAGAACACAAAAGCCCTGGCTGTCCTCGAAAAAGCAAGGGTGGAAGATTCGAGTGAGGATGTTCGCAAAGAAGCCAACCAGTCAATCAAAAAAATATTAGGAAACTGATTCTACCAGTCGAATTCCGCGACAATAATTGTGTGGTCGCTCGGCTTTTCCGCTGCCCTTGGCTCTTTGTCTATATAACAGGTGGTGCACTTTTCCGCCAGTGGTTTTGTAGCCATTATATGGTCCAGACGCCAGCCGAGGTTGTGCTTAAATGAGCTTGGCAGTCTGTAATCCCAGAAGGTATATTGGCCCGGCTCTTTGCACTTCATTCTGAACACATCGACAAATCCCCACCGGACGACCTTATTCAGGGCCTGCGTAACTTCCGGACAAAAGCAAACGTGCCCCAATAATCCTTTAGGGTCATATACATCGATTGGCTGTGGCGCCACATTGAAGTCGCCCACCCACACGATTGGGTCGGCGGGGTCGAAATTCTTCTTGAAAAATTTTAATAGTCGCCCGAACCACTTCAACTTGTACTGGAACTTCTCGGATTCAGGCAAGTAGCCCTGCGGGATATACGTATTGACGACGACAATGCCGGCGATTTCAGCCGTAATCAGGCGAGCCTCGTCTTTAGGCTCACTGGCCAAGCCGTATCTGACGTTTTTGATTTCGGTCTTACTGAAAATAGCCACGCCGTTATAGCTCTTCTGACCTTTGAAGACATATTTGTACTTCGTCCGCTTGAAGGCCTCTGTCGGAAAATCGACATCCTGAACTTTGGTTTCCTGAACGCACAAAACATCCGGCCGATTCTCACCAAGCCAGTCAATCACCAGCGGCAATCGGATACGCAATGAATTAACGTTGAAGCTGGCAATTTTCATCCGCGAATTATGTTGGATTCGTTTCGCTGTGAAGGTTACCTCACATAAGCTCTTCGATTTGCTTTGCCTCCGATTTGCTTTCGGCGGATACACTTTTTATCGATGCCGGCCCCTCTGCTTGTGGTGAGCCTGCCGAATCCATTGATTGTTGCACCGCCCCACTTTCCGACAAAAGTGTATTCTCCGGTGATACCTCGGCAGCGCGACCGATTTCATCAAGTATGGCGTAGTTTTCTATCACCGCCAACAAGCTCACCAGAAAGCTCAGTATGCTTTCAGCCCCCTGATTCATGTTGACGCCGCCTGACCCTAAGCCGTCACAGCAGCCTTTGGTTCTGAAATCATATAGTGGAATGTGCAAATCGTTTTCACCTAAGAACCAGTCGAAGGCTTTCCTCTGCAGCTTAATAAATCTCAGGTCTTCGGTCGCGTCATAAGCGGCTTTTAGCATCATAACGGTGCTTGCCGCCTCTATGGGCTGCTGGTCAAATAACGCCTTCGTCTGTCCTCGTTTGAACCATCCGTTACTTCCGATGAAGCCGAAATGGTTTCCCGTAAAAGTGTTTTGGATAAGAAATTCGCAGGTCTTTTTCGCAGCATCGAGATATTTTTCGTCCTCAAAAGTCAGACCCGCCACAAACATCGCATGCGGCAAAACAGCGTTATCGTAGGTCAATCTGTTCTCAAACCACTGCCAGGCAGGGTCACTGTTCTTTTCATACAGCGTCATCAACTTGTCGGCAGCAAGAGTCAAATGTCGCTTTATATCACTGGCACCGGGAAACTGTTTAAGATAATCACTCATACCAAGTATTGAATACGCCATACTCCTGGGGTATTGCTTCTCGACAAG
>Ga0315282_10014168_pt1 | contig 11909 bp, 11 predicted proteins | sample YL17G07_20_MG_FD_203693 | JGI IMG/M metagenome (GOLD analysis project Ga0315282, IMG submission 203693) | Sediment microbial communities from Yellowstone Lake, YNP, Wyoming, USA - YL17G07_20 | ecosystem: Environmental > Aquatic > Freshwater > Lake > Sediment | place: USA: Wyoming | collected... | reverse complement strand
TTGTATTCCTTAAATTCCAAGGCTCTCCCTCCTCCGGTCTTCTCCTTCCCCCTTCCACCTCTCCTAAAACATGCCAACCCCACTGCCGTTTTTCTCACAACTTTCTTATGGCAGAATTTCAAATTGGGCTTCCAAGTTGTTGTAATTGATGACCGGAAAGAGTATGCTAATCCCGAGCGTTTTCCAGAAGCAGATAAGACCATTGCCGATGATTACAGTAATGTGTTTTCCCCAATTGCTATTAACAAATTCTCTTATATAGTAATTGTCACTCGAGGACATGCCCATGACCAAACCGTTCTGGAATGGGCAATCACTACCAATGCTGAATATATCGGGATGATCGGAAGTCGGAATAAAATTAGAAAAGTTTACGACAATCTAATAGCAAAGGGAGTGAAGGAAGAGGATCTGAAACGAGTCCACGCCCCAATTGGTCTGGACATCAAGGCTGAGACTCCGGAAGAGATTGCTGTCAGTATCATGGCTGAGATAATACGAGTTCGCCATTTAGAAAAGCCCCGGCTTAAACCAGTTTGCTCGGCTTAAGGAGTTATTGTGCTAAATAGCATAGACGATATTCAAAAATCCATGGAAAAGGCTAAATATATTTGTGATCGTTCTTTAGCCACCTCCGTTTACATAAGCCAAGTTCTGGGGAAGCCGCTCCTCTTAGAGGGTGAGGCAGGCGTGGGGAAAACAGAAGTGGGTAAAGTCATTGCCGAGATTTTCCAAACTAAGCTAATCCGCCTTCAGTGCTATGAAGGACTGGATTCAGCCCATGCACTGTATGAATGGAATTATCCTAAGCAGATTTTGGAGATTCTACTCTCCCAGACTAAAAAGGGAAAAAATGACAACCTAAATATTGAAAAAACAATTTTTAGTGAGAAATTCCTCCTTCAACGGCCTCTTCTGGAACCAATTCAAGCTCAGTCTGAAGTTCCGGTAGTACTTCTTATTGATGAGATTGACCGCTCCGATGAAGAATTCGAAGCATTTTTGCTTGAAGTTCTCTCTGATTTTCAGATCACCATTCCCGAAATTGGCACGATAAAAGCCAAAAAACGCCCTTATGTGACTATTACTTCCAATCGGACCCGGGAGCTTCACGATGCCCTTAAAAGGCGTTGCCTCTATCACTGGATCGATTACCCTTCATTTGAAAAGGAACTTCGCATTGTTTTAACGAAGGTGCCGGAATTAGAAAATAAATTAACCCAACAAATATGTGACTTAATGCAAAGGATTCGGGAAATAGATTTCCTTAAGAAACCTGGTATTGCCGAAACATTAGATTGGGCCGAGGCCCTGGTTGCCTTAAACAAAGACTATATTGATAAGGACACTTTGGAAGAGACGCTTGGCTGTATTTTCAAATACCGTGAGGATATAGAGAAATTTCGCGAACTTTATCGAGAAGGGATCTGCTTTTAACCTCCTCTTCTTGACCCTTTTATCTTTTTAGAATGTCTAAAGTATTATTTTCTTCCCAATTTCCTTCAAAATTTTTACCCCGCCTCCTTGATTTTTGTCGGAAATTGAAAGAGGAAGGGGTAAAAGTTACTCTTCATCAAGAGATAGATGCCTGCCGCTCGCTTCAATACATTAACATTTCCAATCATAACGATTTTTATTGTACCCTCAAAACCAACCTCCTTTCGCGCCGAGAAGACATTCAGATTTTTGATGAAATCTTCTTTCACTATTGGGATTTCTCAAAAAAAGAAATTATGGAAAAAAGGGGAACTGATTATACAACCGAGGACGAACCTGCAGAGTATCCTGATGAGAAAGAACACTTATACTTGGAGATTGCCGACTATGCGCAAGATGATTTGAAGGAAGAAAAGGAATTTTTGGAGATCCCAGCTTACAGCCCGGCTGAAAGATTGTTAGAAAAAGATTTCAGTACTTTTGAAGACGAATATCTGGAAGCAATAAAAAAAGCGATTTCCTTGATTGCTCAAAAAATAAAAATTAAGAAGAGTCTCAGAAAAAAAGCGAGTTATAAAAAAACCCATCTCTTTGATTTAAGAAGGACGATGCGAAAAAAACTTTCGTCAAAGAGGGGGGATTATTGAGCTAGCCTGGAAAATCCCAAAAAAGACCAAAACCCGAATTGTGCTGATTTGTGATGTCAGCGGGTCAATGGAATGTTACAGCCGGTTTTTAATCCAATTTCTCTATGCTCTCCAGAATTCCTTAGGTAATGTTGAAACCTTCGTTTTCAGCACTCGCCTAAGCCGTTTAACTCCCATTCTTAAGCGAAAGGGCTTTGAGGAAGCATTAAAAAAAATTTCCAGAATGGTTCTGGATTGGTCAGGTGGCACTGATATTGGAGGATGTCTTATGGTATTTAATCGCAAGTACGCTCCCACTCTATTATATTGGAAAAGCATTGTCATAATAATCAGCGATGGATGGGATCGAGGAGACGAAAACCTTTTGCGGGAAGAAATGAAGCGATTGAAAAAAAAGGCCCATCGTATTATCTGGCTTAATCCCCTCTTAGGCAGCTCCAAATATCAACCTATATGCAAGGGGATGAAAACTGCCCTCCCCTTTTTGGACCAATTCCTACCGGTTCATAATTTAAAAAGCCTAGTTCATTTAGGAGAGGTTCTGCACCGGATCTGTTGAGTCTACCTATTTTTTCATGAGAATCCACAATCCGCCCTCAGATATTAGCTTAACTTCTCCTTTTAGGTTAATCGCCTGGATTTTTTGCCAGAGTTTTTCTGCACTTAAATAAATTTTCCCAAGCCGAAGATTGAAGTCTTTAGATTTCTCTCCAATCTCCCTAATTGTTGTATCAGGGGTGTATTTCCCATAACCTCCACCTACAAACGCAACTCCGCTTTCCTTAAGAACACGGTGGATGTGCAAAAGATTAGCTTCACCGAGGGAAGGAAAGAAAAAAGCTCCCCGAAAAATGGCTAAATCAACGGTGTTTTCATCTATCCCGGTTAGAGAAGGATCGCTTTCAATTACCTTAATTTTATTCTCCTGCTTTCGCTTTTTTGCTTCCTGTAGGAAAAAATTATCCATTCCCGGCGGGAAGGCGGCGATTGTGAAAGAGCTTCCAATATTCTTTTCTTGTAATGTAAATATAAGCCCGCTAAAAGGCCCGATTTCCAGAATGTTTCCGTCCCGACGTCTATAGATCTCCTGGATATATTGGGCTAAATAAGGGTAGATAGGATGCCAGAGATTATCGAGCTGCTGGATGAGGCTTAAATTGTTGATGGTCATATGATGGTGTAAAAAGTACTCTATTTGCTGGTTATTTGTGTTAAAATTAAAAGTGGTGAAATATACTTAAAAAAGTATTTCAAATATTAGTGGAAAAATCAAGGAAAATACAAAATACCAAAGCTAATTCAGGATTTAATTTAGACGTTCTGGCATTTGCAATCGGTTCAAGATTAAATTTTTGGAGAAGTGAAATTAAGCTTTATGGCCATTAATGCCTTCGAGAATACAGCCTTAGGAAGAATGAATTTTAATGAAAGAGAATAAATTAACAGGGAAATGGCCTTCCCTGACTAAGAATGGTGAGATCATTTCGGCAAAAAAATCGGGTGGAAAAATGAGTAAGGATGAGTTGATGATATTAGCTCCTATCGGGTATGTTCGCTGTCCCTATAAAAAAACTAACGATATTCCAATCAAGCGGGGGATATCCAGAATAGAAATTCTTGATGAATATATGCCCGGCCTGAAGGGCTTAATGTCATCTTCTCATGCTATTATCTTGGGCTATCTTCATTTGGCTAATAGAGACACTTTGGAAGCGAGTCTAAGGCCCGGAGAAGGAGAAAATGAGGCAAAAGGAATTTTTTCAGTGCGTTCTGCCGCTCGTCCTAACCCTATTGGGTTTACTGTAGTCAAGTTGCTGGACATAAAAAATGGGATAGTTACAGTTGAGGGATTAGATTTTATTGATAGGACGCCCATCATTGACATTAAACCTTACTCGCCTGGATGGGATTCAATTTATAATGCAACCCGAGTAAGGAGGGTTTCTTTCCACGAAATGGAACCCGAAAAGGCCTTGGATATTCTCATTCGGGATGCAAAAAATTTTTCCGGTAAGTTAGACAATGAGGGTTTAATGGTAGTAGCAATAGTGTTTCTTTTGGCAACAAAATACCATATAGATCCAAGAGATCCCGAACTCAGAATGGAAATTAACCGATACGGAATAGCTCTTGATGCCCTGATAGGAATGTGTGGAGCGACTTTTGGCTCTGGTCGGATAAAGGTTCTTGACTGGCCCCCAAAATTTTTGACCTGCAGATTCTACTGGAAAGATGTTAACCTGATTATGAAGGTGGAGGGAAATAAAAGAATCTCAGGAGATTTAACACCTGAAGAAGCTGAGACCTTAATCCGGATTCGTGAGGAATCATTCAGAAGGCAACATCATTGCAATTAATACCGGAGAGGTCTATGACGAAGCCATTTTTAAAACCCCAGAGAGTCTTTTGACTCGGCCTATGGCAGAAGGAGCTTTATACTTAGAAAATACACGTATCCAATATATTCACGCTCTTTGTCTGGCCAGACACGGAGGGGAACACGACCAGGTTTGCTCAGCATTGAATCTATCTGAAGAAACTGAATTCTCAAGTCCTATTGAATGGCCAGAGAGATTTGTTGACCTATGCAAGAAAGAGCGGTTGGGCGAAATACCGACCGATCTTCAAAGTATGAAGTCCGAATCAGGAGAAGATCCAAATCACTTCTTCCCCCTTAGAGATGTGGAAAGTCAATTCAGGGTGGAGTTCAAGCAAGGGCCTGAACTACGCTCTCTCGGCCCTTTATCTTACGGACAATTAATACGAGAAGCTTATCCTGGGGCCGTCTATTATTACATAACCAAACCGTTTCGGGTTTATAAAGTCAATTTGCATTCAAGGCTCATCCAGGTAAGAAAGGAAAAAAGATACACAACCCGGCCACAGTCTTTACCTACTTTGGTGTTCCCAAACCTTGGCAGTGGAAACGTTTACCGATGTAAGAAATATGGAGACCTAATCGTTGCTGAATGTAATTTACAGATTAGGGAATCCGTATGTGGCTATAGGGAACGCCGTGGGCCCAATGAACTCACCTTCAGCTACCCTCCGGATTCTATTGAAACTGGCATTTATTTTCATCTACCCCGTTTTACCCGGAATTATTTCACCACTGGTGTCGTCATCACCCATCCCGCTCTGAATAAGGACGGAGTCAACTGTGAGGCATTGGCTAATTTATTATACGAATTTTTCTTGATCCTCATCTCATTTGAAAGAAGAGACATTAACGTTTCGGCTGATAAACATAGGACCCAACGGGGACCAATCACAGAAGGGAGCAAGTTTGTTGCCCTATATGACCAAACATACGGTAGCCTGAGATTATCAGGACGCATTTTGGAAGATGACATACTCCAGAAAATATTACAGGAGATAATAAAACTACTCAAAGATCATGTGACTTTTGAGCTTGAATCCGCGACCGTGTCAGCGCTCAAGGCATTGCACGGCTCTGTTCTTCAAGGGGGTGAAGACCTGATTTTGGACACAGGAGCACCTCCTGAAGCCCTACCGCGTAAATATGAGCGTGTCATTCTGCCTGGCAGCAAAGGACTAAATGTAACGAAAAATAACGAAGAATTTGAGGTGGAAGCCGTTTTTTTTTCATCCAAGTATTAGCGGCTTAAGTTACAGGGGAAAGCGCATCTCTAACACCACAACAACCGTTAAGGAGATTGTCCCGATAAAGTCCATTATCGAAATCCCGGGTGAAAGTAAGATTGGATTTTATAATTACGATAGAGGGGAACTCAAAGCTGAGAATTAATCCTAAACCCGTGACCCATCGAACCGAACAATCGTCACTGTGTGACAATCAAGAAGAAATACAGCCAAGCCGCCAGAGTCCAGGGGATTTTGAGAACTCTTGGAGCCAGACAAAGAATCACTATAGGTGAATTAGCAGAAGAATTTGATGTCACTAAGAGAATCCTGTATCGGGATCTCAGGGCTTTAGAGGAGGCGTAAGGTATCCATTTCTCTCTGAAGTCGTTGAAGATACAACTTACCGGAAGCTTGAGCCATCATTTAAGGAGATCCCACCAATAACATTCAATCGGAATGAGCTAATGGCCCTTCACTTCAGCAGAAGGCTCTTTATATCTACAGGAAGATCACCCTTCCAACCAGAATTCGAATCTGATCTTCCTGCAAAGCACATAGCCAGGCTGGAGAGGATCGAAGAGATGTTTACTCCTCTGGTCAAGGCATCCAAGAAAATAGATCTCAATAAAGGGGTTTTCGAAATAGTCCAGTGGGCACTTCTCAACCAAAACATTCTGAAGGTGGAATATAAACCAAGAAAGAGTAATCGGTCCTTTCCTTTTCGCATTGAAGGGATTGAGATGACAGAGAGAATGACGGAGAGATTCGAGATCCCGGAGGACTTCTCCACACCAGAGTTTTTAAAGATCCCATTTGCCATCTTCCACGAGAAGCCAATTTCTGCGAAGGTAGTCTTTGACAAAGAGCTATCGGATTATATCCAGAGGCAAAACTGGCCTCCGAGCCAAAAGATAAAAGAATTGAAAGAAGGAAGAATAATCCTATCTCTTATACAGCCAGCGGTAAGAAAGGGATAAAGGCGTGGGTATTGAGCTTTGGGCCAAAGGTTGTAGTACATTCACCAAAGCCCCTCCGGAAAGAAATCAAAGAGGATGTATCGAAAGCTGTGGCACAGTACAAGTAAAAGCAAACTTGCCCATTGAGATTTGTAGGCCCCCCTTTCCCAACGAGCGAGTTTTGAGGATTACAACAAAGTAGGAGATGATTTTATATTAACATTTTATGGATTGAAGGAACTCATAGGGGTTTACAACGAGGTTGATTTAAAGATCGAAACCTTTAAGAAGAGGTGGGGAGTCGATTGCCTTGAGGGATGTAGTCGATGTTGCGAGATACCTTCCAGAAGGATTGAGGTCTCAATCCTTGAGCTCATTCCTCTCAGCTTACATCTATGGGAGGAGGGAGAGGCAGAAAAATATTTAGAGAGGTCGAATTCCATCGGAGATGAAGATCTTTGCGTTTTATACCGGCCGGGAATCTATTGTGGAAGTGGGAGATGTGGTTTTTATCAATTTCGTCCCTTCCTCTGTCGGCTTTTTGGATTTTCTGTAGTCGAGGATAAATCCGGAAGGCCTCGTCTTTCTTTGTGTCGCTGGATAAAGAAAGAGGTTCCAGGAATCAAGGAGAAGTTGAAAAATTTAATTGATGGGGGTTGTGATCTTCCTATAAATTCCCATTATGCACGAAGGATTGTCCTCTTATATCCTCTCTATAGTCAGGAATTCCTTCCAATAAATAGTGCCTTAAAGAGGGCACTTGAGGTTGTGGGACTTAGGCTTTCCCTTCTAAGAAGATCCTCTACCTATCTGCTTCAAGAGAATTCCATCAACATTAACCCTCATTATTTTGGATATTTTCCAATTTCAGCTAAACAGTCGAGAATTCTTGGCATGACAAACTCACTGACCTGAGGTGGAGCGTTACAGGCAGCTTCGATGACTAATTTTCCCTGGCAAACTCGATCAGCAGTTTCTTTAATAATTTCTGCTAATTTTGGGTAGCATTTTTCAGTTAAAGATCGGGTACCATAACTCTCTTTATGAGTATCTAGGCCACAGACCCAATAGATCAATTCTGGCTTAAATTTCTCAATACTTCCCGGTACTTCTTTTCTAACAATCTCAATTTCGCTTTCATCAGAAGAACCGTGGGGAAAGCAGATCTTTGTTTTAGTTTCTATTCCCCCATCAAGGGAGTTCCAGGAATAGCCGCCGCAGAAACAAAGGTGCAGAACCTCTTCGTCATTCTTAAAAATATCTCTGGTGCCATCAGCATGATGGGTATCAGTATCAACGATGGCAAACCTTTTTCCTTTTAATTTTTCTCGGGCATAGTTAATGGCAATGACATTATCATTAAAATAACAACCGCCCCAGGCATCGTCAGGATGGGCATGATGACCGCCCACTCCGCAAAATACCAAGGCATTATTAATTTCTCCCTTTAAAACTTTTTCTGTAGCCCCTAATACTCCTCCAATTGAGTAGAGAGAAACTTTCAACCACTGGGTCTGTTTTACATAATTTATCCACCTTTGAGTATGGATTTTGGCAATTTCTTCTTCCGATGCTGGTTCTGATTCAAATAAAATTACATTTGGTTGGGAAAGAATATCTTCTCCTTTTAAGCTTTCAAACCCTTCTTCAACACTCATGGCTAAACTTTTATAAGCCTCTTTGCCACAAATTTCATGATAAAATATTCCTGTTCTTTTCTTCTCAATCCCTCGAATTTTCAAACTTAAACAAATCTCTCCTTCAAGGCTAAGAGTGCCTGATTAGTTTTCGCCCCAGCCTCTGGCAATTCCTTTTGAATGGCCTCTTGAGCTTCTTGAACAATTTCGCTTAATTGAGGATCGAGACCGCCATAAACTCCAAGGTAAGATTGTAAGCGGTGCTTTAACCTGAACTCTAACTTTTCCATGGGTAATTTCGCCCGATATTTTTCTACTACTTTTAATATCTTTTCTTTATCTTCTGGCAACTGCCCTTCCAGCTCAAACAGAAGGTTAGACATTTGATCTGAGGCAACGTAAGATCGGCAATTCAAGTTTTCAATGAGTACCCCGATTTCATCTATTACTTCATCTTCAGAAAGTTCTTCAAAGTCGCCTGATTGACGTTTTTCCCATAAAGGCGAACCCCTTCTAACGATTAGGCTTCTCAGTCTAATGAAGTCAGGGCCAATTTCATTTAGAACTCGAGCAGATTCTCGAGCATGAACCTCTGACCATTTTCTTCCACCCAGACCTGGCATGACATATTCTGACAGAGATATTCCAGATTCAACTACCTTTTTGCCACCTAAGATATGTTCTTCAGCCGTTACTCCTTTATTCATATATTCAAGCACTTCGTCATAGCCCGATTCCAAACCCACATGCAATCTTGAGAGCCCCGCTTCATGTAATCCTTTCAATTCTTCAAGAGACTTTTTGGCACAGGTCTTTGCCCTGGCATAGGAAGTAACTCTTTCTATGGTGGGAAAATTCTCTTTCAAAGATTTTATTACCTCAATCAACTCCGGAGTTCTCATAATCAGGGTATTGGCATCTTGCAAAAATACTGTTTTAGCCCCGGAGGCTAACCAGTTAGCGACATTCATTAAATTCTGGAGTTTTAATTCTGAATTCAAATCCCCTTGATAAATTTCTGGATTCCCCTGAAATATCGCCCGGACCACTTCCTGATTTACTTTCCCGGCAAAAGCAAACCTCCAGGAGGCTTCCTTTATCTCCTCAGAGAGCTTTTTTACAACATAAATATCCTTCTTTATCTCCTCTGCCCTCCGAGACTCAAATTTCACATTTTTATAAGTCGGGCAAAATTCACATTTATTCCAGGGACAGTTTCTGGTGGCTCTGATCAACAAAGACGAATCTCTTCCCTCACTTGGTGGCCTAATCGGCCCCATTTCATAGAAGAAATTCTTTGGATCCATAATATTCATTTGGTAAACAAGGTTTGTTTGATAAATCATCTTTATTCCCCCTTCCTTAAATAACCGAAAAACCTATTTTAAATCAAGCGAATTACAGGAGAATCTGGCGGATGGTGGGGAACAGAAGGGCAGGGTCCTTTAGGGCAAAAGAAACAGGTATTCCTTTAACTTTCGCAAGAAGAAAGCCTTCTGATTATTCGATCTCTTTCTGTAGCTGTTTTATCTTAAGTTGAAGAGTTTAACTCTAAGTTTACCGACTGATAAAGCCCTTAACCGCATCAACGATTTTATCGATATTATCGGGAAGAGATAATCGTCAAAGGTAATCATAAATTCTTCCCCTTCGACTTTAAGACTCAACGATGGAGCGTTGGTTGATCAATGATTATCTATTTAAAGTCGCAATATACTCACCAGCTTGAATATAAACATGGGTTAAATGCATATTCCTATAGAGAAAGGCCATCGATTCTTATCTTTTATGGCCACGTATTTCTTAAAATAATAGGGTTTATCCACCATAGTGATCGGGAATCGAATAAGCAGAAGGTAAGGGTCTTCCATGAACTGGGGAATGCCAGAAAGAAAAATCTTGGGATACCCCTTCCCGGAGGGACGCTCCGGATCTCCAACAAAGAGGACGGGGACGGAAACCTCCAGTTTATCGGAGAGGATCGGATTGGCCATACCCCAAAAGATGAAAAATTAAAGATCAAGATCGGAGAGGCCTTTGATGCGGTTGGGGAGAAGGTTCGGACAGATTACAAACATCTGGGGCAGAATCTCTTCGAGGTAGCCTTTGAAGTGAGTTTAAGGAATCACAAAAAAAGGCATTAAGGTATTGATGGAGGAACTGATTCCTGGCGACTGGGAGATGGTTTCGAACACCCATTCCTACGAAAAACTGAGCGCCTGCTTGATTCGTTTTGAGGTGCCTGGGGAAAAAGGAAAAGAGGTAATATACTGAAAATGAATTTCGTGAAGACCTAATATCTTAGAGTCTAACGAACGAAGTGAGCGGGCGTTTAGCCCGCCGCTAGAATGATTTGTTTGAGGCGCCTTATTTTCTTTCTTGCCAGTGCCGGGGATTACGCTTAGCATGGAATACAGCAAGAATAACAACGCTCTCCACATCAACCACGAAGAAGACCTCATTGGGGAACTTTCTCGTGGGTGCGCAACGGACGTTCTTATAGACGACTGGATCCGCCTGGGAATTACGAATGATCGAAGACTATCAACTGTGCGGATGAACTTTAATCCGAGCCCAGGGACGCGCGCTTCGTACCACTTGAAAGCTTCGGTTAAGTCGGCTTCTGCCTCCGGACGGATGATAAGCTCGCAACTCATGCTCGGCTCTTGAATCTCTCATGCGTAACAGACCAAGGTGAACCCGCATTCGGATCCTTATATAGTTCAAATGATACTCCAAAGTTCAGCTCTTTTCAATTGCGTCAAACGATTTTGTTATTACAAACAAACCCCCAACCTCTAATAGACTTTATTGACAGTCTAAAAACGAGGGTTTATAGTCAAAATTAAAAAAGACTTTTTCGAGTAGGCTTGGGAGGGGAAAGAAGGGAGATAAAGGAGGTATGCATTCTCGAAGGTGAAATTTAGGGACTTGGTTTCTCCACTGACAGCTATCTTATTGATGACCTTGGTAACATCAATGGTAAGCCGTTGGACGCCATCATTGGGGCAAGAACAATGAAGGGATGGAAGATCAGGTGTGAATAAGGAAAGAGGCAGAATATGTTGAATGGGGAAGAGTTAGTTGGAAGAGCCGCAAGGGATTTAGTTAAGGCGAGTTATGCTATTGCTTTGACCGGAGCTGGAATTTCAACTGAGTCAGGGATTCCCGATTTTCGGGGACCAAATGGAATTTGGACCAAAAAGCCTGAAGCCGAAATAAGAGCCTATGAAGTTTATGAACAATTCAGAGCTAATCCGAAAGGGTATTGGGAAGGAAGATTGGACCCTGAGGGTCCAATCTCAAGGATCTTTTCAATCTTTGGTGAAATTGAAAAGGCTCAACCTAATGCCGGGCATTATGCTTTAGCTGAACTCGAAAAAATGGGAATATTAAAATGTGTGATTACTCAAAATGTGGATGGACTGCATCAAAAGGCAGGGAGCAAAAACGTAATCGAATATCACGGTGGCCTCAATAAGTTTAGGTGTGTCAATTGCAACAGAAGATTCAGCAAAGATGAGTTCAATTTGGAAAAATTGAAAATGGAAAGGAGGCTCCCTCCTTATTGTCAATGCGGGGGAGTTATCAAAGATGATGGAGTTTTCTTTGGGGAGCCCATTCCC
>Ga0315282_10014167_pt1 | contig 11909 bp, 9 predicted proteins | sample YL17G07_20_MG_FD_203693 | JGI IMG/M metagenome (GOLD analysis project Ga0315282, IMG submission 203693) | Sediment microbial communities from Yellowstone Lake, YNP, Wyoming, USA - YL17G07_20 | ecosystem: Environmental > Aquatic > Freshwater > Lake > Sediment | place: USA: Wyoming | collected... | reverse complement strand
CCGGCCGTCAGATCCTCAGGCTCGGGAAACAGCGCCAAATGCACGCTCTCCGGGGCGCCGGCAGGTTTCCTCAGGTGTCCCCAGACTTCCTCGGTGGTGAAGGTCAGGAGCGGCGCCAGCAGCCGGACCAGCGCCCGGGTGATGCGGTCGAGTGCGGTCTGCGCGCTGCGGCGGCTGCGCGAGCGGGGCGCGGCGGTATAAAGCCGGTCCTTCAGCACGTCGAAATACAGGGCGCTCAGCGTGGCGGTGGCGAAATCATAGACCGCGTGATAGACACGGTGGAAGGCGTACTCCTCGTACCAGGCGCGGCAGTCGCGCACCAGTTGCCCGGCACGCACCAGGATCCACTGGTCCAGTTCCAGCAACTCGCCGGCCGGCACGGCGTCCTGGTCGGGATCGAAGTCCCAGAGGTTGCCAAGCGCGAACCGGAAGGTGTTTCGCAGCTTACGGTAGGCCTCCGAGAGGCGCGCCAGGATGGTTTCTGAGATGCGCACGTCGTCGGTGAACTCGACCGAAGCCACCCACAGGCGCACCACCTCGGCGCCGTACTGCCGGACGATCTTGTCCGGCTCGATGTAGTTGCCCAGCGACTTGGACATGGCGCGGCCCTGGCTGTCCAGCGTCCAGCCATGGGTGGCGCACTGGCGGTAGGGCGAGGAGTCCCTGAGGCCTACGCCGATCAGCAGCGAACTGTGGAACCAGCCCCGGTACTGGTCTGCGCCCTCGACATAGAGGTCAGAGGGCCAGGGCAGCCGGTTCGCTTCTTTGAGCACCGCCAAGTGGCTGGCGCCCGAATCGAACCACACGTCCAGGATGTCGCTTTCCTTGCGGAACTCGGCGCCCCCGCAGCGGGCGCAGCGCGCCCCCGGGCCGACCAGTTCCGCCGCCGTGCGGTCGTACCAGGCGTCGGCAGTATGCTGCTCGAAAAGCTGGACCACCCGGTCCAGCACCTTGCGGTCGGTGAGCGGTTCACCGCACTGCTCGCAATAGAAGACCGTAATGGGCACGCCCCAGACGCGCTGCCGCGAGATGCACCAGTCCGGACGGGTGGCGATCATGTTCGAGATGCGCTCCTGGCCCCAGGCGGGCAGCCAGCGCACCTGCCGGACGGCTTCGAGCGCTTTGGCGCGCAGCTCGTTGCGCTCCATGCCGATGAACCACTGCTCGGTGGCCCGGAAAATGGTGGGGTTGTGGCAGCGCCAGCAGTGCGGGTAGCTGTGCTCGAGTTCCTCTTGGGCCAGCAGCGCGCCCCGGGCCCGCAGCAGTTCCACCACCACCGGGTTGGCCTCCCAGACGGTCTGGCCGATCAATGCCTCAGGCAACCGCCCTTCCGCGCCGTCAGCATGGAAGAAGCGCCCGCCGGCGTCCACGGGGCAGTAGGTGGCGATGCCGTACTGCTGGCAGGTCAGGTAGTCCTCATGTCCGTGCCCGGGGGCAGTGTGAACTGCCCCGGTGCCCTGATCGAGGGTCACGTAGTCAGCCAGAACCCCGGCTGAATCGCGCTCGACAAACGGGTGGCGGAACACCGCGCTCTCCAGCGTTGCGCCCTTCATCTGCGCCAGGGGCCGCACCTGGCCCCAACGGCACTTTTCGGCGGTGGTCTTCAGCAGGTCGGAGGCCACCAGGTAGACCGCGCCCGCGGCTTCCACCGCCAGGTATTCCAGGCCGGGGTGAAATGCGATGGCCATGTTGGCCGGGATGGTCCAGGGTGTGGTGGTCCAGACAAGCCCGTAGACGCGGCGGCCCGCCAGCGCCGGGTGGATCTTGGCAGGGTCTGAAACCAGCGCGAAGCGCACCCAGATCGAGGGGCTCTTGTGGTTCTCGTACTCGACTTCCGCCTCAGCCAGCGCGGTGCGGTCCCGGATGCACCAGTGCACCGGCTTCAGCCCCTTGTACACGTAACCGCGATCCAGGAATTCGACGAAGGCCCGGGCGATGGCGGCTTCGTAGCCGGCAGACATGGTGAGATAGGGCTGCTCCCAGCGCCCGAACACCCCCAGGCGCTGGAAGTCCCGGCGCTGGATCTTGACCCATTTGAGGGCGTACTGGCGGCAGGCCTCGCGGATCTCGGAGACGGTCATGCGGGCTTTGCGTGCGCCCAGTTCGCTGTCAACTTTGATTTCGATGGGCAGCCCGTGGCAGTCCCAGCCCGGCACATAGGGCGCGTCGAAACCCGCCATGCTCTTGGACTTGACGATGAAATCTTTCAGGATTTTGTTGAAGGCGGTGCCGGCATGGATGTTGCCGTTGGCATACGGCGGCCCGTCATGCAAGACGAACAGGGGCCGGCCCGCCCGCGCCTGCCGGATTTTGTCGTAGAGCTTCTGCTCCTCCCAGCGGGCCAGCATTTTGGGCTCGCTGGCGGGCAGGTTGGCCTTCATCGAGAAATCCGTGCGCGGCAGGTTGAGCGTCTTCTTCAGATCGACTGGATTTTCTTGCATTTCGGGGATGCTCCCATTATAGCGGGAGCGCACTGGCCGGCTTCGGGACGGTACGCTTCAGGGCCGCACTTCAGCAGGCAGCCGGCTGAGGATGGCTTCGACGACTTCGCGGGCGAGGGCGAGGGACGTCTGTGCTTCCTCGAACGTGGGATCGGGTTCTTCACCGGGATAGCGAAACTTCCCGGCGTATTTCGAGAGTGGTGCCGCCCGCAACAGCAGTGGCTTCAGGCTGGGGTCAATGTCCGTGCATTGGATACCCAGCTCACGCAGGTCGTGCGTCTTGCGAAAGGCACACTGGTGCCAGACGAGAAATCCCTTCAGAGCTTTTTCGGTGGCCTGCTGGCAATGAAACAGCGCATCGGTGAGCACAGGAGGCGCCGCAGCCAAAACCAGCTGAGCACAACGGACGTCCTGATCTACTCGCACGAACCAGGCCCGCGTCTCGCGGAGCCGCTCCGGGTCAGGCGGCATACAGCAGCCTTCCTTCGCGCAGGATGGCGGCAGGCAGCGAAGTGTTCGAACACAGTCGCCTGTTGAAAGCCTCCCGGTTCCATACCAGCACATCGACCGAAGCTCGGATGCCCCACAGAGCACGATAAATCTCATCGCTGTCGCGCAACTCAGGCGGAGTGTCGTCGGAGACAATAACCATGAGGTCGTAGTCGCTATCCGGGCCGGCTTCCCCGCGAGCTGCGGACCCGAACAGATACACGCGTTCCGGGTGATAGAAGTCCACCACTCGCCGGACGATCTCCGCGAGTGTCGGATCGTCCAATGAAGGAGGAGTCAAACACTCTAACCGTTCGGCCTCTGTCACTTTGCAGCGCCTCTACAACGATTGTCGCCTTTGCTCGCGGCCTTAACAAGCCCCCAGCGCCTTTTTGCCCGCATCGAGCAGGCGCAGGATGGTTTCGGTGTCGAAGACGGCGCCGGCCCAGGCGCCGCCGCTGACTTCTTGCAGGGCGGCCCACAGGCGGGTGTCGTCAGGCAGGGCGGGGTCCGGGGCCAGGTCCGGCCGCGGCAGGCGCGAGGCCAGCACATGCGCGCCCTCCTCGGGACCAAAAATCTTGCCGTTCGCGCCCACCAGGTTCACGGAGCCTTCCAGGCGCTTGCGGTCGATGATGATTTCGATCAGGTCGCCGTCCAGGACTTTACCGACCGGCCCGCCGGCCAGCGCCTCGGGTGAGACGTGGCCGATGCAGGCGCCGGTCGAGACGCCGCTGAAGCGCGCGTCGGTCAGCACCGCCACGTGTTTGCCGAAATCCAGGTGCTTCAGGGCGCCAGTGACCTGCAAGATCTCCTCCATGCCAGAGCCCATCGGCCCGCGGCCGATCAAGACCAGCACATCGCCCGCCCGGATCGTGCCGCTCTTGATGGCCGCCACGGCGGCGGTCTCGAGTGTGAACACCCGTGCCGGCCCCACCTTGCGGTAGACCCCGTCGGGGTCCACCACGCTGGGGTCGATGGCGGTGCTCTTGATCACGGAGCCCTGGGGAGTCAGGTTGCCCTTGGGAAACGTCACCGTGGAAGTTAGCCCCCGGCGCGCGGCCGAATCCGGGTCCATGATGACGTCGTCCGGGTCGATGCCCTCGCGCTCCTTCAGGAGTTGCCGGAGGCGGGCGCGGCGCGGGGAGGTCTCCCACCAGTCCAGCATCTGCCCGAGCGTTTTGCCGGAGACGGTGAGCGCATCGAGCTCGAGCAGCCCGGCGCGGCGCAGGTGCAGCATCACCTCGGGAACGCCGCCGGCCAGGAACACGTAAATGGTGGGATAACTGCGCGGGCCGTTGGGCAGGACGTCGACCAGACGGGGCGCCTTGCGGTTGACTGCCGCCCAGTCATCCACGGTGGGCCTCCGCAGTCGGGCCGCGTGCGCAATGGCCGGCAGGTGCAGCACCAAGTTGGTCGAGCCGCCGAAGGCCGCGTGGGTGACCAGCGCGTTGTGCAGGGAGGCCTCGGTGAGAATGTGCCGGGTGGTGATGCCCCGTGCTTGGAGCGCCAGCAGGGCGCGCGCGGACCTGCGCGCCAGGTCCAGCCAGATGGGTTGGCCGGACGGGGCCAGCGCCGCGTGCGTGAGCGAGAGCCCGAGGGCTTCGCCGACCACCTGGGAAGTCGCCGCCGTCCCGAGAAAATGGCAACCGCCGCCCGGCGAGCCGCAGGTGCGGCAGCCCATCTCGGCGGCCTGCTCGAGGGTGATTTGACCGTGGGCGTAGCGCGCGCCGATGCTCTGGATGACGGAGGTGTCCTCAGCATCCTCGGCCGGCAGCATCACGCCGCCTGGCACCAGCACGCCGGGCAGGTCAGGAGTTCCAGCCAGGGCCATCATCATGGCGGGCAGGCTCTTGTCGCAGGTGGCCACACCGAGCACGCCGCGCCGGGTGGGCAGGGAGCGGATTAGCCGGCGCAGGATCGCGGCGGCGTCGTTGCGGTAAGGGAGGCTGTCGAACATGCCGGTGGTGCCCTGAGTGCGCCCGTCGCAGGGATCGCTACAGTACCCCGCGAAGGGAACCGCACCCAGGCTCTTTAATTCCCGCGCCGCGGCCTCGACCAGCAGCCCGACCTCGAAGTGGCCGGTGTGGTAGCCCAGCGCGATGGGCGCCCCATCGGCATCCCGAAGGCCGCCGTTCGTGCCGAGGATCAGGATCTCGGGGCCGAGCAAGGCCTGCGGATCCCAACCCATTCCCACATCATGGCTCCACCCGAACAGCTCGCCCGAGGGCCGCTCGAGCAGCATCTCGGGGGTCAGGGGCAACGCGCCGGCCCGTCCGGGCGCCTTGGCGCGAACATCATAGAGCGACTCGTCACCGGAGTCGAGAATGGTTTCAAAAGCGATAGGTGTCATAAGAGCAGCTAGCAGCTTCCTCCAATGATAGTAGGGCGGGCTTTCCGCTACAATTGAAACAGTTGACCTCGAATCCCGACATGCTGATGGCCGTTTACCCCGGGTCTTTCGACCCGATCACCAACGGGCACCTGGACCTGATCGTGCGTGGGGCCATGCTGTTCGACCGGCTGGTGGTGGCCATCCTGCGCAACGAAAGCAAGGCGCCGCTGTTCACCGTCGAGGAGCGGATGGCCATGCTGCGGGAGGTGGTCCGCGAGTGCCCCAATGTGGAGGTGGATTCCTTCCACGGCTTGCTGGTGGACTTCGCCGCGCGGAAGGGCGCAACCGTGATCCTGCGCGGGATCCGGGCTATTTCGGACTACGAGTATGAGCTGCAAATGGCCCTGATGAACCGGCGGCTGCGACCCGAGATCGAGACCGTGTTCCTGATGGCGGGAGAAGCTTACTCCTTCATCAGTTCCCGGCTGGTGAAAGAGGTGTTTGCGCTGGGCGGAAACATTTCCGGCCTGGTGCCGCCTTCGGTCGAGGCGCAGCTCAAGAAGCGGGTCTTGCGGGGACAGTAGCAGCAGCATGTCCAGGACCCCGGAGCTGGCAGAACGGATTTCGCGGATCAGCGTGTCGGCCACCATGCGGGTGTTCATGGCGGCGGCGGCCTTGCGCGCCCAGGGCGTCGACGTGGCGGACTTCAGCGCGGGGGAACCGGACTTCCCTACCCCCGAGCACATCAAGCAGGCGGGCGTCCGCGCCATCCAAGAGAACTTCACCCGCTACACCTCGGCGGGCGGGACTGAGGAACTGAAGCGGGCCGTCTGCGATCGCCACGCTCAGGACTTCGGCACGGCCTACCAGCCGCCGGAGTGCGTGGTCTCGGTGGGCGGCAAGCACGCGGTCTTCAATCTCACGCAGGTGCTGGTCAGCCCGGGCGACGAGGTCATCATCCCGGTTCCGTTCTGGGTTACTTACAAGGATGCCGTCGAGTACGCGGGCGGCCAGTGCGTCTTTGTAGAAACTGAGGAGCGCAACGGGTTCGCGCTGACCGCCGCGCTCATCGAGCGGCAGCTTACGCCGCGGACCAGGATGGTGGTCATCAACTCGCCCTGCAACCCCAGCGGGGCGGTGCTCTCCCGAGAGGAGTTCGGGCGCCTGCTCGAGATGACCTCCGCGCGCGGCATCTACCTGCTCTCGGACGAATGCTACGCCCGGCTGCTCTATGAGGGCGCACCCTTCTCGGTGGCTTCGCTGCCTGGCTCGAAGGAGACCGTGGTTGTGGCGGGCTCGTTGTCGAAAACCTACGCCATGACCGGTTGGCGCATCGGCTACGGCCTGGGACCCGAGTCCATCATCCAGGCGGTAGTGAAGCTGCAAAGCCACTCCACTTCGAACCCCACCTCGATTTCGCAGAAGGCGGCGGTGGAGGCCTTGCGCGGGCCTCAGGAGGCGGTGGATCGAATGCTTGGGGAATACCGCCGCCGGCGCGATTACGTGGTCCGGCGCCTGCTTGCCATCCCGGGCCTCCAGTGCACGGAGCCGCAAGGCGCCTTCTATGCCTATCCCAACATCAGGGTGGCCCTGGGGCGCGACGGCCTCCGCAACACCGTCGAGTTCAGCGAGCGGCTGCTCGAGCAAGCGCGGGTGGCAGTAGTGCCCGGCGAGGCCTTCGGCACCCAGGAGCACATCCGGATCTCGTTCGCCACCTCGATGGAGCAACTCGAGCGCGGCCTCAACCGCCTGCACCAATTCATCGCGGATCTGAGCGCATGAGCCCGCAGCCCACCCGCCTGACCCCCCACTTCCGCGAGATGATCTGGGGAGTCACCACCCTGGAGCCGTGGTTTCGGAACAGCGAAAAGCGCATCGGCGAGGTGTGGTTCTGGCCGGAAGACCAGAGCCTGCTGGCGAAGTTCATCTTCACCTCCGACCGGCTCTCGATCCAGGTACACCCCAGCGACGCCCAGGCGGCACGGCTGGAAGGCACCTCCGGCAAGACCGAGATGTGGCACATCCTGCGGGCCGAACCCAGGGCCCGGATCGCGCTGGGTCCGCGCCAGCCGGTGTCCCGCGAGCGGCTGCGGGAGGCGGCGCGGTCGGGGGAAATCGAGCAGTTGCTCGAATGGATTGAGGTCCAGGCCGGGGAGACCTACTTCATCCACCCAGGCACCATCCACACCATCGGGCCGGGCGTGGCGCTGTGCGAAATCCAGCAGTACTCCGATCTGACCTACCGGCTCTACGACTACGGCCGGTCTCGGCCATTGCACGTGGAGAAGGCCGTAGAGGTGGCCACCCTGGAGCCGCACCCAGGGCGCAGCACTCCGGTATGGCTGGGAGAGGGCCGCAGGCTGCTGGGCTCCTGCCCCTACTTCATCGTCGAGCGCTGGGATCTCGGCTCTGCGATTCACTACCAGCCGGACTCCCAGTGCGGCCAGGTGCTGATGGTGCTGGAAGGCCGCGGCAGCCTCGGCCGGGAGCCCTTCAAAGCGGGCGAGGTGTGGCTGATTCCGGCGGGGGCAGAACCATTGGTGGTCCAGGGCGACGGTTCAGCCTGTCTGCTGCGGGTGTGGGTGCCGGGGAACTGAGTGCACGCACCAGTACGTCACCCTTGTCGTTTTCCGCTCGCTCGGGGGGCGGGAAAATGCCCGCATTGACTTCGAGGAGTTAGCACTCTGACTTCCTGAACAGTCTGCTCCAACCGCAGTGCTGACGAGCCAGTGCTGTGAATACTATAGTCTGTAGATTTATACTCGTCAACAGAGGCACGATGTTCTTTCCATGTCAAGCGGATATGGGCGGCGTGGTAGGCTTCAAACACCAGAACAAGCTTTCGGCAAGGCCCTAAAGGAATTTCGTGAAGGACTTGGGCTCTCACAGGAACGGCTGGGATTTGAGAGCGGGTGCCACCGGACATACATCAGCTTGCTAGAGCGTGGCAAGAAGAGCCCTTCACTTGGCACGATCGTCAGACTGGCCTCCGCTCTTGGTGTCCTTCCCTCGGAAATCCTCCGCCGGATTGAGTCTAACGTCACTCAAGCGCAGGGCGAGGGGCCAAGTGCACGAAGCGAACGTCCATGAGAATCGTGCATGTTGAATTCCTCATCGACGCCGGCGGGTTTTCTGAGTCACCGAGTTGGAAACGAATAAGGGCGGACATCTTCGCGGCCATCAAGAGCATTGAGTGGCCCCAGGGATCTGGCTCTTTTACCCTGCACGATCAACCTGGCAAGAAAAGAGGGGAAGGCAGCGGTGTCAGGCCGATCAAGGAAGCGTGCATGCTTCGTTTGCAGTCGTTGGGGTGGGATCTGGAGACCTGCCTTGATATCGCGACGCTCAAGAGTCCCGGTCGGATAGACGCCACACTTCGTGTCGGACACCGCCTGTTCTGCGTAGAGTGGGAGACAGGCAATGTCTCGTCGAGTCACCGAGCGCTCAACAAGATGGCTCTCGGAATCTTGAAGAAGGTCCTGATAGGCGGTATCCTTATCTTGCCGACGCGAGAGATGTACAAGTACCTGACCGACCGGGTTGGGAACTACCCAGAGATCGAGCCGTACTTCCCACTCTGGAGTAGCCTCGGAATTGACGAGGGGCTCTTGGGCGTCATCGCTATAGAACACGATGCGGTGAGCAAGTCAGCTCCGCGGATTCCTAAAGGTACAGACGGCAGAGCGCTCCGGTAGAGCGTCAGCGGCGCTGCAACATCACGATGAACTCGCTTCGCATCGTGTTTGCCATCCCGGTGATTTGACGGCTCATCTTGCGCAAGAGATGGAGCCCGTGTGTTCTTCCGAGCTTGATCAGTATCTCGTCGATGCCCGGAACCTCGTTGGGGGGAACCTCTAGGATCTTGCTCAGTTGGTTGTTGTTTGTACCGACAACGATAGTGCAGATCCGACCAGGTCGCAATACCCGTGCACACTCAGAAAGCACTGCGTCCATGTCTGTCCTGTAGAGGTTGAATTTCTCCTGGAGAGTCCGTCCCCGCAGGCCGATCATGCCTCGCCGGAGCCTGTCCGTATCGACACCGAGAAAACCGAGGTGGAAGGAGTCGTTTTCGAGGTAGTCAATCGCAAAGCTGTAGGGTGGAGAAAAGAGGATCCCCTCGACGCTCGATGCCTCCAGGGGGAACTGGCGAGCGTCGCCCTCCAAAGCCCGTGCCTCCCCGAGTTCTGACTCCGTTCCCTCGAGTGTCCGTTGGATTTTCTGTACCACAAACACGTACCGCTCAAGGATGGCCCGGAACTGCTCGTGAGGTGGCTTTCTGGTGCTCCTCTCCGCATAGCCTGCGCTGTCGAGATATGCCAGCAGCAGGAAATTGCGCACGAGGGGGTTCTCGCAGCCTCTCGGGAGGCTCCCCTCTGCTGGGGCCGTGGCGCCCTGCCCATCAGTCTCTTCCTCCACCGGGAAGAGCTCCCCGGGGCGCTCTTCAAAACGCATCTTGCACCCCTGTTTGGGGTGTCCAGCCAGCGCTCTGAAGTACCTGAAAACGGCATCGGAATCCTTCAAAGCACCTCGTACAGGCGTCAGTGGCACTCTCAGTCCATCCAGCTTTCCCTGGGCCATAAACCGACAGAAGGGACTGGCATCAATTCCCACCGATCGAACACCCATAAGACACGCCTCGATCAGAACGGTCCCGGATCCCATCATTGGGTCGACGATTGTCTCTCCCGGCTTCAGCCCCATCGTATTGATAAGACCCTTGATCATCTGCGGGTGAAACTTGCCCCGGTACGGGAAGAGGCCGTGTGTGGCGTAGCCGGTCTTGAATTGCTTCGTCTGAAAGAATGACCGGAGGCGGGAAGAGGAGTGCTGTGGTAGTCGAACCGGCTCCCCGCTGCACATAAGGAAGTGCCTTGTGAGAGTGTCCCCAACGCGGGCAAAATATGCGCCGTTCCTGATTATCTCTTCATCACTGAGAATCTCACTCTCGTAAAACGCCAACTCCAACTCGTACAGCTCGTTGAGTTGCGGAACCAGTTCGAGGTGCTTGGGGAGCAAACGATCTTGGATCGATTCGGAAAGAACCTCGTCGATTCCTCTCGCGGCGGCTCGATTCGATATGGTGGAGATCATGTTCGATCTGGCTTTCAGTCTGTTGGGCCGTTGGGCCCTGTGCCGACCATGTCGGTCCCGAAAACGGACCGAGAGTTCTGCTGAGCGGTCTGGCCTCCAGTCAACAGTCGGTTGATGGTCTTCAAACCTCCTTGAGAGGCGTGAACTTAATTATAACGTCTCCTGAACCCAAGGAATTCTCACTGCATCTTCAGCCCTTCCATTCTTCCAGCGCTGTCGCTCACCCGGTTACGCCCCAATCGCCGCACATTGACACATCTTCCGTGGTCAAGCTGCAAAGCCACTCCACTTCGAACCCCACCTCGATTTCGCAGAAGGCGGCGGTGGAGGCCTTGCGCGGGCCTCAGGAGGCGGTGGATCGGATGCTGGGGGAATACCGCCGCCGGCGCGATTACGTGGTCCGGCGCCTGCTTGCCATCCCGGGCGTCCAGTGCACGGAGCCGCAGGGCGCCTTCTATGCCTATCCCAACATCGGTGCGGTTCTGGGGCGTGACGGCGCCCGCAGCACCGTCGAGTTCAGCGAGCGCCTGCTCGAGCAAGCGCGGGTGGCGGTAGTGCCCGGCGAGGCCTTCGGCACCCAGGAGCACATCCGGATCTCGTTCGCCACCTCGATGGAGCAACTCGAGCGCGGCCTCAACCGCCTGCACCAATTCATCGCGGATCTGATCGCATGAGCCCGCAACCCACCCGCCTGACCCCCCACTTCCGCGAGATGATCTGGGGAGTCACCACCCTGGGGCCGTGGTTTCCGGATAGTGAAAAGCGGATCGGCGAGGTGTGGTTCTGGCCGCAAGACCAGAGCCTGCTGGCGAAGTTCATCTTCACCTCCGACCGGCTCTCGATCCAGGTACACCCCAGCGACGCCCAGGCGGCACGGCTGGAAGGCTCGCAGGGCAAGAGCGAGATGTGGCATATCCTGCGGGCCGAGCCCGGGGCCCGCATTGCGCTGGGTCCGCGCCAGCCGGTGTCCCGCGAGCGGCTGCGGGAGGCGGCGCTGTCGGGGGAGATCGAGCAGTTGCTGGAATGGATTGAGGTCCAGGCCGGGGAGACCTACTTCATCTACCCAGGCACCATCCACACCATCGGGCCGGGCGTGACGCTGTGCGAGATCCAGCAGTACTCCGATCTGACCTACCGGCTCTACGACTACGGCCGGCCCCGCCCGCTGCACCTGGAGAAGGCCGTAGAGGTGGCCACCCTGGAGCCGCACCCAGGCCGCACCACTCCGGTATCGCTGGGGGAGGGCCGTACGCTACTAGCCTCCTGCCCCTACTTCATCGTCGAGCGCTGGGATCTCGGCTCTGCGATTCACTACCAGCCGGACTCCCAGTGCGGCCAGGTGCTGATGGTGCTGGAAGGCCGCGGCAGCCTCGGCCGGGAGCCCTTCAAAGCGGGCGAGGTGTGGCTGATTCCGGCGGGGGCAGAACCATTGGTGGTCCAGGGCGACGGTTCAGCCTGTCTGCTGCGTGCCTGGGCGCCGCACCTGCCGGCTTGTTAGAATACCACTTGGATTGCTCGATTAGATGTCTGGTTTCGGCTTCCGGCTTCTGACGCTC
>Ga0315282_10014165_pt1 | contig 11910 bp, 7 predicted proteins | sample YL17G07_20_MG_FD_203693 | JGI IMG/M metagenome (GOLD analysis project Ga0315282, IMG submission 203693) | Sediment microbial communities from Yellowstone Lake, YNP, Wyoming, USA - YL17G07_20 | ecosystem: Environmental > Aquatic > Freshwater > Lake > Sediment | place: USA: Wyoming | collected... | reverse complement strand
GCTTTACAGTTGTAAAAACAAAAAGCAAAGTCTTGTCATTGTTTGTAGTTGTTATCTCATTAGGCTGCACGTCGTAGACTGCGGCTGACAAAAGTTTTTTTGAAGAGCCGCAGAGGTCTGAAGCTGCGACATTGAAAGACAAAGTGTTGGTTTGGCTTTCTCCCAATACTTTTGTGCTTGTAGTGCTGTATAGTTTTCCTGAGACGTCAAGCTCTACTGTGTAGCTTGTAGCAGCATAAAATCCGATATTTCTGACTACAACCTGTATGACAGAGTTGCTGCAGCTTGCCGCGTTTGCTGGTGTCAATATTGTATCAATAACAAGATCCGGCCTACTGTCTACAAAGCTGCATACATCACCAAAACCATCATGATCAGTATCAGTCTGGTCTGGATTGTAAACATAAGGACAGTTGTCTAGGAAATCTTTCAATCCGTCCAGGTCACTGTCTTTCGAGAGCCAGTTGGCAGAATTTTTAAAAAGATTAACAGCATCGTCAGTCCATATCGATGGGTAAGTTATTCCGAAATAAACTGCGGCAGAATTGCTGCCTATTGTCGAACCGTCAATGAGCTGCGTGTTATGTCTTAGATAACCGACCAATCCCATTTTTCCACCGATATCTTTTGCCACGACAAATGTCATGTTCGTGCCACCTCTCACTATATCAACTAGATTCTTGTCATCAGCAGAGTGAACATAGAAATTGCTGCCAACACTGTAACCTTTTGTTATAGGATGCTCTGCAATTGCATATGCATCCTGTCTGGCACTGCTGTAAAGATGACTTATACTGTAGCCAGGTGTCCAACTCCACATAGTCACATAATCTGGATTTAGCGAAATCACAGGAATGTCATTAACTGGTATCTCTCTTATGTAATCTCCTCTGGCTGTGTATGTTATGACAGTCAAATCAAAACTGTAATAATCTATGTTGCTTGTGCCATCAGCGAGAGTGATATCATGACCCATGTTATTGAGAATGTTATAGAGCCTCGTTTCATCGTCGTTTAGACTTGCCTTGTCACTTACAACCAAAACAATATTAGAGGCGCTGACAGCTTTTGCCAACAGAATTGGCACTAATAAGAGTACAAAAATCGACAACATTTTTTTTTTATTCATTTTTTTCTACCTTGGCTTTTTTTCTTGAAATAAAAAATCATTACAACAATCAACACAATCATCAGTGCAGCAGCAACGATTATCACGTATGCGTTTGACAACAAGCTGCTTTCTCTGACAAACACAACAAGATCGGCTTGGTATGATAGTTTTGATGCGCCGTATTGCGAGCCTACCTTGACTACTACGCCGCCAATATAGGTACCAGGTTTTGTTACAGAGACGGTGTAACCTATCTCCTGTTTTTCATTTGGTTGTAATGTAAAGGAATTTTTAGAAAGTTTTACAATATCTGTCAGGTTGCCTGAAATATCAAGGGTTATATCAATGGAATTGTTGTATGTGTTACCTACTTCAAAACTCCTCTCAACAACTGCCGGAGAGAAAGGAAATATTTCCATATGCAATACCCCAAGCTTTCCTGGTTTTACAGAAAGCTCTGCCATAGCATTGCTGAAAAATATCAGGCAAGCTATCAATGCGAATATGACTGTTACATTTACTTTCATTTTTTCACACTCTTTAAGCGAAATTTGTAATTACTTATTAGAGATTAAAAATTTAAATGCCTGCCATCACTTATTACTATAAAATAGTAAAAAATATGATATTTTCTGCGAAAAAACTTATAGCAAGTATACATTATAACCTAAGAACTGTTCCAGTATGTTGCGCACCGCGCTTTCTCATATTTTTCTTATTCAAAGATTTTGCACGGAGTTTTTTGTAAATTTTTGATCCACCATGAAATTTCGAGTAAGACTGACCGTTCTTTTGGAAACTGTAGTACAAAACGCCGGCTGCAACCAATGCGATGAATGGCGATGCTATGATTAACTTGTTTTGTTCAATCAATGAAGCAAAACCTGTGGTTGGATTTGTCGACTGGAGTTGTGTTACATCTGTGGAAGTTGTGTTCGCATCAATCGTATCTGACTGTTCTTCTATAGTGGAAAGAACTGTTGTACTTTCCTGCACTGTCGTAGTTGTGCCGCTACTACCACTACTGCCACCATCACTGCCACTAGAAATAATGGTTGTAGTCGTTGAGCTGGTAGTTGTGGTTGATGTCGTTGCGGTTGATGTCGTCGTAGTATTTGAGGGAACTGTAGTTGTTGTCGTGGTGTTGCCTCCCTGTTCAGCAAGCATGTAAACAGAAAAACTGCTCAAAGTAAGTGAAACAATATTGTTATTTTTATCTATGGTTATATTTGGCATAATAATCCAGTTAACATTGCACGAATTTGTGTTGGAACTGAAAGACCCACATCTGTAAACCACGAGAGCATTCTCGTTGTCTACCTCGCTACTGTCATATTTCAGCTTCAATATCAACGAAGAGTAGGAGAATTGTGATGGAAGCTCGACATGGTAAGACCTCAAAACATTTATACCGCTTATATCTGGATCAATGTCCTTCTTATGAATGATAATTTTTAGGTTGCCATTTAATTTTGTTATATCAAGATTTTTTAGCAGGAACATCATCCTCGAGTCGTCGTACCTTAGTTCAAAATCTGTCTTTGAAACAGACGGTGTGAATATCATTCTGTCAAGACCGGAAATGGATCCTGAACCCAACACATTTGCAGTTCCTGCAGAATAAATATAAAAGTCTGCGGAATTTTCATTCCCGTCATCATCAGTCAAATTCAAGCCAAATTCCGTACAAGTGTTGCTGGTCGATCTGTTTCTTGGGCTGTTGGAAAGGCAGTAGCTCTCGTAGATTTTGCCGTTAACGCAGTAGCTTATGTTGGCCAAATTAAGACAGTTAGGCCACGCACCGCACGAGTTTATGTTGCCGCTGCATTTCTGGGCTGAGTTCGGAACACCTACTATAACATGCACGCCTATTCCTGATGTTATCTCAGCGGAAGCAAACGACGCTAAAAAATAAAACGCCAATATTGCACTTGATAGCAGTAATAATTTTTCTTTCATACGTTTATTTTCTGAGGAATTAAAGGATTTAAACCTTGCTTGCTTTTTTTCATCATTTTTGTCAGAAAATTTCATACCAAATAGAAAATTATTTTCAACAAAAGCGTGTTGCGACAATATTTCTGTTTTATAGAAAGGCAAAGTCATTTCAACGACCTTAGTTGAACAAGCTTCATCTTCATCTCTTTCACTTCGCAGCCCTTTGAAATCATTGCAGAAATCTGCTCTGTCACTAGTATTTCCCTGTTGGAAAAAACTTTTCCTCTCACTGCATCCCAAACGTATTTTTTCTCCATCGCAACCACGAACAAAAATGAAACACCTCGGCAAACGCCTCATGGGCAAGGTGAAATCAAACCCGAAAGTTAGTCCCCGAAACACGATCTCCGGATTTGCTTTCCTCTTCTTTTCTTTAACATCTATATGACTTCTGGGGTATACCTGGCTTGTGAAGGCGTCATATATACGATGCGTACATGGCAGAAAAGGTTTTAAGATTGAACTGTAGTATAGAATTGTGGTATGATGGTTTACGAAGCTTTGTTGATTCCAGTATGGTTCTACAGCTACAGCACTGCTGTCTATGCTGCAACTGCATTGATAAGTTTCATGATAAGCTATTTTTCTTTTAGACTTTACAAAATGAGCTCGCTGAACATGAACCTGATGATGATGCTAATTTTTGTCTTTATGGGAGTTGCGTCTTCTGTGCTGGCCACAACAAGTTACTATACGTACATGTCCAACAAATCGTTCAAGCTCTATGAAAATTTGTACGGAGTTGTGAATTACGGATTCATCGTATATTACACACTCTCACTGGCTGCGTACATACTTTTGACTGTCATGTATTTGCCAAGAAGTTTTAGAGACAGACTGTTTGCTGCATACATGCCGCTGTGGTATCTTGATTTCACAGAGTTCCATATCGTTTCAGCCATTCTCGTGGGCTACATCACATTGATGAATTTTGCTAACTTTATGAAAAAAAGGAAGATCGACTCGCTGCTTGTGTTGATTGCTTTTGCAATGATTGAGCTATCTCACGTGATGATGATGCTGACACAATTTGATGCAGTGCTTTATCTTGTTGCGCATGCTTTCCTAGCTGCTGGTTTTACTTCGCTGTTAGCAATGCTTATACGGGTGAGCAGGAAATGATTGAGCATGTCAGACCAGAGAGAAGGTCGAAAGCTTCAATTCTGCAAGATATACTAAGAGCTATACACAACAAGGGAGGCCGCTCAAGGCCAACTCATATTCTTTATGCCGCGAACTTGTCGCATGACAGATTAAAAAAATATTTAGAGTCTCTTGTGGCGAATGGTTTCATAACAAAACAGCAGGACGGGGAACAAACTTTTTATGAGATAACTCAGAGAGGATTGGAGTTCTTGAGCGGGTTTAACAAAATGAAAAGATTCTTTGACGCTTTCGGCGTTGAGATTTAGACTATGGTGAATGCGACAGAGTTTTTGAATACATTGCCTGCTTTGTCTGTTGCTATAAATTTCAAATCGTGGTAACCGACAGTGAAAGTTCTGGTTGCTTTGTATAAGCTACAGGAACTGCACAACGTGACAGGATTTTTATTATTGTCGAAATATTGCAACTTGACATTCTCGCCGATTCCTGATATATCAAACAAAACTTTACGCGTGTTTGTCTCGCTAGTCGGAGAGTTTATATTAATGCCAGGAATTGAAGTGTCAACAGTTTCTGTAAATGTTTTAGATGTTGTGTCGGTTACATGGTTGCTTACAACAAAATAATATTTTATCTTAGTTCCATCAATTGGATAGAGAGTTTTGAATGTGTCGTAAAGTTTGAAAACACATTGCTGCTTTGTTCCGCCAACACATCCTACACTATGCTCATGATGATAATCGCCTGACTCTGTTGTTCCTTTGTAATATAAAGTCACACCTTGCAGATTCTTTTCTGTGTAAACAACAACGAATGTTCCATTTGTATATTTGTTGTTTGTTGGAGTTTGTTTTGCGATATTCGGTTTCTTAGTGTCGATGTAGAAAGTAACAGGTTTTGAATCAGAAGATTCGCTTCCTAGAGTAGATCTTGCAACTATTGTATTTTCGCCTTCAAGAAAGCCTATGGAACTGCTGTAAGAATTACACTTGCTGCATAATTTTTTGAATGGACCGCCATTTAAAGAATATTCGATTTTATCAGCCACCAAGCTGTCTGTGGAAACTTCAAGCAATACCCTTCTTATACCAAAATATTCTCCTTCGTCAGGTGATGTTATAGTTGTGGAAAGCTTCGACCAAGGGTCAAAAGCAACATTATCGCTGACAGGGTTACCTAATCCAGTTGGATTCAAAGTCGGATGGTAAGGACCGGTGCTACTGCCCCACCAATTGTTTTCTGCATTGAGGGTGCCCGTACCGAGATTGGAGACACCATAGACGATGTTCCCCGCAATGTTATTATGACTCACTATCCAAGTAGTGACATCAGTTGCAACGGTAGCAATATCAATACCAATCGGACTGTTGGTGAATCTGTTCTCATTCAGCGTTAGGGTGGAGATATCATCCTTCAGCCTTATGGCAGCTACGAGGTTCGAGTCAAAAGTGTTATCAGTTAACGTGTTGCCTATTCCACTGTTTATTCTCATACCATATACAGTGTTCGAATTGGCAATGTTGTTCGTGAATGTGTTGTAATGGCACCCTGTACCAGGTCCAGTTTTCAGATAGAATCCCCATTGACCATTCGAGTTTGCTGTGTTACCCGTGAACGTGTTGTGGCTTGCAGACAACATTACGAAGCCATATTGGGTGTTCGAGTTGGCAATGTTGTTCGTGAATGTGTTATAGTCTGAAAAATATATCTCAAAACCTTGATAATTACTCGAAAGAGTATTGCTCGTTAGTGTGTTGTGGTTGCTCCCAGCACCCAACCAGATACCATCGCCGTTGCCTGTTAAAACATTATTGAAAATATTACAGAGTGTCACATCATTACCAAGATATATTCCTGCAGTAGTAGCTACGTTAGCACCTGTAATTGTGAATCCAGAGATTTTCACAGAACTCGCAGTCACATAAAAGACGCTAACGGCTGGATTTGCTGCATTAACAGTCACAGTAGCGCTGCTCGCACCTTTTAGAGTTAGAGATTTATCCACATTTACATTCTCTGTATAAGTTCCAGCAGCAATGTTTATCGTATCTCCAGAACTTGCAGCATTTATTGCATCTTGAATTGTGTAATATGTATTTGGTTGATAAATATAATCGAAAAGTGCTTGAGCAGCTTCGCTTGTGACTTCAGAATATTCTGTGGTGTCATCAAGCCATCCATTGATAGGACCACTTCCATAACCAAAATTAGTTGAAAGATAAGAAGCAGCATGCGCTGCGTTTGCATTATTTGCCGATTTAAGTGCTATTAATGCATAAGCCGTTGATTGAGTTTTTTCATTCGGATAGTTAGGGCTTGAAAAATATCCTGTTACATCTTGTTTTGCCAAAAGTTTTGTAAGATAAGAAGAATAATCCATACCCATAATATTTAGCGCGCGTATTCCAGTGCTTAACCCAAGTTCATAATATGAAGTAGTTCCGACATAAGTTACTTGATCTAAATAACTTTTAATTTCATTTGCAATATTTTGCGCAAATAAATTATTACCCGAAAGTTTTCCGGCTTCGACAAAAGGAGCTATATCCCATGCAACAATTCCAGCTGGATCTCCTTCACCAGCTCTATAATTTTTATATGCTGCAATTAATTCTGATGCTGTACAACCATTCACAGCATCATCAGCACAGTGATTTCCATTATTTACACTCCAATAGTTCACTTCACTTGTTATATGATTAAAAATATTCAACGCTTTAGTTGAATATTGTGTATCTCCGCTCACATCAACCAAGTGATAAAGAAACACTATTGTATATGCATTCTGTCTTTGAGTTGTTGAAATCGGAGTCGCAACAATATAATCTCCAGCCTTTTTGGCTGCATCGAGATATTTTGAATCGTGAGTTAGCTTGTATGCATCTATAAGAACTTCTCCAGTAACACCAGCGATATTATAGTAAGTTGTTCCTGTAGGTCCGTTTTGATTTGTAACATCCCAATCCCAAGAACCATCTGTATACTGCAATTGAATTATTCTGTCAGCAGCTTTTATTATGATGTTCCTTTCATTTAGATGATTAGGATTAACATTCAAAGTCGCAGCAGAAACAAAAGATGCTGAGAACAATATAAAAAATACTGCAAACATGCCAGACAAAAGCTTGTATTTGTTCAAATCATCACACTCTAGTTGTATAATTCTATGTTATCGAAAGATTTATTCTTATTGAATTTACTACTGCTTAGAAATAATTTTAACAAAAAAATTTAGCAACCGGCAACATTTCCGCACACAACCCAGTTCATCATCTTCAAAAGAATTTCTTTTCCTTGCTGTGACAGATAGTCGAACTTGTTTCCCGTCCAGCCTATAAATGCATAACGTCCCTTGTTGCCCGAAGAGTCTGAAGTGAACATTGCCGACAATCCTGTTGTTCCGACATTCGCCAGGCTTGACGCGGATTTTATATCACCAGGCTTGACGCCGTAGATATTTGTTTTTTTGCTCAATACTTGAACAGAACCAAGCGACGTGACAAAAGTTGAAGTCGAGTTTATGTCAGTCATACTTTTTCCTGTTGTGCTTTTCGCGATGGTGTAGCCGAATGTATTTCCTGCCTTCACGCCGCTGCTTTGTGGGATTTCAATAAACCCCATTTTGCTGCTCATATGAGCGTTGAATATGTCGCCGGAACTGAAGGTGCATGATTTTGTGTTGGAGCAAATAATAGAACTGTAGCCAGCCAAGGTGGAACTGTTCCATAATTTTTGCGGCTTTCCCTCCACATAATAACCGCTTTGTCTAAGCCACTTTATTATGCTGACATCGCTCTTCACATCGCATTTATCATTCCCACATATGTATGCCAGCCTTCCAGAAGTTGCGAAAGTCGGATTTGTGCCGCCGAAATAAACATCACCATATTTTAACCATTTGAGTGTATTGTTCATGAGCACTTCTCCTTTGTATGTCAAATCGCCAACAGTTGCATCGGAGAAAAATCCCACGAAAGCATATCTGCCATGGTCAACTGTTTCATCCACTTTGAAAAATGCAGATGCTGCAACGCCGCCTTTTGCAGCTGGATCGCCAACGTTCGCAAGGTCCACAACCTTGGGTGTTATGTAGAAATCTGTGATTCCTTCTATTGATCTCGAACTCGAAACAGGTTCGATTAGGCCGGAATAGCCGCCTACTATGGAATCTGTAGATGTGATCAAAATTTTGTCGCGCTTGTTCACACCAGAACTTTTTGTTATATAGTCAAAGTTCAAAGCCGCGAATGCAGAGTTGCTGCTGGTTATTTCCAAGAAAGGCTTTCTCTTCAAAAAATGCTCGTTGTATATGTCTGAGTTGAAGGCTGCTTTGCAAGCTGATGGATCTGCACAAGCGATGATGTCATATTTGTCGAGCTCTTTTGCAGTCCATTCTTTGCTTGTCTTATTTGTGACGCTCCAACCCAAATAGTTGAAAAGTATTATGTCATTCTTTTCCTTCTTTGTGTTGCAGTTTTTTGATTTGCATACAAAAGCTATGCTGCCTTCTGTCGGAGCTGGAAATAGTTTTGGGGCTATGCAGGCGTGCTTGTCGTAAGAACAGAATGCATCACTTCCACCATAAGCTTTGCAGCAACTATCCATGCAGATTGTTTTATATTGCGGAACGGGGTTGCTATCATCGCAATAATACAGCCTGTACAACCCAGGGTCATAGCAATTGTTGTTACCACTTACTTCACTCGAATCGCATGAAAGCTGCGGCGCTGGATTGTTTCCTTTGCCTATAATGTAAACGTTGAAGTAAGGATGAATGAACTGGCCTCCGCCACAGCTGAATTTTACATTCAATTCACCGTATGTATAAGGATAAACTCCGACGCCGTCGACCCATACGCGAAGGTTCAGCGCAGTTGTTTCTCTTGGAGCAATGATGACGCTTTCCGGCGTTATATAATTTTTTATTTCGCTAGAAGGAATGAGTGAAACTGTCATGTAGTCATTGATGTTATTATTTTTCACGTAAAGTGTGTAATCCATCCAGCTGCCCGAATATTCACTCCCGTCGATTTCAAGCCATCCGCCGAAACTGTTTATGTATTTGTGGTCCTGCGTATAGAAACTTGGATTGATGCATGCGGTAGCCAGATTAGAAAATATGACTGATGAAACAACAAAAAACAATGCTAAAAATATTTTTTTCATTTTATACTCTCCTGCCATTCTCCCGCATCATTTTAATGAAAAAGAAAAAAAGAGGGGAAAGTAAGCAAATTTTCCTCTTGTATTTCCGGTTTATATTGCTCTGGCAATTATCAGAATTGCGTCGCTAGAACCGAACGAACCAACACATCCTGTTGGATAGTTCAATCTAAACCAGCATTCTGCAGTGTGTCCATTAGCAAGTAGACCATCTTCGAATGGTGCTGCTGGCGTATTGCCTGTAGCATCGCCTAAGAGCGGCATACCGTTTTTACAGTGTCCGTTTGTATCAGGACATACCTTATTACTGTCGTAGTAAGGCACGTCATTCCATTCGTTATTGAAGATTGTACCTATCTTGCATCTAAATTCCATGTTCTTGATTTCAAGAACATTTCCTGGACATTGTGCGCCATCAACTGTTGCTGGCATGTTTTTTCCTGCCAACCACACCATGAGATCGACTCCACCTTCAGCACAGTTCTTTATGTACAGTGTGTCAGTGGCATAGACTGTTTGGCCTTGTACACCATTTTCGAATTCTAATGATGCGCCTTGTCCACCCTGGACCAGACCAACATCTATCAAGATCTCTGGATTAAAGTACCACAGTTGCCATTGACTTTGTTTGGCATCCTGATCTCTAGCTGATACTTCAACGTATACCGGCGTTCCCAATTCATCATACAACATGGAGTCAGTGACTTCGTATGTACATTCATAGATTTTATCTGTTGATACATCGAAGCCCGTTGTTCCTCCAGTTACGTATGAAGGTGGCATATCTGTCAATTCTTGAGAGATATCAATTGAGACACCAAATGGTGTCCAAGTTGTTTTAGCTGAAGATCCTGTGTAGTCAGCTGTCACATCGTTGCATTGTGGTCTGTAAGCGTCGCCAACGACCATTTCTGCTCCGGTGATCTGCTGAGCATTCAGAGGATGTCTAGCTACCACCAATTCAGCTATTCGCTCACCTGTGAACGCATATTCGTTCACTCTTAGGCCTTCTTTATCAAAAGGTCCACCTGGTAGGCAGCCATATTGCTGACCGTCTGCTGGTGGCATTGATCCATCTTGACCGCAGATTGCGAATGCCTTTTTCATTAGGAATACTTTAAGTTCGCCGGCTGTTCCAGCCGATGCGCCATTTTCACCTGCGTAGACCAAATTTGTACTCATTATCATGAGTACGGTCACGGCAAGTAAACCGGATAAGATCATGTTTCGGGTGTTCATCTTATCACAGATTTCAATTTACAAAGGAAACTATTTATAGACACTATATGCTACTCTATAATGGTATTACTATGAAACCTATAAATTATTCCTACGAAAGATTAGCGAATTTTCTATTCTTTGAACTTAGAAAAAATAGAAATAAAATTTTTCAGGCAAGCAATTTTTGATATATCCGAAAGATATTTTAAAAAAAATCAGCCACATCTCGAAGGATCTCCGTTGCAAAGTCTAGCACCGCAGAATCCTACAGTGCAGCTGTAGTCGCATGATTTGTCCGGATTCAGACAGATGTTGCTTTTATACTGGTTAACAAAAGTCTTGCATGGACCACTGCATTTCCAGCACATATGACAGACATTCGGACACTTTGTTATAAAGCAGTTGTTGCAGTTTACATTTACCGTAACAGAATCCTGCTCTCCCGTATCAGAAAAATCACCGTCGCTGTTCTTGTCTATGCAAGCAAACACTGTCGGCGTGCCTAGATCAGAAAACTTTATACTGACCGCACATTTATTGTTCTTTAGTTTACATTTGCCGAGGATGTCGCCATCGCAGCTTCCTTCTTTGAAAGTCACGATTTTATTATCGCAAATGAACAATCCGCTCGCTGTAAAAGTATGGTATGCATTAGGGCAGAACTGCAAATCATCCACAGTAATTCCGATATAGCCTTTGCATTCTTTATTTACACATTCGCCGTCAGAGCAGTAAGTGCCAAAAGGACATACAATGACTTTTCTTTTACCTGTATCAATCCATTCCTCGCCGTCAACAACATACTTGCAACCTAAAGCTTCGCACATATAATCCCTGTGATCTTTCTTTTTCTGTTCACATTGTTTACAAGCATCGTCAGCACAAGGAGCCCATCTCGTCTGCGTCGTAGAATAATAACCATCCAAAGAATCGCAGTTCTGAGTTTGATAACTACAAGAACAACTTGATTGGCTGCAACTGCCTGAATAATATCTTATATTATCAACACATTTGTTCGGACAGTCCGCATTCACAACACAAGTAGCACCGCACTGTCCTTTTACACACTGGTAGTTGAAAGGATCCTGCACGCAAAGGCATGCAGGGCCGCAGTTTCCATTGTTGTCTCTGGTCCCGTATTTTGTTCCTAAACACTGTGAAGTAGTCTGCGGGCAATAAACACTGTTGTTCGTGTTCGGCAGCTCGCACTGGTCGCCATTGTTTATGATACCGTCGCCACAGAATGGTGCTGTGGTTGTGGTTGTTGTGGAAGTGGTAGTTGTTGATGTAGTGGTAGTGGTTTCGGGAGG
>Ga0315282_10014164_pt1 | contig 11910 bp, 6 predicted proteins | sample YL17G07_20_MG_FD_203693 | JGI IMG/M metagenome (GOLD analysis project Ga0315282, IMG submission 203693) | Sediment microbial communities from Yellowstone Lake, YNP, Wyoming, USA - YL17G07_20 | ecosystem: Environmental > Aquatic > Freshwater > Lake > Sediment | place: USA: Wyoming | collected... | reverse complement strand
CGGGAATCCAGATGTGCTTGAGCAGGTCCACGACCTTCGGCCACGTCCATTCCGGCTGCGCCGCGAACTCCGCCGAGAAGAGGCCGGAGATGCCCGAGACAGCCATCAGGACCAGCGCCAGCAGAAACGCGGGCACACACATGCCGATGAAGCCGAGGAAGGTGAGGAGGTAGTCCGTGAACGAGTATTGCCTGACCGCGGAGAAAATGCCGATGGGCAGCGCCACACACCAAGTGAAGAGGATCGTCCCGAGCGACAGCAAGACCGTCAACAGGATGCGGTCGCCGACCATGTCGTTCACGAGCTGGGTCGTCTCCATCGAGCGGCCCATGTTGCCCTGCAGCAAGCCCATGTCCTTCTCGTTGAAGCCGGCGAACCAGTAGAGGCCCACCCAGCGGCAATAGCGCTGCCAGCCCGGTTCGTCGTGGTGAAACATCTTCCGCAGTTCCTCGATCTGCTGCATGTCCACGTCGTCGCCGGATTCCTGCAGCGCCTGGATGCGGATGCTCAGGTAGTCGCCGGGCGGCAACTGAATGATGCCGAAGACGATCACGGAGATGATCAGCAGCGTCGGGATCATGATCAGCAGCCGCCGGCCGATGTACGGATGGCGGACGGCCACGAAGAAAATGCCGGCCGCAAGGATGCCGCCGAGCAGCCACGTGATGAGCCGGCCCAGCGCCTTGCCGCTTCCCGACGCCGGCGTGTTCCCCTTCTGCAGTGAGCCTGGCCGCGGCGTCACCTGCGCCAGCGACTGCTTGGCGTCGCTCACCGCGCCGGGCGAGTCGTTGGACTTGTCGAAGTAGTACGTTTCGATGCCCGCGTTGCCGGGCGTCAGGAAGATGACGCCGCTGATGGCGTTGCGCGGCACGTTGCGGAACTCGTTCTTCACCACCACCAGTTGCGGCGGCGCTCGCGAAATGCTGATCGTCCAGGTGTTGTCGGCTGCGATGTCGAGCACCTCGTTGAACAACCGGCGCTGCTCCTCCAGCGTTCCGGCCCTGAGGGCCATATCGTACACCTGCATGGCGCGGTAGATCGGGTGGTCCTTCGGCGGCTCGACCGCATTGCCCTTGCTCGCCTCGGGATTGCCGTAGAAACCGCCGAGCTGGAACCAGCGCCCCCAGCCGCCGGCGTAGAACGACTCGCCGTCCACCGGCACAAAATACCGTGGCGACTGCAGCGGCAGATAGTCGCTCTCGCTGGTCCAGACGTTGAGGTCGAAGTCGTTCGACTGTTTCTCGTTGTAGAACAGCGCGCGCGACCGCTCGCGCGGGATGACGCGCACGCCGACCTTGGCCCAGTCGTCCACGAGGAGTTGTCCGGGGCCGATGCCGGTGAAGTTGCAGTAGTCGAAGTAGAACGTCATGCGTGAACCGTCGGGAAACGTGCGGAGACCCTCGTAATCGCGCGGCGTGAGGCCGATCTCATCGAGCAACCGGTCGGCCCGCGCCGGGTCGTATTCGATGAACGCCTTCTCGACGCGATCGTGGCGGAACGGCGACTCCGGCCCCGGCGCGACCTGCGCCGGCTCGACCTGGCCGTTGAACTCCGCCTTGATGATCTCGCCGCGGTTGATGGCCAGCGACAGGGCCTGCCGGAACCGCTTGTCACCCAGGAGTTGGGCCTTCCATCGCGTCTCCGGCCGTTTCGGGTCAACGCGCCGGTTCAGGTTCGGGTTGAGGGCGTAGACGCACCGGCAGCCGGGGTACCACTGCAGGATGCGCGTGCCGGCCTCCTCGCGCCGGCTCATCAGTTCCGTGTAGTCCTCGTAACGGATATGGCGCATCTGCATGCTGATCAGGCCGTTACTGGCGCTCAAGGCGAGCATCTTGCTGTCCTGTATCTCGAACTGCAGGCGGTCAATGTAGGGCAACTGGTTGCCCGCGGTGTCCACGGCGAAGTAGTAGGGGTTGCGGACGAAGACCTGCGGCGGGTTGGTCTTGTAGGCGCGGTAGATCCACGGCCACAGCCGCGGGTGCTCGGGGTTGTAGTAGTCCTTCATGAAGTTGTACGTGGAGCGCGGACTGGGCAGACGATAGGCCTGCATCGTCTTCTCGATGAGTGCCTTGTCGCCCAGCACGGGATGATACTGTTGCAGGTAGTGCTTCGGGCTGGTCAGCGGGCCGTCGCCGCGGTAGGCAAGCGTTTCGAGGAACAGGCCGTTGGGCACCGGGAAGACGATCTTGAAGCGCAGTTCGTCAAGCTTCTCGAAGCGCGCCGTCTGGCCGGCGGCCTTCAGCCACAGCGGTACGACGCCGCCGAAGGTCTTGTCGTTCACCTCGTTGTCCCACCAGTACATGATGTCAGCGGTGGTGAAGGGCTGGCCGTCGGACCACTTCATGCCTTTGCGCAGCGTGACCAGCCATTCCTTCTTGTCCGGCGACGGCTCAACGCTCTTGGCGATGTGCGGGACAATCGGGTAGCCCAGCGGCGACCAGCGCACCAGCGACGGATACGCGATGCGCCAGCCGACGATTCCGATGTCGCCCGGCGCGTTGGCCACGCGCAGCCACGTGCCGCCGTACTTGCCAATGCCCTCGACGCCTGCGAGCACGAGCGGCTCGGCGGGCACGCGCTCCTGCACCGGCGGCAGCTTCCCCTCTTTGACCAGTTCCGCGAGGATGGGCGCTTCACCCTTCGGATACCACGGCGCACTCTGGCCCTGGCTGTAGTCCACGGCGCGCTGGATGACGGGCGTGTTCTTCGGATCGAAACTGACGTCGCGCGCCTTCACGGCTTCGGCGATCTCCTCGGGCGTGTGCTGTTTCGGCGGCGTGGACAGGTCCGGCCGGAAGAGCCAGCCCATCAACTGCAGGAGCAGGCAGAAAGAGACGAAGGCGGCGACGAAGCCCAGCACATACACGTACCAACGCGTCCGTTTCATGGCAGAGCTATACCAGATTTGCGCGGCGGAGAACAGTCAGTGTGCGGAGCGTTAGCGCTTACCTCACCGCCTCGATCTTGAGCGTGTGTTTCACGGCTCCAACGGACGCGGCGGATTCGTCGCGCGCGACCTGGTCCTTCTTCACCAGCGCGGCACCGAGGCGTTCGACGGTCTCCGCGTCGTCGGGCAGGAACTTCTTGTACTCGGGCAGCCCGTGGATGAGGGTCTTCACCAGCGTGACCTCCATGTTCTGCTGGTTGCTGATCTTGATCTCGACCTGCTTGAACGGCGAGCTGAACGGGTTATCGTCGAATTCGGCGGCGAGGTTGATACCTTTGGCGATATCGGCGGCGGGGTACTCCTTCGCGGCCGTGCCCCAGGTTACCTTGACTTTGCCGTCGCCCGCGCCCGTGACAACCAGCTTGAAGCGGTTGAGTTCCTCGTTGAACGGCAGGAACTCCAGCACGCTGCGCGTCGAACTCGTCTTGGTCGGGTCGCCGTAGAAGCAGAACGGGTAACGCGAGCTCTCGATCTCGACCGTGCCGTCCTTGCACGACAACACCTTGTGGCCATCGGTCGCTTCGGCCTTGTTCTCAGCGACGTTGACCGTGATCGTGCCGATGTCGCCCTTGCAGCCAAGGGCCTTCAGGAACGCATAGGCCATAACGAGGTGGCCGTTGCAGTCCGGATGGACGCCGTCGCTGCCGCCGACGTGGTAGGCCTTGCCGAACTTGGCCTTGGCCTTGGTCATCACGTCCAGCATCGGGTCGTAGACGTTGGCGAAGACAACTTTCTCTTCCTCCGCGACCTGTTTGGCGATGTCGCGCAGTGCGGCCAGCGTCTTGTTGTACATCTCCGCGTCTGCGGGCTTCTTGTGGAACATGTCCGCGTCCACAACGCCGGGCGAGCCGACGACGATGAAACGCACGCCCGCTTTCTTCATCTTCTCGACGATCTCCTTCTGCGCGTCGTGGTAGCCCTTGCCTTTGCCTTCGGTCATCGGCGCAGAGCCGCCGTCATTCATGCCGTAGCACGTCGTGGCGACGGCGGGTTTGAAGCGCAGCACGTCGTTCTCCATGCGCCGCGCGAAACCGCCTGCGGTCTCGCCGCCCCAGCCGAACTGCGTGACGCGCAGGTCCGGCGCGGGCTTGCACATCAGCAGGTACGCTTCGATGTAGTGGCTGTACAGGCGCTGCTCGGTGATCGAATCGCCGCTGACGGCGACGTAATCGCCGGCCTTCAACTGCGGCGCGTCGCTTGCCAGCGCGCGACGCTCCTCGCCGCAGCGAGCCGCGCCCAGAAACGCGGCCAGACACAGAACGGCAACAGCAGACAATCGTCTCATCGGTCCTCCCGTAGCATTGGGCGGCTCGCCCATGTTCAGCGCCCGAACATGCGGACGAATCGTAGCCCAACGATAAGTGCTGCGCAACGCGACGTTCATCCCGTGTTGGGCACGTGCCACGCCACGAAATGGCGTGCGGCCGGGAAACAGCCCTACGGTTTGCTCGCGTTCCCGGACTGGTCCACGGCCACGACTTTGTAGTAGGGCTCCCCCGCCCCGCCCTTCTCGTCGAGGAGCTCCGTGGCAATGGTGGAGCCGATCTGGTTCGCCGGCGACGGCACGATATCGGCCTGCGTCCCCCGGTGCACGCGGTAGTAGCACAGGTCCGGCTTGAGCGCGGCCTGCCACGTCACACGCCACTGACCCGCCGCGTCTTTCTCCGCCTTCACGTTCTTCACTGCAGCGGGTGGGTCGTCGTCACAGGCCGTGGTGTAGACGGTCAGGCTGAGTGGCGCGACGGTATCGGCGAGCAGGCCGTCCTTCAGCGCGAGCTTGCCCTCGGGCGGCTGCATATCGCCAAAGGGGTGGGTCGGGACGCGCGCCGAGTCGAACACGTACTTGCGGAAAACGGCCGGCGCGGGCGCGTTACTTAGCGCAATCGTCACGGGCGCACTCACCTTGTAGCGGTTCAGCACGGCGATGGAATATGTCTTCGCGCCGTGGTGCTGCAGCGCCGCCGCGCGCAGCAGCGGGTCGCTGCCGGTGATGGAGAAGACCGTCGCCGGGCCGCGGAAGAAGCGGGTCAGCAGGCCGTAGGAATAGTAGACGGCGCGCGTGGAGTAATCGGTCTTGGACCAGCGGAAGACGCCCCATTTATTCTGGTAGTGCTGGTTGTATTCGTCGGGGTAGTCGCTGAAGGTCCAGTAGCCGAGCGCGTAGGCGCCGCCGTTGACGGCGGCGAGAGCGGCTTCGCAGACCTGCAGCGCGGCGAGCGGTTCCTGCGGCGTCTCGTAGTAGATGCAGCGGTCCAGCTTCACACCGTTCACGGTACGGTTGTCCTGCTTGCTGCCGAATTCGCCGAGCACGAAGTCCTTGTGCTTGCCGCGAGCCAGCGCCGCGCCCCATTTCACCCGTTCCAGGAACCAGCCGTAGAACCTGTCGTCCTCGAGGGCGTAGTCGTTGATGTAGTGATGGCCGCCGTAGATGCCGGTGATCTCGTCCATGTTCTTCGCGGCCCATTCGATGGTGTGCCAGAGCTGAACCGGCGAGGCGTCGGTGGCGAGAAGCTGGATGTCCAGCTTCCGCGCGGCGAGTTCGTCGTAGAGGCACTTGTGGTACGACCTGAACTTCGGCAGGTCGTTCTGCAGGGAGCCCCACTGCTTGAGCGACAGCTCGTTGGTCATGCAGTAGTACTTCAGATTCGAGCAGCCCTTGCTGCGCACGAGGTACTCGAGGTAGTCCACGACTTTCTTCGCGTACGCGACGCGATCGGGGCCATCGGATACGTCTTTCGGGTTCCACGTGGTCAGGTAGACTTCGGTCCCAACGTCCTTCATCATCAGGATGTAGCGGGCCTGGATGTCGCGCTTCGCCTGGCTCCAGTCGCAGAAGTCGCTGAGCCGCGCGAACGCCGGCCGCAACTCGCGCCAGCGCTTGGCGAGCACCTGGTCCCAATGGTCCTTCGTGATGTTGTGTTCGTGTTCCGAACAATGGAAACCGACACCGCCGAACCTGGGGCAGACGATCGTGTCGGGTTCGATGCGGATGCTGCACGTCCCCGCGGGTTTCTCCGGCGGCGCCTTGTGCCTCACGCAGGTGACCTCCACATCGTCGAACCACGCCGAGCCGACCGCGTGCAGCAACAGCGCCACACGCACGCGCCGAGCGCCCGCCGGCGCCGTGCCCGACACCTCCAGTTGCCGCCACTCGCGCGCGGTGGCATCGGTGGCCATGCCGCCGTGGCTGACATCGAGGCGCTTGTCGCCATCGAAGTACTCCAGGACCACGTACGCGCCGGGGTTCGTCGTGACGCCTGAGGTGCGCACCCACACCGTGGCGCGGTAGGAATCGAGCGGACCGGGCTTCTCGTCCACGACGCGCGTGAACTTCTGGTACGCCGGCTTGTTGTCGCCGCCGACGGTGATGCGCGCGGCCCTGGCTCCCGCATGCGGGTTGTCTTCCGCGACGGCGAACTCCGCGGCGCCTTCCTGGCTCCAGCCTTCCAGGCCTTTCTCGAAGCCGTCCTGCAGGAGGACCTGCTTGCCTTCGGCTTCGCCGCCAGGACAACGCGACATAAAAAGCACAAGCAGGCCGCAGCACACGGCCGGCAACCGGCGTCGGGCAGAGAGATGATGTGTCATGCTCACACGTGCTCCATACAACAGTCCGGTGTATAGTTCAAGAGCGGAGGGTGCGAGCCATGAGACGCAAGACCACACGGCGTGCTTTCCTGGGCCACGCGGCACTGGGTGGCGCAGGCCTGGTAGTCCTCGCCAACAGCCAATCGGTACGCACGTATGCGGCCAACGAGAAGCTCAATGTCGCGCTGATCGGCGTCGGCGGGCGCGGCAAGTGGTACGCCGACGTGATCCCGAAGCAGGCGAACCTGGTGGCGCTGTGCGATGTCAATGAAAGCAAGGCCGCGGCCACCTACAAGGAGCATCCGGACACGCCCAAGTTCGACGATTTCCGCAAGATGTTCGACGAGAAGGCCAAGGAGATTGACGGCGTGATCGTCGCGACGCCGGACCACACGCACGCCATGGCTGCAATCACCGCGATGAAACTCGGCAAGCACGCCTTCGTCGAGAAGCCGATGACGGGGTGCGTCTACGAGGCGCGCATGATGCGCGAGGTCGCCGAGAAGCAGAAGGTCGCAACGCAGATGGGCAACCAGGGATCGTCGGGCGGGCAGTTCCGGCGGGGCGTGGAACTCATCGAGGACGGCGTGCTCGGCGACATCAAGGAGGTGTACATCTGGAATTCCGGCGGCGGCGCGGACAAGAAGGAACCGCCGAAGGAGGAACAGAAGGTCCCGCCGTATCTCAAGTGGGACCTGTGGCTGGGGCCAATCAAAGAACGGCCGTTCAACGCCGCCTGGCTGGGGTGGAGCATGTGGCGCGAGTTCGGGACGGGCCAGATCGGCATGTGGGGTTCGCACACCAGCTACCTGACCTTCCTGTCGCTCAAAATCCTGTCGCTGTGGAAAGCCGACCCGGCAACGAAACCGCGCATCAAAGTGCGGGCGGAAGTCTCCGGCATCAACCGTGTCTCGTTCCCGCAATGGGAGAAGGTGGACTACATGATCCCGGCGCGAGGCGAATTGCCGCCGGTCACGATTCACTGGGTCAACGGCGGCATGGCGCCGGGCTGGAAGAAGAAACTCGAGGAACTGGTCGGCGATCCAGCGGACTGGCCGCCGCCGACCGAGAAGGAGAAGGGCAAGGAAGAGAAGAAGAAGTGGTCCGACTTCGCGGGCGCGGTCCTCCTCGGCACCAAGGGCCGGCTGCATTCCACCGGGCACAACTACACGATTGATCTTCTCCCGGCCAAGCAGTTCGAGGGCGTGGATACGCAAGGCCCGAAGCGTCTGACTCAGTCGCACGGCATGCCTGAGCCGGACTGGCTGCACGTTGCCCGCGACGGCAAGTGGACGGCCTGGTCGGCGTTCAGCAGCACCGGCCCTTACATGGAAATGATGCTCCTGGGCAACGTCGCCACGCAGTTCAGCGAGGAACTCGAGTACGATCCGCTGGAAGGTAAGATCGTCAACAACGCTGAGGCTGACGCAGTCCTGCGCCGCGAATACCGTCAGGGGTGGTCGCTGTAACGTTTGTCATTCAAATGACTTGTGTCGGCCAAAGAATTCATAGGGAAAATGCTTGACAACTCGTATATTTTATATTATATATGAGTTTACGGAGCGAGGAGAAACAGAATGCCCATCAGCCGCACGTCCCTGCGTGAACAGGTTCGCGACGAACTGTTGCACCGCATCGGCAGCGGAAAGCTCGCCCCCGGCGACCGCATTGTCGAAGCCACCATCGCCGAGGAGCTTGGCGTCAGTTCCGTTCCCGTGCGCGAAGCCATCCGCGAACTCGTCGCCATGGGCATCCTCGAATCCGGCCATCACAAAGGCGGCTGGGTTCGCGAGGTCAGCATTCCGGAAACCATCCAGGCGCTCCAGGTCCGCTCCGCGCTGGAATCGCTCGCCGCCCGCCTTGCCGCGCCCGCAATCCGCGAACGCATTCCCAGGATGCGCGACCACGTGAGCCGCATCGTTGGCGCAGCCAGACGCCGCGACTTCGTCGCTTTCCAGGACGCGAACCAGGCCTTGCACCGCGACATCGTCGAAGCCTCCGGCAACAGAATCCTCCGCAAGCAGTGGGACTCGCTCGCCTTCGACGTGCGTACGCGGGCCATCATGGATTACATCGCCGCGGTGGACCCTGTCGAGATCGCGAAGGAACATGAGGCAATCGTTGATGCATTCGACCAAGCCGATGCCGAGCGCGCCGCCACGCTCCTCGCCGCGCATTCCGCGCATCTCGTTGACCATCTCCGTCGGGCCATGGCGCGCGAGCAGGAAGCGGAGGCAACCGGCATTGCGGCCGGCACTGCATGTGAGACCGTGCAGGCCGCGCAGGGATGAACCGCCGTCTGGGCTCGATCTTCGGCGCGTTTCGGAAGGAAAGCGAGGGACCATGAACCGCACCATCACCCGCCGTTCCGTCCTCAAAGGTCTCGCCCAAGGCGGCGCCGGCATTCTCTTCCTTAAGAACGCGCTTTCAGCGCGCACCTACGCCGCCAACGAAAAGCTCAACCTCGCCGTCGTCGGCTGCGGCGGGCGCGGCAGGGAATTGCTTCTCACGTTCTGCGAACGCGCCAACATCGTGGCCATGGCCGACGTGAACGACTCGCGCGCCACCGAAATGTACCGGAAGTTTCCCGACGTTCCGAAGTTCAAGGACTTCCGCAAGATGCTTGACGAGAAAAGCAAGGAGATTGACGGTGTGTTCGTCGCCACGCCCGACCACGTCCACGCCGTGATCTCGGCGGCCGCCATTCGCGCCGGCAAGCACGTCTACACCGAGAAACCGATGACGCGCCTCGTCCAGGAATCCCGGGCCTTGCGCGACCTAGCCAGGGAGAAGAAGGTCGCCACTTCGATGGGCAATCAGGGCACCGGCTCGGGTGCGTATCGCCGCGCGCTCGAACTCATCCAAGGCGGCACGCTCGGCCGCATCACCGCCATCTACTCGTGGACCGACCAGGGCGGCCAGGGCTGGAAGGCCGCGCCGGAAGGCGAGCAGAAAATCATGCCGTACCTGGACTGGGACCTCTGGCTTGGCCCGGCGCGCGCGCGGCCGTTCCACATCAAATGGATGGGCTGGCAGTTCTGGCGCGAGTTCGGCACGGCGCAGCTCGGGAACTGGGCGTCGCACATCCAGAACCTCGCGTTCCGCTCGATGAAGGCGGACACGCTCTGGTACGCCGACCCTGCGACGAAGCCCATCGTCAAAGTCGAAGCCAAGGTGGACGCCATCAACAAGCTCGGCTTCTCGCGCTGGGAATACGTCCAGTGGCATCTCCCCGCGCGCGGCGAGCTGTCCCCCATCACCCTCTGCTGGCTCAACGGCGGCGGCAGATCGCCGCTGCGCAAGCAGCTCGAGGACCTCCTGGGCCGCGAACTGGATTGGGGCGACAGCGGCGAGAAGAAGTGGGCCGACTGGGCCGGGACGCTCATCGTCGGCGCCGAAGGCATGCTCTACGCCAACGGCCACAACACCACCTTCAGGCTGCTGCCCGAGGACAAGTTCAAAGGCGTGCAGCGCGAGAAGCCCGAGAAGATCGAGCAGTCGCACGGCCACGAAACGGACTGGATGGAAGCCTGCAAGGGCGGCAAGCCCGCGTGGGCCAACTACGATTTCGCCGGGCCGTTCACTGAGTTCAACATGCTCGGCAACGTCGCCACGCAATTCGAGGGTGTCCTCGAATTCGATCCTTTGGCGTGCAAGATTGTCAACAACGCCGATGCCGATAAGGCCCTGCGCTACGAATACCGCGAGGGCTGGAGTCTGTAGGAGGAAACGCCAATGAAGGGCAGCGTCAGCCGCCGTTCCGTCCTCAAAGGCCTCGCGCAGGGCGGCGTGGGCCTTGTGCTCCTCAGAAACGCCTTATCCGCGCGCAGCTACGCGGCCAACGAGAAGCTCAATATCGCGCTCATCGGCGTCGGCGGGCGCGGGAAGTGGTTCGTGGACACGATCCCGAAGGTGGAGAACGTTGTGGCCTTCTGCGACGTCAACGCGAGCAAGGCTGCGGCTGCGTACAAGGAGTTTCCCAACATCCCGAAGTATGCTGACTTCCGCAAGATGTTCGACGAGAAGGCCAAGGAGATTGACGCCGTCATCGTGGCCACGCCCGATCACACCCACGCCATCGCAGCGGTGACCGCGATGAAGGCCGGCAAGCACGTCTTTGTCGAGAAGCCGATGGCGGGGTGCGTCTACGAAGCGCGCGTGATGCGCGAGACGGCCGGAAAACAGAAAGTCGCCACGCAGATGGGCAATCAGGGCTCATCGTCAGGCCAGTTCCGGCGCGGCGTTGAGCTGATCCAGGACGGCGCGCTCGGCGAGATCAAGGAAGTATACGTCTGGAACTGCGGCGGCGGAGCCGACGTCCGCGATCTCCCCAAGGACACGCCGCCCGTCCCGGAATACCTGCAGTGGGACCTGTGGCTGGGGCCGATCAAGGACCGGCCGTTCCACCCGCGGTGGCTGGGTTGGAGCCAGTGGCGGGAATTCGGGACGGGGCAGATCGGCATGTGGAGTTCGCACAGCGCGTATCTGGAGTTCGTTGCGCTCAAGGTCGCATCGCTGTGGAAAATGGACGCGGCGGCGAAGCCGCGGATTCAGATCAAGGCGGAGGTGTCGGGAATCAACACATTGTCCTTCCCGAAGTGGGAGGTCGTGCACTTCAGGGTTCCGGCGCGGGACGAGCTGCCGCCCATCACCATCAACTGGATCAACGGCCACGAAGCCAAGGAATGGCGGAAGAAGATCGAGGACCATCTGGGACGGCAGTTGGACTGGGGCGACGCCGGTGAGAAGAAGTGGAAGGAACACGGCGGCGCCTTGCTCGTCGGCACGAAGGGCATGCTGCGTGCGAATGAGCACAACGGCGGGATCTGGCTCCTCCCGGCCGAGCAGTTCAAGGACGTGGACGTTGCCAATCCGAAGAAGCTGCCCCAGTCCCGCGGCCACGAGGGCGACTGGCTCCGGGCCTGCCGGGGCGGGGAGCCGCCGCTCTCGAGTTTCGGCAACACGGGCCCCTACATGGAGATGATGCTGCTGGCCAACGTCGCCACGCAGTTCGAGCAGGAGCTGGAGTACGACCCGTTGGAAGGCAAGATTGTGAACAACGCGGAGGCCGACGCGCTGCTGCGCCGTCCCTATCGCGCCGGCTGGTCGTTGTAGGGCCAGGGGCCTGAGAGGAAGGAGTTCCAGCATGAGCACAGGCGGCAGGTTCCTGTGGACCGCGCTGGCGCTTGCCGGGGCGCCGCTCTCCGCCGGGGAGCCGCCGCCGCTCGAGCCTTGGCCCGCACCCACCTCTCCGGAGGCGCTGGAGGCCAGGCTGAAGGACCGGCGCGTCCGCAGGCCCAACGAGCAGGACCTCAAGAAGATCGAAGCCGCCGCCCCTGCCCAAGCCCCGGCCAAACCGGCGAAGCCCCGCAAAGTGC
>Ga0315282_10014163_pt1 | contig 11911 bp, 10 predicted proteins | sample YL17G07_20_MG_FD_203693 | JGI IMG/M metagenome (GOLD analysis project Ga0315282, IMG submission 203693) | Sediment microbial communities from Yellowstone Lake, YNP, Wyoming, USA - YL17G07_20 | ecosystem: Environmental > Aquatic > Freshwater > Lake > Sediment | place: USA: Wyoming | collected... | reverse complement strand
GCATTACAAGGCTTTGGAAGTGTTCCCGACGGGTCTGCATGCCACCGGCAGGTTGATTGAGGTCCGAAGCTAAAAGGGTTAAGGCTGCCTTCGGCTCTGACCCTCTTACGATTTCGCCAGCTCAAGGATGGAATAGAAAATCCCCGTTCCTACCTTTCTCATGAATTCGAAATCGAGTGTCTCCATCGTATCCCCGGGAAGATGGTAATTCGGATTTCTCAAGAACGCCGTATCCGTCACCATCAGGGCCTGAAAACCCTGATCCCAGAACGGACCGTGATCACTGAGTCTGACCTCTTCCATCCCCTCCCCATTTCCCGGAACGACCAGCAATTCTACGGGAAGATGGGGGACAAAAGCCTTAAAGCAACGGCTCACCCTTTCCAGCAGTTCCTTCGATCTCACGTTTCCAATGATGCCAGCAAAATCGCCCACGTTCGGGAAATGCTTCGGATTGATATACGGGGGATAATCCTGTTTCCGGCCTGTGTATCCCACCATCTCGATGGAGATCATCCCAGGAATCTGTTCTCCCTCTTTCCTTGCCCTTTCCGCATATCGCATGCTTCCGATATAGCCATACTCTTCGAGGCAGAAAGCAATCAGCCTGATCGTAGAATCCGTGGAAACGGCCCGCAAATTCCTCGCCAGTTCAAGCAGCACGGCAAGCCCACTCGCATTGTCATCCGCTCCCGGAGAACCTGTCACGGTGTCATAATGAGCTCCCACGATATAAACCCTCTCCGGAGAAATCGTTCCTTTTCGTTCGCCGATGATGTTCTTAAACTCTCTCCCTTCCCACTCAAAAGGCTCCTCCCACACCCTGAGGCCGGTTTTCAACATCTCCTCTCTCAGATATTGAGCCGCCTGCTGAAGTTCCTGATAGTGACCGTAAGGCTCCCGAACGCCCTGGAGGTTTCTCACGTGTTCTTTCAGATGCTCGATGAGTATCCAATCGTTCATCCAGGGAACTCTCCCATCTCCCGGAAGGAAGAAGGCGATAAGGCATGAAAGCAAAAGCGAAAAAAGAATAGATCGAAATCCCATGCTGGATCTTCTCCGACTTATGTTATTTGAAAATACGGGTTCTGTCAATCCGACCAAACATTCAACAAGGGGGCTTCAGGAAGATTTTCCGATTAAGGGCATTTTCAGAATCAATGTAATTCCTCAGAAGATGTGAAAAAATTGGATTTCATGATCATGACATCTCAGACAGAGCTCAAATGAGTAGGCCGAGTGCTTTCATCGTCATGAAGAAGGCATCTTGCGCTCCATGAAGCCTAGATGAAATGAACCTCTCTTGGCCAAAGATTCTTTCTTTTCACTACCCCTTTCGGGGTTAATTTTTTGCTCATCCCTCAAAACTATGCCCATTGGGGCCTCCAGCACAAACGAATCCACTGTTTGATGTTGTAGGTCAGGCAAGCCCGCAAGACCTCCATCCCCGCCTTGATGAACCCCCGCAATCGAAATTGTCGAAGACCGATCTTATCTTTGATCCAAGCATCGGGAAATTCATCCACCTCCCCCCGTTGTCTATAAATCTCTCGGGCCTCGTCGGTTTGCATCTTCTCCATATGGGCCACAACCACCCAATCATCCACGGCCCGCCGGATGCAACGCCCCCTCGTCCCGCGTTCAGGACAACATTTCTCTCGAAAAACACAGGCCCGGCAATCGGCCCCCTGTGCCCGATACCGGTAGTTGATCCGATGTCCCACGCCAGTTGCAGCGAGCAGACTCGGCGGGAACACTTCCAGAGCCTTGTAATGCGGGTTTTGTCGGGAGTGAATGGGTTATAGAGGACCTCCCCAAGAGTGAAGTTCCGCAAAGTCGGTGGAGCATGGGGCTTGGCATTCAAAAGGTTCCGCCTGCCTGCGCCGAAGCTTCGGCAGGCAGGCTACAAGGCTTTTCGGGTGTCCCCGTCGAGTCTGTTTCGACGCCTTATTGCAACATCAGGGTAAAGTCACCCCCTCCACGGGAGAGTGAGGGGATACCCTTTCGACCCCTTTTCTCTTGACCTTTTATCGCGAATTTTGTACCATGTAGTCGCATTCTGTCTGATGGTTTTCATTTCTCATCATCGTCGTGGACGCCATGACGACAGATCGCCCTTATCGGAAGGGTATGCCGCCGTGGGAGGCGATGGAGGAGATCGTTACGAAGGGGGGAAAGCAGTTCGATCCCGCAGTGGTGGATGCATTCAAACGCGTTATCAAAGAAAAACGGGACGGGGTCTAAAGGTAAGGCTTTTCACATAACCCGTTCGTGCTGAGCTTGCCCTTCGATGGGCTCAGGGCGAACGGCTTTTTCCGAATGTCCTGAACGAAGCCGAAGGACGGGCTCAGGGCGAACGGTTTTTGCTTAACTGAACAGCACCGGGTCCAAACGCCTGCCTTCCCTGATCGAGAAAGACGGGAACGGGTTCAGGCTAAGGTCAAGGTCAAGGTTAGGATGCCAGTTTAGGTTAGGTTCCCGGGCCAAGGCAAGATTCCTCGAGATCGATAACTTTACCTTTTGACCAAAGCGGCATCTCCACCCTTACCTCTTCACAATACCCCGCAGTGGGAAGTGATATCCCCTCGAGTTCGAACAGAAGTCCCGTGGCAGAAAAACCCTTTTCATTTTATCATATTCGCCTATGCTTATCGACTCTCATGCCCATCTGGTGATGCCGGAGTTTAAGATCGATCTTGAGGAAGTGATTCAGAGGGCAAAGGACTCCGGGGTCTCCTCCATTCTCACTGTCGGGACAGGGAGGAGGGACTGGTTGAGGACTCTTGAGATTGCCCATTCCCATCCTTCCATCTATGCCATCTTGGGCGTCCATCCTCACAATGCTAAAGAGATTGAAGAGGAGACCTACTCCGAATTAAGAAAGCTCTGCCAAGACGGGAAGGTGAGGGCCTATGGGGAAATTGGACTCGATTTCTTCAGAAACCATTCGCCACGGGAGGTTCAGATCGAGAGATTTCGTGAGCAGATTGGTCTGGCCAGGGAGCTCAGACTTCCAATCGTGGTTCACGATCGCGAGGCCCATCGAGAGACCCTGGAGATCCTGAAATCCGAGAGGGCAGACGAATGCGGAGGTATCATCCACTGTTTCTCGGGGGACGAGAGAATGGCCAAGGCCTGTATTGCCATGGGATTCTATATCTCCATTCCTGGAACCATCACCTATAAAAATGCAGAGCGATTTCGGGAAACCATCAGGAATCTTCCATTGGAATCCCTTCTCGTGGAAACGGATGCTCCTTTCTTAGCCCCCGTCCCGTTTCGGGGAAAGAGAAATGAGTCAAGTTATGTTCGATATACCGCCCAAAAAGTGGCTGAGGTGAAGAAGGTTTCCTTTGAAAAAGTGGCTGAAGTAACGACCGAGAACGCTTTGCGAGTGTTTAAGTTGAGGCCATGAAAGCCAATTGTTGAATCGGGTCCATTCTGTAGGGGCAATTCATGAATTGCCCTCCTGTTCCGAATCATTGAAGGAGAATCCGTGAAGCCAGCAATTATCGTCGTTGATATGCTAAAAGATAACCTGAAAGAGGGATCCCGGCATCCCATCATCGCAGAAGGAAGGGCGATCCTCCCGAATCTTCAGCGACTCTTAGAGGAGAGCCGGGGAAAAGGGTTTCCAGTTATTTTTGCCTGTGACAGTTTTTTGAAAGATGATTTTATCTTCAAAGGAAAAATGAAGGTCCATGCCCTTCGGGGGACCGCAGGGGCAGAGGTGGTAGATGACCTGCGTCCACAGCCGGCGGACATCGTTTTGCCCAAGAGACGCTTCAGTGCCTTCTTCAAGACCAATCTGGATCAGACCCTGCGGGTTCTCGATGTGGATACGATTGTCGTAACCGGTATTACCACGGAGGTCTGCGTATTGATGACGGCGATGGATGGGCTCGGCCATGATTTTTCCGTGATTCTCCTGGAGGATTGTTCAGCGAGCAGGAGCCGGGAGATGCACCAGGCCTGTCTCAATCTTTATCGGGATTTTGCTCTCTATCCCTTGCTGAGAATTATGACCCTTTCAGAGTTTCTGGCTGAGGTATCTTAGAAAGAAGGCAGGGTGGACACGCTTCGTTTTCTTCACCCTACGGGCGTGTATTATTTCACATGAACCATTGCGAGAAGCAATTTATCGACGAGATCCGGGGCATCCTCTCCTCGAGGAAAAGGAGGGTGATTGAGCAGCCTCCCTTTCCCCATGCCGCTGTTCTTGTGCCGCTCTTTGAGAAGGAAGGGGAATGCTATCTGCTCTTTACGAAGAGGTCCAATCAGGTTAAATATCACAAGGGGCAAATCTCTTTTCCCGGAGGGATGTTTGATGAGGAGGACGTCACACTGGATAGAACCGCCCTTCGGGAGGCTTTTGAGGAGGTAGGGCTTAAGGCAAGTGATATTCAGCTCATCGGAGCTTTAGACGATATTGTAACTACCACCGAATTTATCGTTACACCCTATGTTGCTCTCTTCCCCTATCCCTATCCCTTTCAGGTGAGTGAAGTGGAGATTGCGGAATTAATCGAAGTGCCTTTATCGTTTTTACTCGACAAGGAATATTTTGATGAAAAGATCATCGACCAGGGAGACCGGAAGAGATCGGTCTATACCTATCAATACGGAAGACACACCATCTGGGGTGCGACTGCCTCGATCCTTAAACAATTGCTCGAGCTGCTCCCCATCCTGAAAGGCACCTGAAATCAAGAACCGCGGGGTAAAGGTTAAGGCAAAGATGCCGGTTTTGTCGATGGGTTAGGTCAATGGGCTGTAAATCTTTTGCCGTCCCCTGTACGGAACGGTTTGAAACCGTTCCCTACGGACCAGATCGGCTTCCTGACCTTATCCCTAACCCGTATCATTTTTCGTGGCTCGTCGTGGATGACTGCTAAATCTTATTGAAATCCTCCGGGTTTTTCATTATGATTGGCTTGAGGCCCTAACAGACCCAACAAAAGTCGACATATTATAACATTCCACAAGTCATCTCACATTCTGAAAAGGAGGGATCTTTATGAAACACTGGACTGTTATCCTTACCGCGGTTTTCATGGCAAGCGTTCTTTCATTGGGAGTGGCCTCGGGCCAGCAGAAGGTCATTCAGATCGGAGTTCTTCAATTTGCTTCTCATCCTGCCCTCGATCAGTCAAGAGATGGATTCATCGATTTTCTCGCCCAGGCGGGATACAAGGATGGAGAGAAGATAAAACTCGATCTCCAGAATGCACAGCGGGATATGAGCATCGCCCGGACCATTGCTAAGAAGTTTGTGAGCGACAACAAAGACCTGATTCTTGCCATTGCCACCCCAGCCTCCCAGGCGGTGGCAAAAGAGACATCCACCATCCCGATTGTCTTCAGCACTGTTACAGACCCTGTCAAGGCTGGCCTGGTCAAGTCCGTGGAGTCCTCCGGAAACAACGTAACCGGTGTCAGCGACCTCATCCCGGTCAAGACCCAGATCGAATTGCTGCTGAAAATTGCCCCTCAGGTGAAGAGACTCGGGATCATCTATAATGCCGGAGAAGACAACGCAAGGGTACTGGTCGAGATGACACGGGCCGCGGCAAAAGAGCTGAGACTTTCTCTGGTGGAAAAAACCGTGACCAATAGTGGGGAGGTCTTTGCTGCAACCCAGACCATGGTTGGAGGCGTCGACGGGATCTACACCATCCAGGACAATACCGTCATTTCAGCTCTGGAGTCGGTGATCAAAGTGGCAAATAATAATAGGCTCCCTGTCTTAGTCCCCGGGATTCCGAGTGTTGAGAGGGGAGGGTTGGCAACGGTGGGGACGAGTTTTTACAATCTTGGAAGGATTGCCGGAGACCAGGCCGTTCGCATCATTAAAGGAGCGAAGCCATCAGACATCCCGGTTGCGTTTGCCAAGGACTTTGAAATCTATCTGAATCAAAAAGCGGCTGATGAGATCGGGGTCAAATTTCCCGACGATCTCCGGCGGAAGGCAAAGAAAATCTACTAAATTTCATATGGCGGATACATGACCTACGAACGATGAAAATACCTCGTGATTGTTCTTCGGGTTAGGGCTACGGCTAAGGTGAGGAAGCCGGTTTGGTCCGTAGGGAACGGTTTCAAACCGTTCCCTACAACGGTTTCAAACCGTTCCGTACAGGGGACGGCAAAAGATTTACAGCCCATTGACTTAACCCCTTAACAAAACTGGCATCCTTGCCCTGACCTTAACCCAAGGCTTTTATTGATTGCGTAGAAGCGTCCCGGCGGGACGTCTCTACAGAAATTAACCCTTTGCCGTAACCCAAGCAGGCTTCCTAACCCTGACCCGAAAACGTTTCCGTGGTTTGTGCCAGCCGGTGGGAAGGGGAGCAGATTTAAGACCGGTATATGCTCAACATCCTCATTGTTTCCCTTCTCCAGGGGTTTGAATATGCCCTGGTCACCCTTGGAGTCATGCTCTCCTTTCGGGTGATCCGTTTCCCGGACCTCACGATTGAGGGAAGTTTTCCCCTCGGAGGAGCCATCACAGCCAGCATGATCGCCGCTGGCTTCCGACCGATTTTCGGCACGGGAGTCTCCCTCGTTGCAGGGTTTGCCGCCGGAATCCTGACCGGGGTATTGAACACGAAATTCAAGATCAGTAAGCTCCTCTCCGGGCTCCTCGTCATGACGATTCTCTTCACCATCAACCTGAGAATCATGGGGAGATCCAATATTCCGCTTCTCTACTACCAGACGGTCTTGACTCCTATTGAGAAATTGATTCCGAAATCGAGCCTTCCCTTGATCCTCTTTTTCTTCCTCGTTGTTTTGGTCAGCAAGTGGCTTGTGGATAGGTTTTTATCGACAGAGCTCGGATTAGCTCTCAGGGCAACGGGCGACAATGAACAGATGATCAAAAGCCTGGGGGTGGATACCGACCTCACCAATATTCTGGGCCTGGGGATGGCGAACGCCTTAATCGCCCTCTCGGGGTCTTTGGTCACTCAGGATCAGGGGTTTGCGGATATCAGCATGGGAGTCGGGGTTATGGTGACGGGACTGGCGGCCATGATCATCGGGGAAACGTTGCTCCGGCCCAGGAATATGGGGTGGCTCAGCACGGCGATGGTTCTCGGGACGGTCGTTTACTATTTTGTGATCTCCATGGGCTTGCGGCTCGGGTTGGCACCGACCGATCTCAAACTTGCAACAGGATTGATGGTGGCCGTCGCCCTGTGCGTGCCCGCCCTCCGGGACCGCTACGGGGTGAGCAAAATTCTGAAAGAGGCAAAGAGAAGGGCCTTTGCTAAAGGGAGGCCCCTGGGCACTTAAGAATGGAATGGTTACCAGAGCAGTAACGGTTTTCAATCCGTCAGGAGGCATTAAATTCGAAGTACGAAATTCCAGGCGAGAAACAGGGAAGCCTGTTTTGAAAATTGGGTCATTTGGATTTTGGAATTGTTTCGGATTTCGATATTCGGATTTCGGATTTTGCGGGGCCGGGTTGGCGTTGCGAATGCTGCGTTAAGGTAGATTGGAATGCTGGAGATTGAAGGGGTCACGAAAATCTTCAACCGGGGAAGCATCGATGAAAAGACTGCCCTCCGGGATGTTAGCCTCACGGTCTCCCCGGGCGATTTCGTCACGATCATCGGCAGCAATGGAGCGGGCAAGACCACCCTCCTCAATGTCATCACGGGAAGTGTCCTCGTCGATGATGGAAACGTTGTCATCGACGGCCTCGATGTGACTCATCTTCCGGAGTTTAAGAGAGGAAAATTGATCGGAAGGGTTTTTCAAAACCCTCTGATGGGAACAGCCGCAGAGATGACGATTGAAGAAAACCTTTCCATGGCCTTTCTCCGTGGGAAACCAAGGGGCCTGAGGAAGGGGGTCACCGAAAAGCACCGCAGGAAGTATAAACCCATCCTCCAGACCCTGGGCCTGGGACTGGAGGATCGGCTCGGCGACAGGGTGGGTCTTCTTTCGGGGGGCCAAAGACAGTCCCTGGCTATTCTGATGGCCACTCTTGCCCTTCCGAAGCTTCTCTTGCTGGATGAACATACGGCTTCTCTCGACCCGAAGACTGCGGCGGTTGTGTTGGATTTGACGGAAAGAGTGGTCACAGAAAATGCTTTGACCACGCTCATGGTAACCCATAACATGGATCAGGCCATTCGGCACGGAAACCGTCTCATCATGATGCACGAAGGTCGAATCGTCCTCGACGTCTCTGGAGAGGAGAAAAGGAAGTTAACCCTCTCCGAAGTGGTTGAACGATTTGGCGTGGTCGACGAAAAGCTGCTCCTCCAAACCCCCGCCTCGCTTCCCTAAATTTCCATAGAACAGTTTATCCTTTTGAAAAGCAATTGCAGTGTAGGCCCTTGTGGCCGTTTATTGCAGGTTTGAAGACCAAATTTGTTCCTTTTGGGTCTACGGACCTTCGCCGCGACGAAGTGGCTCCGGCCACGCAGGCGGGCATAAAGCCCTACACTACAGGTCCTGTTTGTCCTTTTTCCAAAGCACTAAAGTGTTACCCTTAGATTGTTTCTTTCCGGTCAATTATCATCCCTCCGATGAGAGCAGACGAAGCTGAAGGTAACTGCGTCGCCATAAGGCGGGGTGGGAAGCAACCGGAGGCGAACATGCAGTCCGTAGGAGGACGAACACGATTCGGCCGGTTCGGAGGGAGGGGTGGCGCAAACCAATACGCTATCCCTACCCCTATAGTGATCTCAGGTAATTATGAAAACACAGGACACCGATTCTCGCCCCCGGATTAAGACACTCCGGGGCAGGTTTTGAGACAACTTTTTACGAGACCATCTTACTTGACTTAAGAATTAACCTCGCAGTTCCCCAAACCAGACCCGGCGGGAACACTTCCAAAGCCTTGTAATGCGGGTTTGATTGACATTGAATGGGTCATAGAGGACCTCGCCAAGAGCGAAGTCCAGCAAAGTTGGTGGAACGAGGTGTTTCGCATCAAAAGGTTCCGCTACAAGGGTTTTTCAGTGTCCTCACCGGGTCTGGTTTGGAGGCTTTTTGCAACGTTAAGGTTAAGTGATGGAGATCTCTTTCCCCTGACTGAAAAATTCAGTCAGGTCGTTTTAGGCACTGAGGAGGGAAGCCCGGCTGATAAAGTGGGATTCCAGGAAGGAGATGTGATCCTGGAGATCAAAGGAAAAAGATCGAGGCCGCCCCTTTCACATCGATATTGGATCTACGTCCCGTCGTCGCAAAAGAAGCTGCCGGCGCCGGAAACTCCGAACCCGCAGCCTTTCCTCCTTGGGGTGATCCCTGAGAGCGGGGACAGGAGGAATTGAATTGATTTAACGGTTGACGTTAAACGTTAATTCCGGTATTCTAATACAAACGCAATTGATTTATTGTCATTGGCATCCTTTGAGATTCCGAAACAGGTTCGGAATGACACCCTTCGTTTTGTCATGCTGAACTCGTTTCAGCATCTCATTTAATGCGTTTGTATTAATAGAATGATACGATCCTTCAAGGATAAAGAGGCCGAAAAGGTCTTCAATCGGGAGCGATCCCAAAAACTTCCAGAACTGCTACGGCGGGTAGCGTGGAAATGGTCGATGATCACAGGGGGCGGGACATGGCATCAAAGAAACTTCAACCAGTTCATCCTGGAGAGATCCTGTAAAGGAGTTTATAGAGCCAACGGGGCTGAATCGGAACAGGCTTGCCCTGGCATCAGGTGCGCCCGCGAGACACGTCAATGAAATCGTCCCGGGGAAACGAGGGATCACTGCGGACACAGCCTCGAGGCTTGCCCGATATTTCAAAATGTCAGCCCAATTCTGGCTTGGTCTGCAAATGGACTACGAATTGGATATGGCAGAGGATGCCCTTTCAGGCAGGCTTGAAAAAGAGGTTACTCCAAGGACTGCTGTCGGGTAGTCCCGAGAGGCATCCCATCATTGCCATCTTTGGCGCCGATTCTATTGCCGCCGAGACCGAGGCGGGGGCGAATAGTTGGACGTATTCGCAACAAAGAAGTTTGACCCCCGTGTCTCCCTGCGGGAAAAGATACACCCGCAAGTAACCAAGGGAGGCACGGAAGACGTGAAGAGGGTCAGCAAAGGTCGCGGGGGATTAGCCTTTGACCGGGATTAAAATATACGGCCGGGACTCTTTTAGGAAAATACCGCCGGATGTGCGACGGATCCTTCAATCTGTCAAGGATTATGGGTTTGGTCACGGCAGCGGGGAGTTCCGTCAGGCGAGCGATCATCGCCAGATTGCACGCCTCATGAAGCAGGCCCCTTGTTCTCCGTTCACCATGATCATAGAAGAGGAACTGCTTGATCCTTCGCATTAGGCCAAAAGGATTCTCCGGGATCAGTATAAAGAGCTCTATCCGCGTGCTTGGAAAAAGAAATTCACCATGGAGAAAATCTCAAAGCCCCGAAAAAAAAGGCGCCAAGAGCGTATTTATGCTATTCCCGAACCCCTGAACTACTGGGACAGCCGCAATTCATACCAGCAATACTTTGCCGTTCCGGAGTATAACGCATTGTGGCAAGGAGGGGGAGGAAGCGATTCTGCCGAGTAGCGCTGCGGAAGTTGGGATTCAGGGGCGCATCGGTGGCGCGGCTTCCGGGGATGAGGACGCCGTCGGTGAACCGGATGGCGAGTCAGGAGGAGACGGCGGAGCTGGATGGTTGGGACGAGCAATTCTCCGTCCCCAAAAGCATTTCTCTTTGTACCCCCGCCCCCTCTCCTGAATGGACATACTTCAATTTTGTGGTCACACTCAGCTTTTTGCCAAAGTGAATAAAGAACCACTTAGCGACGATAAAATAATTCAAACAACTAAAGAACGTCCCTAAGGGTTTCCCTCGGCGATAGCTTTCGGCAGGTCCTGCGTAATGAACTTCTCGACCACGTCCCGCTTGTGGTTCATGATGCGGTAGATACCGAAGTCCATATCCGCACAATCAAACTGGAACAACTCCCGAAGGAGCTGTGAAATTTCTCTGTGTACGATGTCATCTTCAGCCTCGAGAAGAACAAGGGTCAGCCGATCCCAATAAAATATTTTGTTCTTACTTCCTTGGTTTAGTCTCCCCCCGGGTTCTCGACTGCTTTCTCAAAAAGCAGGGTTTGGAGTTGGTTTACGACCTCTATCTTGAAATCTTTTACGTCTGCTTTAATCACTCCTGGAAAGTGACCTATTTATACCAAAAATTTGGTTTTATAGCAATCTCCAGACCAATGAGGTTTTGGGGGGTCCGGTTTGGCCGGAGTAGCTGGTCGAATCCGGACCTAAGCCGGTGCAAAACCGATGTTCGAACGCGTAGGCGCTTAGGGAACTTATATCGACAAAATATTGTCGATATGGGTTCATGGATCTCCAAACGTAGGGCAGGCGACCCCACCTGCCGGACCGGTCGGCGAGGACGCCGACCCTACGAAGGAAAAATCCCTGCCGCAAAGGGGCCCCCTCTTCCGGGCGAAGTCCCGGACGAGGCGTAGATTCTGACGCATTAGATTCTGAGAATTTATCTCTAACATTTTCAGGACATTAAAAAAGAGTGTCATGCTGAATCCGATTCAGCATCTCACCCATTGGTCCAATTGGGTGAGATCCTGAAAGGGTTCAGGATGACAGGTCCGGGAAATTTCAAATATGTTTGGTTAGCCTTAACCAAAAAAGGCTCCAGCCCCACATTTCGAATCGCATGCGTCATTTGATAAATGCTCAGGCCCTTGCTGGGTAATATCCTGGTTTCCAGTGGGGCATAAACACTGGAACTGCTTGTAATCTCAACGGGAGATGGGATGGGGTGGTCAAAAAGCCTGCCGCTTCCTTGGAATACAGACCAAAGAGCGCTTGTTGCGCAAGCGGCAACCACTTTATCCTGTTCCTGGAAGGGAAGAGTATTTATTCTAAGAGGGATTCCGAATAAGCTTGGCTCAT
>Ga0315282_10014162_pt1 | contig 11911 bp, 9 predicted proteins | sample YL17G07_20_MG_FD_203693 | JGI IMG/M metagenome (GOLD analysis project Ga0315282, IMG submission 203693) | Sediment microbial communities from Yellowstone Lake, YNP, Wyoming, USA - YL17G07_20 | ecosystem: Environmental > Aquatic > Freshwater > Lake > Sediment | place: USA: Wyoming | collected... | reverse complement strand
AACCGGGGGTTCTTTTGCGCGTGGTGGGGGGGGGGGGGGGGGGGGGGGGGGGGGGGGGGGGGGGGGCCCCCCGCGGCCCCCCCCCCCCGCCGCCCATCCTTCTACGGCTCCACGACCAGCTCCATGAGCAACGCGTCGCGCCACACGCCGTCGTCGCCGCACTCGTAGCGCCGCATGACGCCGACGCGACAGAAACCGAGCTTCTCGTACACGTGGATGGCGCGTTCGTTGGCGAGCGCCGGGTCGACCGTGAGGCGATGGTGCTCACGCTCCTCCGTCAGATGTCGCATGAGGGTGCGCATGGCGTCACTCCCCACGCCACGGCCCTGGACGCGGCCCGCGACGAAGACGTCGACGGCGGCGCTGCGGTAGTCGGGGTCGGTCTCCTCCGTGTACTGGATGCAGCCCACGACTTGCCCGTCGAGGACGATGGCGAACGTCGTGGCGCGTTCCTCGGCCACCCGCTCCCACTCGCCACGGCGCCACCAGCGGGCCACCTCCGGCTCCTCGAGGATGGCGCCGATGGGCGCTGCATCGTCGGGGGTGATCGGGCGCAGCAGCACACCCTCGCCGGTCAGGACCGAAGCGGGCACCCGGCTAGTCCTTCCGCCCCCGTCCCCCACTCCCCGCCCGCCACACGAGGTAGGCGTGGACGAAGGGGTCGAGCTGGCCGTCGAGCACGCCCTGGGCGTTGCCGACCTCGTAGCCGCTGCGCTTGTCCTTGACCATCTGATAGGGATGGAGCACGTAGTCGCGGATCTGCGAGCCGAAGCTCACGTCCATCTGCTGCCCGCGCTCCTTGGCCAGCGCCTCGGCGCGCTTGCGTTCCTCGAGCTCGACGAGCTTCGACTTGAGCATCCGCATCGCGGTCGCCCGGTTGGAGAGCTGCGAGCGCTCGTTCTGGCACTGCACGACGATGCCCGTGGGGATATGCGTTATACGCACCGCCGAGCTGGTCTTGTTGACGTGCTGGCCACCGGCGCCGCTGGAGCGATACGTGTCGACACGCAGGTCGCCCTCGTCGATCTCGATCTCGACCTCATCGGAGACCAGCGGGCTGGTCTCGACCGAGGCGAAGCTCGTGTGGCGCCGGTGAGCGGCGTCGAACGGGCTCAGCCGCACCAGACGGTGCACACCCTTCTCGGAGGCCAGCAGGCCGTAGACGTTCTCGCCCTCGACGGTGATCGTGGCGCTCTTGAGGCCGGCCTCGTCGCCCTCCTGGGCCTCGTTGAGCTCGAACTTGAAGCCGCGCTGTTCGAACCAGCGCAGATACATGCGCAGGAGCATCTCAGCCCAATCCTGCGACTCCGTGCCTCCCGCCCCGGGGTGGATGGCGACGATGGCGCCGCCCTCGTCGAACTTGCCGCTGAAGAACCGCCGCTCCTCGCCGCGTTCGAGAGCCGCCTCGAGGTCGTCGATGCCCCGTGCAAGTTCGGCGAGGAGCTCGCCGTCGACTTCGTCGCCGGCGAGCTCCTCGCGCACCAGCTCCTCGGTCGTCTCGAGGTCGCCGAAGCGCTCCTCGAGGGCGGCGAAGTCGTCGCGGCGCTTCTTCAGACGGCTGTACTCGGCCGAGACCCTCTGAGCGCTCTCGCCATCGTCCCAGAAGTCGGGCGCCTGCAAGCGCGCCTCGAGGACGGCCAGCTCTTCGGTCAGCCTGGGGGGGTCAAAGATAGCTCCGCAGCCAGCTCAGGCGCTCGGAGGCGCCGGCGAGCCGCTCGCGGAGCGAATCGAGATCGGTGAGTGCTTCGGCGACGGTCTTCGGCATCGTGCGGGGATTATACCTGAGCCGGAGAACGCTCCGCCGTGAGCCCGTCGCAGTCAGGGTTTGCAGCGCCTCGCGGTGGTGTATCCTCATCACGTCGGCAGCCATGCCGCCACGGGGGGTCGATTTGACCGCGCAGAACGAGAGACGCGCCAAGGACAACGGGGGCGCCGGCAGCGGCGGCGGAAGCGACGCCGTCAACGTCGGCGTCGTGCTGTGCGACCCCGCCGGCAACGTCCTGCACATCGACGACGCCGCCGCCGCCATCATGGGCCTCGACCCCGGCAGCGAAGTGTCCGACAGGATCGCCGCCTGGGAGGGTTTCGAGGCCGGACTCCTCGACCCAGACGGTCAGCCCCTGCCGGTGCCGCAGTCGCCGCTGCGCCTCGCGCTGGCGACCGGCGAGGCCGTGCGCGACCGCGTGGTGGTCGTCCCCAACGCCGACGGCACGTCCGTCCGCTGGCTGCAGGTCACCGCCGAGCTGCTGCGCCAGGACGAGGGCGGCGGTGTCTCCGGCGTGGTCCTCGTCCACGTCGACGTCACGCCACTCAGACTCGCGCCGGCGACGCCGTCGGCCGCCGCCCCCGAGACGCTCCTCGGGCTGGCCGACAGGGCGACGCTCGAGCAGCGACTCGACGCCCTGCTCGTCCGAGCCCCGGGCGAGCAGCTGCACTTCGCCGTCGTCGCGCTGGGCGTCGACCGCTTCAAGAACGTGCACGACACCCTCGGCCACACCGTCACCGAACAGATCGAGCGCCAGATCGCCGAACGCCTGCTGCGCGACCTGCGCGAAGACGACACCGTGGCTCGCAGCGGCGAAGGCGACCTCGTCCTGCTCCTGGCCGGAACGGCGTCGTCCACCGACGTCGCCCGCACCGTCGAGCGACTCAAGTCCAGCTTCGACCGCCGCTGGGAGGTCGCCGGCCGAGAGATCTTCCTCACGGCCAGCGTCGGCATCGCCGTCTACCCCGACGACGGCGCCGACGGCAAGACGCTCCTGAAGAACGCCGGCACGGCGATGCGTCAGGCGCAGACGGCCGGCGGCAACACGTGGCACTTCTACCAGGAGAGCATGAAGGACGCCCGCACCGAGCGCCTGGGGATGGAGAGCGCCCTGCACCGCGCCCTCGAGCTCCAGCACTTCATCCTCGACTTCCAGCCGCAGATCGACTCGTTCACCGGCGATGTGGTCGGCGTCGAGGCGCTGCTGCGCTGGCGCGACCCCGAGCGCGGTATCATCCCGCCGGGCGAGTTCATCCCGCTGGCCGAAGAGACGGGGCTCATGCTGCCCATCGGCGCCTGGGTCCTCGAGACCGCCTGCGAGCAGGCCATGGAGTGGAACCCCGATCCCGAGACCGGCGTGCGCATGGCCGTCAACATCTCGCCGCGCCAGTTCGAGCAGCAGGACATCGTCGGTCTCGTGCGCCAGACGCTGGCCATGGGCGGCCTGCCGGCGCCGCTGCTCGAGATCGAGATCACCGAGTCCATGGCGATCGCCGACCCCGAGCGCACCATCGCCCTGCTGAACGGACTCAAGCAGCTCGGGGTGCGCGTCGCCCTCGACGACTTCGGCACCGGCTACTCGTCGCTCTCCCACCTCGCGCGCCTGCCGATCGACACCGTGAAGATCGACCGCAGCTTCGTGTCGAAGCTGCAGGACGCGCGCGAGCACATCGTCGTGGCCACCTCGGTCATCGCGCTGGGGCACCGCCTCGGCCTCACCGTCGTTGCCGAGGGCGTCGAGACGCACGAACAAGCCGCCTTCCTGGGTAACGAGTCGTGCGACGTGCTGCAGGGCTTCCTCTTCAGCCGACCGGTGTCGCCCGAGAAGTGCGCCGACCTCATCGGCGGCGAGTCGGCCTTCGCCGAGCTGCTCGAAGAGTCGGCGGCGCGCCTCGCCGACCTCATGGGCAGCGGAGGGTTCGGCAAGCAGTAGAGGTCAGGGGGCGACGCGCGGCGCAGCCGGGCCGACTATGCGCCGTGACACCTCTTGTACTTCTTCCCCGAGCCACAGGGGCAGGGATCGTTGCGGCCCACCTTCTCTTCGACCACGCGCTGCTGGACCGGTCCCGGTCCGCCCGCCGCCTGAGCAACGCCGCGGGCGCCTCCGGTGCTTGTGGTCGTGCCCCCGAACTCAGCGTCGCCGCCGGTGGCGCTCACCTCGCCGGCGGCCATGGCCGCGCCGACGAACGACGTCTGGTAGGCAAGCTCCTCGGTCCCCGAGTAGTCGAGCGCCATGAGCGGCTGGTCGAAGGTCATGGCGGCGAAGAAGGCGAGCTGCTCGGGCTGGTTCTTCATGAGCGTCGTGGCGATGCTCGTCTTGACCCCATCGAGCATGTCCTGGAAGAGATCGAACCCCTCGTGCTTGTACTCGGACAGCGGGTCGCGCTGGCCCAGGGCGCGCAGGTGGATGCCCTCCTGCAGGTAGTCCATGTCGAGCAGGTGTTCTTTCCAGCGGGCATCGATGACCGAGAGCATCACCGCACGCTCGACGCTGCGCATCTGCTCGGGACCGATGAGCTTCTCGCGCGCGTCGTATTGCGCCATGGCGTCGTCGAGCGCCATGTCTTCGAGCTCGGCGGCGCCGGTCGCCGCGAGATCGATGTCGTCCTGGGCGATCGTCGGGTCGTAGACCGTCCGCAGGCCGACGAACAGGGCGTCGAGATCCCAGTCCTCGGCGTAGTCGGCGTCTGACACGTGGGCGCCCAGGGCGGCCGCCACGACGTCGGCGATCATCTCACGCACCTGCTCGCCGAAGTCCTCGCCCTCGAGGATACGGCGCCGCTGCTCGTAGACGACGCGCCGCTGCTCGTTCATGACCTCGTCGTACTTGAGCACGTTCTTGCGGCGCATGAAGTTGAGCTCCTCGACCTTCTTCTGCGCCTTCTCGACGACGTTGGTGAGCATCTTGTGCTCGAGTGCCTCACCCTCGCCGGGCCCCAGCCGGTTGAGTACCTTGTACATGCGGTCGCCGGCGAAGAGCCGGATCAGCTCGTCCTCGGCCGACAGGTAGAAGCGGCTCAGGCCGGGGTCGCCCTGGCGGCCGGAGCGGCCGCGCAGCTGGTTGTCGATGCGCCGGCTCTCGTGTCGCTCGGTGCCCAACACGTACAGGCCGCCGGCCTCTGTTACCCCCTCGCCCAGCTTGATGTCGACGCCGCGCCCGGCCATGTTGGTGGCGATCGTGACGGCGCCCTTCTGGCCGGCGTCCTTGATGATGTCGGCCTCGCGCTCGTGCTGCTTGGCGTTGAGGACGTTGTGCGGCACCCCGTGGCGTTCGAGCATGCTGGAGAGCATCTCGCTGACCTCGACCGAGACGGTGCCGACGAGGATCGGCTGGCCCTTCTCGTGCCGTTCGCGGATGTCGGCCGCGACGGCGGCGAACTTCTCCTTGCGGGTGGTGAAGATGAAGTCGTTGCGGTCGTCGCGGACCATGTCGGCGTTGGTGGGGATCTCGACGACCGACAGCCCGTAGATCTTCTGGAACTCGTCTTCTTCGGTCTTGGCCGTGCCGGTCATGCCGGCCAGCTTCTCGTACATGCGGAAGTAGTTCTGCAGGGTGATGGTGGCCAGCGTCTGGTTCTCTTCCTTGATCGGCACGTGTTCCTTGGCCTCGATGGCCTGGTGGAGGCCCTCGGAGTAGCGCCGGCCGTCGAGGATGCGACCGGTGAACTCGTCGACGATCAGCACCTCGCCGTTGTTGACGACATACTCGACGTCCTTGGCGAAGAGCGCCTCGGCCTTGAGCGCCTGGATGAGATGGTTGACCAGAGCACCGTTCGCGTCCTTGTAGAGGTTGTCGATGTCGAGCGCCCGCTCGACCTTGGCGACGCCCGATTCGGTCACGGCCACGGTGCGCTGCTTCTCGTCGACCTCGTAGTCGTCGCCCTTCTTCAGGCGTGGGACCACACGCGCGAACTGCCGGTAGGTGTCGCCCGCCGTCTCGGGGGCGCCGCTGATTATGAGCGGCGTGCGCGCCTCGTCGACGAGGATCGAGTCGACCTCGTCGACGATGCAGTAGGCGTGGCCGCGCTGGACGCACTCGGCGAGAGTCATGGCCATGTTGTCGCGCAGATAGTCGAAGCCGAACTCGCTGTTGGTGCCGTACGTGACGTCGGCGGCGTACTGACGCCGCCGCTCGTCATTGGGCATCATCTGCTGGATGACGCCGACCTCGAGCCCGAGGAAGCGGTAGATGCCGCCCATCCATTCGGCGTCGCGCTTGGCCAGGTAGTCATTGACGGTGACCAGGTGGGCGCCGTTGCCGGCGAGCGCGTTCAGGTACATCGGCATGACGGCGACCAGCGTCTTGCCCTCGCCGGTCTTCATCTCGGCGATGTCGCCGTCGTGCAGCACGATGCCGCCCATGACCTGCACGTCGAAGGGCCGCATGCCGAGGGCACGCCGGGACGCTTCGCGGGCGACGGCGAAGGCCTCGTAGAATATGTCGTCGAGCGTCTCGCCGTCCTCGAGGCGGCGCCTGAACTCGCCGGTCTTGGCACGCAGCTGCTCGTCTGAAAGCGGCGCGATCTCGGGTTCGAGAGCCGTGACCTCGGCCGCCTGCCGCTCGAGCTCCTTGAGGCGCTTGCCTTCTCCGGCGCGCAGGATCCTGTCGACGATGTTGGCCATGTGTCCCTTGGTCGTGTTCCGGTGGTTCCGGGGTGGCGTTCGCGTGATGTTCGGGTCGTGACCGGAAGAAGCCTACCGTACGGCTTCATGCCCGTCGCCCGCGCGGGCTGTGGGGGAGGGGGCGGGGGGCGGCCCGGAGGCCGCCCCCCGCCCCCTCCCCGTCACGGGGTGGACGGCTCGATCAGTCCGTAATGGCCGTCGTCGCGGCGGTAGACGACGTTCGTGTCGTTGGTCTCGGCGTTCGTGAACACGAAGAAGTCGTGGCCGACCAGCTCGAGCTGCAGGGTCGCCTCGTCGACGGACATCGGCTTGAGCGCGAAGCGCTTGCTCTTGACGACCTGCGGGTCGTCGTGGTTGCCGCCGCCGGTCGCCGCGGCGGCGACCGCCACGACCTCTTCGACGGCCGCCGGCTCTTCGGCGACCGGCAACGTCGCCAGCCTGGCGCCCTTGGCCTGGTGACGCTGGGCGCGATGCTGGATGCGATCGCGGTACTTCTTGGCTTGGCGCTCGAGCTTCTCGGCCACCAGGTCGATCGCCGCGTACATGTCGTGGGACGACTCGCGGGCCCGCAGCACGGGACCGCGCGTGAAGACGGTCGCCTCGGCGACCTGGGAGTCGGCGATGCTGCGGTTCTTCTCGACCCACAGCTCGACCTCGACGCGGGTGACCTCGTCGATGTGGCGTTCCTGCAGATAGCGGTGCAGCTTCGCCAGCTTCTCCTCCGCGTACTCACGCAAGGCGTCGGTGACGACCACGTGGCGACCTTTGACCTGGATCTTCATCGGCTCCGCTCCTTTGACAGACGTTCCGATACACGGCCCTGTGAACGCAACGAGCGGGCGGCGCGCGCAAACGTAAACGCATGCGGCGACCAACCCGCCGATCTCAGCTCCAGCGAGCACTGGTTCAGTGTCTCACCGGTCGTATAGACGTCGTCGACAATCACGACTATTTCTAGTTTACCCCCTTCGCGACGGTCCTTCCCCCCGCATTGCGCGGCGCCGTCGCGGGACTCATGCCCCCCTGGCCGGAGGGCGCTCGCCGGGGCGGCCGCCGCCCTCTCCACCCGGCGGCGGTCGAGGCAGTAGGCCTCGGCGACGTTGGCCGCGCGGGCGGCGGCCGCCAGGCCGCTCTGGCGGCTTCCCTGGCGCGTCCGCGCAAGGACGCCGGCGAACGGCAGCCCGGCCGCCGCCGCCAGCTCGCGGGCCAGCAGCTCGCCCTGGTCAAAGCCGCGCTCGAGCCGGCGCTCCCGGTGCACCGGCACGGCGGTCACGAAGGCGACCGCCGCCGGCCCTCCCAGCGAGGCGACCAGCTCGTCGAAGCGGTCCTGGGCGAGACGCGCCATCTCGGCCCCCAGGGAGCGCAGAGAGCGGAACTTGCAGGCCGTGACCAGGCAGCGCGCCGGCCCGTCGTAGCGGTAGGCGGCGCGCGCGCTGAGGAAGGCCAGGTCGCGGCCGACGCACTCGGGGCACGAGACGACCGGCCGGCGCGCCGCCGCCCCACAGCGCCGACAGAGCGGCTCGTCCTGAGGGACCAGCCCGCCCACGCACTGTCCACAGAGCCACGACCCGGCGCGGCCGCAGACGACGCAGCGGCGCGGAAGCACGAGATCGACGAGCTCGTCGACCAGACGACGCAGCGAGCTGTTCACCGCTGAGGTCGGGGGCTGCGCTCGACGACGGTGTGAGGCCGCAGCCGCGCGGCCGCGGGCACGAGAGCGCCGGCCTCGACCACGCAGCCGTCGCCGAGGACGGCGCCGGCCTCGATGATCGCGCCGGCGCCTATCTGCACGTCGTGCCCCACGATGCTGCCGCCGATCGAGACCCGCGCGCCCATCTTGACGCCGCTCCAGACGACGCTGTCCTTGAGCGCCGCACCGGCCTCGATCGAGCACTCGTCGCCGATCACCAGCGGACCGACCAGCCGAGCGTCGTCCTGAACCCGGCAGCGAGCGCCGATGAGGACGGGTGGCTCGACGACAACGCCGGCGGCGACGCGGGTGTCGTCGCCGATCCGCACGCCCTCGCGAGCATCGCTCCCAGGAACGTCGAGCGAGACGCGACCCAGAAGGGCGTCGACGTTGCCGCGCGCGTACTCGGGCAGGCTGCCGATGTCGTTCCAGTAGGTCGCGAGACGCCAGAGGTGGAAGGGCACGTCGTCGTTGAGCAGGCGCGGGAAGACGTCGGCCGCCCAGTCGACGAACGCGTCACGCGGGACGTAGTCGAAGATGCCGGGCTCGAAGACGTAGATGCCGCAGTTGCAGAGGTCGGAGAGCGCCTCGGCGCGGGCCGGCTTCTCCTGGAAAGCGACGATGCGGTCGGCGTCGTCGTGCACGACGACGCCGTACAGCGACGGGTCGGCGACCTGCTTGACGGCCAGCGTGGCGAGTCCGCCGGCGGCACGGTGCGCCGCCACAAGAGCCGAGAGGTCGACGTCGGTGAGCCCATCGCCGCTCATGACCACGAAGGTGCCGCGGGCCAGGAAGTCGCGAAAGTGGCCCACCCCACCGGCGGTGCCCAGCAGCTCCTCCTCGACGTTGTACCGCAGATGCAGGCCGAAGGCCGCTCCGTCGCCGAAACGCGCGCGGATCGCCTCGGCGTGGTGGTGGAGGTTGACCGCCACCTCGCCGACGCCGTGACGGGCCAGCAGGCGCAGCGTGTGCTCCATGACCGGCCGGTCGACGACCGGCGCCAGCGGCTTGGCCGTACTGTCGGTGAGCGGCGCCAGGCGCGTGCCCAGGCCGGCGGCCATGATCATCGCTCTCGGAAGACCGTGACCATGCGCGGCAGTCATCGCCGGATCACCCGCGGCAGGCACGCGCCAGCGATTCGGCGTAGGGCGCCCGCAGCACGCCGGCCTCGGTGATGATGGCCGTGATGTTCGCCTGCGGGGTGACGTCGAAGGCCGGATGACGGGCGCGGGCGCCGGCCGGCGCCACCGGGTGGCCGGCGAAAGTGGTCACCTCGCTGGGATCGCGCTCTTCGATGGGGATGGCGGCGCCGCTGTCGACGGCCAGGTCGACCGTCGACAGCGGCGCCGCCACGTAGAACGGCACGCCGTGCTCCTTGCCCAGCACGCTCAGCGTGTAGGTTCCGATCTTGTTGGCCGTGTCGCCGTTGGCGGCGATGCGGTCGGCGCCCACGACGATGCCGTCGACCTCACCACCGGCGATGAAGTACCCCGCCATGTTGTCCGCGATCACGTGGTAAGGGATGCCCTCGACCTCGAGCTCCCAGGCGGTGAGCCGCGCGCCCTGCAGCCAGGGCCGCGTCTCGTCGACGAGCACCGAGATGTCGCCGTGGCGGGCGAAGGCGGAGCGCACGACACCGAGCGCCGTCCCGTAGCCGGCGGTGGCCAGCGCGCCGGCGTTGCAGTGCGTGAGGATGGTGTCGCCCGGCTTGAACAGCGCGACGCCGTGCTCACCGATGCGCAGACAACGGTCGATGTCGTCGTCGTGGATCTCGACCGCGCGCTCGTAGAGGAGCTGCGCGATCTCGCGCGGCGCGCCGGTCGAGGCCTCCCACAGGCAGCGCATCTCGGCGATCGCCCAGGTGAGGTTGACCGCCGTGGGCCGCGTGGCGGCCAGCCCGTCGGCTGCCTCATCGAGGTGGCGCAGGAAACCGGTGCGCTTGTCGTGCGTGGCGGCGGCGACGCGGGCTGCCAGGTGCAGCCCGCCGGCCGCCGCCACCCCGATGGCCGGCGCGCCGCGCACCGTCATGTCGCGGATGCGGTCGGCGACCTCCTGCCAGGTCGTGCACCTGACGTAGCGCTCATCGCGGGGCAGCGCCAGCTGGTCGATGAGGACGACGGCCTCGGGTCGGATCGCGACCGTCTCGACACGCAGGCGGGACGCCGATCGCCGATCGTCCACTGCCGGGTCCTCCCCGCTTCCCGGTCGCTGAGGCGACGCCGGCGGCGGGCTCAGGTCCCCTGGTCCCACGAGGCCAGGTAGGCGACCTGCTCGTCGGTGAGCGCGTCGATGCTCACGCCCATGGTCTCGAGCTTGAGCCGCGCGATCTCGTCGTCGATGTCCTTGCGCACGGCGTGGACCTTCTTCTCGAGCGAGTCGTGGTTCTCGACCATGAACTCGGCCGCCAGCGCCTGGTTAGCGAAGCTCATGTCCATGACCGCCGCCGGATGACCCTCGGCGGCCGCCAGGTTGACGAGCCGACCCTCGGCCAACAGGTGCAGGCGGCGACCGTCGGGCATCGTGTACTCGTCGACGTAGTCGCGGATCCTGCGCTTGGCGGTAGCCGTCGACTCGAGCGCTTCGATATCGATCTCGACGTTGAAGTGGCCGGTGTTGGCGATGATGGCCCCGTCGGGCATGACCTCGAAGTGCTCGCGGCGGAAGACGTGCAGGTTGCCGGTGGCGGTGACGAAGAGCTGCGCCTGCCGCGCGGCCTCGAGGTGGGGCATGACGCGGAAGCCGTCCATGACCGCCTCGAGGGCCGGCAGCGGGTCGACCTCGACGACGATGACGTCGGCCCCGTGACCCTTGAGCCGCGTCGCCAGGCCGCGTCCGCACCAGCCGTAGCCGGCCACGCAGACGGTGCGCCCCGCGAGCAGCACGTTGGTCGCCCGCAGGATGCCGTCGACGGTGGACTGGCCGGTGCCGTAGCGGTTGTCGAAGAAGTGCTTGGTGTTGGCGTCGTTGACGGCCACCACCGGGAAGAGCAGTCTGCCCTCGTTCTCGAGCGCCTTGAGGCGGATGACGCCGGTCGTGGTCTCTTCGGTGCCGCCGTAGATCTCGGCCGCCTGCTCAGGGACCTCGCCGTGGATGTAGCCGATGACATCGGCCCCGTCGTCCATGGTCACCTGGGGATGATGAGCGACGCAGGCCTTGATGTGCTCGTAGTAGGTCTCGTTGTCTTCGCCCTTGATGGCGTAGACGCGGATGCCGTATTCGCTCACCAGCGCCGCTGCCACGTCGTCTTGCGTGCTCAGCGGATTGGAGGCGCAGAGCACGACGTCGGCGCCGCCCGCCTTGAGGGTGCGCATGAGGTTCGCGGTCTCGGTGGTGACGTGCAGGCAGCAGCCCATGCGCACGCCCGCGAGCGGCTTCTCGCGCGCGAAGCGTTCGCGGATGGAGGCCAGCACCTGCATCTCGTTGTCGGCCCACTCGATGCGCAGCACGCCCTGGGGAGCCAGCGCGATGTCCTTGATGTCATGGTCTGCCATGTCGGTCCCTTCGTTCGACGGCCCGGCGTCGCGCGCAGGCGACATGCCGCGCCGGTGGTCAGCGGCCACGGTCGCCGGCCGGCAGGCCGGCGGCGGCGACCGCAAGACCGTGGTGGGCGGCGAGGATGACGGCGTCGACCAGACAGTCGCTGACGAACGCGCAACCCGTCTCTGGGAGCTGTCGCTCTTCGAACGGCGTGAGCCGTTCGGCATCGGCGACCCCCGCCACGGCGACCACAGAGTATACACGTCCGGCGACCCGCGGTCGCAGGACGGCGGGTTGATATATGCCGGTCAAGGAGGGGAAGGTGGGGGGCCCGCTGACCGGGCTGCGCCCGGTCA
>Ga0315282_10014161_pt1 | contig 11912 bp, 10 predicted proteins | sample YL17G07_20_MG_FD_203693 | JGI IMG/M metagenome (GOLD analysis project Ga0315282, IMG submission 203693) | Sediment microbial communities from Yellowstone Lake, YNP, Wyoming, USA - YL17G07_20 | ecosystem: Environmental > Aquatic > Freshwater > Lake > Sediment | place: USA: Wyoming | collected... | reverse complement strand
TCGGCTCAACGTATAATGCGTATTTGATAATAGACAAAAAAGTTACCCTGGTAGATACAGTGAAGCATTATATGTTCGGAGAAATGCTGGAAAGAATCAAAAGCGTCATAGGCCCTTCTAAAATAGATTATATTATTTCAAATCATACAGAAATGGACCATTCTGGAAGCATCCTGGAGATGAAAGATATTGCGAAGGATGCAATTGTGATATGTTCTCCTAACGGCGAGAAAGGCCTGAAAAAACATTTTAAGAAAGATTTGAATTTCAAGGTTGTGAACACTGGTGATTCAATTAATATAGGTAAGAGGAATTTGAATTTTGTATTAATGCAGATGGTTCATTGGCCTGATTCAATGGCAACTTATATTCCTGAAGAAAAACTGCTTTTACCTAATGACGCGTTTGGCCAGCATATTGCGTCCAACGAAAGGTTTGATGACGAATTCGGATGGGACAGGGCGAGGATAGAAGCGGCAAAATATTATGCGAATATAGTTTTACCTTATGGAACTCAGGTTAATAAGGCGCTGGAAGCTGTTTCTGGTTTAGATATAGATATGGTTGCTCCAAGCCACGGCCTTATCTGGAGGAGCCATATAAAAGATATAACAGTGCTTTACAAGAAATGGGCGAATAATGTATGCGAGAAAAAGGCAGTTATTGTGTACGACACGATGTGGCATAGCACTGAAAAAATGGCGCATGCTATAAAAGAAATTTTTGAAGAAAAAGATATTCCTTGCGAGATAAAAAATCTGCAGGCAAGCCATATATCAGATGTAATGACTTCAATAATTGATGCAAAATATATATGCGTCGGTTCTCCGACTTTGAATAACGGCATACTGCCCACAATATCAGCATTTCTTACTTACATGAAAGGCCTTGCCCCTAAAAATAGAGTCGGTATTGCATTCGGGTCTTATGGATGGGGAGGCCAGAGCATAAGCGATATAGAAAATATTATGGAGGGGGTTAAATTCGAGCTCCCGGCAAAAGGATTGAAGATACAATGGATACCTGATGATAAAGAATTAGTCGAACTGAAAAACAAGATAAGGGGGGCTATACAATGAAACTGAAAGGCAGTATGACAGAAAAAAATCTCCTGGCGTCGTTCGCCGGAGAATCGCAGGCAAGGAACCGTTATACCTATTTCGCCAGCGTGGCGAAAAAAGAAGGCTATGAACAGATATCAGGGATATTCCTGGAAACAGCTGATAATGAAAAAGAACATGCAAAGAGGTTTTTCAGGCTACTGGAAGGCGGGGACGTGGAAATAGTAGCAACTTATCCTGCGGGCGTTATCGGGACTACACTGGATAACCTTAAGGCAGCCGCGGACGGAGAAAAACTGGAATGGACAACGTTGTACAAAGATGCTGAAAAGATTGCCCGAAAAGAGGGTTTTGAGGAAGTGGCGAACCAGTTCAAGGAAATTGCTGAAGTGGAAGAACAGCACGAAGCCAGATACAGAAAACTCTGGAAAAATATAAAAGATAAAACAGTATTCAAGAAGGATAAGGTCGTTAAATGGAAATGCCGCAATTGCGGATATGTCCATGAAGGCCAGGAAGCGCCGGATAAATGTCCTGCATGCGCCCATCCTCAAGCATATTACGAACTGATGGCGGAGAATTACTGATATACCGGTTCCGTTCGCCGAACGGAAGAACCGCTCCGTTCGGCGAACGGAGCAAGAGGTTATATGAAAGTATTAGGCATAAACGCCAGCCCCAGAATTGAAGGCAACACAGATCTGCTTCTGGATAAGGTTTTACAGGGCGCTAGAAGCAAAGGCGCTGACACGGAAAAAATTATCCTTAACAAGCTGAAATTTGTTCCGTGCCAGGAATGTGCGAAGATGGCTGATAATGGCTGGTGTCTGGTGAATGACGACATGCAGGCAGTGTATAAGAAAATAAAAGAAGCCGACGCTATTGTGCTTGCTTCGCCTGTATTTTTCGGATCTCTTAGTGCCCAGTCCAAGATGATGATTGACAGGTTTCAATGCGCGTGGCGGGCAAAGTATATATTGAAAAAGGATAATGGCTATAAAAAAATATCGGGAGCATTTATTTCTGTGGAAGGCTCTACGCGGAAGGATTTTTTTGAAAACTCCAAGAAAATAGCGAAAAATCTTTTTGCCACTATAAATGCGGCCTATAAATATGAACTTTTCTGTCAAGCCATTGAGGCCAAAGGCGATATACTTGAGCACTCAGGTTATTTAAAAAAGGCTTTTAATATAGGCACTAAACTTGTTTCTTATGGACAAAGGAGATGTTATGCATAACGTCAAAGTATATTCTACTTCTACGTGCTCTTATTGCGCAATGACAAAAGAGTTTTTAAAAAAGAATAATATCCAGTTTGAGAATATCGATGTAGGCATAGATCGCAAGGCCAGCCAGGAGATGATGGATAAGTCAGGACAGATGGGCGTGCCTGTCCTGGATATAGATGGCCAGATAATAGTAGGTTTTGATAAAGACGCTATATCCAAAGCCCTGGGAATATGAAAAATTTATTAGAACATTATAAAAAGAATAAAGAATCGATTAAAAACAGGCTTAAGGATTTTGAGGATAGCTATGAAAAAGATGATAAACATGTTTTTTCAGAGCTATGTTTCTGTTTATTGACTCCTCAGGCAGAAGCAGTAGAGTGTGATAAGGCAATAAAGGAGCTGAAGAAAACAGGCCTGCTTTTTAACGGGAATCCAAAGGCTATAAGCCCGTATCTGAAAGCAGCAAGGTTTCTGAATAAGAAAGCGGAGTTTATTGTAAATGCCAGGGGATTGTTTAAAAAGAACGGGTGTTTCCGCATAAAGGATTATATAGATGAGAAAGATATATTAAAGACCAGGGAGTGGCTTGCTGAAAATATAAAAGGCATAGGCTATAAAGAAGCCAGCCATTTTTTAAGGAATGTAGGTTTTGGTAGAGACCTGGCAATATTGGATGTGCATATACTAAAGAATTTAAAAGCTTATGGAGTGATAAAAGAAATACCAAAAACACTTACTAAAAAAGAATATCTCAGGATAGAAGATAAACTGAGGGATTTCTGCAAAAAAATAAATATACCCATAGACGAACTGGATCTTTTATTTTGGTCCAAGGAGACAGGGTTTATATTTAAATAAAAAGGAGGGCGTCATGAAAGTCACTATACATTACATGTTAAGGCCTGTGGCTCATTGCAAAGAAGGTTGCAGTCTTGGCTCCCGGGCACGAGCCTAAACTGCCCGCTTTTTAATAATGCTAATTGTAAAAAATGCGAGTATTGTAAATTCTGAAGGTAAGCAAGTTTTTCTCCGCGGCGTGAATCTCGGTGGATGGCTGATGATGGAGGGGTATATTCTCCATGGAAGGAATATTGCAGAGAAGATTTTTAAGTCCGAGTTCAAAAAACGCCATGGCCAGAAAGAATTAGATAGTTTTACCAGCCTTTACAGGAATAATTTCATAAAAGAATCAGATTTCGAAAATATATCATCTCTTGGTTTTAACTGCGTCAGACTTCCTTTCAATTACAGGTTGCTGGAAGAAAAAAACGGATTAAAAGTCCTTAAGAATGCGGTAAAGCTATGTGAAAAATATAATATTTACTGCATACTGGACATGCACGCTGCGCCTGGATGCCAGAATGAAGACTGGCACGCAGATAGCGACGGAAAAGCAGAGTTATGGACAGGCAATAAAAATCAGGAAAAGTTTTTTGGCCTATGGGAAATGCTAGCCAGTGAGTTTAAGGATGAATCAATGGCAGCTGGCTATGATATTTTGAATGAGCCGGTTATAAAAACTCCGGATGCTGGCAAAATATTGCGCAATTTTTATACAAAAGCAGTAAAGCGCATAAGAAAAATAGATAAGAATCATATAATATTTTTAGAGGGTAATATTTGGTCTCAGGTCCTGGAGCATATAGGTGAGCCTTTTACGGATAATTTATCTTATAGCGTTCATTTTTATCATCCACTGGAATTTACTTTTAATTTCCATAGAAATCTCAGGTATCCTGGAAATGTATTAGGAGAATACTGGGATGTAAATACGATAAGAAAAAGACTCGAAGGCTATTATGACTATTCTAGGAAATGGGATGTGCCTATTTTTGTAGGAGAATTCGGGGTAAATTCCAGATGCGCAGCATGTTGTGGAGAGCTGGCCTGGGTTAAGGATATCTTAAGGTGTTTTAAGGAATATGAATTCCACTGGACATACTGGACATATAAGGCTGTAGCTAATAGTGCGTTCCCAGACGGGATTTACAGGTATATGGCAAACCCCGCATGGATTAACCGCCAGGGACCTGTGTATGGTTTTGAGAATTTCTATACTCTGTGGGAAAGCCATAAAAAAGAAATAGCAGAATCCTGGAAAACGTTTAATTTTACAAAAGAGGAACAGCTTCTTAATTTAATAGTATAGGAATTCCCTTTTTGCGCGGGCTTCGCTCCGCTATTCCAAAAGATTTTGGAGTAGCGGAGCGAACAAAGTGAGCTCCGCGCTAACTCGATTAGCAGACAATTTATAGAGTGAAACGACATAAATTGTAGGTTGAAGGCCATCTGCGAATTTTACTTGCCAGTTTCAGGCCTATCTGATAGAATTATCAACCATGGACAAGGCGAAGTACTACCTGAACCAAGACAACGAGTTTGTCATAGAAAATTACCACGCTTCAGGGGCATTTTCTAATTTTCTTCCAGGCATAGCTGGGCTTTTTGGCATACCCATGTGGGTGTTTTATGCCAACAGGGGGCAGGGTATCTGTAGTTTTGGAGTGGGAAGTAAAGATAGCCCTCTAATGGAGTTTCTGCCAGCTAACAGGGCTTATCAGCTTACTACACTGCAGGGTTTTCGCACTTTTATCAAAATAAAAAATAAGAAGAAAACAATATTTTACGAGCCATTCCAACCGCATTCGTCCCGCAAATTTCATTCAGCGAAACAAAAAATGATTATCAATTCCTACGAGTTCAGGATACAGGAAATAAACCAGGAACTTGGGCTCCAGATTGAAGTAGAATATTTTACTATACCAAATGAGCCCTTCGCAGGGCTTGCGAGGATTGTAACGCTGAAAAATATATCTAAAAAGAATGTATCTTTAAGCATGCTGGACGGGACACCGCTTATAATACCTTATGGCATATCTAATTTCTTTCTCCAGAAAATGAGGCGCACTATAGAGGCGTGGATGCTTGTTGAAAATCTGGATAAAAAAGCGCCTTTCTACAGGCTGAAGGTTGACCCAAAAGACGCTTCAGAAGTAGTTTTTATAAAAGAAGGCAATTTTTATATTGCGTCTTCTTTTGATGATAGAGCAAAGAACAAGGCGCTTCCTGTTGTAGTAGACCCTGAGGCGATATTCGGCCAGATTAATGATTTTACGTATCCTGTAAATTTTATAAATGCCGAAAAGCGGGATTTTTCCAAAAAACAGATGGCGCAGAATAAGCTTCCCTGCGCAATGGCGCAAGCGTCAGTTGAGTTAAAACCCGGCAAAGAGTTTAAATTATATTCTTTAGCAGGCCACATGAGTTCAAAAGAAAACCTGAATACATCCATACATGAGTTAAGAGATGAGAATTTTTTTATCAATAAAAAAGAAGAAAATAGAAATCTTATAAAAGGGTTGGAAGGTAATATATTCACGGTAAGCGCCAATGAAAAATATGACAGGTATTGCGGCCAGACATTTTTAGACAATGTCTTAAGGGGAGGTTTTCCTATAACCTGCTCCAATCATTATACGCATGTATTTTATGTTTATTCGCGCAAGCACGGAGACCCGGAAAGGGATTACAATAAGTTTTTGCTGGAGCCAAATTATTTTTCACAGGGAGATGGAAATTACAGGGACACTAACCAGAACCGCAGGAACGATATATTTTTCAACCCGGAAATAAAGGATTTTAATATATTATATTTTTATAACCTGCAGCAGGCAGATGGTTATAACCCGCTGGTTTTAAAAGGCCTGAAGTTCAGGTTAAAAGAGGCGCATTGTTTAAAAGATATCCTTAAGGGTAAGCTGGAAGATGAAGATATAGATAAAATAAAACCGCTCGTATCTGTCAGTTTTACTCCCGGCAGGCTTTTTATGGACATGGAAAGATTTGGGATAAAGCTTAAATCAAACTCGCATGATTTTTTACAAGCGCTTTTCAAGAATTGTGTAACTATGTATGACGCTGAACACGGAGAAGGCTTCTGGATAGACCACTGGACGTATAATCTGGACCTGGTCGAGAATTTTTTGAAGATATATCCTGATATATTAAAAGAAATATTTCTGGATAAAAAGGAATTCACGTTTTACGACAATTCATTTTGCGTGAAACCCAGATCTGAAAGATACCTGCTGGTGAAAGAGGGGGTAGTAAGGCAATATCATTCTTTGGAGAAGGACGGCAAAAAAGAAGGTATTATAAGAAAAAGAGAAACAGAGCCTCACGCAGTCAGGCTGAAGAACGGAGAAGAAATATATAAAACAACCCTTCTTGTAAAAATGTTATGCACATCTGCGAACAAGATTTCTACTTTTGATACCTCAGGCATTGGCATAGAGATGGAAGCTGATAAGCCGGGCTGGTGCGATTCAATGAATGGCTTGCCGGGGTTATGCGGCTCAGCTACTCCCGAGGTCTTTGAATTAAAACGCCAGGTTGCCTTTATATTGAAAGCTTTTGATAAACTTGGCTTAGATGAAAATTATAAAATTAACCTCCCTGAAGAAATTTACGATCTTCTAAAAAATATAGAAACCCTGATAAAAGAAAATGAAAATGATTTTTATTACTGGGATAAAGCTAATTCTTTTAAAGAAGAATATCGCCAGAAAATAAAACTTGGCTTCAGCGGCATAGAAAAGGCATTGAGTGTTGCGGAATTAAAAGAAGCAATGGATATTTTCCTTCTAAAAATTGATAGCGCAATTAAAAAGGCTTACGATCCGGGCAAAAAAGCCTATACTACCTATTTCATAAATGAGGTTACAAAATATGAACTTTCAGACAAGGTAGATCCTGTAAAAGGCCTGAAGATAGTGAAGCCGACTGCATTTAAGAGTATCAGATTGCCTCTATTTTTAGAAGGCCCGGCCAAGGCGCTAAAAGTGGAAGATGGTTTTGAAAAAGCAAAGGCTTTATATGTGGCTCTTAAGAAAACAAAAATATATGATGCCAAGCTAAAGATGTACAAGATTAATGAGCCTTTAGAAGGCGTATCAAAAGAAATCGGCCGTTCCGGTATATTTACCCCAGGTTGGCTGGAAAATGAATCTATATGGCTTCACATGGAGTATAAATATTTACTGGAAATATTAAAAAAAGGCCTTTACGAAGAATTCTTTGAGGAATTTAAAAATATTCTGATCCCATTCCAGAAGCCCGAACGATACGGAAGAAGTATTTTTGAAAACTCGTCTTTCATAGTATCAAGCGCTTTTCCTGACGAGAGGATGCATGGCAGGGGTTTTGTGGCGCGCCTGAGCGGCTCTACAGCGGAGATGCTGAGCATATGGCTTTTAATGAGTATAGGCAAAGAGCCATTTTTTGTGAATGAAAAAGGCGAATTGAATCTGAGATTCAGCCCGATACTGCCTTCGTGGTTTTTTACGAAAAAAACCAATAGCGGCTTTCCCAAGAATGCATACGTATTTAAATTTTTAGGCAAAACCCTGATAGTTTATCATAATCCAAAGATGAAAGATACTGTAGGCAAGTCTTCTGTGAAAGTAGGTTCTATAACTATAGAATATGATGATGGAAAAAAAATTGACATCCAGAAAGACATAATAGGCCAGCCTTATTCTCAAGACATAAGAAATAGATTGGCCAAGAGGATAGATATTTATTTAGGATAATATTTTATGGATAATGGATTAATAGCTTTATATATTACCGCAGCTACGATAGGTTTCCTGCATACTGTTTTCGGGCCTGATCACTATATTCCGTTTATTGTAATGAGCAGAGCAAGGAATTGGTCTCTTGTAAAAACAGCTATCCTGACACTTGTATGCGGCCTTGGTCATATTATGAGTTCTGTTGTTATTGGGTTTATCGGGGTTATTTTAGGAATAGAGGTTATGAAATTAAAAGCATTGGAACAATTCAGGGGGAACATTGCTGGATGGTTATTGATTATATTCGGATTTACATATCTAGTCTGGGGCTTACATAGGGCATGGAAAAATAAGCTTCATACGCATCCGCATGTTCATATAGATCATGCAATGCATACACATGATCATTCTCATGCAGATGAACATGTGCATGTTCATGAGAAAGAAACCAAAGCTAATATAACACCATGGGTGTTGTTTACAATATTTGTGTTTGGCCCATGCGAACCCTTGATACCGTTAGTAATGTATCCTGCGGCAAAAAATAACGTTTTAGGGGTATTGTGGGTGACAGTAATGTTTGGAGCGGCAACTATTATCACTATGTTCAGCATAGTGATGGTATCATTTTTTGGTATTAGGCTTATTCCATTAGGAAGGTTAGAGCGTTATACTCATGCTTTAGCAGGCGGAAGCATATTTCTTTGCGGATTAGCAATACAATTTCTTGGTTTGTAGGGCCTAGTAACCTAGATTTTTAAGAGCGAAGGGGTCTTTCCGCCAGTTTTTGTAAACCTTGACCCACAGATCCAGGAAGATTTTTTTCTGCAGGAAATTTTCTATATCTTTTCGCGAGAACTCGCCTATTTTTTTAAGCATCTTGCCGCCATCGCCTATAATAATGCCTTTCTGGCTTTCTTTTTCGCAATATATATTAGCCCTTATATAGATAATGTCGTTATTATCCCTGTCCTTTTTTTCTTGAAACTCCTCAACAGTTACTGCTATTGAATGTGGTACTTCCTGATATGTGATTTCCAGGGTTTTTTCTCTTATGAGTTCCTGAATTATAAACTTTTCGTTTTTGTCGCTTATCTGGTCTTCAGGAAAGAATGGAAAACCTTCCGGCATGTATTCCAGGATTTTATTAAATACAAGATCTGTGCCGTTTTGTTTGATGGCTGATATTGGTATTATTTCTTTGAAGTTAAATTTTTGGGCTTTTTCGATAATAGGAAGGATTTTACGCCTGTCAATTTTATCTATTTTATTTATGATAAGAAAATTTAATTTGGCAGGAAGGAGTGCAAATATGGTCATATCTTCCTGGGTTATCCCGCTCTGAGCGTCAATAAGCATAATATTCAGGTCTGTTTCCATGAGTGAGGCCTGAGCCTTGCGCACCATTAATTTTCCGAGAAGGGTTTTTGGCCTATGTATGCCGGGGGTATCTACAAACACGACTTGGAAATCCTTGCCAGATATTATTCCTTGTATATTGTCGCGGGTAGTCTCTGGTTTTTCAGATACAATGCAGACTTTTTCTTTTACCAGGACATTTAAAAGCGTAGACTTCCCGACATTAGGCCTTCCAATTATTGCCACCTTACCTGCCTTAAACATATATACATTATACCATAATCTTGACAAAACTAACATTGTCACATTGTCAAGATGTTGCGTTTGGGGGAGGGGTGTGGTATCTTATTATCCTGGCTATAACTGAAAAGGTTCCTTGTCCGCCAGAAGAACTCTGGCGGGATCCTGGATTAAAGCTTGTTTCATAAAATTTGGTCCCTCGCGACATAGAATCAACATAGGGTCGCTCGGAATCAATTTTTGCTTCGCAAAAATTGGGAGGATAATATGAAACCGTTTTATTTTGCAATACTGGCATCGCTGGTGTGGGGGATAGCGCCTATAATGGAGAAGATGGGGCTTAAGAATATAGAACCGCTGTCAGGGGTAATGGTACGCTCATCTGGAATTATAATAGGCGTTATTATTATGAGCCTGTGTAATATCAATATATTCAAATCAGCACTGAAAGCTGATCCGAAGACTATATTGTTTTTATTTATGGGAGGCATTCTTGCAAGTATACTTGGCCAGATATTCTTCTATAATGCGCTTAAGCAGGGAGAGGTATCTAAGATGGTGCCTATCGCAGCTACCTATCCGCTAGTTTCTTTTTTATTGGGCCTTCTGTTTTTCGGGGAGAGTTTTACCGTTCTCAAGGGATTGGGGATAGGTTTCGTAATACTAGGCGTATTTTTGCTAAGGTAAACATGTTTGCCTATTTTTTTAAGTTGTGCTAATATAATATATAATATATGAAAAATGTCAGAGTAGCAATAGGCCAGATAAATACTGTAGTAGGAGACCTTGGGGGCAATTCCAGAAAGATATCATCCTGCATAAAAGAGGCAATTTCCAAAAATATCGATTTAATTATATTTCCAGAGCTTAGCATAACAGGTTATCCTCCCGAGGACCTTCTTTTGAAGAGGCATTTCATAAAAGAGAATATGAAATATTTAAAAAAGATATCTCGAGAAATAAATAATATAGTAGCTATAGTAGGATTTGTGGATGAGAAAAAAGGAAATATTTACAATAGCGCCGCGGTTATAAGCAATAAAAAAATAATCTATGTGTATCATAAGATGCATTTGCCTAATTACGGGGTTTTCGATGAGAAGAGATATTTTAAACCAGGCTTTGAAAATAGGCTGATAAAGATAAAGGATTTGAGTTTCGTGGTAAATATATGTGAAGATATATGGGCAGAGAGCATAGGGCATAGGGCGGAGGAGATTTTTGAGAAAGCGGATTTTTTGGTAAATATATCTGCTTCGCCGTATCATATCGATAAAATTAAAGAGCGCGAAAGAATAATCGGGGCAAAGGCAAAAAGATTTAAGATTCCTATAGTTTATTGCAATCTTATCGGCGGCCAGGATGAGCTTGTGTTTGATGGGAGAAGCGCTTTATTTGGAAAAGACGGTTCTGTTATTGTGGAAGCAAAGGCTTTCGAAGAAGATTTATTAATATTCGATTTATACGCTGAGAAAGAAGCAATAAGAATGGAACCAAAGATTAATCTTATCTCAAGAGAGGAAGAGATCTATTTTGCTCTTGTTTTGGGCACAAAAGATTATGTGCTTAAGAATAATTTTAGTAAAGTTACTCTAGGCTTAAGCGGAGGCATAGATTCTGCGTTAGTTGCGTGCATTGCCAGGGATGCGCTTGGCAGTGGGAATGTCCTTGCCCTTGGCATGCCGTCCAGATATTCTTCAGTTAAGACGCAAACAGATGCGGAAATAATAGCCAAAAACTTAGGCATAAAATTCCGCAAGATATCAATAAATAACATCTTCAGCTCTTATTTAGATACCCTGAACCTGCATTTTAAAGGCGTAAAACCAAATATAGCAGAGGAAAACATCCAGGCCAGAATCCGAGGCAATATACTCATGGCTTTTTCTAATAAATTCGGATATTTGGTGCTTAATACGGGTAATAAAAGCGAGACAAGCGCCGGATATTGCACTCTTTACGGAGATATGGCAGGCGGATTCAGTGTAATAAAAGATGTGCCTAAGAGGCTTGTCTACGAATTGGCAAAATATGTAAATAAAAGAGAAGGGAAAGATATTATACCGAAAAGCGTTTTTAAAAGAGCTCCTACCGCTGAATTGAAGCCGAACCAGAAAGACCAGGATACTCTGCCGCCTTATGATTTTTTAGACAGGGTTATAGACCTTTATATTGAAAAAAATAAAGGGTTTAAGGATATAGTGAAGGAGGTGGGATGTAAGGATATAGTTAAAAAAGTGTTAAACATGATAGATTCCAGCGAATACAAGAGGCGCCAGGCTCCTCCAGGCGTAAAGATCACGCAGATGGCATTTGGAAAAGACAGGCGCATGCCTATAACAAATAAATTCACACTTTAAGGAGGTATATATGACAATTTTGACCAGCGAGAAAGTATTTATAGAAGCAGTTCATAGATTGAACAGGTTGTTTATTATCCTAGGTAT
>Ga0315282_10014160_pt1 | contig 11912 bp, 9 predicted proteins | sample YL17G07_20_MG_FD_203693 | JGI IMG/M metagenome (GOLD analysis project Ga0315282, IMG submission 203693) | Sediment microbial communities from Yellowstone Lake, YNP, Wyoming, USA - YL17G07_20 | ecosystem: Environmental > Aquatic > Freshwater > Lake > Sediment | place: USA: Wyoming | collected... | reverse complement strand
CCAAGCGCAAGAACCCGACCAGCATCCGCTATTACCGCGACGCGGGGATTCTGCCCGAGGCGCTGGTGAACTACCTGGGCCTGATGGGTTATACGCTGCCGGACGGGCGGGAGGTGTTCACGCTCGACGAGATGGTGGAGAGTTTCGACGTCCGGCGGATCAGCTTGGGCGGGCCGGTGTTCGACCTGCACAAGCTCCACTGGCTCAATGGCCGCTACCTGCGCGAGAAACTGAGCCCGGCGGACCTGCTGGGGCGGATGAAAGAATGGAAACTCAACGATGAAACGTGGGGACGGGTCCTTCCGTTGGTGCAGAAGCGCATCGAGAAACTCTCGGATATCGTGCCGATGGCGGCTTTCTTCTTCGCGGACCAGGTTTCGTATGAACCGTCGGCGCTGATTCCGGCGAAAATGAAGGTTCCGCAAGAGAACCTGCCGCCGGACCTGGAGGCTTCGTCCGAACCCGGCGTGATGGTCGCCCGGCTCCTGCGCATCGCGCTGTGGGAGTTCGAGAAGATGCGCGTGTGGGACAGCGATGCCCTGCAATCCCGCGTCTCGAGGATCGCGGAAAAAGAGGGGCTGAAGCTGCGTGACGCCGTCGCGCCGTTTTTCGTGGCCATGACGGGCTCGCCCGCCTCCACCCCTCTGTTCGAGAGCATGGCGATCCTGGGGAGCGACTTGGTGCGCCGCCGCCTCCACCACGCGCTCGATGCGCTGGCGCAGGCGGGGTTCGCTCTTTCGGGCAAGAAGATGAAGGCCCTGGAAGAGCACTACAAGCGGGAGTATCTGAAACCTGAGGCTGGAAGGCTGTAGGCTTTAGGCTGTAGGCTGGAGGCTGTAGGCTGGAGGCTGTAGGCTGTAGGCTGGAGGCTGTAGGCTGTAGGCTTTAGGCTGTAGGCTGGAGGCTGGAGGCTGGAGGCTGTAGGCTGGAGGCTGTAGGCTGTAGGCTGGAGGCTGTAGGCTGTAGGCTGGAGGCTGTAGGCTGGAGGCTGTAGGCTTTAGGCTTTAGGCTGTAGGGAAGGAGAAGATTCCTGGAATCCTGTATCACTCCTACTGTTTATAGCCTACAGCCTGAAGTCTCCTGCCTTGCGTGAACATCGCGAAAAACGTCTTGCGATTCGGCCGGTTCCCGGCGAAACTCGAAAGCGGAAGGGTGGAGACTGGAGGCTTGAGACTTGAGGCTTGAGGCTTGAGGCAGTAGGAAAGAAAAAGATACCTGGAATCCTGAATCACTCTTACAGCCTACAGCCTACAGCCTAAAGCCTAAAGCCTACAGCCTAAAGCCTACAGCCTAAAGCCTAAAGCCTAAAGCCTAAAGCCTAAAGCCTACAGCCTAAAGCCTAAAGCCTAAAGCCTAAAGCCTAAAGCCTAAAGCCTAAAGCCTAAAGCCTAAAGTCTCCAGCCTCCATAGGGGGGTGTTATGCGGTGAAGAAAGGCCCAAAGACCTGGCGTGACATCAGGGTGGGAGGCAAGGAACACTGGCTGCGGGAGTTGTTCAGGCTCTGGCTGCGGAGGTTGCCCAAACACCGGCTGCGGAGGCCGTCCAAGCCTTGGTTGCGTTCCCCGGCGTTTCGCGCGTGGTCGCTGCTTGCCTTGTGGGTCGTTGCTTATGTTTGGCTGAGCGCCCTTCCGAGGACGGAAGAGGACAAGGCAGAGGGAACGCCGGACGAGCGGAATGCCGGGCAGACCGAGGAAACGACCGGGAACCCCGCCGCCGCGCCGGACGCGGAGGATGAACTGGAACAGGAATGCAAGGTTTTCAACTTCCCGGATCTGAAGATCAAGGGCTTGGCGAAGCTGATTGGCGAGATGTGGGGGCTGCAGTTGGAGTATCCCGACTCCGCCGTTTCGCTGACGCTGAAGGGGATGGGTCTTGGGGGAAAAACGCGGGCCGCCATTCTTCTGGAACTCTTGCGGCCGCACGGCTATGGGTTTTTCCGGCAGGGCAACGTAGTTCACGTGGTGAAGGCGGAGTTCAAGGGTACCGCGGAGGACAAGCAACCCACCCCGGGCAGGAATGCTATCAAGCTGAGCCGGTTTCAGGTTTCTTTTCAGGCGAAAGTCGGCGAGCCCCTCGATCTCTGGGTGGAAACCAACCCCCTTGTGCGCCTGCGGATCACGGCCCAGCCGCTCTATGGAGAAACGAGGACCGGCCGGGAAGTGGGCATTCTGGTGGATGCGCAGCGCGACCTGGAGCCGTGGTTTCAGCACAAGACTGAAGCCCTGGTGGGACAGGAGGCCAGCATCGAGATGAAGAGCCGCCAGGTCGCCTGGTGCACGATGACTCCCGAAAGCATCGCGGATCAAACCATATCCATGAAGGTGGAATTCTACTATGAGGCAAGTGTACCGTCTGAATAGAGCTCTCTTTTTGCTGACTCTGGCCGCGGCGTTTCTTCTGCCGGCGCTTCCGGCGCTTGCGGACATGAAGTACCCGGCTTTCCTCGCGTCGCTCACGCCCGGCCGCGCGGAATACTGGGTGGGGGAACCCGTTTCGCTGCGATGCCATTTCGTGAACTGGGTCAGCCCGTCCGTGGAGATCACGTCGGTGTTCGGGCTGCAGGGTCCTTACACCGACTTGCGCATCGCCAGCGAAGGCAAGGAGGGGGATCCCTATCACGCGCAGTTCGACCAGAGCGTGGCGTCTGAGCAGCAGGTGCTGCTGCGCTACGCGAGAGCGCATGAGTTCGAGATGCAGGTTCTTTATGACCCGCGGACCCCGGACAAACTGGCGCTGTCCAAACCCGGTGTATACCAGTTTCACCTCCAGCAGAGTATCTGGTACACAAACCCCTATCTCCTCGCGCAGGGACAGGTTCCCTACATGCTGGAGGCGGTGAGCCGGCCGATCCACGTCATCGCCCCTCCGGAAGAGTTCGCGGGCGCTCTTCGTCTTCTCCGGAGCCGTCCCGCCGTCCTCATTGATCTGAACCGGCACCTGGCCAACCCGGCGAATTGGCGAATCATGGAAACGGTCGTTTCCCAGTATCCGAAATCGCGCTATGCGCCTCACTGCCTGCACGCGCTTGTCAACGGGCGCCTGTTTTTCGCAAAGGTCAGCTCCGAGTACTTGCGGGAAGCGCTGAAGATCTGCGAGCGCCTGGTCCGCGAGTATCCGGACTATGCGTCGCGCGACGAGATGCGGGTCCGCCTGGCGGAGTTGTACAAGGAAGACGGTCAGCTCGACAAGACCCTGGAGATCGTCACGCAACTGCTGGCTGAGTCCGAGGAGAATCTTTACCGGTTCCGCAAGAGCCCGGTTATGAGACCTTTTCGCGGCGCGGCGAGCAACCCCTACGCCGTTTTCTCCACGAGTTGCTGGGAACTCTACGGCACAACCCGGCTGAACGACGCGAGCTTCCAAGTGGCGGCGGAGCCGGATTAGGACTGACATGGAACCGAACCGCGTCGCAGTAGCCATGAGCGGGGGCGTTGACAGCGGTGTGGCGGCCCAGCTGCTGTCCCGCCAGGGGATGGACGTGTTCGGGGTGCACATGCGGGTGTGGATCCCCCCCTTTTGCGGCGAAATGCGGAAGAAGGCGGACCGCAACGCGCGCGACGCCGAGGCGCTTGCCCGTTTTCTGGGTATTCCTTTTCACGTGGTGGACGTGGAGGAGGCGTTCAGGCGGCTGGTCGTGGAGCCGTTTGCCGAGGCCTATCTGCGCGGGCGGACTCCGAATCCTTGCGTCGTGTGCAACCCGACCATCAAGCTTGGAGTCCTGATGGATTTCGCGCTGGGGGCCGGCGCTTCCGCCCTCGCCACCGGCCACTACGCCCGGATCCTTCATAACCCGCTCAGCGGCCGCTGGGAACTGCACCGTTCCGCTGACCGGGTCAAGGATCAATCCTACTATCTCCACGCTCTTTCGCAGGAGCAGCTGGCGCGGTTTCTTACTCCGGTGGGAGGTCTTACGAAGGACGCGGTGCGCGAGCTTGCACGCCGGCACGGACTGCCGGCCGCTGACAGAAAGGGAAGCCAGGAAATTTGTTTTGTTCCGGACGACGACTATCGCGGGTTCCTCGACCATTGGATAGGGGAAGGAAGAGAAGAGTTGGCCGGCCCTATCGTGGATGGATCCGGAAAGGTTCTTGGACGGCACAAGGGAATTCACCATTTCACCGTTGGCCAGCGGCGCGGCATCGGGATCAGCTCGAGCCGTCCGCTCTATGTCATCGAGATACGCCCCGAGGACCGGGCCGTGGTAGTGGGCCCTTGCGAGGATCTGGACGCGGTGGGCCTGGAAACCGGTCGGGTTGCGTGGGGCGCCATTGCGGGACCTCGGGAGCCGATGCGGGCGTGGGTTAGGATCCGTTATCGTTCGCCGTCCTGTGGGGCGCGGATCACACCTCTTGCGGAAGGGGAGGGGTCCCGTGTGTTTTTCGACAAACCCCAACGCGCGGTCACGCCCGGCCAGTCCGCCGTCTTCTACGATGAAACCGATGAATACATCCTGGGTGGCGGAGTCATCGAACGGGCAATCCGCGGCTGAAAAAAACATGGGTTTTACCTTGAAATGTGCGCGGGGAAACCTAAGATGGATTGAATGGGCGGATTCGTGGCAGCGCTTGTGTACGCGAGATGAGGATGAGAGAAGTCCGCGATGGACGAGCTTACGTGGCTGGAAACCTCCCTTGCGATTCTTCTTTGCCTGATGGTCCTGATGGCCGCGGTGTCCGGCTGGCTCCTGGCGCACTATAGGAAACAGAAGGGGGAGACGGCGTCTTTGCGCGCGAGTAATGAAGCCCAGGAGGCGGAGAGTCTGTCCGTTCTCGCGGGCGGCATCGCCCATGATTTCAACAACATTCTGATGGGAATACTTGGGCACGCCGACCTGGCCCTGATGGAAGCGATGGCCCGGCCCGACCGGGAAGCCTCTACCCTGGATCACCTGCGCGAAATCGTGGCGGCCACCCGCCGCGCCGCGGATCTCAGCGCCCAGATGCTGGCCTACTCCGGCGGCGGGAAGTTCGACGTCAAGGCCACTGATCTCTCCGCTTTGGTCAGAGACGCGGATTACTTCCTTCAGGCGGCGATTACCGGGAAGGCGAAGATAGAGTACGGTCTGGCGGAGAACCTTCCGGCCATTGAAGCCGACCCCGCCCAAGTGCGCCAGGCCGTGGTGAATCTGGTCCGGAACGCGGGCGAGGCGATGGGCGGCGAAGGTGGCCGGATCACCGTCTCGACGGGGGAGCGGGATTGCGACCGGGCCTATCTGCGGGAAAGCTGCCAGGACGACGGCCTGTTCGAAGGTTCCTACGCTTACGTGGAAGTGTCGGACACGGGCTGCGGGATGGACGATGTTACCCGCTCGCGCGTTTTCGATCCCTTTTTCAGCACCAAGTTCACCGGGAGAGGGTTGGGACTCCCGGCGGCTCTCGGGATCATGCGGGGGCATCGCGGGGCCATCAAGATCCGAAGCGTGAAGGGACAGGGCACCACCGTCCAGCTTTTGTTCCCCGTTTCCGGCAAACCGGGCGAGAGCCTGGAGCCAGGAACTCCGCCGCTCGAAACCTGGAAGGGCAAAGGGACGGTGCTGGTGGTGGACGATGAGGATACCGTCCGTCTGTTGGCCAAGGCCTTCCTGGAAGAGAAGGGATTCGAAGTATGGGTGGCCTCAGACGGGGCGGAAGCGGTTGAGATCTTCCGCCGGAATCCCGGAGAGATCGTCGCGGTTGTGCTGGACATGACGATGCCCGGGATGGGAGGGGCCGAGACTTTCCAGGAGATCCGGAAAACCCGGAAAGATGTTCCCATTCTGGTGTCGAGTGGATATAATCAGCGCAACATAGCGGCGCGGATGGCCGGAGCTAGCCGTTTCGGCTTTATCCAGAAGCCGTACCAGTTGATGGATTTGCTGGCTAGACTACGTGAAATCATGAAAACGGAGGCTTGATATATCAATATTCTCAGATTCCACAAAAAATATTGACAGAAGTCTCAAATGCTGCCATTTTAATGGAGGTCGATGAGAGAGGAACAAGGCCATGAAGATTGACGACACGAACATCGCCATCATCAAGCACCTGAGAGACGGCAGGAAATCCGTCAAAGACATTGCCAACAGCCTGTCCATTTCGGAGAACACGGTTCGATCGCGGGTCAACCGCCTGATCGAAGCAGGCATCTTGGAGATCACGGGACGGATTGACCCGGAGGCCTTTCCAGGGCACCACGTGATCTTCGTCGGCGTTAAACTCGCTGTGCCGGATCTGGTCAGGAAAGGCAAGGAGTTCATCAAGCTGCGCGGCGTGCTGTCCGTGAGCGTGGTGACGGGCCGTTTCGATCTGATCGTGGAGGCCCTGCTGAGCGAGGAATTCGATCTCCTTCAGTTCTACACCGAGGAAATGAGCAAGATCGAAGGGATCCAGTCCGTGGAGACGTTCGTCGTCTACAAAGGCTACAATCTGAAGGTGCCCTACATTCTCTAAGGGGACGGCGGGGCATCCCGCTCACGGCTGTCCTCGAGGACAAACCAGACAACATGGAAGCCGGAAGCAGGAGAACCCCGCTGTGCGAGTGGCATCTTGGGCACGGGGCCAATATGGGGAGCTTCGGCGGTTATGAAATGCCGCTGTGGTACCCCACAGGCGCAAAAGAGGAGCATCTGGCGGTTGTTCAGAGGGCCGGTGTCTTTGACACCAGCCACATGGCCGCCATCCACGTCAGCGGACCCGATGCCCGTTGGCTTCTTCAGCATTGTTACACCAAAGACCTCGAGGCCTGCGTGGGCAAGAGCCGCGCGCCGCTAGCCCCGGGCAAATCCGTTTACGGGGTGTTTCTCAATGAAAAGGGCGAAGTGCTGGACGACAGCATCGTCGCGGAGATCGCGCCGGACCTGTATCTCGTGGTTGTCAACGCGGGCATGGGCGGCGCGATAGGTTGCCACCTCAGCGGCCACGCGGGATCGCGGGACGTGGCAGTGCGGGACTTGACGGACCAGTTCGGGAAAATAGACCTTCAGGGTCCACTGGCGGGCAAAATCGTATCCAAGATACTGGCGGAACCGGCCAAGGTACTGGATAGCCTCCCCTATTTCTCTTTCAAAGGGCATTTCGACCCCGCTTCTCCCTGCGCCGCGGCCGCACGACTGTGGGACAGCACGCCGGTCCTGCTGTCCCGGACGGGTTACACCGGGGAGTTCGGCTTCGAGGTTTTCATCCAGGCCGAACGGCTCGTCCAGGTGTGGAAGACCCTGTTGTCCGTGGGTGAGCCGCTGGGTCTGATTCCGTGCGGCCTGGCCGCGCGTGATTCGCTTCGGGCCGGTGCGGTGCTGCCCCTTTCTCATCAGGATATCGGGGCTTGGCCATTCGTGAACCATCCCTGGCCGTTCGCTCTGCCCTACGCGGGGGATGGCGCTTCGTTCACGAAGGACTTCATCGGGCGGGACGCGCTCGGAAAGGCGCGAGGCGCCGGTTACACCTATCCTTTCGCGGGCTACGACTTGCGCAAGGTTTCGGCGGAGGAAGGCGCTGGCGTGCTCGACGAACAGGGGCGGGAGATCGGCAAGATTCTGAGCTGCGTGACGGATATGGCGATTGGCCGTCACGAGGGCCGGATTTACAGTATTGCCAGCCCCAATAGGCCGGAAGGCTTCGAGGCGCGCGGCCTATGCTGTGGTTTCATCAAGGTCCGGGAGAAGCTCATCCCCGGCCAAAACGTGGAGATCCGGGACAGCCGCCGCAAGATTCGCGTGGAGGTGGTCGAGGACATTCGTCCGGACCGCACGGCGCGCCGTGCCCTCAAAGACATGCTGTAAAGGAGACAGACTCATGAAGGAAATCAGCGATCTGGAAGTGCCGGTCGGTTTGCGCTACACCAAAGATCACGAGTGGGCGGAGCAGAAGGGGGACAAGGTCCGCGTGGGGGTCACCGACTACGCGCAGGACCAGCTCGGGGAGATCGTGTTCGTCGAGCTGCCCGCCGTGGGGGATTCTCTTGAGAAGGGCTCGGTGTTCGGCACGCTCGAATCCGTGAAGGCCGTCTCCGAGATCTACATGCCCATTGGCGGCAGGATTGTAGCGGCTAACTCCGTTCTCGCGTCCTCGCCCGAACTCGTGAATTCCAGCCCCTATGAAGAGGCCTGGCTGATCGAACTCCAGCCCCAAGACCCGGCTGAACTTGATGCGCTCATGGACCAGAAAGCCTACCTGGAGATGCTGGAGAAGGCAAAGGCGGAAGGATGAATGACGAATGACGAATGACGAATGACGAATGACGAATGATGAATGATGAATGACGAATGACGAATGACGAATGACGAATGACGAATGATGAATGATGAATGACGAATGACGAATGACGAATGACGAATGACGAATGACGAATGACGAATGACGAATGATGAATGATGAATGACGAATGACGAATGACGAATGACGAATGACGAATGATGAAGGATGAAGGATGAAGGCGAAAGGATGAAACTGGCAAACTGGCCGACTGGCCGACAGGCTGACTGACGGAACGGGCTAAAGCCCGCACTATGAACTTGTGGACTAGCCAACCGGCGAACCGGCCAACTGGCGAACCGGCGAACCGGCGAACCGGCGAACTGGAGAACTGGAGAACTCTGAATGCGCTATCTGCCCCATACAACTGAAGACGTCTCCGCCATGCTCCAGGCCATTGGCCTGGAGAGGATCGAAGATCTCTTCACGCCCATCCCGGAGGATTGCCGCCATCGGGAGCCGCTGAATCTCCCTGAGCCGCTGACGGAGTGGGGGCTGGGCCGGCTCATGGTGAGTCTTGCGGGCAAGATGGCGGTTTGGCCCGACTACAAGGTTTTCATGGGCGCCGGGTCCTACGAGCATCATATCCCCGCCGCGCTGCCTTACCTCTTGGGCCGGTCCGAGTTCACCACCGCCTACACCCCCTACCAGCCTGAGATCAGCCAGGGCACCCTGCAAGCGGTTTACGAGTACCAGACCCTGACCGCGCGCCTCCTGGGGATGGAAGTCTCCAACGCGTCGCTGTACGACGGCTCTTCGGCGCTGGCGGAGGCGCTTCTCATGGCCATCCGCATCGCCAAAGGCCGGAGACCGGGGGCTGGAAGCCCTAGAGGCGACATGGAATCATCCCCCTCTTCTTCCCTCAAGCCTCAAGCCTCAAGCCTCAAGCCTCAAGTCTCAAGCCTCAAGCCTCAAGTCTCAAGCCTCAAGCCTCAAGCCTCAAGCCTCAAGCCTCAAGCCTCAAGCCTCAAGCCTCAAGTCTCAAGCCTCAAGCCTCGCGTAGCCGTCTCGAGCCTCGTGCATCCGCATTACCGGCGCGTGGTGGAGACCTACCTGACCCCGCCGGGGTATGAGATCGTGGTCCTGCCGCGCCTTGCGGACGGCACAACCGACCTCGGCGCACTGGAGGGGATCAAGGACCTGGCGGCGGTGGCTATCCAGTCACCGAACTTTTTCGGATGCGTCGAGGATTTGGGGGCGGCCGCCGTGAAGGCCCATGCCCGCCAGGCCCTGCTGGTTGCGTCATTCACCGAGCCGCTCGCGTTTGGTCTCCTGAAGAATCCGGGCCGTCAAGGCGCGGACGTGGCCTGCGGCGAAGGCCAGAGCCTGGGCTTGCCGCGGAACTACGGCGGGCCCGGACTGGGGATGTTTGCCACCAAGATGAAATTCGTGCGCCAGGTGCCCGGCCGCCTCGCCGGCAAGACCACCGACGTGGACGGCAAGCGCGGGTTCGTGTTCACGCTCTCGACCCGCGAGCAGCACATCCGGCGCGAGAAGGCCACTTCCAACGTCTGCACGAACAGCAGTTTGTGCGCCGTGAACGCGGCGATGTACATGGCTTCGCTGGGCGGCACCGGCATCAGGGAGCTGGCGCGGCTGAACTACGACCGGAGCGAGTATCTCAAGAGCGCCCTGAAGCAGGCCGGCTTCTCGATTCCTTTTACCGCGCCGACGTTTAACGAGTTCGTCGTCCGACTCCCCAAGAAAACCTGGCGGCGGCTCCTCGATAAGAAGATCATCGCGGGACTCCCGCTTGATCCTTACTATCCCGAGTTGGCCGATCATGTTCTCCTGTGCGCGACCGAAGCATATAACCGCCCGGACCTGGACAGCTTGGTGAGAGTGCTGAGTGCTGAGTGCTGAAACGACAAAAAGGACCAAAAGGACCAAAAGGACAAAAGGAAATCCAAGTATGACTAATCCCACTCAACACTCAGTCCTCGGCACTCAGCACTCAGCACTCAGTTCTCAGCACTCAGCACTCAGTCCTCAACACTCAGCACTCAGTTCTCAGCACTGTCTGGCCGCCACCGGCCTTTGTCTGGACGAGCCTCTTCTTTGGGAAAAGGGACGGAAAGGGCGCTGCGCGTGCTCGATACCCAAGCGCGACGTCCCCACCGCTCCGCTCGAGGACCACTTGAAAGGCGAGGGTCCGGACTTCCCCGACTTGAGCGAGGTGGAAATCGTCCGGCACTACACGCGGCTCTCGCAGTGGAACTTCGGCGTGGACACCGGGATGTATCCCCTGGGCTCCTGCACCATGAAATACAATCCGAAGATCAACGAGAAACTGGCCGCCCTGCCGGGCTTTGCCGGCGCCCACCCGCTGCTGCCGGTCGAGCTTTCGCAGGGGGCGCTCCAGATCATCCACGAGCTCGAGCGCGACCTGGCCGAGATCACCGGCATGGACGCCGTCACTTCGCAGCCCTCGGCCGGAGCGCAAGGCGAGATGACCGGCATCCTATTGATCCACGCTTACCACCACAGCAAGGGGCGGCATCGCCACAAGATCATCGTGACGGACACGGCGCACGGCACGAACCCGGCCAGCGCGGCACTGTGCGGCTACAAGCCGGTGGCCGTCGCCTCCGACGAACACGGCGTTCTCACCGCCGAAGTAGTGGACGCGGTCATGGACGAGGACACGGCCGGGATCATGCTGACCAATCCCAACACGCTCGGCCTTTTCGAGGAGAATATCAAGCGGATCGCGGAAGTGGTGCACGCCAAGGGCGGGCTGGTGTATTGCGACGGCGCGAACACCAACGCCACGATGGGCATCGTCCGCATGGGAGACATTGGCGTGGACGTGCTGCACCTCAACCTGCACAAGACGTTCTCGACGCCGCACGGCGGAGGCGGTCCCGGCTCGGGGCCGGTGTGCGTCCGCAAGCACCTGGAGCCTTTCCTGCCCGTTCCGCGCGTGGAGGAGACGGATGGCGCTTACTCCCTGAACGAGGACTTCCCGCGGAGCATCGGAAAACTCCACGCGTTCCAGGGCAATTTCGGTGTTCTGGTGCGCGCACACGCCTACATCCGCACGATGGGCGCCGAGAACCTGAAGAAGGCGAGCGAATTCGCGGTCCTCAACGCCAACTATATCCGGGAGCGCCTGCGGGACGTGCTGCATCTGCCTTATGACAGCCGGCCCTGCATGCACGAGTGCGTTTTCTCCGACAAGTTCCAGAAACCGCTTGGGGTCAGCACATTGGACATGGCAAAACGCCTGATTGACTATGGTTTCCATCCCCCGACGATTTACTTCCCGCTCGTGGTCCAGGGCGCGATCATGATCGAGCCGACGGAAACGGAGACCAAGGAGGACTTGGATCAGTTCATTGAGGCGTTCCGGGCGATTGCAGCCGAAGCCAAGGAGAATCCCGAATTGCTCCACCAGGCGCCGGTGCGGGCCAGGTTGCGCCGTCTCGACGAAACCGCCGCCGCCCGCAAACCCTGCCTGGCGGGATGAATAATGCGGAATGATGAATGACGAATGATGAATGATGAATGACGAATGACGAATGACGAATGACGAACGATGAATGACGAACGATGAATGACGAACGATGAATGACGAATGACGAACGATGAATGACGAACGATGAATGACGAACGATGAATGACGAATGACGAATGACGAATGACGAATGACGAATGACGAATGACGAACGATGAATGACGAAC
>Ga0315282_10014159_pt1 | contig 11912 bp, 8 predicted proteins | sample YL17G07_20_MG_FD_203693 | JGI IMG/M metagenome (GOLD analysis project Ga0315282, IMG submission 203693) | Sediment microbial communities from Yellowstone Lake, YNP, Wyoming, USA - YL17G07_20 | ecosystem: Environmental > Aquatic > Freshwater > Lake > Sediment | place: USA: Wyoming | collected... | reverse complement strand
CTCTCATCCAACGCTTCCCCTGCACCCAGTGGCAAGAATTTTAGGCGCTAAGACTACCTTAATGTGAGGATTATACATGAGATACTATCTGGAGGAAAGGGCCGAGGACGACTCGGAAATAAAGATCCTGCAGGCTGGCAGGGTGATCACCGGGACGGGAGCCGAGCCGATAAAAGACGGCGCCGTGGTCGTTGAAAAAGGCAGGATAAAGGAGGTCGGGAAGAGGTCTAGTGTGAAACGGCCCGCCGGAGCCGTTGAGATCGATCTCAAAGACATGACGCTGATGCCGGGGATGATCGACGCCCACGCCCACATAATTGGCGTAAGAAGCTACAACCCGGCTGAGACCATCGTCACGCCGCACGACCTACAGGTTCTGAGGGCGGCGGAGGACTGCTTCAAGCTGCTGAGGGCCGGCTTCACGACCGTCCGCGACTGCGGGAGCGACATCGCCCTGTCGCTGAAGAGGGCGATCAATCAGGGCGTTATCCCTGGGCCGAGCCTCTACGCCGCCGGCCGACCCCTGTCGCAGACGGCTGGGCACGGCGATGTCCACTTCCTGCCCAGGGATGAGGTCGTCAAACAGGGCGTGCTGCTCTGCGATGGCCCGGAGGACTGCAGGAGGGCGGCGAGGGAGGCCCTCAGGGACGGCTCGGACCTCATCAAGGTGTCCACGACAGGCGGCGTCGGCTCCGAGAAGGACAACCCGTGGGAGCCCCAGTTCACGGTCGATGAGATCAGAGCGATAACATACGAGGCCCACAACGTCGGCAAGCGGGTGGCGACCCACGCCCAGGGCGCCCAGGGGATAAAGAACGCTATCATCGGCGGCGTCGACACCGTCGAGCACGGCTACCTCCTGGACGAGGAGTGCGTCGAGATGATGCTGGAGCACGGAACCTACTTCGTGCCGACCTTCGCCCTCGTCGAGGTCTACAAGAGGGCCCTCGAGAACCCCTACGACATGCCGGAATACAGGCTGAGGAAGCAGAGGATGTGCCTTGAGGCCATGCCCAAGAGCCTGATGATGGCGTACAAGGCAGGGGTGAAGATAGCGACGGGCCCGGACTACTTCGGCGCACCCCTGAGGGAGCACGGACAGAACGCGGATGAACTCATCACCATGGCGAAATACGGGATGAAGCCCATGGACGTCATCGTCGCGGCCACGAGGAACGGCGCGGAGTGCATAGGGATCGAGAAGGACGTCGGGACCCTGACGGAGGGGAGGGTCGCGGACATCATAGCGGTTGCCGGCGACCCCCTGCAGGAGATGGAGGCCGTTCGCAGAGTCTGCTACGTGATGAGGGGAGGATCCACCTTCCACAGGGCTGGTTCCTAGTCCTCTCTTCATTAAAATTTTCAGCGGCCAATTTTTTCCTCTCCTGTTAGTTCTCGGGGTTCGGGTGATCACCGTGTTTAGACATTAGGCAACTTCCGGGAAAGAAGGTCGCGCCGTCCTATCACCCTCCTCTTGGCGGAGTCTCCCTCTGCTCTCGCATTCCTAGTCTTCTTAAATATGGTCTGCGGGGTTGCTTTATCGATCCAGTTGGCTGAGGAGTGGTTTACCGGGCAGCCCTCTCCCGCCGAGATACGGCTGAGGATCATGGGTTTCCAGTCGTGGCTGGAGGTCGACCTCGACGCCGTCGGCCACAACATCGACCAGGTAAGAGCCAAGACGGGGGTGGAGGTCATCCCGTGCGTTAAGACGAACGCCTACGGTCATGGCCTAGTCCCCGTCGTCGCTTACATGATGAGGAAGGGGATAAGACGGGTCCTCGTCGCCAAGCTCTGGGAGGCTCTTCAGATCAGGGACGCGGGACTGGGCTGTGGTGTCGTGAGTATGGATCCCCTTTACTCGGAGGACCAGTTCGAGGCGGTCGTCGAGAGGGGTATAACGCAGACAATCTACCAGAAGGAGGCCGCGGAGAGGCTCAGCGCCGCCTCGGAACGCTTAGGGAAGACCACGTCGATTTGGGTAAAGGTCGACACGGGCCTCGGCAGGGTAGGGGTTCGTCACTCGGAGGCCGCCGACCTCATCCAGCTAATCTCGGGACTCCCCGGGCTGAGGATCGACGGGCTCTTCTCGACCCTGTCGGAGAGCGACGAACTCGACAGGCTCCAAGTTGAACGGATGGAGAAGCTCAGAGACGAGCTCAGGCGCCGAGGCATCGAGACTGGGGTCGTGAGCATGGCGAGCAGCAACGCCGTCTTCCACAAGCCGTACAGCTACCTAGACGCCGTCCGGCCAGGTCTCATGCTTCTCGGCCTCTACCCTGAGGACGAGGACCGTGGGCAAGGCGTCGAGCTTAGGCAGGCTTTCCGCTTCATGGCGAGGATCGAGCACGTGAAGTGGGTCGAGGCCGGGGAGTCCCTCACCTACAGCAGGAGGTTCACGGCACCCAGGAGGATGAGGGTCGGCACGCTCCACGTCGGCTACTCGGATGGTTACCCGAGGGGCCTCACGCAGAAGGGCCTCGTGAGGGTCGAGGGGAAGGTGAAGCCTGTCCTGGGGACCGTCTCGGTGAACCACGTCCTAGTTGACCTCACCGGCGTGGATGCCGGCGTCGGCGACGCTGTCGAGGTCATCGGCAGGGAGGGGGAGAACGGAGCCCACAACCTGGCGAAGCTCGCGGGCATCATGACCTACACCCTGATGGTGGAGATGAGCCCCCTCACGCCGAGGGTCTACTACATGGGCGGCGAGCCCGTCGCCCTGAGCGAGCCGAGGCTGACCGAGGCGTAGGCACCCTCAGCATCATCATTTAAATCCGTGAAACGAGTAGGTTCTGGAAGGGCCGGGGTAGCATAGATTGGCTAATGCGCTGGACTCATGATCCAGAGGTTTGCGGCACCAGCGCCCGAGCCGGATAGAGACCATGGGTTCAAATCCCATCCCCGGCACCTACGCGTATGCTGAAACCGCGCGTGCCAAGAAATGAGCTAGAACGGTCTTTTTTCGAACCGTTTCCTAGAAAAAGGGTATTTGAAAAAAGGATCCGGTGCCCGCCTTCATTACTTCGTTAGGCTTATGGCGATGTTGCTGATGTTCCTCTTGGTCCCGTCCTCGTTCTCTACCTCTTCGGTTCCGATCGAGATATCCTTGACGGATACCCCTGTGAGGAACTGGTTCCTGACGACCTCAGCGACGTCCACCGCCGTGCTTATCGCGCGTCCCCTCGCCATCAGGGTCACCTCCGAGGCATCCCCCTTCATGGCGGTCATTACGGCTAGGCAGTAGGCCATCACCGGCTTCTTCCCTATGTATATCACGTTACCTGTCTCCATTCATGTCACCTGTTTTGTTTTTATACCGTTTTCTGGGTGCTCTAACATATGTGTCTTCGTGCCTTTAACTTTTTTTTCCGAGTCCTGCCCAAGAGGATTAAATATTTTTTTCCCTCTTTCAGCGCTTCAAGGGCATATTTAAATGAAATTAAAAATATGTACTTAACTCGTGTTCATCAATAACTTAGAAACAGGCTTAAAATGGTAAAATGAGGCCTTTTGGACTGCCATCCCACGTCTAAAAAGAGGAGAAAAAGCTCCAAAATTCAAGCCTATTTCGCTGAAAGAGCGCCAAATACGATAAAATCACATTCGTGGACTAAATACATACAAGAAAAATTTTATATCACTTTAATGGAGTGAAAATCCCATAAAAATTTATACTGAATACTGTAAGTATACTCTGAATCGCATTGATGTCCGACGATGGAGAGATTGTCATCACTCTAGATTCTAAAAAGATCATTGGATTAAGCGTACTTGCTCTGCTTAGTTTCGTAGTCATGTCTAGTTATATCGTTGCCCTGTTAGGTTTCATTGCCCCCAGCCAGGATGTTTCACTTACATTTAACACACCCGTTGCTACACATGATATCTATTATTACTCACAATCAGGTTTCGCAAGGGGTTCAACTGTTAAGATGAAAGTGACGTACGAGATGGCGACGGATTACTATAACGCTTTACCCTACTATTACACATATTATTCCTTTATCGGCAGTGCAAGCTATCGTCTTATCATCACGGTGGTAGATAGTGTCGGTAGGCCTGCATACATAGGTTCTACATCTGGTTCATTAACTTCTGGGGAAACTGAGATTTCAGACTACTTCGACTTCGTGATCCCTTCTAATGCCGCAACCGGCGCTTACACTGTTAAAGCCTATCTATGGAGTGACTGGCTTCCCGGTGGAATAGCCCGGGCTCAGACTCCTGCGTCAGGTGGATTCAATGTTTCGTGAGGTGCATGAAATGAAGAGATCAATTATCTGTATGGTCTTAAACCTCGTCCTCTTGTCGAGTATCATTGTGCCAATAATTGCTGCGCCTGATGTAATTAGCTTAAACAAGGACCAGTATTATGTCGGGGACACTCTCACAGTGACTGTGAGTGGAGGCACCGCGAGCGGCTTAGTGATGCTCCAGATCAACGACCCCGACAACGTCCCCAGGTGGGCCGTGCAGGGCCAGTTCAGCGCAGGCGGAGGCTACACATATACCCTGATTATCCCTTCAGGGTGGCAGGATGGCACGTGGAAGATTTATGTGAAGGACGGCGCAACTACCTACGAGAAGACCTTCCTGTTGGGGTCCGTCACACCTTCGCCTCTGAACACGAGCCCGAAGGCGAGCTTCACAGTCAGCAAGACCACGATAGTCGAGGGTGACAGCGTATCCTTCGACGGTTCGGCGTCAAACGACCCCGACGGCATCATCGTGAGCTATTCGTGGGACTTCGGTGACGGCTCCACAGGCTCCGGGAAGAGCGTCAGCCACACATATAACACGGTTGGGGTATACACAGTCATCCTCACGGTAAGGGACAACCTCGCCGCCGCCGACTCCATGTCCGCTACAGTCACTGTGAACGCGAACCAGAAGCCGGTAGCCGACGCGGGCTCGAGCAGGACAATATTCGTAGGCAGAGACGTCGACTTCGATGGATCAGGATCGAGTGACCCCGACGGCACGATCACAAAGTACGAGTGGGACTTCGGCGACGGCGCCTCAGGGACGGGCGTGGTCACGAGCCACTCCTATTCGGCTAAGGGCACGTACACGGTTACGCTTACTGTGACCGATAACAAGGGCGCCACGGGCACCGCCTCGTTAACGGTGACGGCGGAAGAGCTCCCCGTGACCGTAAAGAGTGAGGTCGAGACGAAGTTCAACGGCACACAGACGGACGCAGTCATCGACGCGTCGGCCACCATGGGCGTGAAGGTCAAGCTGAACACGACGGGCAACGTCAGCGTCGACCTGATCGAATACGAGACCAACCCGCACCCAGAAGTGCCTCTCCCACCTAACACCCTGGCCAAGTACATAGACATCTCGGTAAGCAACCCAGACGCGGTCGCGTGGCCGATGTATGTCGAGGTGCACTACACCGTCGAGGAGGCCCTCGGCCTCGACGAGACCAAGTTCGTCCTCTACTACTTCTCAGGCGGCTCATGGCACGCCTGCAGCAACACGGGCGTGGACACCGTGAACAACATAGTGTGGGCGTGGCTGACGAGAGAGGAGGCCGCCGGCAGCCCCCTCGTAATAGGTAAGACGCCGGCAGCCGCCCAGTTCACATACTCTAACCTCTCCGTGAGCCCCGCCCAGGTCAACGTCGGCGGCACGGTCACCGTCCAGGTGACGGTGAGGAACATCGGCGACCTCGAAGGCAGCACAACGGTGGACCTGCTCGTCAACGGCGTCAAGGAGCAGTCAAAGGCCGTCACCCTCGCGGTGGGGGCCAGCACGACGGTCAGTTTCTCCGTGACGAAGAGCGCGGCGGTCTCCTACACGGTCAAGGTAGGGGACCTCACGGGCAGCTTCACGGTCATTAGGCCGCTAACGCCAGCCGCCTTCACCTTCTCAGGCCTAGTCGTGAGCCCGGCCGACGTGGCGCCTGGCGCCGAGGTGACAGTGTCTGTGTCAGTGAAGAACACTGGCGAGCTGAGTGGAACCTACTCGGCTGAGCTGAAGTTCGACGGCGCGACGAAGGAGACTAAGACAGGCACCCTTACGGGAGGCGCCTCGGCGACGGTGACCTTCAAGGTCTCATCCCAGGCGGAGGGCACACACACTGTGCAGGTGGGAACCCAGACGGGAAGCTTCAAGGTTACGAAGCCTGTGACGCCGCCGCCAACGGCCCCAGACTACACGTGGTATATCATCGGTGCTGTTGTGGTCATAGTGATCGTTGTCGCGGTGTACCTCCTGATGAGGAGGAAGCCACAAGGCGTAGCCCCCTAAGAATTCTTTCCTCTTTTTCCTCAAGCATGAGTCACCCATTATGGGCTATCAATTAACATAGGAATTTTAGGCGATGTTAAACAGGCTTGGGGCTGCTTCTATTTGGCTCACTCTTTGGTGAGGGGCCTTAAAGCCCTGAAGCCCTCCTCAATGGCCTCAAGCGCCCTATCCATGTCTTCGACGCTGGTGGCCGCCGAGACGTTCGGGTGGCCCCAGAGGTAGAGGCCCCTGTTCATCAGGTCGAGGGAGAAGCACCGGCTCAGCATCCTGTCCTCTCTTACCGATGACCGATAGTCGACGACCTCCTCCGCCGTCCAGTTGACGTGGAAGAAGGAGCCGACGCCGCCTGCGTGGAATCCGAGCCCCTCGCCCTCGATGATGGAGGCTAGGCCCCCCCGCATCCTCTCTCCGGCTTCATCCAGCCTCCCGTAGATGGTCGGGGTGAGCTCCTTCATCACGGCGTGGCCTGCCGCCATGGTGACCGGATGCGCGTTGAACGTGCCCGAGAAGCCGAGGCGGGCCGATTTGAGCTCGGGGAAGGTTGACCTGGGGATCATGAGGGGCTCAACGATCTCGTCGGTGGAGGCGTATGCGCCGACCGGGAAGCCGCCGCCTATGATCTTCCCCATGGTGGTGATGTCCGGCTTGACGCCGTAGAGCCTCTGGGCTCCGCCCGGGCTAAGCCTGAAGGAGATCACCTCGTCGAATATGAGGAGGATGCCGTACCTCGCGGTCACCTCCCTGACGGCATCGAGGAAGCCCGGCTTGGGCGGCGTATCCCTCTGGACGGGCTCGAGGATGACCGCCGCGAGCTCCTCCCCGTGCCTCTTTATCAGGGCCTCGCACGCCTCGGCGTCGTTGAAGGGCAGAATCAGAATGTTGTCGAGCACTCCCTGCGGGATGCCCTCATGCTGCCTGAGGGTGTACGGGGCATTCGCCGGTCCGGCCTTCTCGACGGGGGGCGATACGCTTACGTCCATGGAGTCCCAGGAGCCGTGGTAGGCGCCCTCGCACTTCGCCACAAGGTCCTTGCCGGTGGTACTCCTCGCGAGCCTCACGGCCTGGAGGTTCGCCTCGGTGCCTGATGGTGTGAAGCGCAGCTTTTCGGCGCCCAGTCTCCTGGTCAGCTCCTCGGCTAGTTTGACCTCCGCCTCAGTCGGAGCGCCGAGGACCGTGCCGTTCTCGAGCTGATCACGGATGGCCTTAGCCACTTTGGGGTGGTTGTGGCCGAGGATGAGCGTAGTATTATTATAGTTGAAGTCTATCCTCTCGTTTCCGTCCACGTCCCAAAGCCTGCTACCTAGGCCCCGAACCATGTAGACGGGGAAGGGCGGGTAGGTGAGCACGTTCCTGCTGGAGCCACTTGGCAGGTACCTGCACCCCTTCTCGTAGAGCCTCCTCGAGGTGGGGTTCTGGGCGACGAATCTCTCAAGAACATCCATTCACGGTCAGATAGAAGACTGCGCTGGGCGCTATAATTATTTGCCATAAAGGAGGGCCTGCAACTCCCAGGCATCGTTCGCGCGCGAGAGATATTATAACACGGACAGGGTAACTCTTGCCAACTGGTAAAAATCCGAAGGCAACTCCATGCAATCTCCTAGAAAGGGGTATTAGAGGCGCTTCAGCTTCATGAAACACGGATTCGAATCTAGTCTAGGCGACCTTCTTGGGCGAGAAACGACATCCACGCGGGGTCGGGGACTTGAACCTCGACAGGGGTCTCGGCTCGGATGATGCGCAGCGAAGGCTCAAGGAGTATGGTTACAATGAGGTGCCCGAGAAGAAGGTCAACCCCCTGCTGAAGCTGGCGAAGAAGTTCTGGGGGGTCACCCCCTGGATGCTCGAACTCACCGTCGGGATGGAGCTGGTCTTGGGGAAGATGATCGAGGCATGCGTGATCTTTGGCCTCCTCTCCTTCAACGCAGCCGTGAGCTACATCCAGGAGGAGAAGGCGAACAGCGCCGTCGCCCTCCTGAGGAAGAGGCTGATGGTCAACGCACGTGTGAAGCGCGACGGCGAATGGGGTCTCGTGCCCGCCAGGGGGCTCGTCCCCGGCGACCTGCTCCGCCTGAGGGCCGGGGACATGGTTCCCGCCGACGCTCAGGTATCAGGCGGGCATCTCGACGTCGACCAGTCCGCTCTCACGGGCGAATCCCTGACAGTCGAGAGGGAGGAGGGTGGGGTCCTCTACTCGGGTTCGATCGTGAAGGGCGGCGAGGCCACCGGCATCGTGACCGCGACGGGGCTTAAAACCTACTTCGGCCGGACGGCGGAGCTCGTCCAGATCGCGCGCCCCAGGCTCCACATAGAGGAAATGATCTCGAAGGTGGTCAGATGGCTCCTCGTCATGGTCGTGGTATCCGTCGCAGCCGGGATGGGCCTCGCACTGCTCCGCGGGATAGACCCCCTGGAGATAGCGCCGCTCACGGTGATCCTCCTCGTCTCAGCGATCCCAGTCGCCCTGCCTACCATGTTCACGATAAGCATGGCTCTCGGATCCCTCGAGCTCTCGAAGAAGGGGGCGATAGTGACCCGCCTCGACGCCATCGAGGACGCGGCCACGATGGATGTGCTCTGCGCCGACAAGACGGGCACCATAACCATGAACCGGCTCGCCGTCGCTGACGCCCTCCCCGTCGGGAACTATTTGAAGAGGGATGTCATCCTCTACGGCGCCCTGGCCTCCCAGGAGGCGAACCAGGACCCCATCGACCTCGCCTTCATCTCAAAGGCGCGGGAGATAGGTCTGCCCCTCGACAAGTACAGGCAGGTCAGGTTCATGCCATTCGACCCGTTGACACGCAGGACCGAAGCCGATCTCGAGGGCGAAGGGAGGCGGATCTACGCGATGAAGGGGGCGGTTAAAACCATAATCCACCTCTGCAGGGACTGTGACGAGGAGCTCGGACGCCTCCAGCAAGAGGTCGAGGCGCTCTCAGCCAAGGGGTACCGTGTCCTAGCAGTCGCCGAGGGACCCAGCGGCGATGAAGCCGAGTTGGTCGGCATCGCCGCCCTCTACGATAAGCCTAGGGAGGACTCGCCTAAGCTCATCTCCAAGTTGAAGAGCCTAGGCATCGGGGTGAAGATGCTCACGGGGGACGCCCTGCCGATAGCCAAGGAGGTCGCCGGGCAAGCGGGCCTGGGAGAAAACATCTCTAAGATTTCCGATCTAAAAGATCACACCGAAGACGACGCTACACTGCGGGCGATCGAGGGGAGCGACGGCTTCGCCGAGATCTACCCTGAGGACAAGTACCTGATCGTCAAGAGCCTCCAGGCGAGGGGTCACTTCGTCGGCATGACGGGGGACGGTGTCAACGACGCGCCGGCGTTGAGGCAGGCGGAGGTCGGCATCGCGGTGAGCAACGCCACCGACATCGCGAAACAGGCGTCGAGCGCCGTCCTCACAGCCGAGGGATTTGAGGGTATCTTCGACATGGTTGTCATAGGAAGGATGGTCTATCAGAGGGTGACTTCCTGGACCATCAACAAGATCATTCGGACGTTTAAGCGGGTGGTCTTCATCGTCCTCGCCTTCGTCCTCACAGGCAAGTTCGTTGTGTCAACGTTCAACATGATCCTGCTCCTATTCCTGAGCGATTATGTCACCCTCTCCATCTCCACGGATAAGGTCAGGTACTCGGAGAGCCCCGAGAGGTGGAACGCGACCGCCCTCGTCAAGCTGGGGGTCCTGTATGGATCAATGATCGTCGTGGAGTCGCTGCTCATCCTGTACCTGGGGATGAACTACTTCGGCCTCGGGGACGACATAGAGACCCTGAGAACCTTCATATTCGTTTGGTTGACCCTCTCAGGCTACTTCACCGTCCTCAGCGTCAGGGAGAGGCGTCACTTCTGGGACTCCAGGCCGAGTAAATGGCTCGCCATGGCGCTTACGGTGAACACGGTGGTCGTCTACCTCATCTCCACCATCGGCCTGCCCGGCCTTGCTCCGATCAGCCCTGCAATGTATCTTTTCATTTTCGCCTACGGCTTGGTGACCTGCCTACTCGTCAACGACCTCGTCAAGGTACCGCTCGCAAAAGACCTGAACATCGCCCTCTGAGGGCGACCACGCGGTCCCTACGCAAGATTTCTGCCCCTACAATAAGGAATGAAGGTATACAGGAGAAAGGCGCCCATCACCGTCTGCTCAGTTCCTCGAGGGTGACCGAGGGCTTGGGGTTGTACTTGAAGCCGCCCTTCGGCAGCAGGGTCCTCATCCTCTTCAGGTCCTTGCCGAGGTAGTAGCCCGAGGGCTTTTCGGGACTGAACATGTGGTAGGCGAAGGCGGCTTCGTCGTCGGAGACCGTGGGCATGATGAGCTCGTACTCCTTAGACCCGATGCCAAGGCGGGCGCAGGTGTTCGCCGTTATCCACTGGCTCATGCCGACGATGCCCGTGAACTTCTCGTCTCCGGCGCCCATCACGTGCTTCTCCTCCGCCATAGAGCCCTGGATCCCCGGGGTCTTCACGGACATGTCCAGCGCGGCGACGTCTACGGCGACCATGTCATGGGATGCGAAGACGCCGAGGTTGGGGATGACGGGCCTGTCCGAGCCCGGGACGCAGTCGCAGGCCGGGGTGATGTCGAGGGCGTACGTGAGGAAGCCGACCTTCTCCCTGCCCTTGTGGCGGATGTAGGCCGTGGCGGCGTCCCCCATCGCGACCAGGAACCAGTTGCGCCAGGCATCATACTTCTCCCTGCCCCATACGTCGCAGTTGAAGAAGGGGCGCTGGTGGCCGAAGCATCCTATGCAGGCCTCACGGTCCCACTCCATGTGGTCCCTCTTCACCTTTATCGCGCCCACAGGGCAGAGGTTGTCGCAGACCCTGGCGTTGGGGCACTCCTCGCCGACGCAGTTCTCGCCGTTGAAGCTCCAGTACTTCCATCCGACATCAGGGTGGGTGCAGATGTGGACGTTCATCTTCCCCCTCTTAGAGCTGCAGCCTATGGCGACGTTCTTTATGCCGCCCCCGTAGACGCCGCTGCCGTGGCCCTTGAAGTGGCTGACGACGATCATCGCGTCGGCGTCCGCGATCCCCTTGGCGAGGTAGGCCTCCTTGAGGAGGAGGCCGTCCGGGATGTCGATCCTGACGTCGTCCGTGCCGTAGCTGCCGTCGCTTATGACTATTGGGCAGCCCATCGTCTGCTGGGTGAAGCCGTTGTTGGCGGCTGTCTCGAGGTGGAACTGGGCGATGCTCCGGGCGCCGTAGAAGTAGTAGGGGAGGGTCGTGGTGTCTGTGACGAATGGGATGCCCCCGTGCTCCTTCACCTTGTCCACGATGACCCTGACGAGGATGGGGCGGAGGTAGGCCGAGTTGTACCACTCCCCCATGTGGCACTTGATGGCGACCAGGTCGCCTGGCTCGAAGCACCTGTCCAGCTCGGCGTGGTCGAAGAGCTGGGCCGCCTTCGCGGGGATGCTCGCCGTGGGGCCGGTGTACCGGTCATCCATGAAGTAGACCTTCGACAATCTCATCACCCTGACAGAATTCTGGAGGATATTCTGGGTTAGGTTGTATTTTGCTTTGTGGATTTAATCTATGGCGGTAAGAGCCTTCTCTACCCACCCCCACCCACCAGCCAACCCCTCACACGTTCACAAGCATATTATACAACGCCACCTTACCCACCAGCTCCCTAGCGATAC
>Ga0315282_10014158_pt1 | contig 11912 bp, 20 predicted proteins | sample YL17G07_20_MG_FD_203693 | JGI IMG/M metagenome (GOLD analysis project Ga0315282, IMG submission 203693) | Sediment microbial communities from Yellowstone Lake, YNP, Wyoming, USA - YL17G07_20 | ecosystem: Environmental > Aquatic > Freshwater > Lake > Sediment | place: USA: Wyoming | collected... | reverse complement strand
GCACTACATCACACACGTTGCCATCCTCGCGGAGCGCGGCCAGCTCCTGCGCGCGGTTCACTATCTGGAAGAACTCCGTAATGACACGGTGGAAATCGCGGGACTCAGGCTGGGTTTGCGGGCAGACAATTTCAGGGATGTGGACAGGTTCCCCGCCGCATTTCGCAAGCGACTGGAGAAGATACTGGTGGCGCGGGCTGATGAAGACGAGATTCTGAGGGCGCTGAAAGCGGCTACGGTGCTGTTCTTTGATGAAGCGCAGAAACTAGAATTGAAACTGGGGCTTGATAGCGCCCGCGCGCTGCGGGGTAAGATGCTGGAATACCTGGCCCTATTTGAACAGTAAACGGAAATCGAGGACCTTCGGTTCCTCAGGATGACATGGGGACCACGTGGATTCCTGCCTTCGCAGGAATGACAAATAGGGGTGTCCAGCATCGGCGGGCGCGGGCAAAAAAAGAAGGGGGAGCATTTCTACTCCCCCTGTTTTATTATTTGTGTTTGAAATTTGTTTAGGTCTTAGCGCTTGAGATTTGGCATTTCGCCACTGTGCACCTTGGCACATTCGGGGATTAACCCAACTGTATCCAGAGAAAACCCCAGCCTAACGCTTCGTATATTGCGGTGCCTTGCGGGCGCGTCTCAGGCCGGCCTTCTTGCGCTCCTTGGCGCGGGGGTCGCGGGTCAGCAGGCCGTTCTGGCGCAGTTTTAGCTTATTCTCCTCGCTTGCCTGCACGAGAGCACGGGCGATGCCGTGGGAAATCGCCCCGGCTTGCCCGGTTATACCGCCACCTTCAACCTTGACCACCACGTTGAACTTGTTCATGGTTTCGGTCACTATCAGTGGCTTGGTAATAGCGTGCCGGTACTCGGTGCGCGTGAAAAGCTCTTCATAAGGAGTGCCGTTAATGACGATAGCGCCCTTGCCCGGCAGAAGCCGCACACGCGCCACTGACGTCTTGCGCCTGCCTGTCCCGTAAAAATAATGTTCCTCCAAGAGTTCCTCCCTCCGTAAATCTCAAATCGCGCGGAAGCTAACTGCCTACGGCAGCGTTCTGCCGTTTATGGCAGCGTTCTGCCGTTCCTCCGCGGCCGGTGCTGGCGCCGCTGCCGGCGCTTTACCATAGGGACTATCCGAGCCAGTGTATACGCGCAGACGCTTCATCATGCGGGCGTTAAGTTTGTTGCGGGGCAGCATCCCTTTAACGGCATGCTCGATGACGCGCTCCGGAGCTGTCTCCAACTGCTTTTGCAGGCTGACGGTCCTTAGCCCGCCGGGGTATTGCGAATGGCTGTGGTACATCTTCTGGCTGGCTTTATCGCCGGTGAAACGTATTTTGCCGGCGTTGACAATGACCACGAAATCGCCGTTATCCGCGTTACGGGCGAACATCGGCTTGTGTTTTCCGGAGAGCAGTGTGGCGACACGTGTTGCCAGCTTGCCCAGAATCTGGTCGGTGGCATCTATGACGTGCCATTCGCGCTTAATATCCGAGGCTTTGACAGTGTAGGTTTTCATCATCTCATTTCCTCAAAAGTGCAAGGATAAATAACTCGTTCCAGGCAGAGCCCGCAGGCTGGAAGTGTGGGACCCGCCAGACCCGGTTGTCTTCTCTCAAGAAGGCAGCCGAATTCCTCGGCGCTCATCTTTCTCAGCCCCACCTGCACCAGCGCCCCTGCCGTAGAGCGCACCTGGTGCCGTACAAAGGCATTGGCGGCTATATTGAATATAACAAGCTCGCCGTTCCTCTGAACGCCGGCCTGGAAGACATGGCGGACGGTGCTCTTTTCCGGTTCGCCGCCAATTTCGCTGGCAAAAGAGGCGAAATCATGCACGCCCACCAGCGTTGCGCAGGCGCGGTCCATCGCCGCGCAGTCCAGGTTAGCCGCAACGCGGTGCGCAAACCGTGCCGTGAGAGGCGAGCGGGTGCCACTGTTAAGCATCGTGTAAGTGTACTCGCGGCTGGCTGCCATGCGCCGCGGGTTGAACGCCAGCGGCACTTTATGAGCAGACCTCACGGAGATGTCATCCGACAGGTAATGATTTAGCCCGTGAATGAAGGCTTCAAGCGGCAATCTGTCATCTGTCCTAAAACTGACCACCTGCCCCCGCGCGTGGACGCCGGCATCCGTGCGGCTGGCCATGGAAACGCGGACTCTTTCGTCGGTCAGGTTACTAAGCGCCTTTTCCAGTTCAGACTGCACGGTGGGATGTTTCGCCTGAAGCTGACTGCCGTAGTAGGCGGTGCCGTCATATTCGACGACCAGCGCCATGCGGATGACGGTTTCCACGCCACCCGTTTTCTCTGCTTCAGACATAACAGTTCCCAAGACCATCTATTTCACCAGCTCCAGTTGCACCATCGGAGAGGCATCACCCTGGCGCGGACCCAGCTTTACGATGCGCGTGTAGCCGCCGGCTCGCTCGGAATAGCGGGTAGCCAGCTCATTGAAGACTTTCTCCGTGACCTTGTCATCGAAAATGAATGAAAGCGCCTGGCGGCGGGCGGGAAGTCCGCCCTTCTTCCCCAGGGTTATCATTTTCTCCGCCAGTCCGCGCACATTCTTGGCTTTAGCTTCCGTCGTCATAATGTGTTCGTAATTCAGCAGGTCAGTGACAAGGTTGCGTTCGATTGACTTGGGGTGCCCGGAGGACCTTGCCAGTCTCCTGCCGTGCAATATCTTTTTTCCCATGTTAATTCACCTGTAAAATCGTTTGGGCGCTTTATGAGTGTTCAGAATCCGGTTCAGAGTCGTCTGTTTCCTCTTCGCCTGCCACAGCCGCCGGTTCACCTTCCGCGCCCTCTTCCGCCGTCCCGATGGTAGGCTTCAACGATAGCCCGAGTTCGTTCAGCCGCTCTTCGAGTTCCTGCAATGATTTGACGCCGAAGTTACGCAGGGTCATCAACCCTTTTTCGCCCCTACTGATGACCTCGCCGACGGTGGCGATATTGCCGCGCCGCAGGCAGTTCATGGTGCGCACCGAGAGGTTAAGCTGTTCCACCGGCATATTGAAGAGTTCCTGCGGAATGCTTAAGCCCACGGCTTCGGCCTCCGGCTTTGTCTCCATTACCTGGCCGTAATTGGAGAATGGAGCCAGCAGTTCCGAGAGCACTGCAGCACTGCGGCTGAGGGCATCGGCTGGCTCCATGGTGCCGTCAGTCCAGATTTCCAGGTAGAGGCGTTCCAGGCTCGTCTCGCGCCCGACGTGCACCGGCTCGATGATGAAATTGACCTTGCGGGTCGGCGTGAAAAACGCATCAATGGGGATAGTCCCCACGGGCAGTCCGTCCGCCGTTTCCGCCTGCTGGAATCCCACGCCCAGTTCGACGTCCAGTTCGGCGTAGAGGCGGGCATCGGCGGAATCGAGCGTGGCAAGATAAGTCTCCGGGTTGACAATCTCGAAGTCAGCCGAAGGCTTGATATCAGCCGCTGTGACCCTGCCTTCGCCGGAAACATCCAGCACCAGTTTCCCGGGCCGTTCCGTGAGCGACTTGAGCCTGACGGCTTTGATGTTAAGGAGGAATTCGATGACGTCCTCTTTGACGTGCGGGATTGGCGCGAACTCGTGCTGGATGCCGTCAATTTTAACCCGGGCAATAGCCGCGCCCGGCAGATGTCCCAGCATAACACGTCGCAAAGAGTTTCCGAGCGTCACCCCGAAGCCCTGCTCCAGCGGTTCCGCGACAAACCGTCCGAAATTCTCCCGGCTTTCAACCAATTGAATCTTAGGCACTACCGACAATCCACTGCCTCCTTACCGCGAGTAGTATTCGACGATCGTCTTGCCGTCGAATTTGAAGCTGGCTTCATCCAGTATGGGCTGGCTGACAACCTGCCCGGCGAGCTTGATCCTGTCCACGCTCAGCCAGGGGGGCACGGTCTTCGCTTTTATTTCTTCTACCAGCCGCTTGAAATACTCTTTGCGCATACTGGCTTCTTTTACCGCAATGGCATCACCTTCTTTGACAAGGCGCGAGGGAATACTGGCACGCCGCCCGTTCAGGGAGATGTGCCCGTGAAGGACAAGCTGGCGCGCCTGGTTGCGGGAGTCGGCAAATCCCAGCCGGTAGACTACGTTATCCAACCGCCTCTCCAGCAGGACTTTGAGGTTATCGCCGGTGACACCCGGTTGCCGTTCCGCTTCCGCGAAGAAGCGGCGGAACTGTCTTTCCATCATGCCGTAGGAGAAACGGGCCTTTTGCTTCTCCACAAGCTGTATGCCACGGTCGGAGACGCGGCGGCGCCGGCCACGGCCCCGCCCCATGACCATGCGGCGGCGTTCCATGGTACATTTCGGCGTCATGCAACGGCCCCCCTTAAGCATCAGCTTGTCGCCGCACCGGCGGCACAGCCCGCAGACTGAACCTAGATACCTTGCCATAGCACCATCCTTACACCCTTCTTCTCTTGGGCGGCCGACAGCCGTTGTGAGGAATTGGGGTGACGTCTTTAATACTGGTTACCATGAGCCCGGCGCCCTGGAGCGCGCGTATCGCCGCTTCCCGGCCGCTGCCCGGACCCTTCACAAACACGTCCACCTGGCGGATGCCGTAGTTCTGGGACTTCTTGACGGCGTCCTGCGCGGCCAGCTGGGCGGCATAAGGCGTGCCCTTGCGGGAACCCTTGAAACCCACCGTCCCCGAGCTTCCCCATGCCAGCACATTGCCCTCCGGGTCGGTAATGGTGACGATGGTATTATTAAAAGTCGATTGTATATAAGCCCGCCCCGCGGGAATAATCCTTCGTTCTCGTCTTCTTGCCCTGGGCTTTTTAGGTCCTGCCATTCTTTCCTCCCTCCGTGTCTTTACAGGTTTACTTCTTAGAGGTGCCGCGCTTCTTACCTCTGCCGGCAACTGTCTTGCGGGTGCCGCGGCGCGTGCGCGCGTTAGTCCGCGTGCGCTGGCCCCTAACGGGAAGGTTGCGGCGGTGCCGCATGCCACGGTACGACCCAATCTCAATAAGGCGCTTGATATTCTGGTTGACTTCTTTGCGTAGTTCGCCCTCTACCGTGTATTCCTTGTCAATCAGGTCACGGATTTTGGCAAGTTCGCCTTCCGTAAGGCTGTCCGCCTTGGTTTCCGGGTTCACGCCTGTCTGGTCCAGTATTTTCAGGCTGTTTACCGGGCCTATCCCGTAGATATATTGCAGCGAGAACCGTATTTGTTTTTCCCTGGGAACGTCCACACCGGCGATACGCGGCATAGCATACCTCCTTACAAAAGACTAACCCTGCCTCTGCTTGTGCTTGGGGCGGGTGCAGATAATCCTGACCACTCCGTGCCGCCTGATAACCTTGCAATTTTCACACCTGGGTTTGACTGATGCCCTGACTTTCATTGTTTCCCTCTTATCTGAACCTGTAGGTGATTCTGCCCCGGTTAAGGTCGTACGGCGAAAGCTCAATGAGCACCCTGTCGCCCGGCAGAATCCTGATGTAATTTACCCTCATTTTCCCGGAAATATGCGCAAGTACCTTATGCCCGTTAGGGAGTTCCACCCGGAACATTGCGTTGGGCAGAGACTCAACCACCACGCCTTCAACTTCTATTGTTTCTCTCTTAGGCATATACTCCCTGACTAAGCGCTGGTCAAGACCTCGGCCGCACCATCCGTGATGGCGATTGTATCTTCAAAATGCGCGGACAGGCTCCCGTCACGGGTGCGCACCGTCCACATATTACCGTCCACTTTTGTCTCCCAACCGCCGATGTTCACCATCGGCTCGAGCGCCAGGGTCATGCCTTTTCTCAGCTCGGGGCCCGTGCCCTTCATCAGGCCCAGCACCGATTTGGTGCTGTTTGGCACCTGCGGGTCTTCATGCATCTGCCGTCCTATCCCGTGTCCGGTGTATTCCCTTACCACCGAATAACCGCGGGACTCGGCGTACTCTTCAATTGCCGCCGATACATCCCCCAGCCGCACCCCGACATAAGCCGCGCCAATTCCTGCCTTGAGCGCGCCCGCCGTGGTTTCCAGCAGTCGTTTTGATTCGGGGCTGATAGCGCCGATGCCCACCGTGCGCGCCGCGTCACCCTGGAATCCCTTGTATATCACCCCGAAATCAATTGAAACGATATCCCCTTCTTTCAGGACTCTCTTGCCGGGTATGCCGTGCACTATCTCATCGTTGACCGAAACGCACAGGTTCGCCGGATAGCCGCGGTACCCTTTGAACGACGGGCGCGCGCCATACCGCTTTGCCTCCCGTTCGGCAATGGGGTCGAGCTCTTCCGTGCGCATCGCCGGCTTCACCGACGCCGTCAGCACATTCAAGACCCTGGCAGTTATCCTGCACGCCTCCCGCATTAGAGCCAGTTCCTCATCATTCTTGATGATAATAGCCATGCTATTTCCGCGCCGGCGTCCCCTTTTTCAGCGAACCGAGGATAGCCTTGCGCACTGCTTCAACCGCGCCCACGCCGTTTACCTCGGCGAGTTTGCCGGTCTTAGTGTAATAATCGATAAGCGGCGCGGTCTGCGCGAAATAGACCTTCAACCGTTCTTTGACCGTAGCCGGCTTATCATCATCACGCTGGTAAAGTTCGCCGCCGCACTTATCGCACTTTCCCTTGACTTTCGGGGGTGACACGACCTCGTGATAGGGCGTCTGGCACTGGCGGCAAATCCAGCGCCCGCCGAGGCGGGTCAGAAGCTCTTCTTCGGCAACCTTGATGTATATGACCCGGTCTATTGCCTTGCCCTGCTTTGTCAGTGCCTTGTCCAGGGCTTCTGCCTGAGTCACTGTGCGCGGGAACCCGTCGAAGATGACCCCGGCACTGCAGTCAGGCGCGGCGATTCTTTCCAGCAACATCGCCACGGTAATCTCATCCGGCACGAGTTGACCTTTTTCCATATATTCCCTGGCTTTCATGCCAAGGGCGGTGCCTTTTTTCTGCGCCTCACGGAACATGTCACCGGTGGCAATGTGCGCGAGCTTAAGCTCTTTCGCCACTTCCGCTGCCTGTGTCCCTTTGCCAGCGCCCGGTGCGCCCAGGAAAATCACGTACATTTTCAAACTCTAAGTTCTAAACACTAAACTCTAGGCTATTTGATGAACCCTTCGTATTTGCGCATGGTCAACTGGGCTTCCATCTGTTTCATGGTGTCAAGCACGACGCCCACGACAATCAGCAGGCCCATGCTCGAAAGCTGGATGGTCTGGACGTTGGTGAAGGTGCGGGTAAGGAACGGGATAATTGCCACCACCCCCAGGAACAGGGCGCCCGCCAGGGTAATCTTGGTAATAATGTTGGTCAGGAACGCCTCAGTGTTCTTGCCCGGCCGGATGCCCGGAATAAACCCGCCCTGTCTCTGCAGTGTGCCCGGCAGGTCTTGCTCCTGGAAAATGACCATGGTATAGAAGAAGGTGAAGCCGATGGTCAGCACGAAGTATAGCACCCAGTAGACCAGTCCCAGAGGCAGGCTGGTGCTGGGGCTGAAGATATTGACGATGGCGTTGGCGAAGTTCGGGGTCTCGCCAGTCGGCGCCGCGAAGTAGCTGGCGATCATGCCCGGGAACATGACCAGGGACATGGAGAAGATGAGTGGAATCATGCCCGCGGAATTGACGCGCAGGGGGATATGCGTGCCGCCGCTGGCACGGTACATGCGCCCGCCGCGGAACTGCGTCCGGGCGTACTGCACGGGGATGCGCCGGTGCGCTTCCGTGAAGACAACAATCAGGACCACAGTAGCAAGCCACAGCAAACCGTAGATGAACAGGCCTATGAACTGCTGGCCCGCTATCAGCACGCCCTGCCCGAACATAGTCGGGTAGCCCGTCACAATACCAACGAAAATGAGAATGGATATGCCGTTGCCGATGCCGTACTCCGTAATCAGTTCGCCCATCCATACCAGGAAGATGGTGCCGGCAATCATCGATACTACCATGGCGGAAAGTGAGAGCGGGTCGGTAGTGGCGATAACGCCTTCACGGGTGAGCAGAACAATCTGCCCGTAGCCAGAGATGCCCGCCAGCGGCACCGTGAGCCAGTGACTGATGCGGTTCATGGTATCACGGCCAGCCTCTCCCTCCTGTGCCAGTTGCTGAAGGCGCGGGATAACCGGTTGCAGCAATTGCAGGATAATAGTGGAAGTAATATAGGGATAAACACCCATAGCGGCTACGCTGAAGTTACGGAGGGCGCCGCCGCTGAACAGGTCCAGCATACCGAGCAATGCATTGCTGTTGAACAACTCGCGCAGAGCAGTAGGGTTCACGCCGGGCAGGGGGACATGAGCCACAAAGCGTGAAGCTACGGCTATTGCGAAAGTGAACAGGATGCGCTTGCGCAGGTCCGGCAGACGGAACGCATCCATCATTGCCTGGATAAGTCTGGGCCTGGTGGGCCTCTGGCGCATTAGCTTACCTCCTCGACTTTGCCACCCGCCGCTTCGATTTTACTTTTGGCGCTGGCGGAGAATTTGCTCGCCTTGACCGTGAGCGCCTGTGTAACGTCGCCGTTGCCGAGAATTTTCAGTGGCTTCGGCGTTTCCCTGATGATACCGGCTTTCGCCAGCTCTTCCATGGTGACTACCGCGCCGGCGGCAAAACTTGCCAGGTCGCCCACATTGACCAGCGCGTACTCCGTCTTGAAGATATTGGTGAAGCCGCGCTTACTGGGCAGACGCTTGATAATAGGCAACTGGCCGCCTTCAAAACCGGGTTTCATTCTGTGGCCGCTACGGGACTTCTGGCCCTTACAGCCGCGCCCGGAAAAACTCCCCTTCTTACTGCCATCGCCCCGCCCCACCCGCTTGCGGTCTTTTCTGGCGCCGGGCGCTGCGGAAAGTGTATCGAGCCTAATCACTGTGCTTCCTCCACTTTGACGAGATGTCTTACTTTCTGTATCATGCCCCTGAGAGTGTGCGTGTCCTCGTGGACCACACTCTGGTTCAGACGGTGAAAGCCCAGCGACCGGAGTGTTGCTTTCTGGTCTTCTTTATACCCGATGCCGCTTTTTACCAGGGTAACTTTTATTTTAGCCACCGGTTTTTGCCTCCCCGGCCTCAGCCACCGCCAGTTTTCTCTTGCGGACCTCTTCTTTGGGGTCGCGTAGCCGGCTCAGGGCTTCCACCGTGGCACGCGCTACGTTGGTCTTGTTTGATGTGCCCAAGGACTTGGTCAGTATGTCTTTGACTCCAGCTGCTTCCAGGACGGCGCGGATACTACCGCCGGCGATAATGCCGGTACCCGGCGCGGCGGGCTTCAGTAGAATCCTGGCCGACCCCATTTTTATCTCAATCTGGTGGGGAATGGTGGTACCGACCATCGTCACGGCAATGAGGTTTTTGCGCGCATTGGCGTTTGATTTATTGATTGCCACCGGCACCTCGTTTGCCTTGCCCAAACCCACGCCCACATGTCCGGCGCCATCCCCCGTGACAACCAGGGCGCTGAAGCTAAGGCGTTTGCCGCCTTTCACCACCTTGGCTACACGGTTAATGTATATCAGCTTATCTGTCAGAGTTAGTTCCGTAGGGTCGATTCTAATATTGCCAACTACCATATTATCTGTCCTGTCGCTGTATTCCTAGAACTTGAGTCCTTCTTTGCGCGCCGCCTCGCCGAGGGCTTTCACACGGCCGTGGTACCTGTTACCGCCACGGTCAAATGCCACCTGGCTGATACCTTTTTCCATGGCACGCTTTGCCACCAGCGCACCCACCAGCTGGGAGACCTCCGCCTTTTTCTTGCCGTCCGTCTGGCCTTTCACGTCTGTTTCAAGTGAAGAAGCCGCCACCAGCGTAATGCCCTTGACGTCATCAATCACCTGGGCGTAGATATTGTTCAGGCTCCGGAAAACACAGAGGCGCGGACGGTCAGCCGTCCCGTTCACCTTTCCCCGGAGGCGCGTATGCCGTTTGGCGCGAGCCAGCTTTCGATTAATCTGAGCCATCTATTTTCTCCCTATCGCCTTGCCAGCCTTACCCGGTTTCAGACGGACAGGTTCACCAGCGTAGCGCAAACCCTTACCTTTGTAATCATCGTGGGGCTTAATTGCCAGTATTTTAGAGGCAACCAGGCCTACCAGCTCTTTGTCAATGCCGCTGACCTTGAGGCGATTGGTGCCTTCTATTGCCATGTTCACGCCGGGTACTGGCGCCAGGTCTACCGGGTGAGAATAACCAACGTTCATCGTAATCTTGTCGCCGGCTTTCTGGGCACGATAGCCCACCCCCACAATCTCCAGGGTCTTTTCGAATCCTTTAGTTACCCCTGTGACCATGTTCGCCAGCAAAGCGCGCGATAGCCCGTGCAGAGCGCGGGCCTGACCGTCATCGCTGGAGCGCGTGACTACAAGGTGGTCGCCTTCCAGTTTTATCGTAATCTGGTCGTTGAAGTGACGACTGAGTTCGCCTTTTGGACCTTTCACCGTCACCGAATGGTCGTCTATTTTGACTGATACCTCTTTGGGCACCGGTATGGGAAGCCGCCCAATTCTAGACATAGGAAATGCTCCTCAACGTATTACCACACATAGCAGAGCAGCTCTCCGCCCACTCCCTGCTGCCAGGCTTTCTGCCCGGTCATTACCCCCTTGGGTGTGGAGATAATTGCCACACCGAGGCCGCCGTAGACGCGGGGGATTTCCCTCTTCTGCACGAAAATTCTCAACCCCGGCTTGCTGATGCGCTCTAGGCCGCTCAGCACCGCCTGGTTACGCGCCTGGTACCTGAGGTGGATTTTGATTGCCTTCTGAGGTTTACCCCTGACTACCTCGAAGTCTCTAATGAAGCCTTCTTCTTTCAGGATTTTGGCGATTGCCAGCTTCATTCTGGAAGATGGGACCAGCACCGAATCGTGGCGTGCCATCGTGGCATTCCGTATTCGGGTTAGCATATCTGCAATTGGGTCAGAAATAGTCACCCTTGTGCCCCCTTTGACCGTACTGTCCTTACCAGCTTGACTTCCTCACACCCGGGACTTTGCCGGCGAGCGAAAGTTCCCGGAAGCAGATTCTGCACAAGCCGAACCGCCGCATGTACGCGCGCGATCTGCCGCAGGACTGACAGCGATTATGCTGTTGGACCTTGAATTTCGACGGTCGTCTCCATTTTGCGATTTCTGATTTCTTTGCCATGAAACTCCAATCAATCCTTACTGAAGGGCATGCCCAGCAGTTCTAACAAAAGCCGGCCGTCTTCATCCGTCCGCGCCGTGGTCACGATGGTGACTTCCAGCCCGCGGACTTTATCGATTTTGTCGTATTCAATCTCGGGGAAGACGGTCTGCTCTTTGAATCCAAGTGTATAGTTGCCGCGTCCATCGAACGCGTTGCGCGGGACGCCGCGGAATTCCCGTAGGCGCGGCAAGACGATGTTCACCAGCCTATCGACGAAGTCATACATGCGCTGATGGCGCAGGGTAACCTTCATGCCGATGGGCATCCCTTCCCTGAGGCGGAAGTTGGCAATCGACCGCCGTGACCGGGTGATAATTGGCTTCTGCCCTGTAATAATGGGCAGGTCATGTTCGGCGCCTTCGAGCGCCTTGGCGTTGGTAATCGCCTCTCCGAGGCCGATGCTCACCACGACTTTGTCCAGGTGGGGCACTTCCATGATGTTCTTGTAGCCCCGTTCCTGCATAAGCCGGGGAGCGATTTCCTTTGCGTACTTTTCTTTCAGACCAGCCATATCAGTCAATCGCCTCTTTGCAGGAGCGGCAGGTGCGTACCTTATGTCCGTCATCGAGCATTTTGAAACCCACGCGGACGGGTTTGTTGCACCGCGTGCAGATAAGCATTACGTTCGACAGGTTGACTGGCGCCTCGCGCTCAATCAGACCCGCCTGTCTCACCTGCTGGCTTACCCTGCTGTGTGTTTTTATCATGTTCACGCCTTCGATGAGTACCCGCCCATTGCGGGGATACACGAAGCGGACCTTGCCTTTTTTGCCCTTATCC
>Ga0315282_10014157_pt1 | contig 11913 bp, 10 predicted proteins | sample YL17G07_20_MG_FD_203693 | JGI IMG/M metagenome (GOLD analysis project Ga0315282, IMG submission 203693) | Sediment microbial communities from Yellowstone Lake, YNP, Wyoming, USA - YL17G07_20 | ecosystem: Environmental > Aquatic > Freshwater > Lake > Sediment | place: USA: Wyoming | collected... | reverse complement strand
GCGGGCTTTCCAGCTTGCGAAAGGTCATGATAACACGGCGAAAACGCAGGCTGGAAAGCCCGCGCCACTCATCCCGCCAGAGCAAATGCGTCATTTCGCAAGACCGCCCTCACGTTTCCTGGCAATCACATTTCCTTTGCGCGGCGGGGATGAATCGGGTAGGCTGTGCGTTTAGCGCGTCGGCAAGAAGACGAGAACACCCGCCGCGTATTTTCTCGCTCCGGCGGTGGCCGGGGCGGTTGCCGTGTCGGCAGTATGGAACCTCCCTCACCTGACGGTGGTCTTAGTCCTTTCGCATTCAAGCGTGCGTGGCGCATCGTGACCCTGGCGGGATGCCTGGGAACGATGTATGGGATGTTCTGCATCAGCGGCGCACCCCGCACGAAGTTCCTCACCGAGCTCGGCGCCACGCCGGGCGACTTTTCCCGTATCAGCGGATTGTGCTCGTTCGCTCTTGTCTTCCAGATTGTCTGTGCCCTGTGGGTGAACCGGCTTCCCCGGCGAAAACCCATGTGGATGATCCTGATCATCGCCCACCGCCTCGTGATGGTGGGGGTGATGGCGGCGCCCTGGCTCATCACGGGAGAGAGGGCGCGGATATGGTGGATCATCGGGGTCTTTTTCCTCCACGACGCCATAATGAACCTTGGCAGCCCCATGTGGACCTCCTGGATGGCCGATCTGATGCCGCACGACTCCATCAACCGCCACTGGGCGGGACGGCAACTCCTTACCACGGCAACCCAGATACCCTTGACGATCTTCATTTTCTTCTTCTCCCAGCACTATGAGGGCATGTCCGGGCACTATGAGAGCGCGCGCGAGGGCGCAATCGAGGGATATCTCATCTTGTGCGGCCTGGGGATCCTGGCGGGGGTCGCGGACATTCTGCTGTTCTGGTTTGTGCCCGAACCGCCCCTGGAGCGCGTGGAAGGTGGGGTGTCCTGGCGGGAGACGATATCCGTGCCGCTCAAGGACCCCTCGTTCCGGCCTTTTCTTTACTTCATAGGCTACTGGTCCTTCGCGGCGGCGATAGCCTGGCCGTTGTTTACCGTCTATATGATTGATTTTCTCAAGATCAGCACCTCTTGGACGCAACTCATCCTCATGGCACCCGCGGTGGGGATGCTGATCTCGAGCCTTTTCTGGGGCCTTCTTTGCGACACCTACGGCCAGAAACCGGTCTTGCAGATGGCCATGTTCGGCAAGGAGATGATCCCTCTCGCCTTCCTGCTGGCGCCCCTGAATCACAGTATCTGCATTCCGATGCTGATCATTGTGAATTTTCTCGACGGCGTGCTGAACGCGGCCATGGGGATCGCCACCCAGGGGGTCATCATGAAGCACACGCCGCGCCGCAACCGCGCGATGTATATCGCCGTGGTGGCTTTCCTGGCGAGCGGGATTCCGGCGGGGATTTCGTCCTTCCTGTCCGGCGAAATGGTGGACGCCTTGAAGGGGTACCACTGGCAGTTGGGCTTTTATGTTTTCACGGGGTATCACCTGGCCTTTTTCCTCAGCGCCACCCTGCGGTTCGGGGCCAACTACTTTGTCCACCGCATGCCCGAGCCCGGCAGCCATCCCGTCCACACCGTGGTCCGGCATCTGAGGCAGACGAATCCACTTCGGGTCATCATAGGTGTTTACCGCCTGTATAGGGCGGAGACGCCCGCCGGTAAAGAGAAGGCGGCGCGGCGGCTGGGAGAGATCGGCAGTCCCCTTGCTTTACGCGCTCTGATTCCTCTGCTGCGGGACCCGAATCGCCCGGTCCGGCGCGCGGCGGCCGCGGCGCTGGGGCGGATCGGCATGGCCGAGGCGAGCGAGCCACTGGCCCGCACGCTCTTTGATCCCAAGTCGGAAATCCAGCCGCTGGCCGCGCACGCGTTGGGCGACATCGGAGGCGCCGATTCCCTCAAGGCTTTGCTGGCCGGGCTGAACCGGCTGGACAGCGAGGCCCTCGGCGAGGCCATTGACGCGCTCGGCCGCATCGGAGACAGCGCCGCCATCCTCCCGCTCGTCTGCCTTTTCTCGGACGTGGAAGACACCGGGCTGCGGCGGCGGATCGCGGCGGCGCTGAGCCGGATCAGTCCCCCTCAATCCGCGGAAGAGGTGATGGTGCTCCTCACCCCGCGCCGGCCCACCGGCCCCACGGCGAAGTCCTGAAAGGATGAAGCAGGAAGAATGAAGGATGAATATCAACAACCCGCACTGCGCGGTTTCCGTTCCTGCCAGTAAAACGATTCTCCGCGGGAATTCATCTCTTATCCTTCCTCCTTCCTGCTTCAGCGTTCCGCGTTTCCACTGGCATCCCGCGCGGGGTTGGTATACATTGAGGCGACAGGGGCCACCGCGCGGCTCGGGTGGAGCGCAGCGATCTTTCCCCTGAGTCACATCCATGTTCAAGCGTCTGAAAGAACTGGCGGGCAACTTCAACCGGGAGGTTAACGTTTACCGGCTTGTCCTGCGGGACCCGCGCACCCCGTGGACAAGCAAGGCGCTCCTCGGGACCGCGGTGGCTTATGCTCTTTCCCCGATCGATCTGATCCCCGATTTCATCCCGGTCCTCGGGCATTTGGACGATCTGATCGTGATCCCGCTTCTTGTGTGGGCGGCCCTCAGGTTTCTCCCAAAGGAGGTTCTCAGCGATTGCCGTCTGAGAGCCGGCGCTCCAAAGGGGAAAGGGCCGGTCGAACACGCGAAGAGGAAGGAGAGCCGATGCGTGTTCTGATCCAGCGTGTCTCAGGAGCGGCTGTCCATGTTTCCGGGCGGCAAACCGGCGCCATCCACAAGGGGCTTCTGCTATTTGCGGGGATCACCCACAAGGACACGCCGGAGGTGCTGGAGGCCATGGCGAAAAAGATTGTCCACATGCGCATTTTCCCCGACTCGGAGGGCAGGAGCCACTTCGACCGGTCGGTCCTGGATGAAAACGGCGGCCTGCTGGTGGTTTCGCAGTTCACCCTCTACGCGGACTGCCGGAAGGGCCGCCGGCCCAGCTTCACCGATGCCGCCGAACCCGCGCGGGCCTCGAATCTTCTGGACCAGTTTGTGGGTTATCTGCGCGCGTATCCGCTCCAGGTCCAGACCGGCGAGTTCGGCGCCCTGATGGACGTGAGCCTTGTCAACGACGGGCCGGTCTCGATCTGGCTGGACAGCGACGAGTCCTTTGCCAGAAGACCCAAACACGCTGAAGCGTGAAGCAGAGAGAAGCAGCGAGAAGCAGAGAGAAGCACAGAGAAGCAGCGAGAAGCAGCGAGAAGCAGCGAGAAGCAGCGAGAAGCAGCGAGAAGCAGCGAGAAACAGCGAGAAGCAGCGGGAAGAAGCGAGAAGAAGCGACAACTCTGGACGAGCAAAGGAGAAAATGGCAATGCCGCACCGCACCGCGCTTTACCCCGGCACCTTCGACTGCCTCACCTACGGGCATCTGAACCTCATCGAGCGATGCGCCAAGCTGTTTGACAAACTGGTGGTGGCGGTCGCCTCGAACCCGGATAAAGCCCCTCTCTTCAGCGTCGAGGAGCGCCAGGACATGCTGCGGGAGGCGGTCGCCCATCTCCCGAACGTGGAGGTGGCCCATCTGGAGGGATTGACCGTACACTTCGCGCGCAACCGAGGCATCCACTCGATCATCCGGGGGCTGCGCGCAGTGACGGATTTCGAGGTGGAACTCCAGCTCGCCCTGATGAACCAGCGGCTGGCGCCGGAGGTCGAGACCATCTTCATGGCCCCCACCATCGGCTACGTGTTCGTCAGTTCCTCCCTCACCAAGGACATTGTGTCCAACGGAGGCGACATCTCCACGCTGGTCCCGCCGCACGTGGAAAGAAGGCTGCGGGCCAAGCTGGGAGTGGAACCCCCCGCGAACCAGGCCGGGGCTGCATCCAGCGCATGAGCGGAAAATCGGGAAAGAATAACATGTCCGCTGTTGAGGGTTTTTATGGAACGCCTGGAGGGGCAGTTGCATCGGGGGCTGGCTCTCAGCAAGGCCGGCCCCAAGCCGAAAGACGGGTGGAAATAGGGAACCCAATATGATAGTAACAGAGATAGGTATTGCGTCCCCTGATTGCGCTGATTGTGATTGTGAAGGTGGCCAAAGGCTTACCGGTAATCCAACGGACGATGGAGACCAACTATGATGAAAATCTTCCTATTGAGATCCTTTACGGGATTTGTTGTGTCGCTGATGGTTTCGGCGCCTGCTTGTCTGGCCGCAGCGGATCCGGCCACTGCCGATTACTGGATCAGGGACGACGCGGGTCGCATCACTCACACCTGGACAGGGAAGGAACAGTTGGTGATGTGCATGCAGGGGCGGAAAGTGGTGATGCAGGTTGACTCGTCCAGCGACAAAGGCGTGTCCTATGAGGCCCGTTTTTTCAACGTGAAACGAGGGAGCTTGAAGAAGATTCTGTTCCATGTCGGGCGTGAGTTGATCCGGGACGTGCGGGTCAATGGCCAACCGCTGAAAACCGAGTTTCCGTCATCGGCCACTTTTGACGGTGTTTTGACCTTTGCCTATCCGGAAAGAGAAGGCGTCGTTGTCCGCCGCACGATCTATCCCTCCAATACAAAGGCGTTGATCATTGAGGAGTGGCAATTGCGAAACATCACCGCCAAGCCCGTGACGGTGACTGTCGCGCCGGCGCGCAAGGAAAACGCCGGAGATGACGATATCGCCATTGTATGGAACGGCATGGGCGCTGAAGCCACTTCGGTAAAACCTGGGAGTGTGTTTTCGTTTTCTATCTGCCTGCAGGCCAAGCTGGCCGCCGATCCCGATCTCGTCGTTGACGTGAAGGCGGAGCGCCGCGCACGCAGTGCCTGGGCCGAGGCTGCCTGGCGCGGCCCGGGGCGCCTGGAAACCCCTGAGCCGGCGCTCGACCTGGCGTTTGCGCTGCAGAAATTCCACGTGCTGGAATGCCCGGTCGAGACGTACCGGGGTGTTATCACCCATAATGGAAGTCTGACGTATTCACCCGGCGTCTGGGCCAACGACCCGGTCGAGTACTCCAGCCCTTTGTTTCCTTTTTTCGGCGACGCCGAACTGAACAGTGCCGGCCTGAACATGTACCGGATCTGGTTGGACTATTGCCGGGAGAAAGGCATCCATCCCTTCCCGGGCTCTTTTGAGGGCTGTGGCCTGAAACTGACCCAGACGGAGCGCGGCGACGACGCGATGGTGCTCTATGGCCTGTCCAAGTTCCTGCTGTTCCTGGGCGACCGCAAAGCAGCCGAGGAGCTGTGGCCGCTGATAGAATTCAGCGCTGCGTCGGTCCTGGAGCACACCACCGCCGAGGGGATCATTGCCTCGCAGACGGACGAGATGGAGGGACGCTATCCGACCGGGGAAGCCAATCTGAGCATCTCGGCACTCGCTTATGGCGGCTACCGCCAAGCCGCGCGACTCGCGCATGCCTTGGGCAAACCGGCTGAGGCGGCGGAATTCGACAAGCGAGCGGACGCCCTGCGCAAGGCGATCGAGTCTTACTTCGGCTCGGAGGTCGAGGGCTTCAAGACGTATCGGTATTACAAGGAAAACACTACCCTGCGCGGCTGGATCCTGTTGCCACTGGCGATGGGTATCGCGGATCGCCAGGATGGAACCGTGGCCGCCCTGCTCTCGGATAAACTCTGGCCTAACCGGATGCGGGGCGCCAACATCCTGGCTGAGTCAACCCGGCCCACGGAATGGGGGCGCGAAACCTACTATGCCCTGCGGGTCTTGTTCAAGGCGGGGCGCACGGAGGAGGCGCTTGACCTTACCCGGCGGGTCGTGAAGGCACAGATTTTCGGGAGCCAGGGACCTTATCCGGACGAGGATGCCATTGACATGCTTTGTCCGGGATCTCTCTATCCACGCGTCTTCACCGAAGGCCTGTTCGGGATCGTCCCGACCGGGTTCGACTCCTTCGAATGCACCCCTTGGCTGCCCAAGGACTGGCCGCGGATGGCCCTGCGTGACGCGCGCGCTTTCGGGCGAGGGTGGGATTTGGTGGTGGAACGCGCCGGCGATCAGCAGAAGATTACGGTCAGTAGTGGCGGTCAGGTTATTCTCGCCGGTGTCGGGCCGGCAGGGAGAATGTACTCGGTGACGTTTCCTGCCACAAACAATCTACAGGTTAGAACAGGCGGTTGATGGACAAAATCGCAAGTTTCATTGCTGAGTTGCAGTCTGGGGACATCATGCTTATCTCTTGACACAAGAGCGCAGAAAAGTTCAAGAAGGATGATATAAGTATGGGGTCCCCGGATTGAAGTATGGTGTCCCCGGATTGCGGAGGGATCGGAAAAGCGGGGAGCGGGCAAGCGCTGGTAAGGTTGAAAAGAGGCGGGTTTTGGAATACGAGGTTTCCAAGGCATCTCCCGTGGCCCGTTCGGGGTGGAAGTCCGTCGCGGCGCGCGTGGGCGTCTCGCTTCTTGTTGTAGCGTGGGCGATCGCTGTCGGAACAACGCCAAAGACATGGCCGAAGATATGGCCAAAGATATCGCCGGAGATTAGAAAACAAAGGATTTCCAGCGCGTTTCGCGAAAACCTCTCCCGGGAACGCTTCGACCTGGCCTTCCAGAAACTGGTTGAATTCAGCCTGCTTCCGGAAAAGCCGAAGAGCAAGAAACTGCTTGAATTCAACCTGTTTCCGGACAGGGCGAAGAGTAAGAAACTGCTTGAATTCAAGCTGTTTCCGGAAGAGCCAGCGAACCCGGAACTGCGTGTTTTATGTGGCGATTTCTGGCGGAGAGTTGCCTCGGCATCGCGGGCACCGGAGAAATTCCGCGCGCCGACGGGCGAAAAGGCTTACTATTTGCATGAATATCTCCTGCAGTCGCTGTCGGATCTTGCCCAGGAGAAACGGAAGAATCCGGACGCAGCTTCGGATATTCGCGTAGGCAACCTCCTTCCGACCGTGGACTCGATTTTCTCCTCCCACTCGCCATCCCTCTGCGAGGCATATTGGAAATGTCTGGTTCTTGCCAAAAACGACACAGAACTGAGAAAACGAACGGCTGCGTTGGTGGTCGCTTTGCCCAAAGAGAAATGGCAGTGTGTTCCGGATTTTGTGAAAGCCATTTATCTCACAGCCTTGGAGCGAAATGAAGATGTTCTTGCCGTAGTCAAAAAGATTCCCTTGTCGAGAAGGAACCCGTTTGAGGCGGATATGATGGCGGCTTACGAAATCAGATCATTGTACATGATGGGACGAACCTCTGAGGCGCTATCTCTGGCGGACAAGTATCTTCGTGAGGGCATCATCACTAACAAGGACCGGAAGAACTGGGTTGTGAGACTTGTGGAGATGAAGAAATCTCCAGGCACGGACAAGGCTAAGGACCAGTAGCAGCGTAATTACCCATCCGTTGGGAGCGTGTCATGGCAGATGAGAAAGTCCACGAACGCTTTCCTGCGCCCTGGTTGGCAGCCGGCATGTCGTTGCTGGCTCCGGGGACGGGAGAAATCCTGGCGGGTTATCGCGCCCTTGGATCCGCGCTTGTCGTTCTGTTCTTGTGTGTTGCCATTGCCGGATCTATCGTCCCCCGTTATCCCGAGACGGACTTAGTGCTGCGCCGGGTCCTGCAAGCCGCAACATACGTCATGAGGCTTCTATCCGTGTTCGTGTCCTGGATGCTGGTGCGAAGAGAGATACTCCGTCTGTCTTCTCCGCCGAAGCGATGGAGATTGCTCGGAATGGACTGTTTTCTTTCGGCTTGGGCGCCTGGGCTGGGGCATTTGATTGCCTGCCGCTGGATCGGGGCCTTCATCTTCCTTTCCTGCGCGGTGTTTGTCAGGTCTGCTTCTCTGGGAGAGATGACCGCTAGTTTCCTTCGCCTCCTGGTGGGGGTTGCCGCGCTCTGGCACATCTACGTATATGCTGTGGAGGATTACGCTTCCGTGCGCAGATTCGTTCCGGCGTTCGTTGTCCTTTGTCTCTGTAGAGTGCTGGTGTTTTTAGCGGCCGTGCCGTGTTCCAGCGCTCCATCGCGAGATTTCGTCATCTCCGCCAAGGGGGATTCGATGCTCCCATCACTTCAACCGGGGGAAGTTCTCTCCGTTGCCCCCCGAGGTTCAGAAAAACTCCCTCGCGGGGCGGTTCTCATACTCCACAACCCGGCGGAGCTTGCTTCTTTACCCAATGTTCTGAAAAGACTGGTGGCTTTCGAAGGGGAAACGGTTGAGATATGTGGGGATGGCATTTACATAAACAATCAGAGGTGGGACTTTCTGCCCTATGGGATTGGGTATCCCTTTGCCTACCCGTCCGGATATGCTCTCGCGGGCAACCCGTACAAGGTGCCCTCCGGCACGGTCTTTGTGATGGGAGACAACTTCTGGAACAGCAGGGACAGCCGTTTTTGGGGCGCTCTTCCCGTGGACAGCATCAAGGGGATTGCCCTCAAGGTCGTCTGGCCGTTGACCCGGTTGCGCCGCTTGAAATCTCCGCCGGACAACATCAAGCCATTGGCGGCGGACTCCTTGACGACTCAGCCTCTGCCGGCTGAACTTCCAGGGACGGCGGGGAAAAGAGAGAACCCCGGCGACACTTCTCCTGGCGTAAAGTGACCTTGATGATGAGTGACAACCAAGGACAGAAGAAGTTCTACTCGAGACTCCATCCTGGTGCCTGCCAGGGCAAAGGGTCCGGCGGGTGGAGGGCGGCGTGACGAAGACCTGGTCGTACAGCGGGGAGAACATCGCCTCGGTGCATTCGAGCGACGCGTCCACCGTCCAGCGGGTTTACACCGTGGCGCCGGGCCAGATCGGCAACGCGCTGGACCGGCACGACGTGAACACCTCGAGCGAGACCACCACCTCGCGGTACCACCTCGCGGTATTGCCTTTACAACCACCGGGGCGACGTGGTCGGGGTGACGGACTCCAGCGGCGCGCTCAAATACCTCTACGAGTACGACGCCTACGGCAACGTCACGGCGGATTACAACGGCGAGGGTGTCTCGGCCCCGACCGACGACACCCTCACGAGGTGTGTCAAGGCAGAAAAAAAGCGCAGAATTCTCTTGATTTAGGTGGGTGGAAAGGTTAGAAATTGGTTCTTTGCGGCCTGCTTCTGTGCCGGGCCGAGAGGGTGGAAAGTGCCCGTGTTTTGTGTAAACGACTGAAGGAGAACATGTTATGTACGCGGTGATTCGCTCCGGCGGCAAGCAATACAAGGTCACAAAAGGCGAACGCCTGCGCTTGGACAACTTCGCGGCCGAAGAAGGCGCCGAGGTGAGCTTCGAAGTCCTGGCTTTCCACAACGGGGAGACCCTCACGCTGGGCACCCCGATAGTTGAGTCGGCCAAGGTCACGGCGACGGTGGTGGGCCATGGGCGGGGCCGCAAGATCGTGGTCTACCGGTTCAAGCGCCGGAAGGGCTACCACCGCAAGAAAGGGCATCGCCAGGATTACACCGAGGTGATGATCCAGGACATCGCCGCTGTCTAAGCACAGGCGTTCGTAAGTGCTGTGACATATAGCGGGCGACTGGGAGATATTGGACAGGATTAGCAAGATCAACATGATTAAGGCTCTCATCCATTCATCCTGTTAATCCTGTTAATCCTGTTAATCCTGTCCACAAAAGATACGTCACCGAGCTTGTGATCTGGAGCACTAAGGGGAACCCAGGGGGCTGTTTGAGACAGGTTTCGGGAAAGAGGAAGCAGCAAGGCGGGAGGAGATCAGGGACATGGCACATAAAAAAGGTGCTGGAAGCTCTAGGAACGGGCGCGACAGCCAAAGCCAACGGCGAGGCGTGAAAGCTTTCGCCGGCCAGTTGGTGACGGGCGGGAGCATTCTGGTCCGTCAGTGCGGGAACCAGCATTGGGCGGGCGCGAACGTTGACGAGGGCCGGGATGGCAGTCTTTTCGCCAAGATTCCGGGCGTGGTGCAGTATGAGCAGCGGGGCCGGCGGAACCGCCGCTACGTCCATATCGTCCCCGTCGAGGAAACGGGTTCCTCGAATTAGGGCGGTCTGTTCGCACAATCACAAGGAATTCCAACCGCCGGGCGTGGGCCGTCCGGCGGTTCTTCATATTGCGGATTGCGGATTGGGGATTGGGGATTGTGGATTAGAGATTGAACATTCAGAGATTTACGACTTACGGTCCGGCATTGGATAATCCGCAATCCCCAATCCGCAATCCGCAATTGGGGAATCCACAATCCGGAATCCGCAATCAGTCCTGGGGGTCAAAGTGTTCGTGGATTATCTCAAAGTCCGTGTGAAAGGCGGGGACGGCGGCCACGGTTGCGTGGCTCTGCGCCGGGAGAAATACGTGCCGCGCGGCGGCCCCGCGGGAGGCGATGGCGGACGCGGCGGACACGTGATCTTCGAGGCCGATCCGAAGCTGGGTACCCTGTATGACCTCAAGCACAAGCCGAACCTGACCGCCAAACGCGGCGGCAACGGCGGCGGGAACGACTGCCATGGGGCCGATGGGGAAGACGTCATCGTGAAAGTTCCCCTGGGAACCGTAGTGAGCGACGAGGACGGGAACCAGATCGCGGACCTGACCGAGCCGGGCCAGCAGTGGACCGCGGCCAAGGGAGGGCGCGGCGGATTCGGCAACGCCCACTTCGCCACTCCCACTAACAAGACCCCGCGCTATGCCCAGGACGGCGGCCCGGGGGAGGACCGCAGGCTGATCCTGGAACTGAAGATGATCGCGGACGTGGGGTTGGTGGGTCTTCCCAACGCGGGCAAGTCCACGCTCCTGTCCAAACTGACCGCCGCCACTCCCAAGATCGCGCCTTATCCTTTCACGACGCTGAGCCCCAACCTGGGGGTGATGGAGTTCGAGGATGGTTTCCGCGTGACGCTGGCGGACATTCCGGGCCTGATCGAGGGGGCCAGCCACGGCGCGGGCTTGGGCGACCGTTTTCTGCGGCATATCGAGCGCACGGGCGTTCTGGCGCATCTGGTGGGGGATGAACACGGGACCTTTGATCCCGAGGATATGCTTTACAAACACGATCTGGTGTGTCAGGAGCTGGCGGCCTACAGCGAGGCGCTGGCGGCAAAGAGGCAAATCCTGGTGGTGACCAAGGTGGACTTGGCGAACGGGCGCGAGCAAGTGGAGGCCGTTTGCCGGGCGTTCCGGGAGCGCGGCCTGGAGCCGTTGTGCGTGTCGTCCGTGACCGGCGAGGGCTTGGAGGCGCTTCGGACGGGGCTGGGGGAGCGTGTGCGCGAGGAGAGGGCGCTTCTGGAAAAGGAAGAGGAAAAGGGGAGCTGAAGAGAACCACGGAATACACGGAGCACACGGAAGAAACCCATTTCCGTGTGTTCCGTGTATTCCGTGGTTGAAAGAAAGCGATTCTTCCCCTGATTCCGGGTGATCCGTGGAATCTCAAAAGACGGTGGCGACTTCCGGCAGGTTCATGGTATTCCAACCTCACCGGCACATTTGGCTCTGATACAGTGCCGCGCATATCTCATGATGCGAAACGAAACCACGGCCTACTGTCTTCTCGGCTCGAACCTGGGCGAGCGGATGACGCTGCTGAGGCGGGCGGGGTTTGCCCTGGCCTGCGCCGAGGGGGTCGAGCTCGTCCGCGCCAGCGGGGTTTACGAAACGGCCCCCTGGGGCAAGATGGATCAGCCCGCTTATCTCAACGCGGTTCTGGAGCTCAAGACCTCGCTCGCGCCGCTCGATCTTCTCGATTGCTGCCAGGATATCGAACGGCGGTTGGGGCGCGTACGCGGCCCCGAGCGCTGGGCCGAGCGCGCCATTGACCTCGATATTCTGCTCTATGGACGCGAGGTGATCCGCTCGGAGCGCCTGGTTATCCCCCATGAGCACTTGCACGACCGCGCGTTCGCGCTTGTGCCGCTGCTCGAGATTGCGCCCGATCTGAGAGACCCCGCCTCGAACCGTCTCTACGCGGAGGTTCTGCGGGGTCTTGACTCTCAAGTGCTCCAG